>JADMIO010835321.1_pt1 | contig 83882 bp, 67 predicted proteins | sample 8958161 | NCBI WGS metagenome assembly JADMIO01 (sample SAMN16585339, study PRJNA669376) | soil metagenome | isolation source: Crop rotation soil | place: USA: Cullars Rotation, Alabama | collected 2011 | reverse complement strand
GCGACTTCAAGTCACGTGAATTCCAAGCTTCGGATCCCACTGTGCTGGAAAGAGGCTCTTCCCGACGATCTCCTCGATCGAGTTGAAGCCCTTATCGACCATGAACTTCTCCACGCCCGCTTTTAACTCTTCGATCATCTTCACGCCCTGAAGCATCACGCCCGTGCAGATCTGCACCGTCGACGATCCGAGCAGCATAAACTCGAGCGCGTCGTGTGACGTCTCGATCCCGCCGATGCCGCTGATCGAAACTCCTTCCGGGATCGCGAGCGCGAGCTGACTCACCATTCGCAAAGCAATCGGCCGCACGGCCTGCGCCGAGTAACCACCCGGCACACAATGACCTTCAACAGTCGGCATCGGCCGCAACGTATCGAGATCGACGCCAATCACGGAAAGAATCGTATTGATCGCCGAGATACCATTCGCGCCGCCACGCACCGCCGCCAACGCAGGCTCGCGAATGTTGGTGATGTTGGGCGTCATCTTGGCCCAGACCGGAACTTTCGCCACTTCCGTTACCCAGCTCGTCACTTCCTCAGTGAGATCGGCGTGCTCACCCATCTCCGATCCCATCTTGCGCTCAGTCATACCGTGCGGGCACGAGAAGTTGAGCTCGAAACCGTCGACGCCGGTCTCCTGGACCATGCGCGTCAGCTCCTGCCAGCGGCCCTTGTCGTACTCCTCCATGATCGACGCGATCAGGATGTTGTTTGGATACTCTTTCTTGACCTGTCGAAACTCGTCGAGCCAGACGTCGATCGGTCGATCGGAGATCAGCTCGATGTTCTCGAAACCGATCACTTCACCTGTCGATCTCGAGCGAAGCTTCCCATAACGCGGAACAACGTTCACGACCTTCGCCGATTCGAGGCTGACAGTCTTTGCGACCGCGCCGCCCCAACCCGCGTCGAACGACTTCGCGAGCACGCGCGCGTTTGTTCCCGGCGGCCCCGAACCGAGGACGAACGGGTTGGGAAACTTCATGCCGTTGACGGTGATGGATAGATCCATGAATTAACTCCTTAGTCAGCTACGAGTGATCCGTACGTATCGGGACGCCGGTCGCGGAAGAATTGCCACGTGTTGCGGACTTCGCGAATCTTGTCGAGGTCGAGATCCGCGACGACGAGCGCGTCTTTATCGCGTGGCGCTTCGGCCACAAACTGCCCGCGCGGATCGCAGAAGTAACTCTGCCCGTAAAACTCGCCGATGTCCCAGGGCTGCTCGTGTCCGACGCGATTGATCGCGCCGATGAAATAACCATTCGCAACTGCGTGCGCCGGTTGTTCGAGCCGCCACAGGTATTCAGATAGCCCGGCGACTGTCGCTGACGGATTGAAAACGATCTCGGCGCCGTTCAATCCGAGCGCGCGCGCGCCTTCGGGGAAGTGACGGTCGTAACAGATGTACACGCCGATGCGGGCGAAGGCCGTGTCGAAACACGGATAACCGAGGTTGCCGGGACGGAAGTAAAACTTCTCCCAGAACCCCGGATTCACGTGTGGAATGTGGTTCTTGCGATACTTGCCGAGATACTTCCCGTCGGCGTCGATCACGGCGGCGGTGTTGTAGTAGATGCCGGTGAGCTCTTCTTCGTAGATCGGCACGACGATGACCATGCCGTGCTCTTTCGCGACTTCCTGCATCAGCCGCACGGTTGGGCCATCAGGAATCCGCTCGACGGCTTCATACCAGCGCGTCTGTTGTTCGGCGCAAAAATATGGCGTCGTGAAGATCTCCTGCATGCAGAGTATCTGCACGCCCTGCTTCGCCGCGTCGTCGATATATTTCAGGTGTTTCTCAATGTTGAGCCGCTTGATCTCCTCGATCGGCAGATCGGTGGCGGCGGCGTTCGAACATTGTATTAGCGCGCATTTAACGGTGCGTGGCATTAAGCTGACTCTCCCTTCGCGGTCTTCGTCAAAACGTAGTATATGCCGAATCCGAGGGCAAAAGTAACGAACCATGCATAAGTGTACAGGCTGTCGAAGAAGTTTGGATCGCTGACCTGTCCGCCGGGAGTCGTGGCTGCTCGCAAGAAGCCTGGAACCACTGGAATGATAGCGACAACGAGCGCGACGATTGCCCGCCAGTTGAAACCATTGCCATAGGAGTACGGCCCGCTCGTGTCGAAAAGACCAGCCAAGTCGAGATGCTGTTTTCTGATCACCCAGTAATCACAGATCAAAATTCCGGCAATAGCGCCCATCAGTCCCGAATAGCCAATCAGCCAGGTGAAAATGTACGCGCCCATCGAGGCCATCAACTTCCATGGCATCATCAGAATGCCGATCACAGCAGTGATCAGGCCGCCCGTGACATAAGAGATCAGCCGCGGATTCAGATTCGAAAAATCATTCGACGGCGAAACGACATTCGCAGCCATGTTGGTGGTGAGCTGTGCTGCGAAGATCACTGCGGTCGCGAAGAGAATGATCAGGACACTATCGAAACGCGACATCAGCTCCACCGGATTCGGGATCGCCACACCATAGATCAAAAGCGTCGCGCTCGTTACCGCCACTCCGATAAATGCAAAAGCGGTCATCGTCAAAGGAAGACCGAGCGCCTGGCCCAGCATTTGCGATTTTTGCGAACGCGCGTAACGTGTGAAATCCGGAATGTTCAGACTCAACGTGGCCCAGTAGCCGACCGACGCAGTCAGCGCGCCGGGGAATATGTGCCAGAACTCGCCGTGTTGCTTTTGCAGCACCGCCGATTCCGTTAACACATGGCCCAGGCCGCCCGCGCGCCACGCTGCCCAGATCAGCAACACGAGGCCGCCGCCGAGCAGGAGGGGCGCCGACCATGTCTCCAAATATCTGATCCCTTCAACGCCCTTTAAAATAATGAAAACCTGAATACCCCAAAACAGAAAGAACGCGATCCACGTGTGAACGGCGACGCCGAGGATCATTGTCGAGAGAGAAGTGTTCAAGGCCGGAAACATGACGCCGAAGAGTGCGTCGAGGGCTGTGCCGCCGATCCACGTCTGAATACCAAACCAGCCACACGCCACGATCGCACGCAGCATTGCCGGCACGTTTGCTCCCCTCGTTCCAAACGCCGCGCGGCTCAGCACTGGAAACGACACGCCATACTTCGTACCCGCGTGCGCGTTGAGGATCATCGGAATGAGCACGATCGTGTTGCCGAGCAGGATCGTGATCATCGCCTGCCACCAGTTCATGCCTGCTTCGATAAACCCGCCTGCGAGCGTGTACGTAGTGATGACGACGCTCATGCCGATCCACAGAGCGGCGATGTTCCACGTGGACCAGGTTCTTTCTTTGATTGTGGTGGGCGCGAGATCGCGATTCCAGAGTGGGCTGTGTGAGACATCGGTTCCCAATTCCACAAAATCGCGTTGAGCGGCGGGGGATGTAGTTGTCATATGGTTATCTGCGCATGGAATCGTCCATGAACCTCGTGACGTCGGAATGAAGTTTTGTCAGCGACTTCTCGTCGATGTACATCATGTGCCCGGCTTCGTAATAGCTGGTGGAGAAATTTTTCAGCAGCGAGGGATCGATGCTGATGTGACCAAGCGTGTACTCGACCGCGTAATAGGGCGTCGCCATGTCGTAGTAACCCATCGCCACGAAGACTTTCAGAAACGGGTTCTTGGCGAGTGCGTTGCGCAGCGCCGTGCTGGTGTCGACGTAATTGTTATTGGCGCCCCAATTCCATGGTCCAATGCCGCCGCCGAGAATGTAATACTCGAGATCGGTTTTGTAGCCCAGCTCCGAGCGCACGTAGTTGTTGAAGGTTGATGTATAAGGCGGACGAATCGCAGCTTCGCTCGCGTCGTACTCGGTACTGTCCGTAGCGAGGTTTGAATCGTAGCCTTTGAAGCGACTGTCGAGACGCCCGATCGATCGCCGCTCGCTGCGCAATAATTCTTTGCGGAAGAGATTCAGGTTGACGCGCAGGTTCGCGTAGTCGAGAAACTTCGCATCGAGACCGGTGAAGCGGGCGAGTTTGCTGATCGCTTCCTGGCGTTCCTGCGGCGTTAACCGGGAACCTTTCTCGAGCGCGAGCATGTACTCGCCCGCCGCAAAGTTTTCCGCATCGGCGACGACGCGCGCCACCGGTTTCGACTGAAGATCCGCAGGAAGTTTCTTGTGATACCAGGCGGTGGCGGCGTACGACGGCAGGAAGAGTGCGTACGGCAGATCGTTTCCGGAGGCGAAGGCTGTAGTCTCGAAGTTCATGATCGTCGAGATCAGCATGATGCCGTTGAAGGCGATGCCGCGATCGATCAGATAGCCCGAGAGCGCCGACGCGCGCGTGGTGCCGTAGCTCTCGCCGGCCAGGAAAAGCGGCGACGTCCAGCGTTCGTAGCGCGTGAGATACATGCGAATGAACTCGCCAACCGATTCGATGTCGCCTTGCAGTCCGAAGAACTTTTGTCCGAGCTCCGGGCGTGTGGGCCGGCTGTAACCAGTGCCCACCGGATCGATGAAGACGAGATCAGATTTAGTGAGCCACGTTCCTTCATTATCGACGAGCTCGAACGGTGGTGACGGCATGCCGCCGTCAGCGTTCATCTTCACGCGCTTCGGGCCGATCGCGCCCATGTGTAGCCACACCGAAGCCGATCCTGGACCACCATTGAAGGAGAAGGTGAGCGGTCTCGGCGGAGCGCCGTCAGGGTGATCTACGATATAGCTCGTGAAGAACATGTTCGCTTCGGTTTCGCCCTCGCGGTTTTTGATCGGCATCATCCCGGCGATGGCCGTGTATTTGATCGTCGATCCGGCGACGTGGATCTCATGTCTGGTTACGATTGGAGATGGTTCGGGAGTTGGTGATGCTTGCGGTCTTGCTTGCTGTGCGCCTGGTGTGGGGCTTGGTTGCTGATTTGGAAACTGTCCTTGTCGTCCCTGTCCCGGCGCCTGGAAGAGTAGTCCAAGTAAGAGAAGAATCGCTGCGAGCATACTGTCGTTAGTCTCCGTTGGGGGATTTAACTTCGGCTAAACATTCACACACGTACCGCGCTTCAAAAATCTTCCGTCACCTGCCTTGCCCTTGAACTCTCCTTGATCGATAACCACCTTGCCGCGCGAGAGCACAGTCTCGACGACGCCCTTAATCTTCTTGCCTTCGTAAGCGTTGTAATCGCAGTTCATGTGCTGCGTCTTCACGCTCAGCGTCTGTTCTTTGTCAGGATCGAAGATCACGATGTCAGCATCGGAGCCGATCGCGATCGTCCCCTTCTTCGGAAACAAACCAAACATCTTCGCCGCCGCGGTTGAAGTGAGCTCGACAAAGCGATTCAGGCTGATGCGATTCTCGACGACGCCGTTGTAGATCAGCGGCACGCGATTCTCGACGCCGGGCGCGCCGTTCGGAATCTTCGTGAAGTCGTCGCGGCCGAGCTCCTTCTGCTCTTTCATGCAGAACGGGCAGTGGTCGGTGGAGATCACTTGCAGATCGTCCATCTTCAAACCCTTCCAGAGCTCGTCCTGGTTTGACTTCTCGCGCAGCGGCGGCGTCATCACATACTTCGCGCCGTTAAAGCCGGGCTCGTCGTAGTTGTCGATCGAGAGAAAGAGATACTGCGGGCACGTTTCGGCGAACGCCGGAATGCCGCGATCGCGCGCCTGCCGGACCTGGTTCAACGCGTCGGCGCACGAGAGGTGAACGATGTACACGGGCGACTCCGCCATCTCCGCGATCGCTATCGCGCGATGCACGCCTTCGGCTTCGGCAATCGTCGGGCGCGTTAACGCATGATACTTGGGCGCCGTTCGACCCTGCGCGATGGCGCGCTTGATGATCTCGTTGATGACGATTCCGTTCTCAGCGTGCATGCAGATCAGGCCGCCGCGCTGACCCGCGGCCGACATCGCGCGAAAGATCGTCGCATCGTCGACTAGGAACACGCCGGGATAGGCCATGAACATTTTGAAGCTGGTCACGCCTTCGTCCATCGCGGTGTAGAGCTCTTCGATCTGCTTGTCTTCGAGCTCGGTGGTGATGAGGTGAAAGCCGTAGTCGATGGCGGTTTTGCCTTCGGCTTTCTTGTGCCAGTTGTCGATGCCTTCGATCAGCGACTGGCCTTTGTACTGGACGGCGAAGTCGATGATGCTGGTGGTGCCGCCGTGCGCGGCTGCGATCGTGCCGGTGCGAAAGTCGTCGGACGACTCGGTGCCGCCGAACGGCAGTTCCATGTGCGTGTGCGGATCGATACCGCCGGGGATGACGAGTTTGCCGGCGGCGTCGATCGTTTGGTCCGCTTCCATCTGAAGATTAAGGCCGATGACGGAGACGCGTTCATCTTCGATCAGAATGTCGGCTTTGTAGTCATCGACCGCAGTCACGACGCGGCCATTCTTGATTAGAGTTTTCATCGTTTTTTAGCCACAGATTACACGGATTTTAATAGAGATTGCCTTCGCGCTTGCGGCCGGTGTAGTCGACATAGACCACCTTTAGCTCGGTGTAGAAGTCGAGCGCGGTTGAGCCTTGTTCACGATCGCCGATGCCGGTGCCTTTCGAGCCGCCGAATGGAACGTGCGCTTCGCCGCCGGTCGTGGGAGAGTTGATGTGCGTCATGCCCGTTTCGATCTCGTCGACGAAACGGAAGATGCGCGCGGCGTCGTTTGTAAAAATCGATGATGAGAGACCGTATTCAGAGTCGTTCGCGACTTCCATAGCGTGATCGAAATCTTTCACGCGCAAGACTGACAACACTGGACCAAAGATCTCTTCACGCGCGATCCGCATGTCGGGCGTGACGCGATCGAAGACCGTGGGATGCACGAAGTAACCTTTGTCGAGCCCGTCGCCCGTGGCGCGTTCGCCGCCGCAGACAAGTGTGGCGCCGTCTTCACGACCGATGTTGATGTAGCTGAGCACGGTTTTGAACTGGTTCTCGTCGACGCTCGGTCCCATCTCCGTCGCCGGATCCGACCCCGGACCGATGCGCATCGACTTTGCTCGTTGCTCGAGGCGCTCGACAAACTCGTCAGCAACCTGGTCCACCACGACTGCGCGACTCGTCGCCGTGCAGCGTTGGCCTGACGAGCCAAACGCGCCCTGCGCCGTCGATTCAACAGCCAGATCCATGTCGGCGTCTTCGAGCACGACGACCGGGTTCTTTCCGCCCATCTCACACTGGACCTTCGCGCCTCGTCGTGATGCCTGCTCGTAAAGACGGATGCCGACGCCGTTGGAACCGGTGAAAGAGATCGCTTTGACTGCCGGGTGGTTGATGATCTCGTCGCCTGCTTCCGAGCCGGAGCCGATGACGAGATTCAAGACGCCCGGCGGTATGCCGGCGGCTTCGAAGATCTCCGTGATGCGAACCGCAGTCGCAGGCGTGATTGATGCGGGCTTGAACACGACTGTGTTGCCGGCGACGAGCGCGGGCGCGATCTTCCACACCGGAATCGCGACCGGAAAGTTCCACGGCGTCACACACGCAACCACACCGAGCGGTTGCTTGATGGTGTAGGCAAAGTTCAACGGCAGCTCGGAAGGGATCGTCTCGCCCGTCATCCGCCGTGACTCACCTGCGCAAAACTCAGCAACGTTGATCGAACGCTGTAGCTCGCCGCGTGATTCCGCGATTGTCTTGCCTTCTTCGTGCGTGAGTAACTGCGCGACTTCTTCCTTGTTCTCCTCGAGCAGGCGCGCCGCCTTCGCGACGATCTTGCCGCGAGCTGGCGCGGGCGTTGCTCGCCATGCGCGAAACGCACCGGCTGCCGATTCAACAGCGGCGCGTGCTTCCTCGCGGGTCGCCTGCCGAATCGTGCCGATGATGTCGTCAGTGTTGGCCGGGTTGATATTTTGTGCGGTGCGGCTGGAAGATGATTCGACCCATTTGCCGCCGATAAAATTGCGATAAGTATCCATGAGAGCAGGAATATATCCCGCAAAGGCGCAAAGGCGCAAAGAAGATTTCGTCTTTCCTTTGCGTCTTTGCGCCTTTGCGGGAAAACTCTTATAAGAAGACCATGACTGCGGAGCCCCAAAGCATTCCGGAACTACTGAAACAACGCGTCACTGCTACGCCAGACAAAATCTTCCTTTTCTCGGAAGCCGACAAACGCCAGTTCACCTACAAAGAATTCGAAGCTGCCGTCATGCGCACCGCGCGAATGCTCGCGTCGAAGGGCGTGAGAAAGTGCGACGTCGTCAGCCTGTTGATGCCGAACAGCGTCGAATACGTTATCGCGTACTTCGCTTGCTGGCAGATCGGCGCGCTCGCCGGACCAATCAACTCGCTGCTGAAATCGCAGGAGATCGCGTACGTGATCGCAAACTCCGAGGCCCGCGCCCTGCTCGTCAATTCCGAGTTTCTGCCGTTGATTGAGGCCATTCGCGACGCGCTGCCGACAATCATCACTTTCGATAATGAAGCAGACGCCACCCGTGAAGAGATCGCCGGCGCCGATCCGGCTGCCGAAATCGACGGCGATCACGAAGCCATTATTATTTACACGTCCGGCACGACCGGCAAACCGAAAGGCTGCCTGCTCACGCACGGCAACGTCATCGCCAACGCGCGCCAAATCTCCTGTTGGCTCGGCTTCAACGAAACAGATCGACTGCTGACGATCATGCCGCTGTTTCACATGAACGCGGTTTCGGTGACGACGATGTCGGCGCTTTACGCAGGCGCTTCGACGGTCGTCAGTCAGAAGTTTTCCGCCTCGCGTTTCTGGCAGATCATCTCCGAATATCAGATCACGTCGTTTGGATCGGTGGCGACTATGCTTTCGATGTTATTGAGCACGTATCCTGACGGCGTTCCCGAAGGACTGAAGACGGATCAGTTGCGCTTCGCGATGTGTGGATCGGCGCCTGTGCCGGCGGAGGTGCTGCGGCGGTTTGAAGAGAAGTTTAAGTGTCTCGTGGTCGAAGGCTATGGTTTGTCTGAATCAACCTGTCGCTCGACTTTCAATCCACCCGATCAGCGTCGCCGTCCCGGTTCGTGTGGAGTTCCGATCGGTAACGAGATGCGCGTCGTTGACGATGCCGATCGCGAAGTGCCGGACGGAGAATTAGGTGAGATCGCTTTACGTGGCGAGAACATTTTGAAGGGCTATTACAAAAACGACACTGCAAACGCGACCGCGTTTCGTAATGGCTGGTTTCACACAGGCGACATCGGATACCGCGATGCGGATGGCTTCTACTATATCGTCGATCGTAAGTCAGACATGATCATTCGCGGCGGCGAGAACATCTACCCGCGCGAGATCGACGAGGTCCTGTACCAGCATCCGGCCATTGCTGCCGCCGCGGCAGTTGGCGTTAAAGATGAGCTTTATGGTGAAGAGGTCGCGGCAGTGGTGGTGTTAAAGCCGGGCGCGAACACGACCTCGCAGGAAGTTATCGACTACTGCAAAGCGCGGCTCGCGGATTTCAAATGCCCGAAGACGGTGCACTTTGTTGACGATATTCCGAAAGGTCCGACCGGGAAGTTGTTGAAACGCGAGTTGGCGAAGATGTTGTCTGCGTAGTCTTCCTGCGATCGATCAACCACGCGCCCAGCAGCCACAACGCGCAAATCCCGATCATGATCGGCGAGAACCATTTGCCGTAGAGCCCGTCCGGTGAAAACTTTTCCGTGGCTTCGTGCAGGAATTCGCTGTTCGGAAGCAGTCCCGCTTCGCTAAACTCGTGGAAAGTATAAATGCTCACCTGGACCATGAAGAGCAGCAGAAAGATTCCGGTGACCTGAAAGAAACGCCTCACGTTGATCAGGTGTCCGAACCTGGCCCAGCCAAATGCAAACGCGACCGCCGCGAGTAGTCCAAGCAGCGCGCCGCTGATCAAATTAGAATCCTTGACCTGCATCAACATCAGCGCTGTTTCCATTCCTTCGCGCGTGATCATCAGGAACGTAAACAGAAACACACCCGCGACTGCCGCAACGCGCGAGCTCTTCGAAGAAACCGCATCGAGCCTCTCGCGCATTCGTTGCTGAACTTTCGGACCGTGACGCCACATGTGAATCACGAGCGTGCCGACCATCACCACTGCAATCGCGCCGAGGATGGCTTCACGCAGCGCCTCATTTCCAAAGAACTGGCTGATGTAGCCGCCAATGAATGGGCCAAACATGTTTTCGACCGTGGCATCGTCAACGCCGCTGTTGAGCACGTAAGCGAGTCCGGCGCTGGCTGCAAGAGCCAGGACAATGGCCACAAACACGGAGGAAGTGAGCCACTTTTGTCCTGATTTGCGGAGGTACGCGAGAATAACGGCGACGAGCAGGAACGACTCGAAGCCTTCGCGCATGACGATGATGAAGGAGTTCAGCATAACGGCCACGAAGTATATCCGAGTTGAAAATAGATTTCAATTTCAGCCACGAAGAGGGCAGAGAAGTAGTACACAGAAGGGCTTTGCACAAAAGTCCCTACATATGAGTTTCTCTGTGCAACCTCTGTGTTCTCTGTGTCTCTGTGGTGTGTTTTTGCTCGGAATTCATCAACCACAGAGACACAGAGAACACAGAGGTTGCACAGAGAAGAAAGCTTTCGTGACTTTTTGTGCAAAGCCACACAGAAGGCGCATAACTGCTTACTGTGGCGTTGTTGGAAGAATGGCGAGGTCGGCGCGGAGGGGACCGAGTTTAGTTACGCAGGTCAGGCGTAGTGGCAGACGTTGGTGATCGTCGCTGATCCACATTCGAAACTGGTAAACGTCAGGCTGCGGATCGTCACTCGTGATCGACAACGCGAACGCCGAAACGGCTCGACTGCCTAGCTGAATCGTTTCCTTTTTCAACAACTCGACAAACAACGTCTTCGGCTTGTTCTCGACCAGCACCGAGAGTGCATTTCGCTTTTTCGACGCGAAATTGATAGTGCGCAGCCCATAAAAAAAAGAAACGTAATCGTGCGTGCCCACAGGTATATCGAGTTTCATGTTGCTGTCGAGCACCGCGGCGCCCACGTTCTGATCGTAAGTCAGTGTGTGGTTCGAACGACGTCGACCCTCCACCAAATTCAGCACAGTGCGAAAAGGCAGTAACGTCCTCGGATCGACATACGACTCGACCTGATCTCTGGCGACGAAGAGTTGCGCGGCGGCGCCAGTCGTTTGCGCATTAACACTCAGAAACACACCATCGTGATCGAAATAACGCTGCCGCCCGCGCACCTGAAAAGTCGCGAGACCGAGTGGCGTATTGTTGCCACCGATGAACACCTGATAATTGAGCTGCTCGCCGATCTTGAACGGCAAATTCTCGGGCAATGCTGGTGGCGCCGCGGGTGTCGGAGCCGGCGCTACGACGATCGCCGGCGTCGGAGTTGGCGCTGCATCAGGCGGCTTGATGAGCTCGGAGCCGGCGAGTTCGGCTTTCAGATCACCAGAGCGCACGCGCGCCGTGATGAGCACGGGCACATGTCGCTCGTCGTCGCTGAAGTAAATTTTCAGGTTCCGGAGCGGCGAATTGTTGACCTTCACTTCCGTGACAATCGCCGGAAACGATCCCACGTTGGTTCGGACCGTATCGTGTCCGACAACTTTCAACTCGGCCTGGTAGTCGACTCCCTGACCACGCACGGACAGGTCATAGACACCGCCGCTAGCGAGCGGCAGCGCGCGGGCTCGATAGAAAGCGGAGAGGAAATCATACGTCCCGGGAAAGCCCCGTTGCTTCGGCGGAATAGCTTCGTTACCAGCAGGCTGGCTAAAATCCTGCACCGAATCGCCGGATCTGATCGCGTCGCGCGCTGATTCTTCAACGCGAAACGGCAGTCCCGTCGCGGGATCGATATACGTCGTGTAGTCGTTATTTATGGCATAAAGCGCGACGTTGATCACGCCGTTTGTTTCGACGTGAGCGCGTAGTTGAATGGCTTCACGGCCGAAGTGCGTGCCCCGCGACATGATCTCGACCTCAACGTGCGCGGCGTCGGGAAAATTTGAAAACGAGACGTTGTAAGTCAGTCGCTCGCCGACACGATAGGGCGCCATCGAAAACGAAAGCGGAGTCTGCCCGCCGTTTTCCTGAGCCGACAATGGAAAGACGAGTGCGAGAAAGAGGATGGTTAGAGTTGAAATGAACGGGGGCTTCAAGCTGAGATTCACCGTGGCATGATAGTTTTAAATCGATAGTTGGGCAAATAGTGGCTGTGCCACAAGATTTTACACGCCACCCTCATCGATCAGTTCCATATCCGCGACGATTGCCTCGGCGGCGGCGAGGGGATCGGGCGCGCCGGTGATTGGGCGTCCGACCACTAGATAACTGGCGCCTGCCGCGATTGCTGCCGCGGGCGTCGCGATGCGTTTTTGGTCGCCCGCTTGATTGGCTGCCGGGCGGATTCCGGGTGTGACGATGAGAAACTCGGGATTCGAGATTGTCTGGCGGATTGATTCAATCTCCTTTGGTGAAGCGACGACGCCGTCGACCCCTGAGGCTTCGGCCAGTTTCACCAACCGCAGGACCGATTCTGCCGGAGTCGATGTTACACCGATTTGCCGCAGTATGGTTTCGTCGATGCTGGTGAGGACGCTGATGGCGAGTACTTTTGAGCGCACGCCGGTTTTCGCTTCCACTTCGTTAACAGAATCGACGGCGCGGCGCATCATCTCGGCCCCGCCGCTCGCGTGAATCGTGAATAGAGAGACGCCGAGCTCGGCGGCGGAGCGTGCGGCGCCGGCGACCTGGTGCGGGATGTCGTGGAATTTTAGGTCGAGGAATACTTTTGAATCGTGGGCGATGATGTCGCGGACGATTTGCGGACCCGCGGCGGTGAAGAGTTGAGAGCCGACCTTGAACATACCCGCGACGCTGTGGAGTTGTTTCACGAGGTCGAGGGCTGTTTTAGGTGTTTCGACGTCGAGTGCGATGATTAATTTATCTTTCGTTGGCATTTGTCTCCTTTTTCACGCAAAGACGCAAAGAGGCAAAGGCGCAAAAGGCGGGTCAAATCCTTCGGGCGCGTCCGAGTCTTTGACCCGCCTTTGCGACTTTGCGTTCTTTGCGTCTTTGCGTGAAGAACCTCTTTCAAGTCGTTCTGCAACCTACAGCCTCTTCAAGATTTGCGAAACCCTCGCGCTGAAGGATCTTAAAGAGACCTTCGTTAATCTGGTCCACGATGCGTGGTCCCTGGTAGATGAAGCCGGTGTATAACTGCACGAGGCTCGCCCCCGCCACGATCTTTTCCCATGCATCTTTGGCTGTAAAGATACCGCCTACACCGATCAATGGAATGTGTCCCCCAGTCAGTTCATACAACGTCGCGATCATCCGCGTGGACGTGTCCTTTAAAGGTCTGCCACTCAACCCACCTTCGCCACACGCCGCCACACGCTTCATATCCGTTCGCAGGTTGTCGCGACTGACAGTGGTGTTAGTCGCGATAATGCCGTCGATCTTTAATCGCTCAATAACTTCTACAATCGTCTCGAGGTCGCGTCGTTCGAGATCGGGCGAGAGTTTTACGAGCAGTGGCACGTTTTTCTGCAACTCACGCCGCCGCGCCTGGAGCGCTGAAACCAGCGCCTCGAGTTGCTGTGACTGCTGTAGCTCCCGTAACTGCGGTGTGTTTGGCGAACTGACGTTTATGGCGATGTAATCGGCGACGTCGTAAACAAGCTCGAAACTCGCCAAATAATCTTCCACCGCGTTTTCAAGTGGCGTGATCTTGCTTTTACCGATGCTGACGCCGAGCACGCAGTCAGGACGATGATTCGAGACTCTGCGCGCGAATGCGGCAGCGCCTTCGTTATTGAAGCCCGCGCGATTAATCAATGCCTGATCTTCGGAGAGTCGAAAAAGTCGCGGTCGCGGATTGCCGGGCTGCGCGTGATAAGTAACTGTGCCAGCTTCAATGAAACCAAAACCAAGCGCTGCGAGTGGTCGTAACGCAATACCGTTCTTATCAAAACCGGCTGCGAGTCCGATCGGATTCGGAAATGTTAGACCAAATCTTTTGATACTGAGCGCGGGATAATCGACGCGACTTGCAATCAGTCTTGCCGGTAACAACGAGAGAGAATGAAGCGCCAATTCGTGAGCTGTCTCGGCAGGGAGACGAAAGAGGAGCGGGCGCAGCAGCGAGCGATAAACCATCAGTTAGACAGGATTACAGGATTTACATGATTCACAGGATATCATGCAAATCATGTAAATCCAGAAATCATGTCCAAGGCTTTACCTGAAACGGCGCTTCTTGTTAGTATCCGCGCACATGGATTTTGTAGAGAAGGCTCGCATCATGGATGGCCCGCGCATCAATCGGGCATTGGCGCGCCTGTCATCAGAAATCGTCGAAGAGAACCATGGCGCTGGCGACCTGTTTCTTGTCGGAATCAGGCGTCGCGGCGTCCCACTCGCCGAACGCATGGCGCAGAAGATCGCCGATCTCGAAGGCTATCGACCGCCGGTCGGCGTCCTCGATATCACGCTCTATCGCGACGATCTCTCGACTGTCGGCGCCAAACCAGTCGTCAATCGCACAGATCTTCCCGGCGACATCGAAAACCGCAACATCGTTCTGATCGACGACGTGCTTTATACCGGTCGCACGATTCGCGCCGCACTCGATCAACTGATCGACTTTGGTCGCCCGCGCCGCGTGCAACTCGCCGTGCTGATCGATCGCGGCAAAGAACATCGCGAGCTGCCAATCCAGGCTGACTACATCGGCAAACTCGTGCCGACAAAGAAGAGCGAGATCATAAAGGTGATGCTTCAGGAGTTTGACGAGGAAGAAGGCGTGGTAATTGTCGAGCGGCCGTCAGAGACGGCGTGACGAAGCGGCCTCGGGCCGCTTTTTTTGTGCCAGATAACATGGAAGCAACTTTCAATCGCCGCCACTTGCTGGGCATTCGCGAGCTTAACGCCGGAGAGATTACCCACCTGCTCGACACCGCCGAAAGTTTCCGCGAAGTTTCCAAACGAGAAATCAAAAAAGTTCCCGCACTGCGCGGACGCACGGTGATCAACCTCTTCTTCGAGTCGTCCACACGCACCAGAACATCGTTCGAGATCGCTGCCAAACGCCTGTCGGCAGACGCCATAAACATCAGCGTCTCAACTTCCAGCGTCACGAAAGGCGAAACCCTGCTCGACACGGCTCGCAACCTCGAAGCGATGGCGCCCGATTGCATCGTCATTCGCCACTCGTCGGCCGGCGCGCCACAACATCTCGCGAAGATGACTAACGCGCCGATAGTTAATGCGGGCGACGGGAGCCATGAGCATCCGACACAGGCGCTGCTCGACGCGCTCACGATTCGCGAGCACAAAGAACGTATTGAAGGTCTGAAAGTCGCAATCCTCGGCGACATTCTGCACTCGCGCGTCGCACGCTCGAATATCTACCTCCTCACAAAACTCGGCGCGCACGTGAGTGTCGGTGGTCCAGGCACGCTCGTGCCGGACGAGTTTGCCGAACTCGTCGAAAGCGGCCTGCGCCTCGAGAAACACTTTGAAGACGCGATCGAAGGCGCGGACGTCGTTATGATCCTCCGCATTCAACGCGAGCGCCAGGACAACGCGTTCTTTCCGTCGATGCGCGAATACGCCGTTCACTACGGCTTGCAACCGCGACATCTCGAACGCGCCGCGCCCGATGCGATCGTGATGCATCCGGGTCCGATGAATCGCGGCGTCGAGATCTCGTCGGAGATTGCAGACGGCAGCCGCTCGCTGATTCTCGATCAGGTGACGAACGGCGTCGCGGTACGAATGGCAGTCCTTTACCTTCTGGCCGGAGGTGCTTCATCCACAGATTCCACAGATTAGAATCTGCGTAATCTGTAGATAAACAATCGAAACTATGAAGCTGCTGATTGCTAATGGTTATGTAATCGACCCCGCGCAGCAAGTTAATACCGGCGGTCGCAGCCTGTTGATTGAAGACGGACGCATCGTTGGTCTGCTCGATCGTGGCGAGCCGGTTCCCGAACAGGCGCACGTGATCGACGCCACCGGTTTGATCGTTGCGCCCGGCTTCATCGACATGCACACACATCTTCGCGAGCCGGGTCAGGAGTACAAAGAAACTATTGCCACCGGCGCGTCGGCGGCGGTCGCAGGCGGTTGGACCAGCATCTGTGCGATGCCGAACACAGATCCGGTGAACGACAATCCCGCCGTGACGCGCTTCATCATCGATCAGGGTCACGCCGCGCAGCTCGCAAACGTTTTCCCGATCGGCGCAGTCACAAAGTCCAGCCAGGGAAAAGAGCTCGCGGAAATGGGCGAGATGAAGAACGCCGGCATCGTTGCCGTATCTGACGACGGCCGCTCCGTGCCAACACCGGCGATGATGCGGCGAGCCCTCGAATACGCACGCGGTTTCGATCTGACAGTAGTGGATCACTGCCAGGATCAGTCGCTGAGCGCGGGTGGCGTGATGCATGAAGGACGCTGGTCGCTGATTCTCGGATTACGCGGCATGCCGGCGGCGGCGGAAGACGTCGACGTCGTGCGCGATTGTGTGCTCGCGAAACTGACGAAAGCCAAAGTTCACATCGCACACGTTTCAACGCGCGGCGCGCTCGAGGCAGTGCGACGAGCAAAGCATGAAGGATTGAATGTCACCTGCGAAGTGACGCCGCATCACTGGACGCTCACGGACGAAGCTGTCTCTGAGTACGACACAAACACGAAGATGAGTCCGCCGTTGCGGAGCAGGGAACACGTCGACGCCGTTCTCGAAGCGATGAAAGACGGGACGATTGACGCGATCGCGACGGACCACGCGCCGCATCATCTCGACGAAAAGGCGCTCGAGTTTGATCAAGCGCCTTTTGGGATCACTGGTTTGGAGACTGCGGTCGGATTGGCCTTCGATCTCGTACATGCCGGTCTGATCGATCTCGAACGCGTGGTGCAGATGTGTGCGACGAACCCGGCGCGGATCTTCGGCCTCACCGATCGCGGTTCACTAAAACAGAACGCGCACGCGGATGTGACGCTTCTGGATCCAAACCTCGAATGGATCTTCGATGTCAGTCGCTCAAAGTCGAAAAGCCGCAACACACCTTTTCACAATCGCGCGCTGCACGGCGCAGCGGTGGCCACGATCGTCGGCGGGCGCCTGGTCTATCTCCATCCCGACTACATACGCATCAACCAGTCAAGACAAAAGTCGGCATCTGTCGGTCCTTAAAAGAATATTTCACGCAAAGGCGCAAAGAACGCAAAGGCGCAAAGGCAGTCAAATGCTCGGGCGCGCCTTTGCGTCTTTGCGTTCTTTGCGTCTTTGCGTGAAATTCTTTCTGAACATTTCCGAAATAGCCGCACTAAAATCATTGCCTATTCTGAGACTGAGTCCTAAAATGCTCCGGTCTTAGTCCCGGACAATTTCTTTCTAGTCCAAAACAGATTGGTTTTACTTCGTCTTCCCTCCACGCGGACGAAGTCGTCAAACTTTTAGAACCTGAACGGAGGTCAACGATGAAGAGTAAGCTTTGCAGCCTTACCTGTATGGCCGCCATTCTTCTGCTTGCACCTGTATGTGTGGCTGACAGCAATAAAGGTCAAAACAGGCTGCTCAAGCAACAGGAGCGGTATACATTGTCGCTGGAGTTGGAGTTCTCGAAGAAGGAGCAAAACCCGTTGGAACAGGCGATTTCTGTTCTGTTCGATGTCGGACCCAACGGGTATGCAACCGGCTTCCTGGTAGGCAATGGTCTGGTGATGACTGCCTATCACGTAATCTCCGGCAATCTCAGCACAACCAAGAAAGTGATGCTGGGTTTCAAAGCGACTGATGAGCTTTCTGTAAAAGTCTTCGTTGACGGCTGTCGGGCGAAAGTGATCAAGGTCGACAAAGAAGCAGATCTGGCCCTGCTCGAAATGTGTCGCAGCTCGAAAGCAGCCAAAGCGCCAAAATTCCAGACGGCGCCGAACAAAGACGACGCATTGTTTCTGATCGCGCGGCCGCACGGCGATAAGGTCGTCAGCCACGGCAGCTTTTACGGCAACTACATGCTCGGCAACCAGGAATACTGGTCAGTCAAGATCGATAGCCGCGACGGCTTTTCGGGCAGTCCGGTTTACAACTCAGAATGCGAAGTGGTGGGAGTTTTCAGTGGCTACGACTGGTCGCAGAAGCTTGCGTTGATCAGTCCGAGTATTCGCGCGCAGAAGCTGCTCGAAGACTACAACGCCACCGCCAAGCCTTAATGATGATTGCTGAGCGCGCGCTTCAAGTGCTCGCGATGCATCTCTTTGATCACATTTAACTCGGGATGCTGGATCCCCAGCAGCTTGCGGCCTGTGATCTGCACGTTTACGACTATGTAGTTTGCGAGTTGGTTTGCGGCGAGACGCCAGCGCGGCAACGCCTGTGTCTCGAAGTTGAATCCAGCTCGCAACCTCACCCGGATCTGATCGGCGTGCGACCAGCGTTTTCCGGAGCTTTGCGCGCCGTGATGGAGCAGCAGGGCATCCGGCACAAACATCAAACGCCATTTTGACTTCGTGATGCGCCAGCACCACTCGTTGTCTTCCGCGTACATGTGAAAGCGCTCGTTGAAGCCGCCCACCTGTTCGATCATCTCGCGACGGGCCAGGATCGCCGCGCCACCGAGCATCGGCACGGACCGTTCGCGATCGTGGTTCCAGTGCCAACCCAGTAACAACTCGCCTCTGAGACGCCGCGGCAGTAAACGATAAAGCCAAAGCTGCGACATCACTGTGTGCCAGACGCACGGCGGATTGAAGAACACGCTTACCTGCAGGGAGCCGTCAGTGTTCAGCATCTTCGGGCCACACGCGCCGATCTTCGGATCTGATTCGAGCTTTTCGATGAGCGTGTCGATCGTGCCGGGCGGAACTTCGGTGTCGAGGTTGAGCAGAAAAACGTACGGTGAATCTACAAGAGCAAACGCCTGGTTGTTGGCTGCGCCGAAGCCGCGATTCTCGCTATTAAGAATGATCCGAATCTGTGCGCTATCGATCATTGGCCCAGCGACCTCGCTGGCGCGCAAGTCATCTATGCTGTCGTCTGTTGAAGCGTTATCGACGATTACGATCTCGTAAGACGCTTTTGGCGCGGAGCTGACAATGGTTTCGATACAGCGAGTGAGAAGCCGCCCTCCGTTCCAGTTAACGATGATTATCGACAGGTCACACGCCATCAGATCATCCTGTGGTCAACAGAACCGAGCGCGGTAGCGCCGGGTCAATCTCATTTAAGAGTCGTGACTGGGAAATTGACCCGGCGCTACCGCGCTCGGTTCTGTTGTTGGCCTAAGATACCAGATCCTTCGCGGCGCTCTTAAAGCCGTTCGCGTATTCGTGGTAACGCAAGCTCAAAAGCTCACGCAAAATGCTCGGCACGCGGTTCAGACGCCGTTGCGGCAAGTTTGCGCGAGCGTTCAGATGAAACGCGTAATCACTAACGAACGAGAGTGCTTTGCGCGTGTCGAAATCACTTGCCTGAGCCATTAGCCGCGTCTCGAGCGTCTCCAGGATCTTGTGCAAGTCAGCGCTGCTGTTACGGCGACGAAAAGCGGTGTCGATTGCCTGCACACCGCGCGGCTCTGGCGCTGTTTCTTTGCGGGCCGGGGCGCCGATCTGTTGCTGCGCGTGTTGTCGATATTGGATCAGCGGCTCGTCGAGGGCGACGACGTCCGCGACAGCCGCAATAGTAAGCGCGATCCAGCCGTCGTGAATCATCGCTATTTCATCAGGAATCGGTAGCGATAGTTTCACGAAGCGGGAACGAAAGGCCATCGTCGCGCCGGTGACTGTCCAGCCCGTGATCAATACTTCGAGCGCGCGGCCGATACGAAGGAGCTTGCGTTTGTGCGCGTCGAAGCCGACTTCGTCCCACATTCGGCGGTTGAGTGGGGTTAAATCTTCATCGACGATCGCGGCGTCGGAAAACACGAGGCCTGCGGATGGCGAGTTATTGAGTACGGTCTCGAACAGTTGCAGTTTGTCGTTGCGCCACACGTCGTCCTGATCGCTGAGTGCGATGAGGTCGCCGGTGCACAGGCTGATGGCGCGCTCGAAGTTCTTAACGCTGCCGAGGTTACGATCGTTGATATGTAACTTGATGGGAACGGGCGATTCGGCTGCAAATCTCTCGAGAAGCTTTTGCGTGTCGTCGGTGGAACGATCGTCGCAAATGACGATTTCGTCGGGTGGTCGCGACTGCGTGATGATGCTATGCAACTGCGCGGGGAGAAATTCCGCACCATTGTAAGTACACATCGCAACACTAATTTTCATGACTCGTTGGACAGGATTACAGGATTGCATGATTAACAGGATGTCTTGTAAATCCTGTAATCCTGTCTAATATACCTTTCGTTGCTGAACGCGCTCTTTAGTCGCGAGCGTAAACCGCCTTTCCTCTCTTCCATCACCCGCAATCATACGCGCCACGTACTCGCCCACGACTGGCCCATGCTTAAACCCATGTCCCGATCCACCACCAACGATCCAAACATTCTCAAACTCCGGATGTCTATCAATCAGAAAATCACCATTCGACGTGTTCTCATACTGGCAGACGCGCGTCTCCATCACCGGCGCATTCGCCAACCGAGGCGCTCGTTTCGCGAGATAGTCACGCACCGCCTTCAGCCCTGCGACACTAACAACTCGCTCACCACGATCCGGATCGAACTCCGCTCCATGCGCATCGATCGCGATCTTGAACCCGCGGCCATCGACATTCGGTAACCCATAAACAAGATCGTTGAAATCGATCCATGCCGGCATCACGTTAAAACTGTCGTCTCCCGGCGGTACACCGACAAAGAACACTTCCTGTCTCGTCACGTAAATCAACTCACCAAGCAGCTCAGGAAACAGCTTCGGCAGCCATGGACCACACGCAAACACAAACTGCCCCGCTTTGATCTCCTCACCGGAAAGCATTCGCATCGTCTTCCCCTGCGGTGGCGCCACCGCGCCCGCAACATACTCAACACCATTCAACCGCGCCTGCGCCACTACTGCCTGCACCGCACGTCGCGCCAACAGCACACCGGAATCCGGCTCGAGTATCGCCCACTTTGTTGGTCCAGGCTCGAGTTGTGGAAAGCGCCGTCTTAGTTCATCCCCGTCCAGCCGTTCAAAGTTTGCGTTAAGGCGTTGTAAGGTCGCGAGTGTCGCCTCGCAATAGACGTCGTGTTCGCGAGCGAGCCAGAGCACGCCCGTTGTGAAACAGCGGCTCAGTCTTTTCGAAGAGTTGCTGCCAGAGCGTGAGCGAGCGTTGGGCCGAGCGCGAGTAGATCTCATCTGGTCCATAGCCCAGGCGAATGATCCGCGACTCGCCGCCCGAGCTCGCCCGACTGTTTCCCGGTCCGTAAGCGTCAAGCAACAGCACGGACGCGCCCGTCAACTGGAGTTGATAAGCGCTCCAGGCCCCAAACACGCCCGCGCCAATAACGGCAACGTCATAAAACATGCAGGCAATTGTATCCACAGATTACACAGATTACACAGAATGATTTATAGATCTGTGTAATCTGTGTAATCTGTGGATAAGGTGCAAGTCTTTTGGAGGTTAGTAAGATGCGTTTTTTCATAGCAGCAATGGCTGTACTGATCCTGATGAGCTTCGCGGTTCAGGCGCAAACCGCCGGGACCCTATCAACCGACCAACGAGTATTGATAGGAGTCGATTGGCGGCTGGTTTCACTCGGACCAGCAGGCTCCGAAACAACTGTCGTTGCAGGAACCACCGTGACGCTGAAGTTTGCAGAAGATAATCGCGCGAGCGGATCGACAGGCTGCAACAATTACAGCGGTTCCTATCAGGTGCGCGGAGACAACCTCTCGTTCAGCCGGCTCGTCAGCACGAGACGCGCGTGTTTGGACCAGAACGCAAATCAGCAGGAGCAGAGATTTCTCTCCACGCTCGGCGCCGCCAGCAGGTTTCGTCTGGCGGCGAGTCGACTCACGATCCTCTCCGACCGCGGCCGCAGCGCCCTGCATTTTATAGACAGTGCGGCTCTAGAGCCCCAGGATGGACCACGCGAAGACCGCAGCGATCCGGTAGCAACGCTTGCAGCGTATTACAGCGCGATCAACGCTCGTGACTATCGTCGCGCCTTTGGTTTCTGGGATTCACCGCCTTCGTCTTACGAACAGTTTGCGCGCGGTTTCGCCGACACGGACCAGGTGCGCTTGCTGGTTGAGCCGTCTCCACGCGTCGAAGGAGCAGCAGGCAGTGTCTATGCTGAGATTCCGGCGATCGTAGTGTCCACCTTGCGAAACGGCGCCGAACGCGTATTTGCCGGTTGTTACACGATGCGCCGATCGAATGTGCAGGATCGCGGTTGGAAGATTTATCGTGGCAGGGTGTCGCAGGTGTCCGCGAACATCGGACTTTCACGAATACTATCGCAGGGTTGTGGCAAATAAACGTCCATTTTAAGAAGGAGGAATACAGGATGCGCAGAAGCTTAGCGATTACTATTCTCTCGGGGTTGATCTTCTTCACCGCTTGCAACGATCCTGCGGCTGACAAAACAAAGGCTAAGACGGGTGAAGCGGCGCAAGTGGCCTCGCCCGCGGCCACGAAGGGCCAGAAGTATCAGATCACAACGCAGAATTCGAAGATCGAGTTTGTCGGATCGAAAGTCACAGGCCATCACAACGGCTCGTTTGGAGATTTCTCCGGCGAGATCGATTACAGCGGTAATCCCGAGACCAGTCGCGTGAATATAGCGATTAAGACTGATTCGATCACGACCGACACTCCGGATGTGACGAAGCATTTGAAGACTGCCGACTTCTTCGACGTCGCGAAGTTTCCCGAAGCGACGTTCGTCTCGACTGCGATCAAACCGGGCGGCGAAAACGGCGCGACTCACACCATCACCGGCAACCTGAATTTGCACGGCGTGACGAAGGCCGTCACCTTCCCGGCGACGATCAACGTGACGCCGGATGCAGCGACTGTCGAGAGTAGTTTTTCCATCAACCGGAAAGACTTCGGCATCAACTACGCGGGCGCCGCTGACAATCTGATCCGCGATGACGTCGTCTTGACGTTGCACATTCGCGCCACCAAAGCCTAGTAAATTTTAAGCCGCGGATGGACGCAGATTTACGCAGATCTGCGTTTATCTGCGTGAATCCGCGGCTAATTCACTCTTAGCAAAAGGCCGGCGAGATACTCTCCACTCGCTGGCGCGCCTTCGGCGTCAACGCCTCGAGCGTCTCGAGCACTCTCGCGTGCGTCATGCCGCTGCCGAGATAAGTCCAACGGTTCGCCTGCAGTTGCACGCGCCGAAACTCATTCGCCTCAGTGTCGGTTAACCTGCGGCCACTCGCCTGCTCGAAGCTGGTGAGATCAAACTCGACCTGCTGCTGTAGCCCGCCGTCGAGAAACGCGCCGATCTCGAGATACTCTTCAACCGCGCTCATGATCTGCTCTTCGCTGCGATCTGCCGCGAGGGCGTCAACCATCAACGTGTCGAGCTTGGCGTGTTGCACCTCTTCAACCCAATGATGTTTGAGCAAGCTCTTGAACTGCGGATCGAGCTGCTGATCGTCCTTAACGCTGTCGAGGTAATGACTTTGGACCATCCACTCGATGTGCAGCGTTGTGATTGCTATCGCGAGTGGATCGTGGGCCAGGATCGCGGCTGCGATTGCGTCCGGCGGTCCAATGACTTTACAGAGCGTGCCGAATCCGTCTTCAAATTCCATGCGAAAGCGTTTGAAGAGCTGAATATGTTTCGCTTCTTCACTCGCGAACCGCAACAACGCGCGCACGCGATAGTCGTCACCGCGCAACTGTGGGCGAGCATGGTCCAGGACGAATGGCAGTATGAATTCTTCTACGAGTCCGAAGATGCAGAGGTAGGCATTGCCTCTGATCTGATTAAGAATTCGTTTCTCTTCCTTCGAAAGAAACGTCAGCGGCTCCGTGTTCGCCAGCGATTCGGGCATGAAAGACTGCGTAAAATTGAGACGTTTGTCGCCTCCGATGATGTCTTCAACGCGCCAGTGAATGCTCTCCGACGCCGCGAGGGCCGCCTGGTATGAATAATTATTAAGCATGTCGGGAACACCTCCTTCGAGTTCCTCTACATGTACCCTAACGCGTAAAACGCGCGGTTGAAGGGGACATGCCACCAAAAAGTAATAACGAAATCAAATAACTGCGACACGCTTATAAGTGGTTCGGGTGTTTAATAGATCACATATCACTGAAAGGGGAATTCTAATGAGTGCAAAAGCAGGCGCTTCGCCAGGAAGAAGGAAAGCGTCAAACATGTTCAAGGAAGCAACGACGTTCTCGAGTTTTTCTGTAAACGATTTGCAAAAAGCAAAAGAGTTTTACGGTCAAACGCTTGGGCTCGATGTTTCTGAGACAGCGGAAGGGCTCGAGCTCCATACGGGCGACAACGCGGTGTTCCTGTATCCGAAACCAAACCATACCCCGGCCTCTTTCACCGTCCTGAATTTTGCAGTGGACGATATTGAAGCAGCAGTAGATGAGCTCACCAAATTGGGTGTGAAGCTCGAACATTACGACTTGCCCGACATCAAGACTGACGAACGCGGCATCGCTCGTGGCCCGCATGGTCCAACGATCGCGTGGTTCAAAGATCCGGCAGGAAATATTCTGTCGGTGCTGGAAGAAAGATAGAACCCATTAGACAGGATTACAGGATTTACAAGATGGCTTTCTTGTAAATCCTGCAAATCCTGTAATCCTGTCAACCAATGCCAAGGCGTCTCATAAAGCCGTATTAGAGACGTACAGCCCAAGTCTTCCACTCTTCACAACTCTTAAGAAAATCGCACGAATTGTATGTGGCAACGAAGTTGCTCATGAGGAAACTCTACGCTCGAACACAGGGGATCCGGATGAACATTAAACTCAAAAAAATCTCAGAACAGGTAATCGTTGTTGGAGAAGTCGGGAAGTTCGAGGATGTGCAGAGGATTGCCGATGAATGGCGTTCAGGCTCTGCGAATCACTCGGAGCTGGATCGATCGAAAGTTTTGCTGGATAGACTGAGATGAAAGGATTAGATCAATGGGTAATCACGATGACGCAAACATTTTGAAAGGCATGGTGGCCGGACTCGCCGGCGGCCTGCTCGCTTCATGGACCATGAACCAGTTTCAGACCGCCTGGACCCGCATTGCTGAAGGCGGCGAGAAGTCGCACGGCGCACAGTCGATGAAACCGAGCGACGGCTCGCAGGGTGAGCAGGCCCAGGACTCACACGAGCAGGACGACGCCACAGTCGAAACTGCCAAAGCGATATCCAAAAAAGTTTTCGGTCACGAGTTGCCGGAGAGTGAGAAGCACGCTGCGGGCGCCGCCGTTCATTATGCCTTCGGCACTTTATCCGGTGGATTGTATGGCGCACTCGCCGAAGTCACGCCGCAGGTAACGAGTGCGGCTGGTCTGCCATTCGGCGCCGGCTTCTGGTTACTCGCCGACGAGATCTCTGTGCCGATGCTGGGTCTCGCGAAAGGACCAACTGAGTATCCGGTCTCGACTCATGTTTATGCGCTGGCTTCACATCTTGTGTATGGAGTGACGGCTGAACTCGGTCGGCGCGCCGTGCGACAGGTTCTGTGAGGGGCGAGTTATGAGGGCCGCCGTTGATAGACGGGGGGACGTCGCGGATCACCATGACCAGCCGTCGCGCCGGATTTCGTGGCGGTTGGTAAAAAATCCGGATTTTATCCGTGTAAATCCGTGGCTAATAAATCGTCCAGCGCTGTACCGGGAGATATTTCGACTGGCTCAACTCCCTTACGAAAAATTCTCGCTCCGCTAGATCCGCGCAAGATCGTATGCCCGTGCTCGATCCTTAACATCGCGCCTTCTCTCAACCCCACAACTGGCGTGTCATTCTCCTCGAGAAACTGAATGATCCGCTCTTCGCGCGTCTCGCCCATGTGTTTCGAACCCGGATCAGGATCGAGATAGTGAGGATTGATCTGAAATGAGACCAGCCCGAGCGCATCGAACGACGGCGGCTGCACGATCGGCATGTCGTTCGTGGTCTTGATCGTTGGCGCTGCGACATTCGAACCAGCACTCGATCCGATGTACGGCATTCCGCTCGACACACGATTGCGAATCGCCTCAATCAGATCGAATTCGTAAAGCGCCTTCAACAGCCGGAATGTATTTCCGCCACCAATGACAACGGCGTCCGCTTCGTTAACGGCCGCGACCGGATTCGCCGCGATATGGACGGACGTGAGCTCGTATCCCATTTTCTGAAAACGGTGTTGCGCAGTGGCGGCATACTTATCTCGATCGAACAATGCGTAAGGCACGAACAGCACACGTTTCGCGTCGCCGAGGAAACTGCGAATCTCGGATTCGGCATGATCGAGATAACCGCCGCCGTGGAGCGTCGAGTTGCTAATCAGAAGGACGCGCCGGGTTTTGTCGTTGAGAAACATTTCGATAGCATTGCAACATGAATGACAAAAATCAATCGTTAGACGTATGGCGGGAGTCCGCCAAGTACTGGACCAAACACAGCGACACGATTCACCAGATGTTTGTGCCGCTGACTCGTGCGCTGATCGAGCGGGCTGGAATTCATGAAGGGCAGAGCGTGCTCGACATCGCCGGCGGCGCGGGCGAACCGTCGCTTACGATCGCGGAGACAGTTGGACCAGAAGGATCAGTAATGTTTACTGACGGCGTGGCTGAGATGGTTGAAGCGGCTCGCGCCAACGCGCAGAAGCGCGGCCTCACCAATATTGAGTTTCGCCAGTGTGCGGCCGAATCGTTGCCGTTTGCAGACAACTCGTTCGATGTGGTCGTGAGCCGGTTGGGCGTAATGTTTGTTCCGGATCCTGTCGCAGCGTTGCGCGGGATGCTGCGCGTGCTCAAACCCGGCGGCAGACTGGCGTTTGCAGTCTGGGGGAAAAGTGAAGTCAATCCGTTCTGTTATCTCGTGACGCGCGTAATGGACCAGCACGTGAAATCGCCCGCCGCAGACCCGGATGCGCCGAATGCATTTCGTTTCGCGGAGCCAGGCACGCTCACAGGCGCGATGACGCAAGCGGGCGCGGTCGACGTCGAAGAGAGCACTGTCGAGTTTGACATAGCAGCGCCGATCTCAGCCGGACAATTTTGGACCATGCGCTCACAAACCTCCGACACGTTGCGAGAAAAGCTGAAGAATCTGTCAGCGGACGAGCAGGCGCAGATTGCGAGTGAAATCGAGCAGGCAACGAAAGAATTCTTCCCGGCGAACCAGATGAAATTCCCGGCGCAACTGCTTATCGCCACCGGCAGGAAGCCCTAATTCCATTGACTAGATCTCACAACGGATATAAGGTTTCGCTGACACTCAAACATTCCCAGACTTTTCCTACTCAAGGAGGTCCTCATGAGTGCAGCACGAGCCTCATATTTGCTCGGATTGATGTTAGTCGCAATCGCAATTGCGTCAGCATTTGCCTCCAACAAAGGGTATAAACCGGCCCTGGCGCCCGCCGTTAGTTTTGTGACAACACCAGCGGTGCTCCCGCGGGACCAGCCGGCGCCGAATTATTCTCCGCTGGTTTCTATTCAATACAGTGGCTTGGAAGCGGGAAAATTTGTAATCAAAGTTCATCTGTTGGAGACGGATCCGCCTGATAACTTTGACTGTGGCTGTACGGTCGGAACGATATTTTGGTGTCCGGCGATTTTCGAGATCGATAATCAACTCGGCGCTAATTCCTCAGGCACGATCTTTGACGCCCGTATTACCGACATCGTCGACCGTCAAGGTTTTATATGGAAGGCCGAGCTCTTCAAAGAGACTGCGCCTAACACCCTAATCTTATTCGACGAAGAAATTCGACCGGCGACCTCCACACTAAACCGCGCGCCGGTGCTAAACCCGATTGGAAAAAAGACAGTATCCGCGAATCAAAGCCTCGACTTCACCATCTCAGCTTCAGATCCCGAAGGAGATCCATTCACTTTCAGCGCGCAGAACTTGCCAGCCGGTGCAACCCTTAACAGCAGCACCGGACAGTTTCACTGGCAACCATCAACACAGGGCGCGTTTACTCAAATCGCCTTCATCGCGACTCAAGCCGGAAACACGCCACTCAGCGACGCAGAGCTGATCGAAATTCAAGTCGGTGCTCCACAACCACCAGGGACGCTCGCTTTCAGCACTGCTGTCAACACGACCGGCGAAGGTGGACCAGTTCTATTGTTTGTGAACCGCACGAACGGCGCCGGGGGAACTGTATCGGTTGCATATTCAACCGCGAACGGAACTGCCACGCCTGGCGCTGATTACACAGCCGTAACGAACGGATTGGTCACCTTCGCTAACGGAGAAGTTACGAAGGTCATTCGCCTGAACATCGTCAACGATCCTGCTGTCGAATCTCTTGAAAACTTTCAAGTGACACTCAGCTCGCCCACCGGTGGCGCAATATTAGGCTCACCATCGCAAACCAACGTCACGATCTTCGACGACGACACACCGTCATCGGCAGGCCAGTGGAGCGCCGTTAACACATGGCCCAGCGTTCCGATTCACATGCACCTTTTGCCGAGTGGCAGAGTGATGTTTTGGGATCGGGGCCCGGATCACGAGAATCCGAGTTGGGACATGACTCCGCGTCTATGGGATCCGCTAAATCCGGGATCGTTCACAACCTTGCCCTTGCCGCCAACAGGCTGGGACATATTTTGTAGCGGTCACAACATCATGCCTGATGGTCGCGTGTTTGTGGCCGGCGGGCACATACATGACTTCGAAGGTTCTGAGACAGCCGGCGCTTACGACTCACAAGCCAACACCTGGACAGCGTTGCCAAACATGAACGCCGGGCGCTGGTATCCGACAACCACCATTCTGCCGAATGGCGACGTGCTCGTTATTTCCGGAACGATAAAGAAGTACGCCGATATCAACCCGGGTCCTCAGATCTGGCAGGTTGGCAGCGGATCGTGGCGCAGCCTGTCCAACGCGCAAATGGGTGCGTATCCAACATGGCCCGATCTTTATCCTTACAGTTACGTCGCGCCGAATGGAAAGATCTTCATCGCTGGTCCACAGAAAACGGCGCGATATCTCGACACGACCGGTTCCGGCACCTGGACCGATGTGGCAAACAGCAGCCTTTGTTATCGCGATTATGGCTCGTCAGTGATGTACAACGACGGCAAGGTTCTCATCGTTGGCGGTAATCCGCGCGACGACTGTGATCCAAACATTCCACACCCGATCTTCCCGAGCGCTTCAGCCGAGGTCATCGACTTAAATGCAGCAACTCCCTCGTGGCGACCCGTTTCTTCAATGGCGATCGGAAGAAGACATCTCAACACGACTTTACTGCCCGATGGTAAGGTGTTGATTACGGGAGGAAGCAGCGCGCCGGGACACGATGATCCAACGGGTGCTGTCTTCTTCGCTGAGCTGTGGGATCCGAGCACCGAGACCTTTGTGCCGCTGGCCAGTCACTCACGTTATCGCGGCTATCACTCGAACGCGCTGCTGTTGCCGGATGCGCGTGTGCTTGTCGCCGGCGGCGGACATCCTGATCCGAGCGGAGGCTTTGCGGAAAATAACGCTGAGATATATTCGCCGCCGTATCTATTCAACGGGCCACGGCCGAGTATCACGGGCGCGCCTACCGTGGTCGCATACGGGCAAACATTCTTCGTGCAGACGCCTGACGCTGCGAACATAACGAATGTGAATTGGATTCGCCTCGGATCGACAACACATGCATTCAACGAGAGTCAACGGATAAACCGGCTCACGTTTTCGCGAGGCGCTGGTGGTCTGAATGTCACTTCGCCGCCGAACCCCGCTTTGTGTCCGCCGGGTTATTACATGTTGTTTGTCTTGAGCAGTAACGGAGTGCCGTCGATAGCGAGGATTGTTCAGATTGCGCAGAACCCCGGAACGTCGATGCAGCTACTGCTCGAGGAAGCGCATGGAGGAACGAACCTTTCTTCGGCCCTCGACTCACCGTCATTTTTAAGAGATCCATTCGTCGTTCTTAATGACTCAAACTTTCTGGCTCCGGCGTTCGATCGAAACACGAGAGTGATGGTCTTTGTGACGAACCTCGAGTTGGCGGCGGGTGAGCCGGCGTCGTCAGTGATGGTGCAACTTATGGACAGCAGCAACGCTACGCAAACAGTCAGCGCAGAAGATGTTCGTCGCGTGCCGGGTTTCGACTTCAGCCAAATCATGTTTCGCTTGCCGTCAAGTCTGCCACCCGGTAATTACTCGATCAAAGTGATGGCGAAAGGCCAGACCACCAATACAGCCGTCATCAGAATTCGAGTGCCGTAACAGCTTGCTCTGCGGTTAAGTTGAGCTGAATCACCGCAGAGGCGCAGAGGACGCGGAGGTCGCGCAGAGGTACAATAGCCGGCATGCGGCGGTCGGTGTTGGACCAGAAGTGGGCGGGTTATGTGGCGGCGGCGTTGAGTGTCGGTTTGTTGACGTTGCTGCTGAAGACGGTCGGCGCGCACGTCAACGCGGCCACTGTCTCGCTCGCGCTGCTGTTGACCGTTCTGTTCATCGCGACTCGCTGGGGCAGCCTGCCCGCGCTCGTTGCGTCGATCCTCGCGATGCTGTGTTTCAACTTCTTCTTCCTTCCACCGCTGGGCACTTTCACGATCGCCGCAACTGACAACTGGATCGCGCTGCTCGCCTTTCTCATCACGGCAGTGACGGCGGGACAACTCTCGGCCAGCGCCAAACGCCGCGCCGAAGAAGCAGAAACCGGACGACGCGAGATCGAGCGTCTCTACGCAGAGCTGCGCGACGCGTTTGAGCGCGCGAGTCATGCCGAAGCTTTGCGGCAGAGTGAGAAGCTGAAATCAGCGCTGCTCGACGCCGTCACACACGATCTGCGCACGCCGCTCACGTCGATCAAAGCTTCGATCACCACGCTGCTCGACGAAGTTCGCGATACTGAGCCGCCGGTAAAGCTCGACGCGGAGTCGAGAGTCGAGATGATGGAAGTCATCGACGAAGAGAGCGATCGTTTGAGTCGCTTCATAAACGGACTGATCGAGCTCGCGCGGATCGAGGCGGGCGAGCTGCAACTGCGCCGTCGCTGGGGCGCGGTCGAAGAGATCATCTCGACTGCGTTGTCGCGTGCGGAGGCGATCACGCACAGTCATCGCGTGGAGCTTGACGTTGAGAAAGAGTTGCCGGGGGTGCGTGTCGATGAACGTGCGGTCAGCGAAGTTGTTTACACGCTCATCGACAATGCCGCGAAGTATTCACCCGTAGGCTCGACGATCCGCATCACCGCGCAACGCTCGGGTGATGAGCTAATCGAAATGGGAGTTGAAGACGACGGGCCGGGAATTCCGGCTGACTTGCGCGAGCGGGTGTTTGACAAGTTCTTCCGCGCGACGCGTGATGGCGACGTCCGCACGCGCCAACCCACCGGCACGGGCATGGGCCTCGCGATCGCCAAGGGCATCGTCGAAGCGCACTATGGCAAGATCTGGATCGAGCCGGGTCGCGATGGGAAGGGCACGCGCGTGGTGTTTACGTTGCCGATTGGTGATGACGATTTGATTGAGGAGCCGCGTTACACTACGGCGACAGTTGAAGCGCAATGACAACCTCGGCACGCATACTGGTAGTCGACGACGAGCCGCAGCTCACGCGCGTTTTGCGAACGGGACTGAAGTCGCGTGGCTATGACGTGCGCGCAGCCGCCGACGGTCTCGCCGGCTTCGAGGCTTTCAACGACTGGCATCCTGATCTCGTGATAACCGATCTGGCGATGCCAAATGTCGATGGGCTCGAGTTGTGCCGGCGTTTGCGTGCGATTTCCACCGTGCCGATCATCGTGTTGTCGGCGAAAGGCGAAGAGAAGACGAAGGTCGAAGCACTTGATCTCGGCGCCGATGACTTTGTGACGAAGCCGTTTGGAATTGATGAGTTGCTGGCGCGCGTGCGAGCCTCGCTGCGGCGGTCTAAAGCGCCGGCCACGAATGAGACCACACAAACTACGCTCGACTCTGGCGATTTCCATGTCGATCTCGAGACGCGTGAGATCACGGTGCGCGGCAAGTCGATTCATCTGACGCCGAAAGAGTTTGATCTGCTGGTCTACTTCATCAAGCATTCCGGAAAAGTGTTGACGCACCGGACTCTGCTGGCGGCGCTGTGGGGTGGAAATTACGTCGAGCAGAACGAATACCTGCGCGTGTTTGTCGGCAACTTGCGTAAGAAGATCGAGCCTGACGCCGCGAGTCCCCGCTACATTCTCACCGAGCCCTGGATAGGGTATCGCTTCGATCCCGATCAAGCTATTTAAGCCACGGATAACACGGATTTCATACACGGATCTAAACAGATTTAAATAATCCGTGTATGAAATCCGTGTTTATCCGTGGCCAGTCTTCTTTACGATCTTTTTATGAACCCTTTACGCCCTTTTTACGCGCACGGGCGTAAGTTGGGTGCATGAGCGAAAGACTTCAGCAGCACCTGGTTATGTGGGAGTTGGTCGCAGCCGGGGCGTGCTTTGCAGTTGCAATAATCGCGCTTGTGCTCGGGTTTGTATTTACTACGCATTGGTTGTTGGACGACCACAATCATCCACTTCTGCACACCCTCGGGCTGGTCCTCCTCATCGTCGGAATTCCGATCATGTTGCTCGGCGCCCACTTCCTGGATTTGCAGGAGAAGAAACTGGATGGCTCACGCAGGAACGGCACGTCTGTGCATGTTATTGGTCTGGTCGGTGTTTTTCTTTTTATACCTTCCGCGAGTGTTCACGCCCAGCAAACCATCTTCAACGTTCCTTCCACAGACGTGCTCGGCAAAGGCAAGGTTTACGCCGAGCTCGATGCGAGTCTGAAGCCAACGGACGGCTCCGAGGTTGCGAGGTTCACCGGCAACACGCCGCCGGCTATTTCACGCCCGGGATCATCTCAAAGCTGGTCCAAGCGTCACCGGATACGTGGGCTATTCAATCGGCAATCAAAACGTGTCAGGAGGTAATCACTTCTTCCTGCTCGAGCTTGGATACAACTTCAAGTGAGGTTCGCAATGCCGGAAAATTTTGTCTAAAAATCATAACTCCATCTTGGACAGGGTCAGTACCACCTGCGGTAGCGGGTGGGTGCGCAGCCGTATGGCGATTGGCCCAGTCGGCGGACCTAAATGCTACCTCAGCCACAAAGAGGCACAAAAATAAGAGATCTGATTTGCTCGTTTTGTAACTTTTGTGCCTTTTTGTGGCAACTCTTCTCTATGTTTGGTTTGTGCTTTTTTGTGGCGATGAGATGATGTAATCGCTATGGACGATCTACTCGCGGCGCGATCGCAGATGGCGATGTCGCTCGCGTTTCACATCATCTTTGCGGCGATCGGGATTGCAATGCCGCTGCTGATGATCATTGCTGAATGGAAGTGGCTGCGCAGCAAAGACGGAATCTATCTCACGCTCGCGAAGCGTTGGGCCAAGGGAACGGCGATCCTGTTCGCCGTCGGCGCCGTGTCGGGCACGGTGCTTTCGTTTGAACTCGGTTTGTTGTGGCCTGGGTTTATGGGTTATGCCGGAGCGATCATCGGCATGCCGTTCTCACTCGAAGGTTTTGCGTTCTTCACGGAGGCGATCTTCCTCGGCATTTATCTGTACGGCTGGACGCGCGTTCCGCCGCGCGCGCACCTGTTCGCCGGCGCGGTCGTTGCGCTGAGCGGCGTGATGTCAGGCATCTTCGTCGTCATCGCGAATGCATGGATGAACGCGCCGGCCGGATTTCGACTCGTCGACGGCAAGCCCGTCGATATCGATCCGATCGCCGCGATGATGAACACGGCGTCGTTTCCGCAAACGCTTCACATGACGCTCGCCGCTTATGCCGCAACCGGGTTCGCCGTCGCTGGTATTCACGCGTTCATGCTCAGGCGCGATCGCGGGAACAGGTTTCACAAAGCGGCGCTGAACATCGCGCTCGTCGTTGCCGGCGTCAGTGCGATCCTGCAACCACTGAGCGGCGATTTCATTGCGAAGAGAGTTGCTAAAACTCAGCCGGTAAAACTCGCCGCGCTGGAAGGGCAGTTTCAGACCGAGCAGGCCGCGCCACTTCGCATCGGCGGCATTCCCGACGAGAAGGCAGGTGTGACGCGTTACGCGATCGAAGTTCCGTATGCGCTCAGCATACTCGCCTATAGCGATCCGCACTCGGTCGTGAAAGGTCTCAACGACTTTCCCGCCGACGCGCGTCCGCCCGTCGCGATTGTTCACATCTCGTTTCAGATCATGGTCGCGTGTGGAGTGGCGATGATGCTCGTCGCGCTCTGGGCCGCGTGGCGGTATCTACGCTGCAGGCGCAATCAAAAATGGCTGGATTCGAAATGGTTTCTGCGATTGCTCGTTGCCGCAGCGCCGCTCGGGTTCATTGCGATTGAGACTGGTTGGACCGTAACTGAAGTCGGGCGACAGCCGTGGATTATTTATGGAGTGATGCGCACGAGTGAAGCCGTCACGCCGATGCCCGGGCTCGTCGTGCCTTTCATCACGTTTACCGTGCTCTACATTTTTCTCGCGGTGATCACAGTCTGGTTGTTGCTGCGACAAGTGGCGGCGAGTCCAAACGCGCCGGATCCGGTCGCGAAGGAGGATCGAGTTGCCGCTTGAGACGATTATCGCAGGCGTGATGATCGCTGCACTCGTGTTGTACGCGTTGCTGGGCGGCGCGGATTACGGCGGCGGCGTTTGGGACCTGTTTGCCTTTGGACCACGTGCGCGCGCGCAACGCGCGTTGATTGCCGAAGCGATCAGTCCGGTGTGGGAGGCGAATCACGTTTGGCTGATCCTCGTGATCGTCGTTCTCTTTACTGCGTTCCCACCGGCGTTTGCGGCGATCGCTACGGCGCTTCACATTCCGATCACGCTGCTGCTGATCGGAATCGTTTTGCGCGGCACGGCGTTTACGTTTCGCACGTATGATGTTCAGCGAGATAACGTGCAGCGACGTTGGAGTCTGGTGTTTTCGATCGCGAGCATCATCACGCCCATTCTTCTGGGAACGATCCTCGGCGCGATTGCTTCGGGCGCGATTCGCGTTGAAAACGGCTCCGTGACGAGTGGGTTCTTCAGCTCATGGTTAGCGCCTTTCCCGCTGGCGGTCGGGTTCTTCGCGCTCGCGTTGTTCGCGTTTTTGGCGGCGGTTTATTTGACACTGGAGACGCGTGAGCGCGAGTTGCAGGAAGACTTTCGGCGGCGCGCGCTTGTCGCCGGTGTCGTCGTAGGTTTACTTGCGTTGACTGTTTTTGTGCTCGCGCGGGAAGGGGCGCCGACTGTGCGCGCCGGCATCAGTCGAAGCTGGTGGGCGTTGGGTCTGCATGTTTGCACGGGATTATTTGCGACGAGCGCGTTTTATTTTTTATGGACCAGGCGATACGCGGCGGCGCGACTCTGCGCCGCCGCGCAGGTGACTTTGATCCTGCTCGGCTGGGCATTCGCGCAGTACCCGCACATCGTCGAACCAAACATCACGATCACCTCAGCCGCCGCACCACCGTCGACACTGCAACTGCTGCTCGCCGCACTCGTTGCAGGCGTGATTTTGTTGTTCCCCTCGTATTACTATCTCTTTCGAATTTTTAAGACTCGCAGCGCACAGAACCGAGCGAGGTAGCGCCGGGTCAACGTTATCATGAGGCTTGATGCGGGAAGTTGACCCGGCGCTACCGCGCTCGGTTCTGTTGACGGTCACCGCCTACGAACGCAGAAAAGATCAATGCTCCATACCGTCACGCAGTATCCGGAAGAACAACTGGTGCGTTATAGGGCGATCTCTCTCGGCCTCGCCGTCTTCGCGTTTTGTATCGGCGCTGCGGCGTTATTTGGTTGGATTCTCGATAACGAATACCTCAAGAGAATTTATCCGTCGCTGGTCACGATGAAGGCGAACACTGCCGTGTGCCTCATGCTTGTCGCAGTGTCTGTATTTTTAATCAACGATCGCTCAGCCTCCCCGACTAAACGCGCCATTTGCAAAATATTTGCGTCCATCGTCGGACTCGTCGGATTAATCACCCTGAGCGAGCATCTTTTCGGGTGGAACACCGGCCTGGACCAGTTGCTGTTTCACGAAACACGGCAGGAAGCCGGACTGTCCTTTCCCGGTCGCATGGGCGTAGCCGCGTCGCTCAACTTCTTCTTTTTCGGCATCGCGCTTTATCTCTTCGACGCGCGGGCAAAGCGATGGTTTCGCATCTCGAACGTCGCGGTGCTGCTGGTTGTAAGCGTCACTTTGCTCGTCTTTCTTTATTACTTTTACGGGATTGAACAGTTTGAACCGCTCGCGCAGTACTTCACGATCGCTTTACACACGGTCGTCGCCTTTTTATGTCTCTGTACAGCGACTTTGCTGGCGCGACCAGATCGCGGTTTCGTCGCGACACTGCTGGGCAACAGTCCCGGCGCGGTAGTCGCGCGCCGCATGTTGCCCGCATTTCTCGTCGTGGTTTTGCTCGGTTGGATTCGAACTATGACGCGCACCGCGGGAGTGTTCAGCCCTGGTTTTGCTACTGCATTTTTTGTTGTGGCAGTGCTGCTGCTGCTCGCAGTCCTGATTTGGCTGACTGCGCTATCGCTAAACCGCACCGATCGAGAACGACACGCCGCGGGGCTGGCGCTGCGTGCCAGTGAGGCGCGCTTGACGGTCCTCGTGCGCGTGAGCGAGTTGAGCCGCACGATTCAGAATCCGTACGAGTTGTCTTACGCGGTGGCGGAAACTGTCGGCAGTCACCTCAACGTGCGTCGTTGTTTGTTCAATGAGACTGACCTCGAGCGCGACGTCGAGATCATTCATCGCGACTACACCGACGGTGTTGAATCGGTGGCGGGCGAACATCGTATCTCCGAGTACAGCAGTGTCACAACGCATGAGATGCAACTCGGTAACACCGTCGTCAATTGTGATTCGAAAACCGATCCGCGCACCGCTGCCGACTACGATCGCATTTACGGGCCGAACGGCGAGCGTGCTTACGTGGCGGTGCCGTTGATGCGTGACGGACGTTGGGTGGCCTCGCTTTGGTCTAGTGTCGATCAGCCGCGTGAATGGACGAAGGAAGAAGTAGCTTTACTGCAAACTGTCGCTGAACGAACGTGGACGGCGATCCAGAAGTTGCGTGCTGAAGCAGAACGCGAGCGCCTGCTGACGAGCGTCGAGGAAGCGCGCGACGCGGCGGAGAAGGCCAACCAGCTCAAGGATGAATTTCTGGCGACGCTCTCGCACGAGCTGCGCAATCCGCTGAACGTGATTCTTGGTTACTCGGAGTTGTTGTTGCGGATGCGCGAGGTTGAAGAGTCGCCGCGTTTGGTCCAGATGGGAGAAGCGCTCAGACGCAACGCACAATCGCAGTCGCAGTTGATCAATGATCTGCTCGATCTCTCGCGCTTGCAGCGCGGCAAGATCTCTCTGAACCAGGAGACAGTGACGTTACCGGCGATCGTCGATAATGCTGTCGAGACTGTTCGTGCAGACGCAGCGGCGAAGGGAATCGAAATTCGCTTGCACGTTGGCGATCAGCTTTTGCTGGTTGAAGGCGACCGTTTGCGGTTGCAGCAGATCGCCTGGAATTTATTGAACAATGCGGTGAAGTTTACGCCCGCGGGCGGCAGTATCGAGATCGCGTTGAGTAATGAAAACGGGTATGCGGTGTTTGTGGTTACGGATACGGGGCAGGGAATTGAAGCGAGTTTTCTGCCGCATGTTTTCGAGATGTTTCGCCAGGCGGACGGCAGTAATCGACGGCGTCATGGCGGTCTTGGTATCGGTCTCGCGCTCGTGCATCAGCTCGTACAGCTTCACCGTGGAACGATCAGTGCGGCCTCTGAGGGTCCAAACAAGGGAGCGCGATTCACCGTGCGTCTGCCGCTGTTGCCCGAGGCGGCAAGGCCAGCGACGCCGGCTTCGTCCGGCGCCGTTGAGTTGAACGTGCTCGCGCAGACGAACTTTCTGATTGTCGATGATTCTGAAGATACGATCGCGATGCTCCACGAGCTGTTGAAAGTCGCTGGCGCCAATGTGATGTGTGCAACGAATGGGGCCGACGCTCTGCGCCTTGCCGCCGAGAACGATTTTGATGTGATTCTTTCAGACATCTCGATGCCGGAGATGGATGGCTTTGAGTTCCTGCACCGTCTGCGAATGATCGATGGTCGCCAAAACACTCCCGTCATCGCAATCACCGGCTTCGGTCGCACCGGCGACGTCGCCCGCGCCCGCGCCGCCGGCTTCTATTCACATCTCACTAAGCCCCTAAACCTCCAAATCCTCACCGAGGTGCTGCAACGACTTGCGAAAGAAAAGGGTGAATTACGCGGCCCGGCCGCCGACGTCGATTACGACATCAGCGCTGGTCCCGTCTTTTAATAGCCACAAAAAAGCACAAAATGATCTGGAGAAAAACTTTTGTGCTTTTGTGTCTCTGTGGCTAATCGTCAGTCAACGAGGCGCGGAAGAGCGGTTGGCCGGCGAGTGAGGTGTAGAAAGCAAAGACGACGAGTGCGAGCGAGATGATCAGTGCGAGCACGAAGTCCGCCGCGTACCACGCTGAGAAATCAGACGTCACCGGATAAAAGATTGCCAGGTGCAAAAAGAAGACGGCTGAGATAAGCGCCAGCAAACCATAACGGTATAGCACCCAGACAAGCAGAAACACCGCAAAACAAGACAGAGGTACGGCAAGCAAAGTCTCGTGCGTCAGGCTTAGAGCTAAGCTCCCGATCAACCAAACCACTACCGCCGCAACTCGTTCGCGACGCATGATGATGTAAAGCAACAGCAACACAAACAGCAGTATGAACGATTGAAAAAGACTGCCAAAGATCTGTTGCGTGAGGGCGAATGGAAATGAACGGATGCCGAGCAGTTGCGTTGCCGGAAAATCAAACCAGGGGATCGGTGGCGGATGTCCAAACCATTGTGGCACGAGGCCGGCGAGATAGAAATTTGAAATAATCACGCCGAGACCAACCACCGCTCCGATGAGTATGTCGCGGCCCACCAGCGGATCGCGAAAACCTCCAGCCAGCACGCGACTCCACGAAACGATCCGGCCCGGCCAGCGCCGTCGCACAAACGGCTCAAACGCCAGGTAGACCACCCAAAAGAAGAACGTCCAAAAGAGGACTCGCTGCATGCCCGAGATGAAGTTGAATACTTCAGCCTCCGTCGTGACATGATGTGAGGTGAAGAGCCAGCGCAGGAAGAAGACTACTAACAGGAAGCCCGCGAGACGAAAAGCACCTCGGCGATCACCGCGCCCGAGTTTCACGTTTCGCAGCGCCAGCAGCGCACTACCAACCATCACGATGATGAAGATCGCAAGCAGCAAAACCGCCAACACGCGTTCCCGCAAGCGCGCAACTGAAGCTTGCGCTTCGCGTGGCTGGTCCCATGCGTTGAAGATCTCGAAGTAGACAGGTTTGCCCTCGAACGCACCGGCTTCAATGTGTATCTTGAAGTCTGGTTGCTCGGGATATGAACCTTCCCACGCCGCGCGTGCAGTAGTTTCGTGTGGTGGTGTCCAGACGGGAGAAACTGTTTGAAACTTTGTCTGGTCCAACCCGCTTTCGGTGAAGAGCGGTGACCAATCAGGCGTCATCGTTTCGACCGCAGCACTCTTCGCCGGCGGCACAGAGTAAAAAGAACGCAGACGTCCGAGTGTGTCGAGCGTCAGCGTGGTCATGCCGGGAAAGTCGCGCACCGGGTATTCTTCGCTAATGTTGCCGTCGGTACTCATGGAGAACGGACGTGGGCTCTGCCGGTACCAAAAATAGATTGCTGCCGGCTGACCGCTGCTCAGTCTGTTCCATCGCGTTAGGGATTGATCGTTGTCGTGGATGTAATCGAGGTAGTCGCGATCGAGTCCCATGCCATAAGCAGAATCGACAGCAGGCGTTGTCTGGCCAAATTTCCTGACTAGTTCAGCCGCGCGGTCGCGCAAAACTTCCGGCGACTTGTTCAGCGGAGTCATCCGGTATAACGCGGTATAGCGCGAGAGGAAACAGATCGCGCCGGCCAGAACGAGTACGGAAGCAAGCAACGAGACCGCGACTGCGGATCTCAAGCCACCTTGTTTCGGCGCGGCTGCCACCATCTCGGGCGACGGCGTCTCACCTGCCGCCAGCGCCGCCGCGAGTGGATCGCCGCCGGGCAAAGCCGCCGCGACTTGCAACGTTGAAGCAGGACGCTGGGACGGATCTCTTTCGAGACACCTGAAGATGACGCGTTCGATCAGTGGATCGAGGTCGGGCACGTGTTCGGCGGGGCTTGTCGGAGTCGTGTCACTTCGTCGCAAACGAAGTAGCTCAGGCAAGCTCGTCGCCTGGAACGCTTTCTTTCCGGTGAAGAGCTCGTAAAGCACGAGACCGAGCGAGTAGATGTCGCTCCTCGCGGTTAACTCCTGGCCGTCGAGTTGTTCGGGAGACATGTACGCGGGCGTGCCCGACATCTCGCGCGGATCTTCACTGGCGAGCGCCGCGATGCCGAAATCAGTGATGCGCACTTCCCCGTGCTCGTCGAGCATGATGTTCGCGGGTTTCAGATCGCGATGAAGCACACCGCGTTCGTGTACGGCGGCGAGTCCGGCACAGAGCTGGCGCGCAACCTCGACTGCTTTGTCCTGCGGCACGCGCCCGATGCGTTTTAACAGCGATGAGAGTTCCTCGCCACGCACAAACTCCATCGAGATGAAATGCTCGCCCTGGAATTCAGCGACGTCGTAAACACGACACACGTGACGGTGTGAAATCTGACGCGCGACGCTGACCTCTTTATAGAAACGCGCGAGCGCCGCGCCGTCTGTGTTAAGTGACGAAGGAAGAAACTTGAGCGCGACCGGTTGTTTGAGTTTGAGATCGTCGGCGCGATAGACCTCGCCCATGCCGCCGCGTCCGAGTAGCCCCACGATGCGATAGCGTTCGGAAAGAATGTCGCCGGGAACGAAGCGCGCGTCGTCGATCGAGTCTGAAGTGATGAGAGACTTTTTAGGCGTGTCGTTCTCGCGTGGCTGTGTGATCAGTTTCGCGGCGACGTCGAAGACATCCGTTTTGATGAAGTCCTGCGCCTTGTTGTCGAATTCGAGCATCTTCTCGACTTCGCGGCGCAGCTCGCGATCACTGCCGCACGCCTGATCGAGAAACGCAGCGCGGCTCTTTGGCTCGCGATCGAGCGCGGCCTCGAAGAGCTCATCAACTTTTCGCCAGCGGTCGGGTTTCATCCTCGATTCCTTCAGTCATCATGCGATAGAGCCACGCTTTCGCTCGCTGCCACTCGCGTCGCACTGTTCGCGGTGAGACGTCCATCACTTCCCCTACTTCCTCGAGACTCAATCCGCCGAAGTAACGCAGCTCGACGATCTTGCCTTTCTGCGGATCGAGACGTTCGAGCGCGCGTAGTGCTTCGTCGAGAGCGATGAAATGGCTCGCCTGATCGTCTGCTACTACTAAAGCGTCATTTAACGAAACTTTGACCGCGCCGCCGCCGCGTTTTTCGCGCGAGTGGGCGCGGGCGTGATCGATCAGGATGTGTCGCATCACTTGCGCACAGACGGCAAAGAAGTGCGCGCGATTTTGCCAGTCGAATCCCTGCTGACCGGCGAGCTTGAGGTACGCCTCGTTGACGAGTGCGGTTGCCTGCAACGTATGTCCCGGGCGCTCCTGGCTCATCTGGCGCTGAGCGATGCGCCGGAGCTCCGTGTGCACGAGCGGGACGAGCTTGTCGAGCGCAGACCGGTCGCCTTTAGCCCAATCGGCGAGCAGTTGGGTGACTTCCTGCGGCGAGGGCGTGGGCATCGGGCGCGGATTCTATCATGTCTATGCGGGTGGCCGCTTTTGTTTTCATTCGTCGCTTACAGGAATGGCAGAGGTCATTACTTTAGGAGGATGGAATGAAAACACTCGTATTTGTGACGTTGTTGATGTTGGGTTTTTCAGGACAGACGATGCACCAGCCGGATGGTCGTGCGGCGGACGAAGCGGCGCTACGCGAAAGCGTGAAGCAGTTGGAAACTGGCTGGAATACGAAGAGTGGCGCGCTCTTCGCGAAGCCGTTTGCCGAGGATGCGGATTACGTGGTTATCAATGGTAATTACATCAAGGGACGCGCGGCGATCGAGAGTGGGCACCAGCGGATCTTTGACACGATTTACAAAGAGACGAACATTACGCTGACGGTCAAACAGATCCGGTTCCTGCGACCTGATGTGGCAGTCGTGCATGTTGAGGGCCGCCGCACTGGTCCGGCAAATGTGCCGGCGCAAGAAGCGATGTTGACGTTGATGATGACGAAAGAGAAAGAGGGTTGGGTGATCGCTGCTTTTCAAAATACAGCCGTCACGCCACGAGGCTAGTAAGATTTAGCCACGGATAACACGGATCATTAGACGGATTTATTGCAGGGCCCGGTGAACCAGGAGTGTGTCGACATACTGCGTAAACTGGGCCGCTTTGCCGTCCTGCATTCTCCAAACGTGCGCGAAGTTTGCCTGGAAGCTCTTGCCGGTGGCTTTGTACTTGCCGCTGTACTTGCCTAAGACGACAACGGTGTCGCCGGCGTCGATGAATTCGTCGGGTACGGCGGCGAACCCTTCCCACTCCGAGCCGAGGCGCATGAACACGCCTTCGAGCACGGCCTTTGGACCATGATAGGCGCCGCCATAGGGAAAGCCTTCAGCCTCGGTCCACGCGATGTCAGGGCTTAAAGCTCCGAGGACGGTGAAAATATCTCCGGTGGCGAACGCCTCGTAAACCCCTTTAACTGATTTGAGATTGGTCAAGTGTTTTCCTCGTCTTGAAAATTTGGCGGCCCATCTTACACTATGGCGCACGTGATTATCGATCAAATGAAGGCGAGTGACTGGGAACAGGTCCGCGCGATCTATCTCGAAGGCATTCGTAGTGGACACAGCACGTTTGAGACGGACGCGCCGTCGTGGGAGCAGTGGGACGAAAGACATCTGCAGATCGCCCGTTTCGTGATGCGAGACGGTGAGACGGTTCTCGGCTGGTCGGCGCTGAGTCCGATATCGAAGCGACACGTCTATCGCGGAGTTGCGGAAGTGACGGTGTACGTGAGTGAAAACGCGCGCGGAAAGGGAATCGGCCGCACGTTGCTCGAGGCGTTGATCGTTGAGTCAGAGAAGAATGGTATCTGGACACTTCAGGCGTCGATCTTCCCGGAGAACACGGCGAGCGTACAACTGCATTTGCGATGTGGATTTCGAGAAGTCGGTCGACGCGAGCGAATCGCGATGTTGAATGGCGTCTGGCGCGACACGTTACTCTTCGAACGCCGTGCAGCAGACAGGCCGTTGTAGACAGGATTTACAAGAATTACATGATGTACAAGAATCCTGTTAAATTCTGAAAATCTTGTAAATCCTGTTTATGATTTGAGTCGGAATCTGGCGTGCTTCAACTATTCCGAGTACGGCGCCGAAGACGAAGTAGAGAACGCCGTAAAGTCCCAGCACGAGAATCGCTAGCGGGATGGCGTGCATTGGCGGGAGGATCATCTTGAGGCCGAAGCCGATCGCTGCCGCAACTGCGGCCGCGCCCCAGAGCTTGAACAAATAAACAACGGGGACGCCGGTTGGTCCAATCCTCGAATTCATCGTGTGTCGCAGTAACAAATACTCGATCCATCCCGCAATACCCGCCGACGCAGTCAGCCCCGCCACTCCCCACTTCGCCTCGAGTCCGAGCACGGGCGGCAACATGATCGCGCAGACGTAACCGAGAACCGTCGTGAGAACCACGCGTATCGTCGCAAACCAGAGCGGCGTGCGTGTGTCGTGCAGCGCGTAGTAAGTCGACGAATAAAGCCGGCCGCGCGTAGACGCCAGCAGCCCGATCGTCGAGCCGGCGAGGATGCCCCAAACGTAAACCGAATCAGCGCGCCTGAACTCACCGGTTTGATACAACGCGCCGGTCATCACGTCGCCAAACACAAACATCGCCATCGCCGAAGGCACGATGAAAAACGAGATGCGCTGTAGACCAGCATCGAGTCGATGACGGAGTTTGACCGCAACCTCATCCTTCGTTCCCAAAGTGCCCGACATCGCCGGCAGCTCAGCCGCGGAGACTGACATGCCGAAGAGACTCACCGGCAACGTGTAAAGACTCTGCGCGTACGTCAACGCCGCGACTGCCTGCTCGCTGATCAGTCCCGCAAGCATCGCATCGACAAACGCCGAGATCTGGACCACGCCACGACTCACAAACACCGGAATAAAATTCGTCAACACTCTGCGTACGTTGACGTCGACGGTATCCAGCACCGGCCCGAACGATTTCAAAACTTTCAAGACAGTCGGTAGTTGAACCGCGATCTGCAACACGCTGCCAATCACCGATCCCCACGCCACCATCACCACGAGTCGCGCGTGATCTTCACCGCCGCCAAAAACGATCAAGGTCGTGATGATCGCGAGGTTCCACGCAACCGGCGCCGTGTATGACAGAAAGAACCGGCGATGGCTGTTCAGCACTCCCAAACACCACGCCGACAACACGAGCAGCCCCGCGCCCGGAAACAGGATCTGGACCAGTCGACTCGTCAGCTCGCGTGTGGCGGGGTTGAAATTGTATGCAAACAGACCGACGAAGTATGGGGTCGTCAAAACACCGATGAGGACGATCACTGACGTGACCAGTATCAAAAGCGTGAGCACTGCGTTCGCCACGCGGCTCGCTTCTTTCTCGTCGTGACCCGCGAGCAGCTTTGCGTAGACCGGAATGAACGAGGCGGAAAGCGCGCCTTCGCCGAACACGTTCTGTAAGAAATTTGGAATTCTGAACGCGGCGCTGAACGCGCCCGCGGCGTCGGACGTGCCGAGGTAATGAGCGAAGACCCGCTGCCGGATGACGCCGATGATGCGGCTGATCAGGATTCCGGCTCCGACCATCAACGCGGAACGGCCGGTACTTTCGTCGACTTTTTTCCCCGGAAAGTCTCCAGTTGCTTCGCCAATTACGGGAGTTGACTCACCCGCTACCGCCTGAGTGTCAACCTGCGCGCTGAGGCCGATTTGTTTGTTGGAGTCTTTTAGATTTGCCACAAAGAAGCCGAAAAAAGCTGAACCCGGGGCACAGTTTACATCAGCCGCGCGCGTTTTGTGCCTTTTGAGGTCGAAATTTCGCGTTGAGACAGATAGGAGATCAAGTTCATGGAACGGCACAAACAGGCCATCAAGTTTTTGATCGTCGTAATTGCTCTCGCGGGAATCATCATTTCTATCGGTTACAGTTCGAGAAGAAAGCCGGCTACAGCAGCAAATCGTTTTTCATTCGCAAGGACCGAAGCGCGCCTCGAGCGCGGGCGTTACATCGTCGAAGGACTCGCGCATTGTTTCCAGTGTCACTCAGAGGTCGATTGGAAAACTCCCGGCGCGCAGCCGAAGCCGGGTAGGAAGGGTGGTGGAACGATCTTCGTTGAAGACGGAATGGATTGGCTCGTCGCGCCAAACATCTCGCCTGACGTGGAGACTGGCGCCGGTAGTTGGACCGACGAGCAGTTTGCGCGCGCGATTCGTGAAGGCATCGGTCACGATGGACGGCGGCTGTTTCCGATGATGCCTTACATGAATTTCCGTTCGATGTCGGATGAGGATCTGGCGTCGGTAGTCGTTTATGTGCGCTCGATCGATCCGGTGCGAAACGCGTTGCCGAAGACGATGTTGCCGGAAGTTGTGAAAGGCAGTTTGCCGCCGCACCAGCCGATCACAGCGCATGTTGCTGGGCCAGATATGTCGGACCAGGTTGCGCGTGGCAAGTATCTCGTGACGTTGGGAAATTGCATGATGTGTCACACGCCGATGAAGCAGGGCCAACCCATCGGGGAGCTCGCGTTTGGCGGCGGACTGAAGTTCACGGGACCGTGGGGCGTGGTCAGCAGCGCGAACATCACGCCTGACGCGTCGGGGATTTCTTATTACGATGAAGCCCTCTTTGTGAAGACGTTGCGCACGGGCCAGGTTGGGGCGCGTAAGTTGAACTCGATCATGCCGTGGGGATATTTCCGAAACATGACCGACGACGATCTCAAGGCGATCTTCGCCTACCTGCGAACCGTGCCGCCGGTCCAGCATCGTGTCGACAACACGGAAGAGGCGACGGCGTGTCCCGTGTGCGGCGGCAAGCACGGTTACGGTGACAGGAACCATCACGCCACCGAAGAAGGGAAGTAAATCAGGCCGCGGATGAACGCGGATGAATGCTGATTCTGATCTGCGTTCATCCGCGTCCATCCGCGGCCAAAATTTCCTGCATTTTTGTGGAGGTGGCGGTGTCTGTTCTTTGAGAAGCTACGAGATCGGAGCCTAATTCATGCGGATTTTGCCGCGCCTCAATATGCCGACGCGCAAAGCGGCGCGCCGCGTGTGGCGCAAATCGAAGGCGCGATTGAATCTGAGACGGATCTATTACTCCGTCGAGGTGCTTCTCTTCATCACCATTTACTTCGTTGTTTTCTCCGGTAGCCGCCTCACCGAAAAGATCGTATCCCTCTTTCTCGTCGCGGCGTTCATTCTGATTCACGTCATCGCGCGCCGCCGTTTGCTGCCGAAGATCGAGCGCTACTACGCTCCCGCGCCCTACGACGAGCGCAAGATCTTCTTCGACCTCGGACAAGGCTCACAAAACATAACCAGCATCGATCAACTCTATCAACGCGTTGCCGAGCGAGTCAGAATCGCGCTCGACGCCAGCAACGCCGCGATCTTCGTCCGCGACGACGCGAGCGGAAACTTCAACCTGCGCGTGCTCTCGGCCCAGGGACGTTCGCCGCAAACGGATCTCGACGGCAAACGCTGTCAGCTTGGTAAGCGTGCGTTCGTGGTGCGGCGGCTGATGAATCTTTCAACGCCACTCCTCATCGAGCCGCGCGAAATCGAGACGTGGTCGCAAGCGCTCAATTCAGTCTTGCCGGAAACACGCGCCGAGCGCGCGGGCGAGCACGAAGTTCTACTCGCGATCAAGTCAACACTGCTCGTGCAGATCAGACAGAAGAACGAGCTTGTCGGCATACTCTCGTTTGGACCACGAAGCCGTGGCTTTCAATATTCAGTCGCCGATCGCGAGCTGCTGATGTCGATCGCCGCGCAGCTCGCGCTCATCATCGACAACGCGCGTCTCACGGAACGCATGGTCGCGCAGGAACGTATGCGACGTGAGCTTGCGCTTGCAGCCGAAGTGCAACAGCGACTGCTTCCATCAGGCGCTCCGAAAGGCGTCGCGATGGAAGTCGCCGGATTTTGCGAGCCGGCGCGCGGCGTCGGCGGCGATTACTATGACTTCATTAACTTCGATAACAGCCAGCTCGGTCTCGCAATCGCCGATGTGGCGGGCAAGGGAATGCCGGCGGCGTTATTGATGTCGACAGTGCAGGCGACGTTGCGGAGTTTGACGGCGCGTAACGGCACAAGTAGTTCTGCAAGCGAATTGTCGTCGATCGTGAGCAAACTCAATCGACTGCTCTTTAACACGACGAACGGCGAACACTACGTCACGTTCTTCTATGCGACGTTCGATGAAGCGACGCAATGTCTGACGTACGTCAATGCAGGGCATAACCCTCCTCTGTTTCTTCAGGCCGATGAGAATTTCGAAGTGCGCCAGCTCACCTCGGGCGGTCTCGTTGCGGGCGCGTTTGAGCACGCCGTTTACGAGCAGGAGACGGTGCAGATGAAGCGGAATGATCTGTTGTTCCTTTACACAGACGGTTTGAGTGAGGCGCTGAACACGGAAGGCGAAGAGTTTGGCGCCAGCCGGATCATGGACACGTTGAAGTCGATCGCCTCGCTCTCGGCCGATCAGATTCGCGACGTCGTGGCGCGGCGCGTGAAGGAATGGTGCGCAGGCATGTCGCTCTACGACGATCTCACTTTTGTAATCATGAAAGTTAAGTAGGTCCTACAGGACCGATAGGACCTATAACAGGAGGTGGCATGAGGAACTTCATCCAGGATCTGCGTTATGCGATTCGAATGATGGCGAAGCGTCCGGGCTTTACGATCATCGCCGCGCTAACGCTCGCGCTCGGCATCGGCGCCAACACCGCGATCTTCTCCGCCGTCAATGCCGTCCTGCTCAAGCCGATGCCGTTTCCCGAGCCGGAACAACTCGTCGACGTTGCCGAAACGTTCAAACCGGACGGCTTCGGATCCGTCTCAGTACCATATTACGAAGACTGGAAAAATCAGAGCACGGTCTTCGCCGGCATGTCCGCCTACTCATTCACGAGTTTCAATCTCGAAGGCGGCGACACTCCACAGCGCATTCCCGGCATACGCGTCAGCGCCAACTACTTCGACGTGCTCGGAGTAAAGCCGGTTCTGGGCCGCGCGTTTCTTCCCGGCGAAGACGTGGCGGGTCATCAGCAAGTGGTCGTGATCGGCGACGATCTCTGGCGTCGAAACTTCGCCGCGGATCCAAACATCGTCAATCAGACGATCGCGGTGAACGGACAAAAGTACACCGTCGTCGGCGTGATGCCGCGCGAGCTTTCGTCGCTTTATCGCACCGTGCAGATGTGGTCGCCACTCGTGTTCCCGGAGCAGGACCGCGCGAATCGTGGCGATCACAAGTATCTCGTGATCGGACGTCTCAAGCCGGGCGTAACGCTCGCGCAGGCAAGCGAGCAGATGAACGGCATCGCGCAGCGACTCGAAGAGCAGTACAAAAACGGGCGGGGCGTCAGGCTGATGCGAATCGAAGAACTATGGACCGCGAATGTCCGCTCGCCGCTTTGGATGATGATGGTGGCAGTCGGATTCGTGCTGCTGATCGCTTGTACGAACGTCGCAAACCTTCTGCTCGCACGCGCGACGGTTCGTCGTCGTGAAATCAGTATTCGCATCGCGCTCGGCGCCGGACGCGGCAGACTGATTCAACAATTCCTTACCGAGGGATTGCTGCTGTCGGTGATTGGCGGCGCGATGGGAATCGGTCTCGCGTGGTGGTCCATGAGCATCCTCGGGAAGCTCGCGTTTCCGTTTCTGCCTCGCTCGCAGGAGATCGGGATCGATGCGCGCGTGTTGCTGTTCACCTTAGGTGTGTCGATCCTGACGAGCGTAGTGTTTGGTTTGATCCCGTCGCTGCAAGCCGGAAAAACCGACGTGCAGGAAACGCTCAAAGAAGGCGGCAACACGATGTCGATCGGCGCTGTCGGCGCATGGCTGCGTCCGGTGCTCGTCGTGGTTGAAGTGGCGGCGGCTGTGGTTTTACTGATCGGCGCCGGCCTGATGATTCGCAGTGTCATGCGCATCCGTGAAGTCGAGCCCGGACTGCAAGCGCAAAACCTGCTCACGGCAAAAATCTCTCTGCCGCGCGATAAATACAAAGACATCGAATCGACGAATCGCTTTTACACCACCGTGCTGGAACGGCTGAACACTTTGCCGGGCGTGGAGTCAGCGGCCGTGATTTCGCATCTGCCGATCGAAGAGATGGGCGCTAACGCAAACGTCACCGTCGAAGGCAAAACCTATCCGCCGAACGAGTCTCCGCTCGTCGAGTTTCGGGTCGTCAGTGATAACTACTTCGATACGGTGAACATCCCGTTATTGCGCGGGCGTCTTTTTAGCAAAGAGGCCGGTGACGATAAGCAGCCCGTCGTGGTGATCAACGAAGCGATGGCGAAGCAGATTTGGCCCAACGAAGATCCGATCGGAAAGCGTGTCGGTGATGAAATACAGGTGACCGTGATCGGAATCGTCGGCAACGTAAAGAATTATGGTCTGCTGCGTCCTCCGGCGCCGGAAATGTATGCGCTCTACACTCTCAAGACTTTCTGGGCCGACATGCGCTGGAACATGCGACTGATGGTGCGCTCGACTCTCGACGACAGCAACATCGCCGCGGCTGTGCGACGCGAGGTGCAGGCGGTCGATCCGGGACAACCGATTTATGCGGTGAACTCGATGAATCTCGTGATCGAGAACACGGTGAAGGACAAGAGCGTGAACACGACGTTGTTGAGTGTCTTCGCCGCCGTGTCGTTGTTGCTTGCGGTGATCGGTGTTTACGGCGTGATGAGTTACACGGTCGCGCAACACACGCGCGAGATCGGAATTCGGATGGCGCTCGGCGCGCAGCCGCGCTCGATTTTGCAGCTCATCGTGGGTCGCGGGCTCGGGCTGGTTGCCGTCGGGGCGCTGGTTGGAGTGCTTGCGTCGTTCGGTTTGACGCGATTCATCGAAAGCATGTTATTCGGAGTTACGCCGACCGATCCGCTCACCTTCGTAGTGATCGTGGCGCTGCTCGGGCTTGTCGCATTGTTAGCCTGTTTGATTCCCGCCGGGCGCGCCATGCGCGTCGACCCGATTGTAGTGTTGCGCTACCAATAAAATCTTGTAGGATTAATTCGGCGCGCGGTGTTAATAATTTTTTCTCACGCAGCGGCGCAACGACGCAACGCGTTGCGCCGTTGCGCCGCTGCGTGAGAAACTTTCTCCATATATGAACTCTGACTACACAGGCACAACCACCATCAGCGATCATGACTTAACCCTGGCCATCCCCGGCGATGCCGGCAGCGTGCGGGCGCGGCTCGTCAATGCCATTCAGATGCTCGGCTACAAGGTCCTCGGAGATCAACCAATTCACGCCAAACGCGGCAGTCAGTGCTCCGCCAGGTGGGACTGTTCGCTCAATGTGCTCGACTACGCCACGACGCTCACCATTTCTCTGAAACAGACAAACGACACCGCCGTGCTCGCCACGTTCAACTACGAGGTGAAGAGCTACATGCGCATGACCAAAGGCGATCGGCAAACACTCGCGCGCGAAGCGGAAGCCATAATCGCATTGGCGATGGAACGCGCGGAGGTCTCTACTTGCCGCACTTGCGGCACTCAGGTGATGGACGAGTCGAACTTTTGCCGCCGTTGTGGAGCGCCGCTTGCGCTAGTTGTCCCGGAGCTCGAAGTGTTGCGTCTCACCAGAAGCGCGCGTAACAGTTATCACAACATCTTCGTCGGCATCATCACGCTGCTGCTGGCTGCGCTCACCGTCTTGCCGTGGTTCATCGTGATTGGCGGAAGGATCGTTGGACCAATGTTATGGGTCGGGATCCCGTTTGCGTGTTTCGGTTTATTCTATTTACTCAACGGCGCGTGGCAGCTACACCACACACTCAATCCAGACACAGCCAGGAGCTTGACGACCGCGACACACCCTGCATTCAAATCGCCCGTCACCACCACTGCGTTGCCTCCCGCACCGGTGAATTCGGTGACTGAAGTAACTACAAACCTCTTACCAGCTAAAGAACCGGTACCCCGCAAGAATCGCAATACCTCGGGCTTGGATAGCGACCAATTGATGTAACGCAGAGCGCTATGCGTTATCATGACGCGCGATGGCGTTCATGCGGAAGACAGCAGCGTTCCTCGGCGTCGGGGCTTTGCAAAATCTCGTGTCCGATTCGATGGCGATCGACATGGGATCGGCGTCGACCATCATCGCGGTGCGCGGGCGCGGCGTCGTGGTTGATGAGCCGTCGCTGGTTGCAGTCGATAGCGTGACCGGCGAAGTAATCGCGATCGGACGTGAAGCGGAGCAGAAGTACGGTCGCGAAGAACGCGGCGTCAATGTGATCGCGCCGATGCTCAACGGCGTTGTAGCAGACTTCGAAAGGACCCGGGCGATGCTGGCGCATTTCGTCGGCGAGGCACGCGGCGGTCTTTCACATTTTAGCCGTCGCGCGTTGATGAGTGTGTTTTCTGATGTCACGCACGTCGAGCGTCGCGCGTTACTGAGTGCAGCGCAACACGCGCACGTCGGTCGCGTGGGAATGATCGAAGAAGGTCTGGCCGCGGCGTTTGGAGCAGGGCTTAGCGCAGACGATGTGCACGCTTCGGCAGTGGTGGACATCGGCGGCGGCACGACCAACGTTGCGATTGTCGCGAACGGTAAGACGATTCGCGCGCGCGCCGAGCGGATCGGAAGCTCCAATATCGACGCTGCGATCATCAATCATGTTCGACGTCATCGCGGTTTGCTGATCGGTGCGAAGACGGCGGAACGGCTCAAGCTCGAGCTTGCTTCTGCAATTCTTCCCGCGAATCTTGCGCAGGAGATTCCGGTTAACGGTCGTGATGTGCTTACGAGGATGCCACGTTCGATCGAGATCAGTGCGGGTGAGATTTATCCGGTGGCTCAGGAAGTGGTGCGCCAGATCGTGGCGGGCGTGAGCGCGACGTTGGGAGAGCTTCCGCCTGAAGTCGCGGGCGATATTTACGATCGAGGAATCATACTCACCGGTGGTGGCGCGCTGTTTGGCGGGTTAGATGAGTACTTGCATGACGAAACGAAACTGCCGGTGCGCGTCGCTGACGATCCACGCTACGCGATCGTGCGCGGCCTCGAACAGATGTTCGAAACGCCCCTTCTCCTCCGGCGCGTCATGCGCCAGGAACCCTCACTCGATCTGGATCTACAAAGCGAAACGATTTAAAACGGACTCCCGCAAAGACGCAAAGGCGCAAAGGAGAAGCAAGGGACACTCACCAGCTTTGGTTCTCCTTTGCGCCTTTGCGTCTTTGCGGGAGAAAAACTTTTACGAAGTCTGCATTACTCGCTGCACTTCCTTCGGCTCTTCACCAAGCCATTCGGGATGAACCGCTGTGCCGTCGTAAATCGACGTGGTTTTGAAGAGCTCGTATTTACCCTTTGACGCGGCTTCGGCAGTTTTATCGAGAATGTCCTTCACCTGGTCGTTACTCATCGGCTTGAACGTGCGCGCGGCCGTCAGCGCCTGCTCGAGATCCTCCATGCTCTCGCAACCCGTGATCACCACCGACGCCGGCAAATTCATCGCATACTGAAGACACTCGATCGCGGTAACCGTCTTCGACTCGAGAATCGTTCCATTCGCCAGCGTCTTCATGGCCAGCACGCCAATGTTCTGCTTAACCAGCTCGGGCAACACGATCTTCTCAAAACTCCGGTAATGCGCGTCCATCACGTTGAGCGGCATCTGCACCGTATCAAACTGAAAACCGTTTTCCGTCGCGACCTCGAGCATGTACTTATGAATGCGCGGATCTTTGTGACCCGTGAACCCGATAAAACTGATCTTTCCCGCCTCGCGCGCTTCAATGAGCGCCACGTTCGCGCCCTCTTCTGCGAAGATGCGGTGCGGATCTTCGAAACGAAGGATCTCGTGATGTTGGACCAGATCGATATGATCTGTTTGCATCCGCTTGAGCGACTCGTCCAACTGTTTTGCCGCATCCTTTTTCGTGCGGCCGTCGATCTTCGTCATCAGGAAGACGCGCTCGCGATAACCATCTTTCAGCGCCTTGCCCATGCGCTCCTCGCTCGCGCCGTCGTTGTAGTCCCAGCAGTTGTCCATGAAGTTGATGCCGTTGTCCACAGCGGTGCGAATGATGCGGGTGCTCAATTCCTCGTCGATAAACTTGAAACCGAGGTGCCATCCGCCCAGACCGATGAGCGAGACTTTCACCCCCGTCCGCCCCAGCGTCCGCACCGGCATTTCAGAATTCTCTTGTGGCATATGTCTCCTCCGCTACGATCGTCGACAGCAACAAGCAACAACAGCCCGCTGGGGTTTGCTTCGAGGCTATCCTTCCTGTTTTTCATTGGGGGATAGTTTAGACAGGATTACAGGATTTTCAAGATTTACAAGACGATCTTGTGAATCCTGAAAATCCTGTAATCCTGTCCAATGGCCTTTTTATTTCTCGACGATGTCGTTCTTCAATGTCGTGACGAAGGCGAGGATCTCACCCTTCTCTTTCTCCGGCACCTTGTACTTGTCGAGCGATTCGACGAGATGTTTGGCGGCGGCATCCCAGTCTGCGTTTGTGATCCCGAGCCCGGCATGTGAAGTCTTCATTTCCCGCCCCGTGTAAACACATGGTCCACCCGTCGCCGCGCAAAACTGATCGAGAATGTGTTGGCGGATCCGCTTCTTGGAATCATTGCTGTGACCAACGAAGAATTTTTCAAACTGCTTATCGGAAACAAGTCGCCCGATGAAGTCGTCGACGACGAGGGCGAGCGCGTTGTAGCCGCCCACGCGTTCGTAGAGTGACTTCTCCTGGGCGCGGCCTGGCACCGAGCCGGCAATCGTCAACAGCAGGGAAAAGACCAGTCCCGCAAGCATGGTCCGCTGAAAACGTGAGTTGCTTTGCATGTCTATTGCATCTCCTTTGAATGAATTTGTCGTAACTCGGGTAATGTACGTAGCGAAGAGAGCAATCGGATTTTGTGGCTAAAAAATCAGCTTCACAGCGAACTGAATATTTCTCGGCCCGCCGCCACCCAGGAACGGATTGCCAATCCCGACGTCCGGCGTGACTGTGATCGGTAGAAAACCCGTGCCGCGACCGGTCTCAGAATCGATCGACGAGGTTATGTCCGCGGCGAAGCTCGGCAACAGCGGGTTCGAGAAGTTTGGATGATTGAAGATGTTGAAGATCTCCGCCCGGAACTGAAGCCGCAGCTTCTCAGTGATGTCTGTGTCTTTGAAGATCGAGAAATCGACGTTGTGATAACCCGGCCCACGCAGTGCGTTGCGACCCAGCGAACCGAAATGCCACGTGCCGGGAATGCATGAACCCGCGCTGCCATCGCCGTTCGGATCGAGTGTGCACGGCACTTTGAACGCCGACAAGTTGATGAAGTTGTCAGGCGCGCTCGTCCCCGCGTACGGATCGCCGATGAGATCGGGCCGCGGGAAAAACTCGCCCGTGTTGTTGTAATCGTCAAACAACGTCAGGTGAAACGGATTGCCGGAGTTGATCGTCACGACTGTATTTACCTGCCAGCCTTTGCCGAGACGCGGGTGCGACTCCAATAAGTTTGGCAGCGCATAACTCGCAGTGACGACGAACCGGTGTCGATTGTCGAAATTCGAGTTGGCTTTCTCGCATCTGGTGCAGTGGCTGTTGTCAGGCTGCGTCGCATTCGCCACGTAGTCCTGCCCGTCTGAAGCGTTATCGATCGAATGCGACCACGTGTAATTGACCTGCGTTGAGAAGCCCCTGCGATCGCGCACGGAGAACGTTGCTTGCAGCGCGTTGTAATTTGAAAACGCAGTCGTCTCGAGGTGATTGACGTAGAAGAACGTCCCGCCCGACGGCGCGAATGGTCCATTGTCAAACGGCCGCTCGGAAGAAACACTCGGATTCAAAGGTTGATTGATGTCGCGATAGCGAAACAGCTTCTTCCCGGTCGAGCCGACGTAGCCGACTTCGAGCACGCCATTTCTGAACAACTCACGCTGAATGTTGAGATTGTAGTTTTGTATGTACGGCGTGCGCAGGTTTGGATCGACCGCGAACACGTCGGAGTCGAGAAAGTCAGTAAAGATCGGCACGCCATCCTCGATCACCGGCTCGGTTGAAAACGAGAAGAGCACCGGCGCCGGTCCAACCGGATTGAAAGCCGGCCCGGGATTGAACGTATTGAACGGGAGTTGGCCCGCAAAAAAATCCTGCGAGAAGGCGTCGTAGAACAAACCCCAGCCCGCGCGCACGACCGTTTTGTCGTCTCCATTGACGTTCCAGGCGAGTCCGAGCCGCGGCGAGAAGTTGTTCCAGTCGCGATTATAAAGACGTGGCAGACCCGCCGATCCCACTTGCACGAGGCCCACCGCCGGATCGAAGTTACTCAGCAGGTGGTCCTTCTCGTCGATGACGCCAAAATAATCCCAGCGCAGTCCAAGATTGAACGTGAGCTGCGGGCTCCAGCGAAACGTGTCCTGCAAGTATGTGGCGTGTGAATTCTGGAAGGTGTTCCGGTTCGAATTGCCGCGCGCCGCACGGCCACCACTCAACGTGCCCGAGAGAAAGTCCTCGAGCGAGGCAAAATCCAGACGACCGCGGTAGCCTGCGTCGAAGAACTGGTCCACTGTCGTGCGCCGGAACTCGTAACCAAACTTCAGATCGTGTTTCGTGAGCTTCCACGAGAAGTTGTCGATCACATGGAAGTTGCTGTCGACACGCGCGCGCGGTACAGACAGGGTTGAGCCGATGTTGGCGATCCCCCGCTCGTCTTGAATGCGAATCTGTGGCAAGCCAAAGTCGCGCTCGTTAGCGATGCCGGTGTTCAGACCGATCGAGCGCGGATCGAAATCGTTGTCTTCCGGGAAAAAGCCCTCGTCGAAGCGGTTATAACCAAACCGGAACTCGTTGACTTTAGTTGCCGAAAGGATCTTCAAAAAAGAGATCGAGACGAGATGGACTTTCGTCGGCGTCGTCGTGTTGTAGCCGGGAAGAATGTTGCCCGCGAGAATCGCGAGCGGGAACGACTGATCGCTCGTACCGTAAAAATAACGCCCGGTAAGCTGGTTGTCTTTGTTGAATGAGTGATCGACCTTCGCGATCAGGCTGTCTACGTCGTTGGACGCGGGCGTGGTGACGAAGAGATTCGGGGCATCGGGATTGTCGGGGTCCAATGGACGATTCGGGGCGGGCCAGGGATTGCGGGCCAGCAAGCGAGCGATGACCGGATTTGTTGGACCACCGAGCGCGGCGATCTCACTGGGATCGGGAACACGCGCAGTTGAATTCAGCCCGACGCGTTCGCGCTGTCCTTCGTAAGCGAAGTAAAAGAACGTCTGGTTGCGTTTGATTGGACCACCGAGCGCGCCGCCGAATTGATTGTTGCGAAACTGGGTTTGCGGGTCGGGTTTCGGATTGAAGAAGTTGCGCGCGTCGAGCTTGTTGTTTCGGAAAAACTCGAACAGCGAGCCGTGAAAATCGTTTGTGCCTGACTTGGTGACGATGTTCACGATCGCGCCCGAGTTGCGGCCATACTCGGCTTCGAAGTTTGAAAGGATCGCTGCTTCTGAAATCGCTTCGATCGGCAGAATGGTGGCTGGCGTTCCAAAAACACCGGCTTCGTTAATGGCAGGCAGGTTTCGATAGCCGTCGTTCATGTCAGTGCCGTCGAGCAGGTAGTTGTTGGCGCGCCCGCGATTTCCGTTCGCGCTAAACAAGCCGAATGAGCCGGGCGAGTCGGTCGCGCCCGATGGATCGCCGGTCGCTCCGGGAACCGTGACGAGAAACTTCGTGAAGTCGCGGCCGTTGATCGGCAAGTCTGCGGCGGCTTTGGTTGTGATCGTGCCGCCGAGCGTGTTGGTGGTAGTTTCTACTTGTACGTTCGTCGCCACCAGCACGGTCGTTTCCGGAGCTGCAACTTTCAAACTCACGTTGACGCGTCGCTCACTGGCTACTTCAACGAGTACATTTGAAACGATCAGAGTGGTGAAGCCGGGCTGCTCGACACGCACTTCGTATGGACCAACCGGCAGCTCGGCAACGGTATAGTTGCCTTCGGAGTCGGTTGCCGTCGCGCGCTCGATACCGGTGCTCGTATTCTTGACCGTGATCGTTGCCCCGGCTACAACCGCTCCATTCGGATCGGTGACGGTGCCGAGAATCGTGCCGCGAAACGTTTGCGCAGATGCGACTACCGAGATGAGCGTAATCAACACGAGCGCCTGGACCATCTGTTTTGCTTGCATAACGTGACTCCTATGGCTGGGCGAATCCGTGAGAGGTGAGCGGATTATAGCCTTGAAAGTAAGCGGCGAGGATAGTTATTTTTAGCCACGGATTCGCGCGGATAAACGCGGATTTAATACATGACTGCGAAGTTAATACTACTGAGCGTCCTTCTTGCCGCGTCGTTATTTAAGGAAGTCGCGGAACAGGTGGGCCTTAAGTTTCAGCACTACAACGGCATGACCGGGAAGTTTTACCTGCCCGAGATTACGGGCAGTGGCGCGGCGCTATTCGATTTTGATAATGATGGCGATTTGGATGTGTTTCTGGTTCAGGGCAATGTGCTCGAACCGAATACGCGGCCCAACAGTGCGTTGTTTGGCAGACTCTTCCGCAACGATCTAATCCCGAGCAAAACACTTTCATTCACCGATGTGACTCAGAAGAGCGGCATCGTCGCCAACGGCTACGGGATGGGCGCGGCGGTTGGAGATATAAACAACGACGGCTTGCCTGACCTGTATCTTACGAATCTCGGCTCGAACCAGATGTATCTCAACAAGGGTGACGGCAAGTTTGTCGACGTTACGAAAGAGAGTGGGACTGACGATCCGCGCTGGAGCACGAGCGCGTCGTTCTTCGATTACGATCGCGACGGCTGGCTGGATTTGATGATAGTCAACTACGCCGATTTTTCGGTTAGTAACAGTCCGGCCTGCTACGCCGCCACCACTGCGAAAGACTATTGCACCCCGCGCGTCTTTCGCGCGCCGGGCAATCGTCTGTTTCACAACAAGGGTAATGGCGTTTTTGAAGACGTAACCGTGACGGCGGGAGTCGACAAAGAGTTTGGACATGGACTCGGCGTTGTCACTGCGGATTTCAACAACGACGGTTGGATCGACATCTACGTCGCGAACGATGGAGATCAGAACCAGCTTTGGATCAATCAAAAGAACGGGAGGTTTGTGAACGAGGCGCTGCTGGCTGGGTGCGCGGTCAATCGAAACGGGCAAACTGAAGCTGGAATGGGTGTCGATGCCGGCGACTTCGACGGCAACGGCGCCGACGACATCTTCATCACTCACCTGATGGACGAAACCAACACGCTTTACGTCAACCTCGGCGAGGGGCTTTTCGAAGATCGCACACGCGAAGCGGGGCTTGGTGTGCCGGGTCGCAGGTTCACGGGTTTTGGCGCGTTCTTCTTTGATTACGACAATGATGGGTGGCTTGATTTGTTCGTCGCGAATGGGGCCGTGCAGTTGGCTCCATTGGGCCAACCGGATCAGCTCTTTCACAATACGGGGAGAGGGAGCTTTGTTGAGATCGTCGATGAGCCGGAGTTTTCGTTGCTGGAAGTCGGTCGCGGGGCGGCGTTCGGTGATGTTGATAACGATGGCGACACGGATATCCTGGTCAGCAACAACAATGGACCAGCACGGTTGTACCTGAATCAAACCGGGAATCGAAACCACTGGCTAGGATTGCGGCTGGTTGGGAAAGCGGGTCGAGACATGCTGGGCGCGCAGGTGGAGATCGTTGTCGACGATAAGAGGATCCTGCGGCGGCGAGTGAGAACTGACGGCAGCTATCTTTCCGGAAACGATCCCCGCGTACTGGTTGGATTGGGCGCGACGACGCGCGTGAAAGCAGTGCGCGTCCGTTGGCCGGGCGGCGCAGTTGAAGAATGGAACGATATGCGAGTGGATCAGTATACGATGCTAAAAGAAGGTTTTTCTCCCGCAAAGGCGCAAAGGCGCTAAGAAGAATATGAGTTCTCAAACTTACTTTGCGTCTTCGCGCCTTTGCGGGAGAGTTTTTCTATTGATTCTTGCGTGTACTAGTAGCATTTACTCCCAAACGGATCTTTCAAACCTCGAACAAAGCGTTCGCGACCAGATCACAACCGCCCAAGCTGCTCTCGCTGCCGTCGTCAAAGATCCTTCAACAACCCCAACCACCCTGAGCGAAGAATACGGAAAGCTCGGCGAGCTCTACCACGCCTATTCTCTGATCTCCGCGGCCCGCGAGTCTTACCTGAACGCCAACCGGCTCGCACCGAAAGACTTTCGCTGGATCTATCTCCTCGGCAAGCTGGACCAGCAGGAAGGCCATTTCGACGACGCGATCCGCCGTTACCAGGCGGCCCGTGCCTTACGTCCTGATTACATTGCCGTACTCGTGAACCTCGGAAACATCTTCCTGGAATTGAATCGTTTGGAAGATGCCCGCGCGAGCTTCAGCGCCGCCCTCGAGATCGATAAAAATAATCCCGCAGCGCATTACGGGCTCGGCCAAGTAGCCGTCTCGAAGCGCAGCTACGCAGAAGCAGTGAACCACTTCGAGAAAACACTGGCCCAGGCGCCTGACGCCAATCGTGTCCATTATTCCCTCGCGATGGCTTATCGCGGTCTCGGCGACACTGAAAAAGCGAAAGCGCACCTCGCCCAACAAGGACCGGTTGGCGTTCGCGTGGCAGATCCGCTCGTCGATGGTTTGCGCGATTTGATCACCGGAGAACGCGTCTACCTTGCACGTGGCAAGATTGCCTTCGAGGCAAAGCGGTATGCAGATGCAGTGACTGAATTTCGCAAAGCCGTGGCCGCGAAGCCTGAGAGTGTCACCGCACGCATCAATCTGGGCGCTGCACTCACGCAAGTCGACGATCTGAACGGCGCAAGAGAGCAGTTTGAAGAAGCGATTCGTCTCGAACCGGGAAGCGTAAACGCACACTACAATCTCGCCGTACTTCTCGCGCGTCAAAACAAACACGAGCAGTCGATCACGCACCTGCGCTCTGCTTTACGCGTCGAAGAAAACGATCTCAACGCGCGGTTCCTCCTGGCGCAGGAGTTGAAAAACGCCGAACACCTGGAGGAATCGCTGTTGGAATACTCGCGTGTGGCTTACTTACTCGCAGCCTCACCACAAACCGAACTGCGCAACGGCGCTCGAGCCCTCGACCTCGCACAACGTGTCTATAACGCAACCAGCGCAGCCAAACACGGCGCGCTCGTAGCACTCGCTCTCGCAGAGCTCGGCCGCTGTAGCGAAGCAGCCGGCTGGCAACGACGAATGATCGCAGCGGCTCAGCAGGAAGGAAACTCAGACTTATCTGGTAAGCTACAGTCAGCTCTGAAGCTTTACGAAAACACGCAATGTCGCCCGGGAAACGAAACCCTCCTGCGCGACCTGTTCATGGAGAAAAACTGATGAAAGCCACAACAAGGCGCAAAAAATACACAACGCTTCTCTTCATGTTTTTATGCATTTTGTGCCTTTTCGTGGCCAATACTGCCGCCGAAGTTGAAAAGTCGGAGATGCGCTGCGGCTGGTTCAGCAATCCCACGCCCTCGAACGCTTCGCTACACGATCGCGACGCCGAATGGATCATCGCCGTGCAAGGTGGCTATCAAGCCGAAGGCGACTGGCCCGAGTTTGGCCCAAAGCAATGGATCGAAACCAACGTCCATTACGGCTACGGCTGCGCCTGCATGAAGGTCCGGGTAGACTCGGAAACGCATAGAGTGATTGAGATCGAGAGCGCCAAAGCCCGCCCCTTATCAGCGTGCCGCAGCGATCGAAAGTTAAAACGCTGGGGCTTTAAGTGATGGTCAAGCGGCTCTTCATTCGCTGCTGCCACTTGCTGCGTGGTATATCAAGCGCTTCGAATTGTTCGCTCGCGTCTCGCAGCGACTCGCCGCCCGCTTTCCGCGTCTTCAAATAAAGTAGCGACGCCATGATCGCCGTAAGCGGCGTGACGAACACATTCAACAACTGCCAAAGCGCGGACGGTCCTGACATCGAGAAGTTGAATCCAACCTGTTTCGGTGACCAGTCGTCGTGAAACTGCAGCGTGAAGTCTGTATGCACTGCCGCCTTCCAGACTAAAACCGGCAATGCGAACTGAACCAGCGTTATGACCAAAACGGTTCCGAATGCTCTGCGACTTAGCGTTCTGCTGCGCCGCAATGTGCCGCGCACACCCTGCTGTTCCATGATCGCTACCGGCGCGTAAAGTCCAAACACGAGCGCAGCAATTAGTCCGGGTATCACAAACAAAATCGACCCGAGCAGAATCAACGTCAACACGAGTAGCGACGTGAGTGCAAAGACTCGCCAGCGTCGCTTCAAGGCAGTCAACGCCGTTTTGATCTGCACCGCTCTCAAGGGCGCGATCGTCAGTTGCAGCACGACCGGCACAGTCGCTGCCGAGACAAAGAAATACGCAAACAAAAGCGTGATGACCATCGTGACAAACAAGCCTACGGCAAGGTACATCAGTTGGTCCTGCGCGAGATGCTGTCCGTCGAACACGTTCAATACATTCAAGAGCGCGAGGACGGTGAACGGCGCATATCCGATCAGTGCGATCTTGAAGAACGTCGGGAAGTGTTCGCTGTAGAGCGCGGATGCCTGTCGTAACAAGTGACCCGGACCTTCCCAACTCGCGCGCAGTGCTGCGGCGAATCCGGCGGCGCTCTGCGGTCGCCCCGCCGGATCTTTAGCGAGCGCCGACATCACGATGCGCGCCATCTTTCGCGGCAGCTTGCGATTCTTTTCGCGGACCGGGGTCGGCTCGGCAGTCTTGTGCAACTCGATCACGTCTTGTGGCGAACCGGCAAAAGGCGTCTCGCCGGTCAGCAGCCGATACGCAACAACCCCAAGACTGTAAATGTCCGATCGCGTGTCGAGTTGCTCGCCGCGACATTGCTCGGGCGACATGTAGACAGGCGTGCCCATCACCGAGCCGACTGCTGTCAAACTATCCGATTTGATCAGTGTGGCTGACTCCTCAAGAAATTCGCCGCGGATTAACGCGGTGTCACGCGGATCTGCATTAATCCGCGTCGATCCGCGGTCAATTTCTTCTGCTGAGCTGAGCTTCACTAACCCGAAGTCGAGCACCTTGACCGTGTAGCCGCCGCGGCCGTTCGGCTCGAGCCAGATGTTGTCCGGCTTGAGATCTCTGTGAATGATGCCGGCGCGATGCGCTTCTTCAACTGCCGCACAGACTTGTTCCAGGATGTCGATTACCCACGCAATCGGAAGCGCGCCTTCCTCGGAAATGATGTCGGCCAACGTGCAGCCATCGAGATACTCCATCACGAGGTAAGCGATTGGACCACTGCCCGTGTGCGCGATGCCGAAATCAGTGACGTCAACAACGTTCGGATGTCGCAGTCTGCCTGCGGCTTCCGCTTCACGTCGAAAGCGTGCGACAAACTGATCGTGCGACGAGAGCTGCGGATGAATGACTTTGACCGCGACCGTGCGTTTTGTGCCGAGATGCGTGGCGCGATAGACGGCGCCCATTCCTCCTTTCCCGAGGAGTTGTTCGATCTGGTATTTGTTATCGAGTGTGTCCACGTCTCTGGTCTAAAAATTTGCAGCTTTCGCCAAATTCTTATAGGCTGTTCGCCGTTTACAACATGAAGATATTATTACTTCTACTCGCGTGCGTCGTCACCTCATATGCGCAGGAGTCACAAGGCTCGCTCGGCAGAGTCGGATCTTCAGCAATTACATCACAAACTAAGCACGACGTAGCTCCACCCGCGTCGCCCGATTACGCGTCGTACAATAAAAATCCGACATTCAAGCGGCCGCGCATCCTCGCGAAACCGGATGCTGGATACACGGAGGAAGCGCGCCTCAACAACATCCGCGGACAGGTCCTGCTTCGCGTATTGCTGGCGGAAACGGGGCAGGTCACTCAGATTAGCGTCGTTAGAAGATTACCGTTCGGGTTAACTGAGCGGGCCATCGCTGCGGCGCGACAGATTCGATTTGAGCCGGCGGAGTTGGACGGCAAAAAGGTAGCTTACCCGTTGATGGTTATTTACAACTTCTTCAGGCCTCGCTGAAGCTCAGCTTTTGGAATCCGAGGCGTCGCCAAAAGAGCTCCACTATTCCGATCAGCAGCGCAGGCAAGTAGATCAGCGAGTTAATCACAAACATTTCATCTGGTGAGTCGCCCAGCCACGTTGCGTAAAGAAGCAAGCTGGCGATTGTCAGGTAGAAGATTGACAGCCGCGGTGTAAAGCACAGGAAGAGCGCCAGCCAGCAGAAATACCAGGAGAAATGCGGCGCAAACAGCACCGTCGTCGCAGTCGCAAGGACCAGCGCGTGTTTCAGATAGTCCTCACGTCGTCCTCTTAAAAGCACCCAGAGCCCGATCGCGCTCATGACCAGCATTACCGCAATCAGGTAAGCGAGTGATGGCAACTCGAGTCCAAGCTTGTGCGCTAAGTTCAACGCGTAAAACTGTTGGCCGGTAAATAGTCCTCGCTCTTGTGTGTATCCAGGCAATGACCCGAACACCGCTGCCGGGCCGACGCTGAGATAGGCGAGATAGCCTGCGATGATCGTGATCGCAAGGACCGGTGCTATCAGCCAGCGGCCTCGCTTGAGTAGAGCCGGAACTAATACGACTGGGAAGAGTTTGACGAGTGTGGCGCAAGCGAGCGCGACGCCCGCGCCGAGATCGGACTTTTTCTGCCACGCAAGAAATGCCAGAGCGATAAAGCAGATGGAAATGGCGTCGACGTGTCCGCTACCGGCAAACTCCCAAATGACGAGCGGGTGCCACGCGTACATCAGGAGCAGTTGTCGCGGGCGGCCGAGTAAAGTGAGCAAGTGGGCCACCGCCCAGATCGTTACCAACTCAAACAAGAGCATCGTTGCTTTCATCCACGTGACACTCTCGCTGATTCTGGTGGTGAGAAAGAAAACGACTTGAGCGACGGGCGGGTAGATCGTGTGGGCCCAGTCTTTTCGGTTTATCTTCGGATAGATAGTTTCATCGCGCAGGTGGGCCAGTTCGGGCGCTGCGGGTATGTACCGATAAGGATTGACGCCGGCGGCCTGCACCCGCCCATCCCAAACGTATCGATAGATGTCGTCAGACAGATATGGCGGAGCGAACAGTATGCTCAGCCGAAATAGGATAGCGAACGCGACCGCGATCAGAACAGTTGAGTTTGAAGGTCGAGCGCGAATAACGATCCAAGCCGCGAGCAAATAGATCGCCGATTGAACAAACGCGACCTTCATAAAAAACCTGATCCCGCCAACCCCACTTGCGCTCAGACCAGCCCGGTACAGCAAAACCGAAACACAGCCCAGCACTATCAGAGCAACGCCGTTTTTACTGTCTACACCGAAATTGAGTCGCATCGTTGGAATGGGCTAGACAGGCAGGCTCCGTTCGAGTCTTTCAGCAGGTCGCACTTTAATCCTCACTTCCACTCGCGACCCAAGCCGATTGATTATCAACATCAAACGATCGACAGTGAATCGCCTAAGGTCTGCATTACGGATGCGGGAGAAGTCTGCAGCCGCAATGCCGGTACGGCCCTGCGCACCCCGAACACTTAGCTTCTCCCGATCAAGGGTCTTGATGATTTCGGTAGCAAGAATCGCCTTGAACTGATCGAGATCTGGATGCTTTTGGCCCATGTCGCGAAACACATTTCCGCTGCCTTTTACTACCTCCAGCTTTTTGGCGGTCATTGCAATATCTCCTTCAACCTTTTCAACCGATCCTTGATCAAATCAATTTCAGATGTAGGTGTCTTAATGCCTCTCGTAGATTTTTTCTGAAATGCATGTAGGACCCAAATGTCCTGGCCGAGTTGCACCATGTACACCACACGGAATGCATCACCTCGAAACCGCGAGGCAATCTCAAACACTCCAGAGCCGAGCCCATGCATAGGCTTCGCAATATCAGACTTGCCACCTTCAGCAGCAATCGTCAAAGCAGTAAGACACGTGGACTTCACTACATTAGGAAAAGTATCAAATTCCTTGCAAGCAGCTTTAATCCACGAAATCGGCCGTGTGGTTCTACTCATTGGCGAACCCCTACTAGTTCCCTCGGTGGCCGACCTCAGGCGTCACGCCATGTTGTCATAATTGACAACAGCGCGTCAATTCTGGAAATCGCATCAGTGGCCGAACTCGATCTCGAAGCGGGCGGCCATGCGGTAGAGGGTTTTGCGGTTGATGCCGAGGATTTCGGCGGTGCGCTTGCGGTTGTTGCCGGTGGCGTCCAGGACGAAGAGGATGTAGCGGCGCTCGATCTCGTCTAAATTAGGTAAACCTGAAAAGAGCTCGTCGAGATCGTCTGACGTGAGCGGCGGCGTGTCGTGTGCTGGTTGGCAACGAATGCGCGCCGGCAGGTCGTCCACCGTCATGACGCCACCCTGATTCAGCGTTACCGCGCGCTCGATCACGTTTTCCAGCTCACGCACGTTTCCGGGCCAGGAGTATGCGGTTAGGCAATCCATCGTTTTCTGGTCCAAAGCGATTGAAGGTCCAGGCGCGTGTTTGCGCAGGAAGTGCGCGACCAAAAGGTGAATGTCGTCGCGGCGCTGTCGCAACGGCGGCAGGTGTAACTGAATAACGTTCAGACGGTACAGTAAGTCGCCCCTGAAGGCGCCGGACGCCGACAGCTTCTCCAGATCCGAATTACTCGCCGCAATCACGCGTGCTCCGACTTTGATCGGCTCCGCGCCGCCAACCGGAACGACCTCGCGCTCCTGCAACACACGCAGTAACTTCACCTGCAAGGCCGGGCTCGTCTCGCTTATCTCGTCGAGAAACACGGTGCCTTCGCCTGCCTGCTCGAAGATGCCGCGCTTGTTCGCAATCGCGCCGGTGAACGAACCCTTAACGTGTCCAAACAACTCCGACTCGAGCAATGTTTCGGTTAACGCGCCGCAATTCACCGCCACGAAGCGTTCATTCGATCGGCTGCCGTGGTTGTGAATCGCGCGCGCCACGAGCTCTTTACCTGTTCCGGACTCACCGGTGATCAGCACCGCGGCGCGCGAGTCAGAAACGCGAGCGATCATCTTGTAGATCTCGAGCATCGCGGGAGTGCGCCCGATCAGTCCCGAAGTACGCTCTTCGTCATCGAGTTCGGATCTCACTTGCTTACCCGTTCCATTCGCGAGTGCACGCCGCACAATCGCGACCAGCTCGTCGATATTGAACGGCTTGCTGATATAGTCGAACGCGCCTTCTTTAACTGCTCTGATCGCAGTCTCGATCGAGCCAAAAGCCGTCATCAGCACGACCGGAATCGACGGATACTCGCGCCGCACCATCTCCAGTAACGACAGTCCATCAAGCGGAGTCTTCATGCGAATATCGCTGAGCAGCAGATCCGGAGGTTGCTGGGCCACGACTGCCAGCGCCGCTTCTCCACTGTTCGCGAACACAGCACCAAAACCCTCGCGAGCAAAAACTTCACAGAGCAGCTCGCACGTGACCGCATCGTCGTCCACGGTCAGGATCTGCGGGATCTTACGCGGCATCTAAACTCACCTCAGCCAATTCCGGCGCCACAGTCTTAACTTCCACCGCCGGCAGGACCACTCGAAACTCGGCGCCTCTCTCAACTTCCATGCAGTCGATCCGGCCGCCATGTTCGAGAACGATCTCGCGGGCAATTGCAAGACCGAGGCCGCTGCCGGATTGTTTGGTGGTCCACATCGGCTCAAACAAATGATTCTTCGCTTCGTCGCAGATGCCTGTGCCTGTGTCGAGCAAACGCACTTCGATCACCTTCGCCGCCGCGAGGTAATTCGTGACAAACTTCATCTCACCACCTTCGGGCATTGCTTCGAGACTATTGTTCACGAGATTGAGAAACACCTGGTGCAGACTCTCGCGATCGGCAAGCACCGGCGGCAGACCCTCGTCAAGCTGCTGCGACACGTGAATGTTGTGCGACTCAAAAATCGGCGCCACTAGCGATAACAGCTCTTCGACGATCAGATTGATATCAGTAGATCGAGGCTCGATCGGCCGCCGGTGTGTGCGCTCGAGCAAGCTCTTCACTGTTTGCACGATCGTGGCGACTTGCGCGTTGATGATCGTCAGTCGTCGTTGCGTGTCGCTACAGCCCGGATGATTTCGCGCCAGCAATTGCAGGTGTCCGGCGATGGCGTTCAGCGGTGTGCCGATCTCATGTGCCAGAGAAGCAGTCACCTGACCGATCGCCGCCATTCGTTCCGCATGCGAAAGACGTTGTTGCGTGCGGATCAGATTGCCGTTAGCCGCGCGCAACTCAGTAGTTGCGAGGTGAACTCTCTTCACAAGCTGGTTATTCAAATTGCCAATCTGGCTCAGCAACTCTTCGCGCTCCCGCGATTTGGACGCAATGTCGTCCATCATCTGATTGAAGTTACCGGCGATTTCTCCCAGCTCATCGTCGCGATGCACTATGGCGCGCGCTGAAAGATCGCCGCTGCGAGCGTGAGCCATCGTTTGCACGATGTCTTTCACGGGTTTGCGGAAAAAATAAACGAAGAGGAAATACAGCAGGAGCACCGACGCGATCACTGCGCCAAACAGCACGAGGTTGTACTCGCGATGCAGACTGTTGACCAGATTGCGATGATAACTCTTGACGACGAGCGCCTTGATGAAGCCGGTGTGTTGGCCGTTGCTGATCGGCGTTGTGATCAGCCAGTAGACGCCGTCGTTGCGATTGATCTGAGATGACGTAGCCACAGTTGCAGGCCTGCTATCGTCCCAGGCGGAGAGAAGATTCGCGGTGCCGGAAGCGGTCGTGGCGATTAAGCGCGGGACGGTTTGCTGATTCTCATAGACGTCGATCTGCCGAAAGTCAGGCCGCGAGCTGACGACCACTTGCATCTCCTGCTCGAGATCTTCCAGGTTTGAGAAGTAGTCGTACTGCGCGATGCGGTTACCAAGCGCGGTGGTTTGGCTGACGGCGTTGTCGTAATGGTCCTTCTCGATCAGCGATCGAATTCTGCCGCTGTGGAGGTACGATGAAGCGAGCAGGATCAACGACATCGAACCCGCCACAAGCAGCAGAATTTTTTGCTGTAGGTTTACGCGCAACCGCATAGCGACTCCACGCACGGCAATTTTTAAGCCGCGGATAGACGCGGATAAACGCAGATCTGCGTTCATCTGCGTAAATCCGCGGCTAAAATTCTTGTGGCTATTTAGGGCGGAGAGGCAAAAGGGCCACAGTTATTCGTAGCGCTCGATCATGCGGTAGAGAGTGCGCCGGTCGATGCCGAGGATTTCGGCGGCGCGGGTGCGATTGCCGCCGGCGATCTCGAGGATGTAGAGCAGGTAGCGACGCTCGAGCTCGTCGAGCGCGGGCAGATCTTCGAAGAGTGCTGACAACGGCGCACGGGCTGCCGTGCGCACCTGCGCCGACTGAAGTTTTTCCGGCAAGTCTTCCGGCGCGATAGCATGACCGCGCGCGTGCAGCACCGCGTATTCAATCGCCGACTCGAGCTCGCGCACATTCCCGGGCCAGTTGTAAGCCACGAGGGTCCTGATGGTCTCTTCCGAAAGAGTTAACTGCTTGTGTCCTTCTCGATCGACGATCATCGCGAGGAACCGTTCAGCCAAGAGCGGAATGTCTGTGCGACGTTCCTTGAGCGCGGGCACGCGCAACGTCACGACGCTGAGCCGGTAGAAAAGATCCTCGCGAAACTTTCCCGCCTTCACTTCCTGCTCGAGGTTGCGATTTGTCGCTGCGAGAATACGTGCGTCTACTTGCGTCGAACGCGACGATCCAACACGCCTGATCTCACCTTCCTGCAGCGCGCGCAGAAGTTTTACCTGAAACGACGGACTAGTCTCGCCAACCTCGTCGAGAAAAAGCGTTCCACCCGCAGCTTCTTCCCAAAGCCCTTTACGATCTCCGATCGCGCCCGTGAACGATCCGCGCACGTGACCAAACAACTCCGCTTCCAAAAGCGTCTCAGTCAGCGCGCCGCAGTTTATCGCGACAAACGATCCACCGGAACGTGTACTGTGTTGATGAATCGATCGCGCGACGAGCTCCTTTCCGGCTCCTGACTCACCCGCTATCAGAATGGTCGAGCGAGTCGGCGCCACGCGCGCGATTTCTTTGTAGAGTCCGATCATGACGGGAGAGCGTCCGAGCAATCCGCCCTGTTCGTAAGGCCCGGAGAGCTGCTCGGCGCGACGCTCAGCACTGCTGCTGTTTCGGTCCTGCTCGAGGGCCCTGCGTGCAATCGCCACAACCTCCTGGACCTTGAACGGTTTGGAAATGAAATCCCAGGCGCCCTCCCGCGCCGCCTCTACGGCGGAGTCGAGCGTGCCGAACCCCGTCACCAAAATCACCGGGCACTGCGCGCGCAAATCACGCAACAGATCCAATCCCGATTGATGCGCTTCGAGATTGATATCGCTGACGACCAGATCGATCTTCTCTTTCTCCGCCACGCTGAAAGCCTGCGTCGGGCTCAGCGCAGTGTCGACGTGCCAACCTTCCGCGCAAAAGATCTCACGCAGCAGCTCGCATGAATCACGATCATCATCGACAACAAGAATTCGTTTCATCTGCCCACACCTAACTCCAGTTCAGGCTCTTCGACGACGGCCGCCACTTCATTCGGTATCGCCGCAAAGGTGAGACGAAAGCGAGTGCCTTTCCCGATCTCACTTTCAACTTCAACTCTTCCTCCGTGCTCAGAAACGATCTGACTGACAATCACGAGACCGAGCCCCGTGCCGTGACCGCGATCTTTTGTCGTGTAAAGCGGATCAAAAATATGACTCATCACCTCGGGCGTCATTCCGAATCCGGTATCGATGAAATCAACCGTGACTCGTTGCGCTTTCCCGGGTTTGCCTTCCGTCGCAGTGTGAACCTGAATCTCACCACCGTCAGGCATCGCATCGAGACTGTTATTGATCAGATTAAGAAACAATTGCTGGAGGCGATCCGAAGAACCGGCCATCAGCGGCAGAGTGTCCGCGAAACTCTCGACGAGCCGGATGTCGCGTTTGTCGAGCGCGGGCGCCATCGCGTCGCAAAGTTTGCGCAACACTGAATTCAGATCGAGCGGCGCGAGCTCAGTTTCGAACCTGGTCTTGTCGAGCATGCGACGTACGATTCTTTCGATCCGTTCGATCTGAGCACTAATCGTTTTTATCCGCGCTTCGGCATCGTGCGGATCGCGATCGAGATCGGATTTGAGCAACTGCACGTGACCGCTGATCAGGTTGAGCGGAGTGCCGACTTCGTGCGCAAAGTGAGCGGCTGTTTGACCTGCTGCAGCCAGACGGCCGAGCTCATTCATGCGACGGTTCGTGCGCCAGAGCTCGAGGTTTGTTTCCTGAAGTTGTTGGTTTCGCTCTTCGAGCTCGATGGTGGCGTCGCGAACGCGATCGCGCAGGATGCCGCGCTCGGTTGCGAGTTTTGTCGTTAGCTGCAACTGCCGGAACAGGTAGTAAGTGCCCAGCATGATCAAGGCGATCACGATCAGAAACATCCAGATAACGTTCTTCAAGTAACGAAATGCAACTGCGCGGATGCTGTCGAAGCGTTGCACGATCTCGACCGCGCCACTCGGTCGACCCTTCTCGAGAATAACTGCGAAAGCCCGATACAACGACTCGTCTGAGACGTGAGTTGGACCAGGATTACCACGCAGGACATTTTTCGTGTTTTCAGGAATTGGTGTCGCCGGTGCGCTTCCGTTTGCTGCGGCCTCTTCGACGAAGTCACCCTGCGAGAGCTTCCAAACACGCACGCTCATGATGTTGGGGCGTGTGCCTTTGATCAGGTTAGCGGCGCGTGTGAGCGTTTCCGGATCGCGCGAGCCCATGTCGCTGATGTGTTGCGCCAGGTCGCGGGCCTGGATCTCGGCGAGCGTTTGGTCGTCGGTGCGCTCGATGTTGGCGATCGCCGCGCTCGTGACGGCGAGCGCCGCGATCAGCATCGTGACCATGAGCACCGAGCTCAAGAGCGTTGTTTTAGCGTGGAGCCTGAAAGTTCGCATTACGCGCACAACAATGCACAAGTGATGCCGCCGAATCTTTCACCTTTTTGTGTTTCTTTGGGGAATATGGGGTGTGGCGGTTTTGTGGTTACGGCAGATCTGTCACGCCTGATGGTCAAAATATTTCTCCCGCAAAGGCGCAAAGACGCAAAGCGCTGCCGCGTTTCCACAGCTTTTCTTTGCGCCTTTGCGTCTTTGCGGGAGAAATCCTCGCTTGGCATGGTCGTTGCGAAATAACAAAACGAACTTCGATGTTCTCGGAAAGGAAAATTGATTACATGAAAACAGTCGTTTCATTTTTGCTGGGGGCCGTGATGTTGTTTGGGGCGGCGACGCTAGGTTTGCAGTCGGGCACCGCGAGTGCCAAAGACAAGCACGATAAGAATTACTGGAAGCATCATCATCATCGTCACCACCGGCATCATCGTCATCGCAAGAACCACTTGAGCTACTGACGGCCAGGGGCTTATGCAAGTACCGCAAGCGAAACTTGATTCGTGGGTCCGCCGGTACGGGACAAACTCCAACTCGTACGTGTTGCTCGAGGGCCCAAAATCCTATTTCACGTCGCCCAGGGTGGATGGATTTCTTGCTTATCAGGTTAGCGGCGGTATAGCGCTAATCGCCGGCGATCCGGTATGCGCACCGCAACAGGCGCGCCGGCTCATCAATGATTTCAGGAGTGCAATGATGAGACCGGTCGGTGCGTATCAGGTTTCGCCGGCGATGCTGGAGGCATTCCGCGCCGAGGGTTTTGCAGACGTTCAGATCGGGAAAGAAGCAATCTTCGATCTGCGACGCTTTACCCTCGCGGGCGGAAAGATGGAGCTCGTCCGCGCGGCCACGAACAAAGCGCGACGCGAAGGAGTGGTCGTCAGCGAACACGATCCGTTCGCCGAAAACGCCGCCGCCATCAACCAGGAGCTACGCGAGATTTCTGACGCATGGCTAAGTTGCAAAGGCAATCATGAATTGGGATTTGTACTCGGCTCACTCGGTCTCGATCAGCCATCGGCCAAGCGTTATTTCATCGCGCGATCTGGAAACGGAGCTGGACGAGTCGAAGGCTTTATCGTTTGTGAGCCAATTTATCGACGTAGTGGCTACTACCTCGATGTGACGCGGCGCAGGCACGACGCTATCCGTGGAACGATGGAACTTCTTTCCGCGGAAATCCTTCATCTGCTGGGAAAAGAGGGTTTCGAGATGGCTTCGATGGGGCTTGCGCCGCTCGCACTTCTTGACGATCCGGACCTGTTGGACCATCCGGTGCTCGCGCGGCTGATGCGCTTCGTCTTTGACAAAGTAAACATCGGTTACGATTTCAAGCTGCTGTATCGTTACAAAGCTAAGTATCACCCACACAATTGGGAGCCCCGTTACTTCTGTTTCAATCAGCGACGGTTGTCGCTCAGCATGTTGTATGCGGTCATTCAGGTTCGTAACGCGATCACGCTCGAGATGCTGCTCGGGCGCAGAGGTTTTCAGGACAAGTTTAAGACATGGAAACACGCCGCCTCATTCATCGTTGGGTTCTGTTGGGCGTTGCTCTCTTCGTCGTCGTGATCCGGGTCGCGGCGCAGCAGCCGGCAGATCACTACGATCCTGACGACACAAAGACGTGGCCCGATGTAGTGACTGAAGATCGCGACGTCGCCGTGAGAGGGCAGCAGTTTAGAGTTCACTTTTATCGTCCCGAAGGTAATAAAGGCTCGATCCCGGCGATTTATGCGTGTGGCGACGGCGGCTGGAGAGGACTCGCGCCACGCACGGCAATGCAGCTCGCACACATGGGCTTCGCAGTCGCCGGGATCGATTCGAAGGTTTACCTGCGAGAGTTTTCTTCGCTCACGACGCCGCTGACCACAGTGCAACTCGCACGCGATTACGTTGACGTCGCCGTGGCTTTAAGAAGTTATGCAAAGGTTGACGCCGCCGCGCCGGTTTATGTTTACGGCTGGTCACTCGGCGCCGGTTTTGCTATCGCGGTTGGCGCCGATGTTGAAACACGATCGAACTGGGCCGGGATCGTTTCCATTGGACTGCCTAAACAGAACCAGCTTGTGAGTGGCGTCGGCGCGAATCACGCGAACTTGAAAAATGAAGCGAATACGCAGTTTGGGTTTCGGAGTGAAGATTTGTTGCCGCGTATTGCGCCCGTGCCGCTCGTCATGATCCAGAGTACGTCTGACACGGCGAGCCCGCAGAAGGTTGGTAACGCGTTGTTTGCGAGTGCGGGGAATCCGAAGAAGTATGTGCTGATCAATGCGAGTAATCACCGTTTCAGCGGCGCGCGCGCGGAGTTTTATGCGGCGCTGGGTAATGCGGTGACGTGGATGCGGGGATCAGAGATTGCGCCACAGATTACACGGAAAAATACGGATTAAGATCCTGATTGGTGGAGTACTTCTCGTGCTCTGCGCAATGTCTGTCTACGCGGTGAGGTGGTATCACGGTTTTTATCACCACGTCACGCATGAAGAGTTGTCGCACGAAGTCAGGCATTCTACTTTTCAGGCGACGATTCGGAGTGGTCCACCGCTCGATCTGCAACTGTATCAACAGGAGCACGCCGCGAATCAGCCACTCATGCTCTTCACGAGTGGTGATGGTGGTTGGAGTCCCTTCTGCGCCGATGTTGCCGCGCACATTGCCGCGAGCGGCATCACTGTCGTGGGCATCGACATCAAGAGTTATCTCGTGAATTTTGCGAGTCCACAGAAGCCGGTTTCCGCGGAAGATCTGACGCGTGACTACGACGCAATCGCGCGACTATCGCTGGCGCGACCGGGTATCGACGGCAAAGCGCCCCTCGTTTTGGCAGGCTGGTCCCTCGGCGCCGGTTATAGCGTCATTGTGGCGACGCAACCGGAGTTCAGCCTGCCGGTAAATCGCGTAGTGGCGATTAGTCTTCCGATGTATGGCGAGCTCGCGTGGAAACCGAGTGATTCTATCATCTACGTCACTCACGGAACGCCGCACGAAAAAGTTTTCGACGTGCATCAATATCTCAAGAAGCTGGGGCAGACGCCGATCGTTTTTCTCAACGCAACGAACGATAAGAATGCGCCTTTTCGTGAAGCGCAGTCGTTGTATGAAGTGACACCGAGCGCGAAGCGGTTATACGCGGTGAAGGCGAGTGGACATCATTTTGAAGGCGGTGAAAAGGAGTTTTACCAGGATCTGGACCAGGGACTAACGCAAATAGCTGATAAAAGCGACAACAAAGTGAAAGAGATATAAGTTGCAGCGAGCTAGGATGCCAGCGTTGTGGTTGAAGGCATTCTTCGATAGGCACAGGGGCAACGAGCGAGTTGGGGGGACACCCCTGTGTTTTGAGTGTGAGTGGACCAAAAATACGGGCTCCGAGGTGGTTCCACTCACACTCTCTTTTTAGCCACGGATTACACAGATGAACACGGATTAAAACCGTGTCTATCTGTGTAATCCGTGGCTCAATTTTACTTCGCGCAACTACCTGTCAAGCTGAGCAAACATCTACAAGAGGCGAGCCGCCGTCTTTCGTAACATACGAACGATGGACGAGCCCGTTATCGAAGACATCGAACCACCCGAAACTCCAGTGGTCCAACCGCGTCGTCGCCGTCGACCCGGCCCACGATTGATGTTGGTCCTTTTACTGGTCGTCGCACTCGCCGGCTTTCTCATTCTTCAACGTCGACAAAAAGCAACCGTGGCCGACGCGAAAGCAGCGCCACCTGCGGCAGCGGCCGGTGTGTCGATCTCGACTGCCCTGGCCCAACAGGGAAGCATCGGCGTTTACATCAACGCGCTCGGCTCAGTGGCGCCCGTGTACACGGTGACTGTCAAAAGCCGCGTCGATGGTCAACTGATGAGCGTCAATTACCGCGAAGGCCAGATGGTCAAACAAGGGGATCTGCTCGCCGAGATCGACCCGCGCCCGTTCCAGGCGCAGCTCGAACAAGCGCAGGGGCAGCTTCAACGCGACAAAGCCCTCCTTGAAAATGCGAAGGTCGATCTCAATCGCTACCAGATTGCTTACAGCAAGAATGCGATCCCGAAACAACAACTCGATACACAGGTCGCCACGGTCCACCAGTTCGAAGGCGTGGTGAAGCTCGACCAGGGACAGATCGATAATGCGAACGTTCAGCTTGGGTACTGCCGGATCACGTCGCCCATCACGGGACGCGTTGGTCTGCGGCTCGTCGATCCCGGCAACATCGTCCATGCCGCTGACGCCAACGGCATGCTCGTCATTACGCAACTGCAACCGATCGATGTGCTCTTCAGTGTGGCGGAAGATTATCTACCGCAGATTCGACAGCAGTTGCGTCGTGGCCACCGGCTGAGTGTCGATGCGTTCGATCGCACGCAGCAGACGAAGCTTTCTTCCGGCGCGCTGCTGACTTTCGATAACCAGATAGACACAACCACCGGCACGATCAAACTGAAAGCAGTTTTCCCGAACCGCGATAGCGCTCTGTTTCCCAATCAATTCGTGAACGCGCGTCTGCTCGTGACGACTCAACACGGCGTGATCCTCGTTCCGACAGTCGCGATTCAGCGCAACGCACAGGATTCGTTTGTGTACGTCCTGAAGCAGGATCAAACGGTCGTGATGCAAACCGTTACGACGGGGACGACGGATGGCAGCGTCACCGCAGTGGAAGGGTTAAAAGCCGGCGACGTGGTCGCGACCGATGGATTCGACAAGCTGCAGAGCGGCGTTAAGGTTTCAGTGCGAGGAGAGAACAGGAGGAAGCAGTGAGAGATAAGAAGTTCTTCTCTGTGCAACCTCTGTGTTCTCTGTGTCTCTGTGGTGATGTTTGCACACGACCCTTTACCACGGAGACACAGAGAACACAGAGGTTGCACAGAGAAGAATCAAGGAGGAGCATCGGGTGAGTCCGTCGCGGCCATTTATTCTCAGGCCGGTGGCAACTTCGCTGTTGATGGCTGCGATTCTGCTCGCGGGGATCGTGGCGTATCGACAACTCCCCGTCTCTGCTTTGCCCGAAGTCGACTACCCGACCATTCAGGTGATCACGTTTTACCCGGGCGCGAGTCCGGACGTCGTGGCGTCTGCCATCACCGCGCCGCTCGAGAGACAGTTTGGACAAGTGCCCGGCTTGAACCAGATGACGTCGATGAGTTCGGGCGGCAGCTCGATTATCACGCTTCAATTCGCGCTCGATCTGAACATCGACGTCGCTGAACAGGAAGTTCAGGCAGCAATTAATGCTGCGTCAAACTTTCTGCCAAACGACCTGCCATCTCCGCCGATCTATAGCAAGTCGAATCCGGCTGACGCGCCGGTGATGACCCTTGCGCTAACGTCGAACACGATTCCGTTGACGCAGGTCGAAGACCTCGCTGATACGCGGCTCGCGCAGAAGATCTCGCAATTGCCGGGCGTCGGGCTCGTAAGCATCAGTGGTGGTCAGAAGCCGGCGGTGCGTATTCAGGCGAATCCGACGGCGCTCTCGTCGTACGGCATCAGTCTCGAAGATGTACGAACTGCGCTCCAGCAGACGAGCGTCAACCAGGCGAAAGGAAATTTCGATGGTCCACAGCAGTCGTACCAGATAGACGCCAACGATCAAATACTTTCCGACAAAGATTACGGAAAGATCGTTGTTGCTTATCGCAACGGCGCACCGGTTGTTTTGTCGGACGTCGCCACGGTTGTAAACAGTGCAGAGAACGTGAAACAGGCGGCCTGGATGAACAACGTGCCCGCCGTCATCGTCAACATTCAACGACAACCCGGCGCGAATATCATTCAGGTCGTGGACCGCATCAAGGCGCTGTTGCCGCAACTGCAAACCACGCTGCCGCCCGCCGTCCGGATCTCAGTCTTGACCGATCGCACCATCACGATTCGAGCGTCAGTAAAAGACGTGCAATTCTCGCTGATGTTGACGGTCGCGCTCGTGGTCATGGTGATCTTTCTGTTTCTCAGAAATCTTTCGGCCACGATCATTCCGAGTGTCGCGGTCCCGCTCTCGCTCGTCGGCACCCTCGCGGTGATGTATCTCGCGGGCTACAGCCTGAACAACCTGACCCTCATGGCGCTCACGATCTCGACCGGCTTCGTCGTCGACGATGCGATCGTGATGATCGAGAACATCGTTCGTTATCTCGAGGAAGGTGAGACGCCGATGCAGGCCGCCTTAAAAGGCGCTGAGCAGATCGGCTTTACGATCGTCTCGCTCACGATCTCGCTGATCGCGGTGCTCATTCCGTTGTTGTTCATGGGCGACATCGTGGGCCGGCTGTTTCGCGAGTTTGCGATCACGTTGAGCGTGACGATCCTGGTGTCGGCAGTCGTTTCGCTCACGCTCACGCCGATGATGTGCTCGCGATTGCTGCGCGAACATTCCAACCAGGGACGGTTTTATCGCGCGTCAGAGCGCGTGTTTGAAAAGATCATCGAGTTCTACGGCGCCACGTTGCGTTGGGTGCTCAGGTTTCGCGTGATCACTTTGTTGATTGCGGCGGCGACGCTCGTGCTCACGATCTGGCTTTACGTCGTCGTTCCGAAAGGCTTCTTCCCGGTGCAGGACACGGGCGTGATTCAGGGTATTTCGGAAGCGTCGCAGCGCATCTCGTTTCCCGCGATGGCCCAGAAACAGCAGGAACTCGCCCACGTCATACTCAAAGATCCCGCGGTCGAGAGTCTCTCGTCGTTTATCGGTGTCGACGGCACGAATACAACGCTCAACAGTGGTCGCATCCTGATCAATCTCAAACCGCTCGACGTGCGGAAGATCGATGCGACGACGATCATAAATCGACTGCAAACGGCGCTCGCCACTGTTGACGGCATCACGCTTTACATGCAGCCCGTGCAGGATTTGTCGGTTGAAGATCGCGTCAGCCGCACGCAGTATCAATACACGCTCGAATCGCCGAACGCAGACGAGTTGAACACCTGGACGGGGCGCTTTGTCGAGAGGTTGAAGACGCTGCCGCAGCTACAGGACGTCGCCACCGATCAGCAAACGGGCGCAGCCGAGACGACACTGGTAATCGATCGCGTCACCGCTTCGAGACTCGGCATCACGCCGCTCGCAATCGATCAGACACTTTACGACGCCTTTGGACAGCGCCAGATCTCGACGCTGTTTACGCAATCGAATCAGTATCACGTGATCCTCGAGACGTTGCCGAATTTTCAAAACAATCCGGCAAAGTTGCAGGACATTTATGTTCGGTCGACGAACGGCACGTCGGTTCCGCTCAGCACGTTCAGCCATTTTGAAACGGGCACGGCGCCGCTTTCCGTCAATCATCAGGGGCAGTTTCCGGTCGTCACGATCTCGTTCAATCTCGCGCACGGCGCATCGCTTGGCGAGGCCACGAACGCGATCGAGCAAGTCGAGAAAGATCTGAATATGCCGGCGAGTCTACAGGCGTCGTTCCAGGGCACGGCGCAGGCTTTCAAGAATTCGTTGACGAACGAGCCGCTGTTGATTCTGGCGGCGATCGTCACGGTCTACATCGTGCTCGGTGTGTTGTATGAGAGTTACATTCACCCGCTCACGATTCTATCGACGCTGCCGTCGGCGGGTGTCGGTGCGATTCTCGCGCTCCTGTTGTTTCGAACTGAGCTTACGGTCGTAGGAATCATCGGCATCATTCTGCTGATCGGTATCGTGAAGAAGAACGCGATCATGATGATCGACTTCGCGCTCGATGCTGAGCGTAATCACGGCAAGGATCCGGAAGAGGCGATCTACCAGGCGTGTCTGTTGCGCTTTCGTCCGATCATGATGACGACGATGGCGGCGCTGCTCGGCGCGTTGCCGTTAGCATTCGGAAGCGGAGTTGGATCTGAGTTGCGACGCCCACTCGGCATCACGCTCGTCGGTGGTTTGATGTTGAGCCAACTGCTCACCTTGTACACGACGCCCGTGATTTATCTCTTCTTCGACGCCGCCGCACGAAAGATTTCCGCGCTTAGAGGCAGGGTAACGCCGAAGGCGTTGGCTAATTTCACCCCGGGGTTGGAGCGAAGCGACAACCCTGGGATAGGAAATAAATGATTTTTCAACCCTGAAAGGGTTCGCCAGTTGCCGAACCCTTTCAGGGTTCTCGATTACTTTGATTTATTACCCAGGGTTCTCGCGAGCTCGAACCCTGGGTTAGGGGGCAAATAAGTTTTTCAACCCTGAAAGGGTTCACCAATTGCCGAACCCTTTCAGGGTTCTCGATTACTTTGATTTATTACCCAGGGTTCTCGCTGCGCTCGAACCCTGGGCTGAAATTAGCGAACGCCTTCGGCGTTTGTGAAGTTCGGGTGAGACGGCGTTTGTGAAGTTCGGGTGAGACGATATGAGTCTTTCGTCGCCATTTATTCAGCGGCCTGTCGCGACGGTGCTTTTGACCGCGGCGATCGCGCTCGCGGGTGGGGTTGCCTTCAAGTTGTTGCCGGTCTCGCCGCTGCCGCAGATCGACTTTCCGACGATCTCGGTTTCGGCAAACTTGCCCGGCGCGAGTCCTGAGATCATGGCGTCGTCCGTGGCCACGCCGCTTGAGCGTCAACTGGGCCACATCGCGGGCGTGACGGAGATGACTTCCGCAAGTTATCTCGGCTCGACGAGTGTGACGTTGCAATTCGAGCTAAATCGCGACATCGACGCCGCGGCTCGAGATGTTCAAGCGGCCATCAATGCGGCGCGCGGTTACTTGCCCACGAATCTGCCCAACAACCCGACGTATCGAAAAGTGAATCCGGCAGATGCGCCGATCATGATCGTCGCGCTTACTTCGGACGTTTACGATCAGGGCCATCTATACGACACTGCGACTACAATTCTCCAGCAGAAGCTTTCGCAAATTCAGGGCGTGGGCCAGGTTGTTGTTGGTGGCAGCTCGCTCCCTGCGGTTCGTGTCGATGTCAACCCAACCCAACTGAACGCGACCGGCCTCGGTCTCGAAGACGTTCGCAACATGCTGAGCCAGCAGAACGCGAACCTCGCCAAAGGCCAGCTCGCCAACAACACGACCACGTCCGACATCGCCGTCAACGATCAACTCTTGAAAGCCGCCGACTACCGGCCGCTGATCGTCGGTTACACCAACGGCGCGGCGATCAGACTGTCTGACATCGCAAACGTGCAGGACTCCGTCGAGAACCTGCGCTCCGCGGGACTGGCCAACGGCAAACCGTGCGCGCTCGTAATCATCTTTCGCCAGCCCGGCGCGAACATCATCGACACTGTCGACAGCGTCCGCGCCGCCCTCCCGCAATTGAAGGCGTCAATTCCCTCCGCGATCGATCTCACTGTGGTGATGGAGCAGACGACCACCATCCGTGCGTCAGTCAGAGACGTGGAACGCACGCTGACTATCTCGATCGGTCTCGTAATCATGGTGGTCTTCGTCTTCCTGAGAAATCCACGCGCGACGATCATTCCGGCGGTCGTAGTGCCTGTCTCGCTCATCGGCACTTTCGGCGTGATGTACCTGTGTCACTACAGTCTCGACAACCTCTCGCTCATGGCGCTGACGATCTCCACCGGCTTCGTGGTCGACGACGCAATCGTCGTCATCGAAAACGTGACGCGCCATCTCGAGCAGGGAATGCGCCCGTTGCAAGCCGCACTCCTGGGCGCGAAGGAGATCGGATTCACGGTGCTCTCGATCAGCATCTCGCTGGTGGCGGTGTTCACACCGCTCTTGTTGATGGGCGGGATCGTCGGACGTCTGTTTCGCGAGTTCGCCGTGACTCTTTCCGTGGCGATTCTCGTATCGCTCGTTGTCTCGTTAACGACGACGCCGATGATGTGTTCGCGGCTGCTAAAACACAACGAGGAACATGGGCGACTTTATCGCGCGAGTGAGCGCGTGTTTCAGTGGATTCTGAGTTTGTACGAACGGAGTTTGACGTGGGTGCTGCGACATCCCTTGCCGGTGTTGCTGGTGCTGCTGATCACGATTGGCGTGAATGTTTACTTGCTCGTGATCGTGCCGAAAGGATTTTTTCCGCAGCAGGACACTGGCCGGCTCGCGGGCGGCATTCAAGGCGCGCAGGATTCGTCGTTCACGGCGATGAGACAACGGATGGCGCGCTTTGTCGACATCGTTAAGGCTGATCCGGCTGTCGCGAATGTGGTCGCGTTCACCGGAAGCGGCGGTGGCACGACGACGAATACCGGAAGAATGTTCATCGCGTTGAAGCCGCTCGACGAGCGCAAGGTCAGCGCTGACGAGATCATTCGTCGCTTGCGACGGCAGCTTGCGACGGTTGAAGGCGCGTCGGTCTTTTTACAAGCGACACAAGATTTGCGCGTCGGTGGTCGTGGAGGTAACGCGCAATACCAGTACACGATTCAGAGTGAGAATCTGGATGATCTCGTGAAGTGGGCGCCGATCCTGCTGCAGGAGTTACGGAAAGTTTCGATCGTGACTGACGTCAATAGCGATCAGCAGAACAGCGGCTTGCAAGCGTCGCTCGATTACGATCGCGCGACTGCGCAGAGACTCGGAATCACGCCGCAGGACATCGACTCGACGCTCTACGACGCGTTTGGGCAGCGACAAGTCTCGACGATCTACAAGCAGCTAAATCAGTATCACGCGGTGATGGAGGTCGAGCCGCGATTTTGGCAGAGTCCCGAAGGATTGAAAGAGATCTATTTGCATTCTGCGACTGGCGGGGTCGTGCCGTTGAGTGCGATCGCGCATTACGCGCCGGCGACCGCGCCGCTCGCAGTTAATCACCAGGGCCAACTTCCCGCTGTGACTTTTTCTTTCAATCTCACACCTGGCGTGGCGCTCAGCGATGCGGTGCAGAAGATCAATCAGACGGAGCAGAGCATCGGTATGCCGACGACGATTCACGGAAGCTTTGCCGGCACGGCGCAGGCGTTTCAGTCGTCGCTCGCGAGTGAGCCGATGTTGATCGTGGCGGCGCTGCTGGCGGTGTATATCGTGCTCGGGATTCTTTATGAAAGTTACATCCATCCGATCACGATCCTCTCGACGTTGCCGTCGGCCGGTGTGGGCGCGGTGCTGGCGCTGCTCGTCACGCACATGGATCTCAGCTTGATCGCGTTGATCGGGATCATCCTGCTGATCGGTATCGTGAAGAAGAACGCGATCATGATGATCGATTTCGCGCTGGCGGCTGAGCGCGGTGAAGGGAAGAGCTCGCGCGACGCGATTTTTCAGGCGTGCATGCTGCGGTTTCGACCAATCATGATGACGACGATGGCGGCGCTGCTCGGCGCGTTGCCGCTCGCACTGGGCACGGGCACCGGTTCCGAGCTCAGACGGCCGTTGGGGATTTCGATCATTGGAGGATTGCTTGTGAGTCAGATGCTGACGTTGTTTACAACCCCTGTGGTCTATCTATACCTGGATCGTATTAAGCCACAGATTACACGGATAACACAGCCGGAAAAAAACCGGATCGGTGTTCCATCCGTGTAAATCCGTGGCTAAAAAAAGAGACTACAATGTCTATTCACTTTAGAATTTTGGCTGTTGCGCTGATCGGTCTGATCCTGTTCAAAGGTTGTGACAAGGCGCCGAAGTATGCGAAACCAACGGTCGCCACACCGCCGGCTTACAAAGAAATCGCGCCTGACGCTTTCAAGGAAACAGACGACTGGAAATTCGCGCACCCTGCGGATGCCGTGATCCGCGGCAAGTGGTGGGAGATGTTCAATGATCCGCAGTTGAGCAGTCTCGAGGAGCAACTGAACACCGAGAATCAAAACATCGCGCTCGCCGATGCGAACTTCCGCGCCGCGCGCGCACTCGTGAAAGAATCTCGTTCCGAATACTTCCCAACCGTCACGACTAGCCCCTCGATCATCGTCTCCCGACAATCAGCCGCCGCCACTCACTCGAACGTTTCACCCGGACGCATGAGCACGAATTACACGCTCCCGTTCGACGCGACGTGGGAACCGGATTTTTGGGGACGCATCCGCAACACCGTCGTCGCGAGTACGTCAGAAGCCCAGGCCACTGCGGCAGATTTACAAAACGTGCGTTTGAGTGTCGAGGCCGAGCTGGCATTCGATTACTACCAGCTTCGTTCCGTCGACGCTGAAAAAGCCCTCCTCGATTCGACGATTGCAGCGTTTCAAGAGCAACTCAATCTCACCCGTATTCGCTTCGAAACGGGGATCGTGTCAGACGAAGACGTGGCCCAGGCAGAAACTCAGCTCAAAACAACGCAGGCGCAAGCGACCGATCTCGGTATCCAACGCGCACAACTCGAGCACGCGATCGCATTGCTGACCGGCCAGCCGGCGTCAACGTTCTCATTGGCAAATGCACCGCTCGACACAAAGCCGCCGGCGGTTCCAGTTGGTCTGCCGTCGCAACTGCTCGAGCGCCGCCCGGATATCGCTGCGGCTGAACGACGAGTGGCGGAAGCGAATGCGCAGATTGGAGTCACGAAGGCCGCGTTCTTTCCGTCGCTCGTGCTCGGCGCGACTGGAGGATTGGAAAGCACGTCGATCGCGAGCTGGTTTACGTGGCCGGCGCGTTTCTTTTCACTTGGACCAACGTTGAGCCAAACACTTTTTGATAAAGGACGGCGCAAAGCGGAAACGGAGTTCGCCCGGGCGCAGTATGATGCGACGGTGGCGAGTTATCGCAACACGGTGTTGACGTCGTTTCAGGAGGTGGAAGACAACCTTGCGGCGCTGCGGATTGGGAAAG
>JADMIO011507009.1_pt1 | contig 83892 bp, 70 predicted proteins | sample 8958161 | NCBI WGS metagenome assembly JADMIO01 (sample SAMN16585339, study PRJNA669376) | soil metagenome | isolation source: Crop rotation soil | place: USA: Cullars Rotation, Alabama | collected 2011 | reverse complement strand
CCGCGACTTCAAGTCACGTGAATTCCAAGCTTCGGATCCCACTGTGCTGGAAAGACAGCTTCCGTTGAAATTCCGCGAAACCACCGGCACGAACGATCAGCGTCGTGTCACCGGATGAGGGTACGTCGAGGGTGAATCGGCCATCGGGGCCGGTCGTGGTCTGACGCTCGACGCCCGCGGTCGAACGCACCAGGACCGCTGCACCGGAGACGACGCCGCCCGACTGGTCGCGCACGACGCCGGTCAGCGCCGGCGACTGCGCCGAGGCCACCGCGGCGATGAGGCAGAACAACAGCGCAAGAATGTTTCTCACGCTTCGGAATATAGCGTAAAGCCGCATGCTAAGCTCAGTTTATGCGCGTACTGTTCGCATCGGCGCTCGCCCTTCTGGTTGCGGTGTCCGCGCTCGTGCAGACCACCGCCGCACAGGAAGCCACCTTCAAGGCATCGGCGCAAATCGTCTACGTGCCGACGATGGTGTCGGACCCCGAAGGCCGCCTGGTTCCCAATCTCGAAAAAGAGGATTTCACCATTCTCGATAACGGGAAGCCGGTGGACATCGGCATCTTCGAGAACTCGGTGCAGCCGTTCACCGCCGTCGTCACGCTCGATTTCAGCGCCAGTATGACCAGCAATCTGAAATTGCTGAAGGAAGCCAGCGAACAGTTCTTCCTCCGCATGCTGCCGCAGGACAAGGCGCAGGTCGGCGCCTTCAGCGACCGCATTCAATTCAGCGGCACCTTCACCAACGATCGTGACGATCTGATTTCGTCACTGAACGATCTGCAGTACGGCAATCCCACCCGTTTGTGGGACGCGGTCGACGCCAGCATCGATCTGCTCGATGGCATCAAGGGGCGGAAGGTCGTCGTCGCGTTTACCGACGGCGACGACACGTCGAGCAAGATCAGTTTCGGCAAGGTGATGGACCGGGCGCGCCAGCACGAGGTGATGGTCTACGCCATCGGTCTCGAGTCGGAGTTCTATGCCGGGCCAGGCCGCGTGCAGCGGACCCGCCCGGATCGCTCGCTGAAAAAGCTGGCGGAAGAAACCGGCGGCGGCTACTTCGAACTGAAGAAGACTGCAGACCTGTCGCCGACGTTCACACGCGTCGCCCAGGAGCTCCACAGCCTGTACAACCTCGGGTTCTCACCCACGGTGCTCGACGGCAAGGAACACAAGCTCGAAGTACGGATGAAGAAGGCGGGCAACACCGCCCGCGCCCGCAGGACCTACATCGCGTCAGCAGACCGCATCTCTACCCAGTAGCGCGGCGGACCATGTAGCGCGGACCGAGTAGCGCGGACCTTTATGGTCCGCGTCGGCTTACGACGCCAGGAATTGCTTCGCCAGCCGCTCCAGCAGCGCGTTCAGCGACTCACCATCGAGCGCGAACGCGTGCTGTTCGTCGGACCACGACAGCTTGTAGCTGCGCGACATCGCCGACACCCAAATCTGCCGAACCGGCGCATTCGGACTGACGACGAACTTCATCGGCGACGGCTCCTCGAACAGGACCTGAAGCACCCCATTCTGCAACTCGACTTCGAAGTCGTGTTCATCCGCGAGCGATGTCAGCGTGCGCTGCGCATGCTCCAGTGCCTGATCGGCCTTCAGCCGGAAATCCTGGTCGGTGAGCGTAGCCATCGGGGCCTATCGTAGCCCGTAGCCGTGACGACACCGTAGGCCATCAGTCGTGAGGCTTCAGCCGACGCGGACCGTAAAGGTCGCGCTACGGGGTCCGCATCCGTGCCTGCGCCGCGTCCAGCCCATACGGGTCGTCGGTGTAGGTGACCGTCTTGCCGTCGGCATTCACCCATGCCGTCCAGTAGCCGATGTGCACCGGCAGCCGCTGCTTCAGTGTGACGGTCTGTTCCTCGTTCGCGTGCATCGCCGTGCTGATGCGCTCGCTGGTCCACTCGGGACGATCGCGCATGACGTACTGCGCCAGCGACACCGGATCCTCGACGCGGATGCAGCCATGACTGAGTGCGCGACTCGGCTGGAAGAACAGCCGGTCGGTCGGCGTGTCGTGCAGGTAGACGTCGAAGTGGTTCGGGAAGATGAACTTCACCAGGCCTAGCGCGTTCTCAGGGCCCGGCGCCTGGCGGAAACGTAAACCCTTCGTCGCGCCTTCGTCGGCCCAGTCGATATCACTGGCGTCGACGACGTCCTTGCCGCTCGTCCCGACCACTTCGATGTGATTCCGTTCGAGATAGTCGGGATCCTTGACCAGACGCGGCAGCGTTTCCTTGCGCAGGATTTCCTCGGGGATGTTCCAGTACGGACTGAAGACGACGTAGCGCATCTCGTCGCTGAAGATCGGCGTCGGATGATCGGGCTTGCCGACGATGACCCGCATGGCGAGGACCGGACGCTCGCCTTCCATCACCTGTAGTTGATAGGCCGGCACGTTGACCAGGATGTAGCGAGCCCCGAGGTCGCGCGGCGCCCAGCGCCAGCGCTCGAGATTCATCTCGATCTGTTCGCGATGGCCGGTCGGATTCGCCTTTTCGCGCGCCAGCGCTTCCTGCAGCCCGCGGTACTGCGTGTGCGTCGGCGCCAGCTCCTCGAGCGTCTCTCGCACGCGCATGTCGGCCACCGCGCTCGTGATGCGAGCGGCGAGATCGTCCTGTCTCGGCGAGTCGAGCCAGTTCTTCGAAACCGCCTTCGGCGTCGTGCTCCAGCCAAGAAGATCCGACGCGTAACGGAGATACGCGTACGTCATCTTTGCGTCGAGCTCCGGAACGATCGCCGGATCGAACCGTGTGCCTTCGGTCTTCGTCTGCGAACCCTCGCGCGCCTTCTCGAACGCCGCAACACCGTACCGGGCCGGATCAAGTCCGTGCTTCTCCGAGTAGTGCAGCTGCGACAGCAGCTCCTTCATCTGCGCCGTCGTCCGATCGCCGTCGATCCACGCAGGCAGGAACTGCCGCTGCTCGTAGAACTGCCGCTCGATCGTCCACAGCCGCTTGCCAAGCGCCGTGCGATCGACCCACGCCGGGGTGCCACCCACCAGCGACCGCACCGCGTCGACGTGCTGCGCGTTCTCGACGCGTCCGCAGGCAATGAGCAGGGATGAAAGGAGAACCGCGAGGGACCACCGAAGGGCTCGGACCATCATGGCCTCGAGCTGGTGCAAAGGAGTTGCCGGGCCTTACGGGTGGACGGTTGACGGTGGACAGTTGACGGAAGGATCTCAATCGCGCCGCCCGACGCCAGCCGTCAACCGCCAGCCACCTACCGGCTTTTGGGCATGTAATACCGCTCCAGCCATCGGCTGAGGCCGTCCAGGCCGGGAAACAGCGTTCGCTCGTTGATGTTGGCCTGGTCCAGCTTGTCGCGCACTTCCCACTTCAGCTCGGCCGGAACCACCACGCGGCGGTGCAACTCGGGATGCTCTTCGAGCCATCGATCGAGCCGGGCGGTGGGCGACGGCATCAGCGAGAACAGCGCGAACTGATTGAGGATGCGGGTGTCGAGCGACGGCGGCTCCAGGAACACCACGAACGGATCGCGTGAGAGCGCATCGAACGCGCGCAGCGAGTTAAACTCGCCCAGCATCTCCACCGTGAAGGTGTCGGAGTGCTCCTCCTCGAGAATCGCTTTCAGCCGCTTCGGCAGCATCGTGTTCGCCTTGACGAAATCGACGCACCAGACGATGCCGTCGCGATCGAAGTCGCGTTGATCCTCGGTGGCGAAGTGGAGCGCGACAAAGGGCGAGTAGGTCCAATCGACCAGACGCGTCGGCAGGCCGTGATGCTGGCCGACAGCCAGCCAGTGCCAGATGGTGTCGACGCCGCTCGCCGTCTGCTCGTGCGCGTACTTCCTGAAGTTGCGCAGCATCGACAGCTCGACCTTCGTCACGTCGTCGAGGCCGGCGAGCCGTACCAGGCTGTTCGAGAGTTCGTGCTGGAACGAGTTGAGGCCGCGGAACGCGAACGGCGATCGGAAACGGCGCAGATCGGCGTTCCACGATCCTTCGTAGAGGCGCTCGAGCAGATCCGTCCAGCTGCGGGGCCGATCCATGGCGGTCGGTGTCTGCACGGCATGTGCCCCGGTGTGGTCAGACACCGGCGTCGGCCTGTTCGTCGACCTTGCGGTAGCGGCGTCCGGCACGGTGCGACACGAGCTGCACCAGCCGCTGTGGCAGCAGCCGTATCAGCAACGCGATGGTGCGATTCACGCGCCCGTTGATGTAGACCGGCGTGCCCTGCATCACCGCGTCGAATCCCTGCCGAGCCACCGTGGCGGCGTCCATCCACATCCAGCGCGGGACCTTGCTCACGTGCGGGCGCATGCCGTTGACGTCGTGGAACTCGGTGAACGTGAAGCCGGGACAGACCGCGGTCACGTGCACGGCGTGAGGCGCGCCCTCCGCGGCGAGTGCCTGCGAGAACTGAATCAGGAATGCCTTGGTGGCGCCGTAGAGCGTGTGACCGGCGCTCGACGGGATCATCCCGGCCAGCGACGCGACATTGATGATCCGGCCGTACCGGCGCGCGATCATCGCCGGCAGCAGACGATAGGTGAGCTCGACGACCGAGTTGAGCATGACGTCGAGCATCGCTTCGTGGCGCGGCCAGGGCGATGCGGTGAACGTCCCGGTCACGCCGTAGCCGGCGTTGTTGACGAGCGCATCGACGGCAAGGCCGCGAGCGGTGACCTCGTCGCAGATCTGCGCGACCGCTCCCGGCTGCGACAGATCGGCCACCAGCACGTGCGCTTTGACGCCGTAGCGCTCGCTCAGCCGAATCGCCTCCGCGCGCAGCCGATCCTCGCGCCGCGCGACCAGGATGAGATCGAACCCTTCTGCCGCGAACACGTCGGCGAACGCCGCGCCTATCCCGGCTGACGCGCCGGTAATGAGTGCTGTTCGTTTCGACATGTCTGACCCACCAAACAGTGCCACAATCCGGCGTCGTGCGTCGCATCATTGTCGCCGTTCTCGCCGCTGTCGTCGCGACCGGCAGCGGACATCTCGCCGCGCAACGGCCAGCGGCGGCCTTCTCCGTTGTCGAGGCGTCGATTGCCGACATGCGCGCAGCGATGGCGCAGGGACGGACCACGTCGCGCGAGATCGTGCAGCAGTCGCTGACCCGCATCGCGCTGTACGAGGAGCGGCTCAACGCCGTGATCGCGGTGAACCGGCGCGCGCTCGACGAGGCCGACGCCCGGGATCGCGATCGGCGAGCCGGGATCATCCGCGGTCCGCTCCACGGCATTCCGATCGCCCTCAAGGACAACATCCACACGACCGACATGCCGACCACCGGCGGCGCGCTGGCGTTTGCCGGCTTCGTGCCTCCCTACGAGGCCACGCTCACCCGCTACCTCCGCGACGCCGGCGCGATCATCGTCGCCAAGACGGTGATGACGGAGCTGGCCAACTGGATCGGCGTGGCGATGCCGACCAACTACAGCGCGGTCGGCGGCTACGGCAGGAATCCATACGACCCACGCCTCGATCCGCGGCCGAATGCCGACGGGCGCCCGGTGCTCGCGACCGGAGGCTCGAGCTCCGGCATCGGCACGGCCGCCAGCTTCTGGGCCGCGAACATCGGCACGGAAACCTCGGGGTCAATCCTCAGCCCGTCGAACCAGAACATGCTCGTCGGGATTAAACCGACCGTGGGACGTATCAGCCGGTACGGTGTCATTCCGATCACCGCGGATCAGGACACGCCCGGACCGATGGCGCGATCGGTCGCAGATGCGGCGACGCTGCTCGGCGTGCTCGAACTGCCCGACGGTCGCGATCCCGCCACGCCGGGGTGTATCGGACCACCCAATCACGACTACACGCCGTTCCTCAAACCGGACGCGTTGCGCGGTGCGCGCATCGGCATCCCTCGCGCCGGCATCGTCACCGAGGTCGCAGTGCCTGGCGGCGGCAGAGAAGGCGGCATTTCGGACGCGCAGCGGTCCATCCTGGACGAAGCGATTGCCGTACTCCGGTCCAAGGGCGCGGTCATCGTCGATCCGGCGGATCTGCCGTCGTTGACCGCGACCACGCGCGAGGACAACCTGCTGGCCCGTCCGGTCTGCGGCAGCGCCGAGGAGGCGCGCGGTCACGACGAGCGCTGCTCCGTCGTGTTCAAGTACGGCATGAAGCGCGACTTCAATGCCTGGCTCGCGTCGCTGGGCGGCGCCGCACCGGTGAAGACGCTGACGGAGCTGCGCGAGTGGAACGTCGCGCACCAGCGGGCCGGCGCGTTGAAGTACGGGCAGGCCCGGCTCGACATCTCCGACGAGATGGAGCTCGATCGCGACCGCGCTCGCTACCTGGCGGATCGGGCGACCGACATCCGGCTTTCGGCCACCGAGGGGGTCGACGCCGCGCTCAGGGCCAACCGGCTCGATGCGCTGCTCTTCCCGGGAACGTCGGGCGCGGCGGTTGCCGCCAAGCCAGGCTATCCCACGGTGATTGTCCCGTTCGGGGTGGTGCCGAACGCGCCGTCGCCGCCGCTGCCGTCAGGCTTCAACGTCAAGCCGGCACCCTATGGCATCAGCTTCACCGGCACCGCCTGCAGCGAACCGACACTCGTCGGGATCGCCTACGCGTTCGAGCAGGCGACAAAGCGACGGGTCGCTCCCCGGCTGGACTGATTTCGGCTCACGGCTCAGGACTTACGGCTTACCGGGGGCGGCCAACCGTCAACTGTCCACCGTCAAACCGCGTCAACCGTGTTAACACTCCCCGGTCCCCCTGCGTCTAGATCCCGTGTTCGGAGATGGAGGCCACGGCCACGCTCAGGTTTTCCGGCGCCGGCACGATGTCCGGTGATGCGCTGCTCGTCGAGGCCGCCAGGGGAGGAGACCGCGCCGCGTTCGAGCGGCTGTATCGCTCGTACTCGCGGTTGGTGCACGGCATCCTGATTTCGCGGGTGCCGCGCGGCGACGTCGACGACCTGGTGCAGGACGTCTTCATGCAGGCGATGCAGCGGCTGCCGTCGCTCCGCGACACCGCGGCGTTTGGCGGCTGGCTGGCGTCGATTGCGCGCAATCGCGCCACCGATCACCTGCGGCGCACGCCGGCCCTGACGGAATTGCCCGAGGATCTCCAGACGCACGACGCGGACCGGACCGAGGCGCTGGAGGTGCTCGCGATCATCAGTTCGCTGCCAGACGCCTATCGCGAGACGCTCGCGTTGCGACTCGTCGAGGGGATGACCGGACCGGAAATCGCGGCCTGCACCGGCCTGACGCCGGCATCGGTGCGCGTGAATCTGCATCGTGGAATGAAGCTGTTGCGCGATCGACTCGGCATCGGTCGCGAAAGTACGCAAGGGCCGCCGCCAAGTGGCCCAGGGGGCAAGTGACGTGAGCGACGACTATCTGTGGGACGGATCGGGAGAGCCGGATCCCGAGATCGCGCGGCTCGAGCAGCTGCTTCGTCCGCTCGGACATCAGCAAGGGCTTCGGGCCCCAGCCTCCGGGCTTCGGCCTCACGCCTCCGGCCTTCGGGCTCGACTCCGGCTTCGGTCCGGATGGGTGCTTGGGCTGGCGGCCGCGGCGGTGCTCGTGCTCGCGGTTGCCGCCTCGTGGCTTCGCTCGCCCGCGGCAACGCCGGCCGGGCCGCGACCGAGTTGGACGGTGGGCCGCCTCGAAGGGGCGCCGACGATCGAGTCGAAGCCGATCGCCGAGGAGGGGCGGCTGCCTGAGGGGGGCGCACTCGACACCGGCCGCACAGCGCGGGCGCGTATCGACGTCGCCAACATCGGCCAGCTCGACGTCGAGCCGGGCTCGCGCGTGCAGCTGGTACGCGCCGCGGGCGACCAGTATCGCCTGCGCCTCCACTGGGGCACGGTCCACGCACGCATCGTCGCGCCTCCCGGGCGATTCGTCGTCGAGACACCGTCATCGACGGTCACCGATCTGGGGTGCGCCTACACGCTGCACGTCGACGAAGGCGGCGCCGGTTCGGTGCACGTGACGTCGGGATGGGTCGGATTCGAATGGCGCGGACGCGAATCGTTCATTCCAGCCGGGGCGATGTGCGCCACGCGTCCGAACATCGGCCCTGGCACGCCGCATCAGGAAGACGTGTCCGACGCGTTCCGCGCGGCCATCGACGCCTTCGACTTCGGCGCCGCTGCCGGGCGCGCGCCGGCGCTGGACCAGGTGCTGGCAACCGCGCGCCGGGAAGACGCCGTCACGTTGTGGCATCTGCTGACACGCGTCGAGGCCGACGATCGCGCGCGCGTCTTCGATCGGCTCGCCGCGATGGTCCCGCCCCCGGCGCCCGTGACACGAGACGGCGTCGTCCGCGGCGATCGTTCGATGATCGATTCGTGGTGGGACGAGCTCGGGTTCGGCAGCGTCACCGAATGGCGCCGATGGAAGCAGCAGTGGACCGACGGCGCTGCGCGACGATAAGCACATGGCGGTTCCGGGTTCCACGTTCCGGGTTCCGGGTTCGTGTTCTGGGTTCCGGTTCGTGGTTCCGAGTTCTGAGTTCCGAGTTCCGAGTTCCGCTGCGCTCGAGCAGGTCGATCGACTCGGCGGGTTCCGCGACCGGCCCGGCGCCGAACGCGGAACCATGAACCCTGAACCTCGAACATGGAACCGGAACTGAGAACACGAACCAGGAACCGGGAACCGGAACCAGGAACCGCGCCGCGCGAGCCCCGTTAACAGTCGGCGCGGCGCCGCGTCCTTCTCACTGGAGGGACGACATGATTCGACGCATCACTCAGCAACACGCCGCGCTGGCGCTCATCGCCACACTCGTCTTCAGCACCACCGCTTTCGCCGGCCCGCTCCTCGTGTGCCACGGCTACGACATCGGCGACGCGAAGTCGCTCCCATGGGACGAGAGCTACGTCTGGTCGGCGAGCAAGCCCACCTACGATCTCTCGCGCCTGGTTGCCGACACCGAAGCGATCCTCATGCCGGCGACGCCGATCGTCGTGCGCATGGAGACGCTGCGGCGAGCGGCGATCTACGCGAGTCACGACCGTGCGATTGCCACGACACTGCGCGACCGACTGCTCGCGCGCGTCGACGCCTCACGTCGAAGCGGTCGCGCGGACACGTCTGCACTGGTCGATGCCGCCTACCTGATGGCGACGTTCCATCAGATCGCGCTGATGGCGCCGGACCGCGATTTCCGTACGCGCGCCGCCAACGTGAACGGCCTGAGCGATCGCGAACGCGCACACGCACTGATCAAGGAAGCGGTGCAGCAGCATCCGGAGCAGCCGGCAATCGAGTTCGCCGCAGCGCTGGTGACGTTCGGATGGGACCGGGCCGCCTACGTGCAGTTCGCGCACGACACGCGCATGACGGCACCACGCGACGCGCTGGTCGCGAAGAACGTCGCGTTGCTGCCTGATTGGAAGTAGGCGCGGTGGGCCGCCTTCAGGCGGCCCTCATCCCTTCACGTAGGCGATCTTCGCTGCGACCTTGCCGTCGCGCACGGTGAAGAGATCGACGCCGCGGATGTGCCACGGCTTGCCGTCCTTCATCTTCCGGTAGGTCCAGCAGACGACAACGCGATCGCCGGCGACAATCGTGTCCTCGGCGTCGAAGGTCGCGTCCGGGTTGCGCGCGAACCAGGCGCGCCAGTGATCGAGGACGGCCGGCTTCCCCTCGACCCGGCGTCCGTCGGGCGGCCACGTATCCTCGAACACGGTGTCATCGGTCAGGCAGTCCGCAAGCGCGTCAACGTCGTGCGCGTTGAAGGCGCGATTGAATCGATCGACGACGTCGGCAGACGACTCGGCACTCATGATTTCGACCCTCGCGTGGAGACGGGGATGACGAACGTCTCTGCCGTCAACGCCCCCGTCAGCCTTCACTGACCGGATCGTCGCATAGGGAATCGACACGCGCGTACCCCCGCCGCGGAACAGCAAGGCATCGGTTTCGAGCAGCACCGTGCCCTGCACCTTCTTGCCGCCGACTACCGCGGTGCACTTGGCTTCGGCACCCATCCCATCTCCTCGCGGACCGTAAAGGTCCGCGCCGCATCAGAGGTCCGCGCTACTCGACTCGGCGCAGGATGAAACACTTCAAGTAGTAGGTCTCGGGCACGCCGACCAGCACCGGATGATCGCGACCCTGCATCCGCTTCTCGACGATTGTCATCGGCACGTGGCTGTCGACCGAGGCCTCGTGGATCACCTCGGCGAACATCGGCTCGGTGACGTTGTACGAGCAGCTGCAGGTGATCAGGTAGCCGCCCGGCGACAGCAGCCGCATCGCCCGCAGGTTGATCTCCTTATAGCCGGCCATCGCGTTCGGCACCGACGCCTTGTTCTTCGCAAACGCGGGCGGGTCGAGCACGATCGTGTCGTAGCGTGCGCCGGTTTTCTCCAGCCGCCGCAGTTCGTCGAACACGTTGGCCTCGCGCGCCTGGATGTGCGAGACGCCGCTGCGCACCGCATTGATCGCAATCCGCTTCACCGCCTCGGCCGAGATATCGATCGCCTCCGCTTCGGGGCAGTGGCGGGCCAGGCGCAGCGCGAACCCACCGTTGTAGCTGAAGCAGTCGAGCAGCCGCCCGCGCGCATAGCGCTCCGCCGCCTCACGGTTTTCGCGCTGATCGAGAAACAGTCCGGTCTTCTGGCCGCGACGAAGATCGGCGTCGTACTCCACCGGTCCCTCGCGAACGACGACCGAGTCCGGAATCGTGCCATGCAGGTCGGCGACGATCTGCTCGAGCCCCTCGAGCGCACGCACCTTCGGATCGTTGCGCGCGAGGATGCCGGCAGGCGCCAGCAGATCCACCAGCGCCGCGGTGATCGCCGGCAGCAGTCGATCCATGCCCTGCGACAGCGTCTGCACCACCAGGTGGTCGCCGTACCGATCGACGATCAGCGACGGCAGCAGATCCGCCTCGCCATGGACGACGCGCCACGCCGAGGCATCCAGGTGCAGCGACTCGCGGAACCGGATGGCCTGCTCCAGACGCGCGCGAATCAGCGATTCATCGGCCAGGCGCTCGCCGCGCGTGAGCATGCGCAGCGTGATCTGCGACTGGTCGCTGAAGAACGCCGAGCCGAGCGTCCGGTGCCGCGGCCCCAGCACCGAGACGATGTCCCCCGCCGCGGCGGAGACATCGGCGATGTCGGTCCGGTAGATCCAGGGATGGCCGCTGCGAACGCGCTGTTCGCCTCGCGGAGAGATAGTGACGCTCGGCATGTTGGTTGGTCGGTGGTTGACAGTTGACGGTTGACCGCAGTGGGCGTAGCTACAGTACGTCGTCCACTGTCGACCGTCGACCGTCCACCAGCCAGCCAGATAGTACAATCGCTCGCATGCCCGAAACGGCCGCGCGCTCGCGAATGCAGCGATCGCTGTTTGAAACAGACCCCGACATCGCGCGCATCGTCCGCGACGAAACCGAGCGACAGGCGGACGGGCTCGAACTCATCGCGTCCGAGAATTTCGTCAGCCGCGCCATCCTCGAAGCCGCCGGCTCGACGCTCACCAACAAGTACGCGGAAGGCTATCCGGGCAAACGCTATTACGGCGGCTGCGAAGTGGTCGACGTCGCCGAATCGCTCGCGATCGACCGCGCCAAGAAACTGTTCGGCTGTGATCACGCCAACGTCCAGCCTCATTCCGGCGCGCAGGCCAATCTGGCCGTGTACATGGCGCTGGTCAACCACGGCGACACCGTACTGGGCATGAACCTGGCCCACGGCGGCCATCTCACTCACGGTCATCCGCTCAACTTCTCCGGAAGGCTGTTCAAGATCGTTCCGTACGGCGTCACTCAAGACGAGGAGCGGATCGACTACGACGAGATGGAGCGGCTCGCCCACAAGCACAAGCCGAAGATGATCATCGCCGGCGCCAGCGCCTATCCGCGGTTCATCGACTACGAGCGCATCGGCCGCGTCTCGCGCGAGATCGGCGCGGCACTCCTGGTCGACATGGCGCACGTGGCCGGCCTGGTCGCCGTCGGCATGCACCCGAGTCCGGTCTCGCACGCCGACGTCGTCACCTCGACGACGCACAAGACGCTGAGAGGACCGCGGTCGGGTCTGATCCTGTGCAAGGAACAGCACGCAAAAGAGATCGATCGCGCCGTGTTTCCCGGCGTCCAGGGCGGCCCGCTGATGCACGTCGTCGCCGCCAAGGCGGTGTGCTTCAAGGAAGCGATGGAGCCGGCGTTTGTCGACTATCAGCGGCAGACGCTGGCCAACGCGCAGCGGCTGGCCACGGCGCTGTCGGCGCAAGGGTTCCGGCTGGTCAGCGGCGGCACCGACAATCACCTGATGCTGGTCGACGTCTTCTCGAAGGGCGTCACCGGCAAGGTCGCCGAAGCGGCGCTCGGCAAGGCCGGCATCACCGTGAACAAGAACGCCATCCCGTTCGACACCAACCCGCCGATGATCGCCAGCGGTATCCGCATCGGCACGCCGGCGCTGACCACACGCGGCATGCGTGAAGCGGAGATGGATCTCGTCGCCGAGCTGATTGGACGCGTACTCGCGAGTCCAGACGAGGACCGCGTGCTCGCGGCAGTGAAACACGAAGTCGAGCTCCTGTGTCACACGTTCCCGCTGTATCCGGACCTGCTGGCTTAGCGCAGGCGGTCGACGCCGCGTTCTCGTCGGGCGGAGCGCTGTCGCGCGCCGTCGACGGCTATGAACCGCGCGAGGGTCAGCGCCGCATGGCCAAGGCGGTCGGCTCGGTCCTCGAAGACGGCGGCACGCTGGTGGCGCAGGCCGGAACCGGCACCGGCAAGACGCTCGCGTACCTCATCCCGGCCATCCTCAGCGGCCATCGCGTCGTCGTCTCCACCGGCACCAAGAATCTGCAAGAGCAGATCTTCTTCAAGGATCTGCCGGCGATTCGCGATGCGCTCGGTCTGCCGTTCACGGCGACGCTGATGAAGGGGCGCAGCAACTACCTGTGCCTGCACCGCTGGCAGATCGTCGAGCAGTCGGAATCGCCCGAGCATGCGATGTTCCTGCCGGTGATCAACGACTGGGCGAAAACGACGACCACCGGCGATCGCGCGGAGCTGCGCGACCTGCCCGAAGATCTGCCGATGTGGCGCGACATCGCCGCCGAGGCCGACTCGTGTCTTGGCAACCAGTGTCCGCGCTACGGCGACTGCTTCGTGACGCTGATGCGGCAGCGCGCCGCCGAATCCGATGTGGTCATCGTCAACCATCACCTGTTGTGCGCAGACGCAGCGGTGCGGCGCAGCGAGTACGGCGAGGTGATCCCGTCGTGCCCGACGCTGGTCGTCGACGAGGCGCATCAGCTCGAGGATGTGGCGACGCAGTACTTCGGCGTCGGCGCCAGCAGCTTCCGCGTCGACGATCTCGTGCGCGACGGCGAGCGGCTGCTCGGCTCGCGGTCGTTCGGCCAGCACGAGCACGAGGTGCATCGGGCGCTCGCGCGCGTGAGCGATCGGGCACGAGCGTTCTTCGGCGCGATTGTCATGGCGCGAGCGGCCAAGGCTGGCGAGGCGCGCGTCCGCTACACCGCCGAAGCGATGGCGGATCATTTCGAGAACGGCATGATGCTGGTCGGCGCGCTCGAGGGTCTCGAGGCGACGCTGGCGCTGCTGCAAGGGCCGCCCAAAGGCGGCCCCTACGAAAGCAAGGACGCCGGCCCCCACGACAGCAAAGACGCGCCGGCTCCGCAGGCGCTCGAATCGCTGCAGCGCCGCGCCGGCGAACTGCGGACCGATCTGCGCTTCCTCATGCGCGCCGACGATGAGGACTTCGTCTATTACCTGGAGACGCGCGGCCGCGGTGTGCTGCTGCGGGCGTCGCCGGTGGATGTGTCGCGACTGGTGCCCGAGGCGCTGTTCGATCGCTTTCGCACGATCGTGCTCACGTCGGCGACGCTCGCCGTCGACAACTCATTCGAGTACGTGAAGAGCAGGCTGGGCATCCGCGAGTCCGACGAGCTCGGCGTCGCTTCGGAGTTCGACTACACCAAGCAGGCGCTGCTCTACCTTCCGCGGCGCATGCCGCCGCCCAAGGCGCCGAACTTCGCCGAAGCCGCGGCGCGCGAGGCGATCGAGATACTCAAGCGATCGCGCGGACGCGCATTCGTGCTCTTCACCAGTTACGCGGTGCTGCGTACCGTGCAGCAGTTCGTCGAGATGGCGCTGCCCTACAAGGTGTTCGTGCAGGGCGACGCGCCGCGGACGCTGCTGATCGAGCAGTTCCGCGCAACGCCGAATGCGATTCTGCTCGGCACCTCGAGCTTCTGGCAGGGCGTCGATGTCGTCGGCGAGGCGCTGAGTTGCGTGATCATCGACAAGCTGCCGTTTGCGTCGCCGAGCGATCCGGTCACCGCGGCGCGCATCGATGCGATCACGGCCGCAGGTGGTGACGCGTTTGGGACATATCAGGTACCGCTCGCGATCTTGAACCTCCAGCAGGGACTCGGCCGGCTGATTCGCCATCGCAGCGATCGTGGTGTGCTCGCGATCCTGGATCCCCGCCTGAAAACCATGGCCTACGGCCGCCGGTTCCTGTCGTCGCTGCCACCGGCACCGGTGACGCACGACCTCGATGCGGTCGAGCGATTCTTCGGGTAAACTGCTGGCATTACGCTGTTTATCTTTCATTCTGGAGGCTTTTCGATGCGGACCAACCTGTTCCGCGGCGCGCTCGCGTTGGCTGCCCTGCTGACGATTTCCGCGGCGCCAGCGCTCGCCCAGAGCATCGTCAAAGGGAGAGTGCTCGACTCGGCGAACAAGCCGGTCGAAGGCGCGACCGTCACGTTCGAGAACGATGCGACGAACCGGAAGGCGGAAACCAAGACCGATAAGAAGGGCGAATTCCTTCAGGTCGGCCTGGCCACCGGTGCCTGGAAGGTGACCGCCATCAAGGACGGCGTCGGCAATGAGACGCTGCCGGCGCAGGTCAGTCAGGGCCGGCCGGCCGAGCTGACCTTCCACATCGCCCCCGGTGGCGGCGGACGCGCGGGCGGCGCAGGCGGCGCGGGCGGTGCCGCTGCGGCGGCGCAGGCCGCACTGCAGGCGACCGCGAAAGAAGCCGAGGCGGCGCTCGCCGGCGGCCGGAACGACGAGGCGATCGCGAAGTACAGCGACCTCGTGACCAAGGCGCCGACCTGCTCGGACTGCTACGTGGGTCTCGGTCAGGCACACCTGAACAAGAAGGAATACGGCGATGCCGAAACCGCGCTGAAGAAGGCGATTGAGATCAAGCCGGACTCCGCCGACGCCTACGGCCGCCTGTCGCGGATGTACAACGAGCAGCGCAAGTTCGACCTGGCTGCGGAGGCCGGCGCCAAAGCGGCGCAGTACAGCACGTCGGGTGCTGGCGGTGGTGCCAGCGCCGAAGCGAGCTACAACCAGGGGGTCGTGCTGTTCAACGGCGGGAAGTTCGCCGAAGCGAAGGCGCAGTTCGATGCCGCCACCAAGGCCGATCCGAACTACGCGCCGGCGTTTTACCAGCTCGGGATGACCAACCTCAATCTGGGCCAGATTCCCGATGCGGTGGCTGCGCTCGAGAAGTACCTGCAGCTCGATCCGAACGGATCGAAGTCGGCCGAAGTGAAGGCGTCGCTGCCGGCGCTGCAGTCGATGCTCAAGAAGTAACACTCGTCCGTGTCTGTTTCCGATCGGCTGACCGAGATCCGCGGGCGTATCGACGCCGCGGCCCGGTCGGCCGGGCGGGACCCCGCCTCCATCCGGCTCGTCGCCGTCTCCAAGACCTTTCCCATCGAATCCATCCGCGAGGCCTACGCCGCCGGCCAGCGCGATTTCGGCGAAAACCGCGTCCAGGAAGCGCTTCAGAAGGTTGAGGCGACGCCGGATTTGGCCATCGCCTGGCATCTGCTCGGCCACCTCCAGACGAACAAGGCGCGAAAGGCGTCGGCCTTCGCGATGATCCAGTCGGTCGACAGCGTCGATCTGCTGGAAAAGCTCGATCGCGCCGCCCAGGAGGCCGGTCACACCCCAGAACTGCTGATTCAGGTCGATCTCGCCCAGGAAACGACGAAATTCGGCGCTCCGGTCGAAGAGGTCCCTCGACTCTTCGAGGCCGCCGCCAGCCTGAGCGCCGCCCGGGTGGTGGGACTGATGACACTGCCTCCCGTGCCCGATACACCGGAGGACGCCAGACCATGGTTCCGCCGGCTCCGCGAGCTGCGCGATGAATGGCTGGCCACAGGCGTCCCGCCCTCCATGCTCCGCGAGCTATCGATGGGCATGAGCGGCGACTTCGAAGTCGCTGTCGAGGAGGGCGCCACGATTGTCCGGGTAGGGACCGCCATCTTCGGGAGCCGAGATGTTCAACCGCCATGAGTGAGGCACAGGCACTGGCCTCAATCGTCGAAATAGCTTCGGCTGCGCCCGTCCCTGCCGCTCGGCGGCCGGTCGCGCCCATCGACTCTGACAAGTCGTACTGGCACCGCTTCACCGAGACGTACGAGCGCGCGTTCGCGTCGCTCGACCGCGTCGCGTTCATCATGGAATTTGGCGTCTTCGAGGGTGACTCGGTCCGCTGGCTGGCGGAGCGATTCCCGGAGGCGCAGATCGTCGGCTGCGACATCGTTCCGCAACGGCCGTCGTGGCCGACGTCGAAGCGGATCGGTTACGTGCAGATCGACCAGGGCGCCGAACACCACCTTCAGGCGCTCTTCCGGCACTTCAACCTGCAGTTCGATCTGATCATCGAGGACGGCAGTCACCATCCGATCCACCAGCGGAACTGCCTCGTGACGGCGCTCCCACGTGTGCGTCCGGGCGGCCTCTATATCCTCGAAGACATCCACACGTCGCACCCGGCGAACGCGATGTATCAGTCGCTCGGCCGGCCGGGCATCGTCGGGCCGCTGCACCTGCTGCTCGCGATCGAGCACCTGCAGGCCACCGGCGCGACCGCGGACCAGGCGGCGTTCGAACGGCTGGCCACCCACTCACTCTTTACGGCCGAGGAGATTGCGCAGATTTTCGAGCGCGTCCAGTCGGTCGAGATTTTTCACCGGGCCGTGTTGCCGCTTCGCTGTTACCAGTGCGGAGGGTCTTCGTCGTTCGACGTCGGCACGCTGCGGTGCGCCTGTGGCACCAACCTCTACGCCGCGTCGGATTCGATGACGGCCGTCATCCGCGTCCGCGACTAGCAATCCCAGGGAGTCGACCATGTTCACGAGTGAAGACCGCCGCGCCAGCCTCTCGCCGCTCGACCTGCGGCAGACCAAGTTCAAGACCGCCATGCGCGGCTTCGACAAGTCGCACGTCCTGGCCGTCGTCGAGGAAGCGTCCATCGGCTACGAGAACGCGCTGAAGGAAAACGAGCGGCTGCGGCAGGAGATCGGGCGGCTGGAAATGTCGCTGCAGCAGTACCGCGACCTCGAGAGCGGCCTGAAGGGTGCGCTCATCACCGCGCAGCAGGCGGCGGAAGACGTCCGCAACGCCGCGCAGCGCTCGGCCGAGGACCTGCGGACCTCGACGCAGCAGACGGTCGAGGATATGCGCGCCAACGCCCACCAGGATGCCACCCGCATCGTCCGCGAGGCCGAAGGCCAGGCGGCGCTGATGATCGAGCGCGCGCAGGCGAAGTGCGACGACATCCAGCGCGAGGTCGAGGGGCTCAAGCTGAAACGGCGGGAAGTCGAGAGCGGCCTCGAGTCGCTGGTCGCGACCCTGAACCACACGCTCGAATACGTCCGCGGCGAGGAAACAACGCGGACGCTGCGGATCGCCTAGGCGATCGTATAGGCTTCGGGCTCCAGGCTCCGGTCTCCGGGCCTGGAGACCGGCTCCTGTCCCGAAGTCCAGGCACTGCCCGCAGTCCGGAGCCCGTAGTCCGGAGCCCGTAGTCCGGAGCCCTCCTGGACCGTCCCCCAATCCAACCTGCACACCCTCGCGTAATGAGTGGTGGATTCGATAGCGGCCGCAATCGAACACATCACCAGAGCAACGCTGCCCTGAGCACAGTCGAAGGGCACTAGAGGGAGAAGTGCAATGAAGAGAATGTCCCGAGGCTTGCTCGTGGCGACGCTGATCGCTGCGGGAGGAATCACGACCAACGCGTCCAGTCACCGCGAGGCTCTCTCGGTGCTGAACGAGCCGTGCGCCGACAACACCGACACCTACGCGTGGGTGCAACCCGGTTCGCACAACAAGCTGTATCTGATCATGAACTTCAATCCGCTCCACGAGCCGGGACAGGGCAACCAGGGCCTGCGCGCGTGCGACGGATACCGTTACGAGTTCCACATCGGCAAGGGCACGAGCCTGGCGGATCAGGTCGTCTACCGCGTCGAATTCACCAAGACGCTGAATCCGGAAGGCGCGCCGAGCGCCAGCGACAACCTCGGTGGCGGTAACGAGCTGCTGTGGCAGCTCACCGGCGGCACCGAGACGATGAAGATCAGCAAGATCGTCGGCAAGAAGGTGATTCCGCTGGGCGACAACCTGCCGGTGCTGCCGAACAACCACGGTCCGCAGACCGATCGGCTGATCTACGGGCTCGGCACGTTCAAGGGCTACCAGACCGGCGATCCGAGCAGCCGTGAAGAAGGGCTCTACGACCAGGGGTTCGTCGACAAGTACATCCACACGCTGTTCAACGGCGCGCGGATCATCGCGGGACAGTTCGACGATCCGTATCAGCTGGATGAAAAGGGCATCTTCGATCTGGTGAACCTGCCTGCTGGCGACCTGGGCGGCATCCCGGGCGCGCGCCGCAACCCGGGCGAGGACGTGTTCACTGGCTTCAACGTGTTTTCGATTGCGCTGGAGCTGCCGATCACCGACGTCTTCGGTCTGCCCGGTGTGCCGCACAACGGCGTGTTGATGCCCTCGTCGACCGACAGCCTGCTGCGCGTGTGGTCGAGCATCAGCCGCAGGGAAAAGCAGGTGGTCGATCCGTCCAACATCATCACCGGTTACACCGGTCAGGGGTCGTGGGTGCAGGTCGGCCGCAACGCGCTGCCGCTCTTCAACGCCGGCCTGGTCGGCACGCAGCGCCAGACCGCGTATCTGCACAGCAGCCCGATGAACGACGTCAGCAGCTTCGGCGCCGACGTGCTGTATCCGGTGCTCGTTCGCGACGCAGAGGCGCTGGGCATCTACGCGGCGCTCGGCGTGCCGGCGGCGACGGTCAACACGCTGAAGGGGCCACGTCTCGACATCATCAACGCCATCAATCTCGGTCGTCCGATTCCGATTGCCGACGGTTCGACCGGCGACGTGATCACGCTCGACGCCTCGATCGACTCGTCGTTCCCGAACGGCCGTCGTCTGGGTGGCGGCACCGCACCCAACCGCAACCAGGTCAACGTCAACAGCGTGCTCATCAGCCTGATCGTGGCCGGCAACCCGGCGGCCGGTCTGGCCAAGGGCGTCGAAGTGAACGACAAGGACTACCTCGATCGCTTCCCGTTCCTCGCGCCGGCAAACCAGGGCTTGTATCAGGGCCACGGCGGCCTGAACACGCCGACGCAGCCGGTCATTCCCACACCGGAATATCCCTAGACGAGAGGGCTCACGGCTTACGGCTTACGGCTCACGACAGGGCCGAAGTCGTAAGCCGTGAGTCGTAAGACGTGAGTCGTCAGCTATCCGCAACGTCCGTGTCCCCGTAGCCCGGAGCCCTGACCCATGCGTCACCCTGTTCTTCTCGCAGCGAGCGCGATCCTCCTGCTCGCGAGCGTTCCCCTGGCGGCCCACGACATGTGGATCGAGCCGACCTCCTTCGCGCCAGCCGCCGGCCAGATCGTCGGTCTCAAGCTGCGCGTCGGTCAGGACCTTCTCGGTGATCCGATTCCGCGCGACCCCGCTCTCATCAATCAGTTCATCGTCGACGACGGCGCAGCGAGGAAGCCGGTGGTGGGGCGCGACGGCCTCGACCCGGCCGGCTACGTCCGAGTCGCCGCGGACGGTCTGTCGATCGTTGGCTATCAAAGCAACCCCAGCGCGGTGGAACTGGCGCCCGAGAAGTTCAACAGCTATCTGAAGGAAGAAGGTCTCGAATCGGTTGCGGCGGCGCGCGCGAAGCGCAACGAGACGATGGCGCCGGCCAGGGAACTGTTTGCGCGCTGCGCCAAAAGCCTGATTCAGTCGGGGCCGGCTGGCGACCAGGGCGATCGCGCGCTCGGCTTCACGCTGGAACTGGTTGCAGAGCGGAATCCGTACGCACTGCGCAGCGGCGAGGATCTTCCGGTCCGCCTGACTTACGAGAAACGCCCGCTCGCCGGTGCGCTCGTCGTCGCGATCAACCGGCTGAATCCCGCGGACAAGCTCGCGCTTCGCAGCGACGCCGACGGCCGCGTTCGTTTTCAGTTGAAGAAGGGCGGCGTGTGGCTGATCAAGGCCGTGCACATGGTGCCGGCGCCGGCCGGGTCGCGCGCTGATTGGGCCAGCTACTGGGCATCGCTGACGTTTCAACTGCGGGCCGCCTGAAGGCAGCCGCCACGAGGAAGGACACGATGCGCGCTCGGTATCTGCATCGCTGGCTGGTTGCGCTGACGCTGTTGGCGCTGGCGCTCTCGACGCCGCTCGCCGCACACGAAATCGGCACCACGCGCGTCACGGTCGATCTGCACGAGGGGCGCTATGCCGTCGAGATCGTCACTGATGCCGCGTCGCTTCTGGAAAAGCTGAAGGCCATCTCCGGCGAGGATCGCCCCTCGCTCGCCAGCTACGACGACATCTTCCGCGGACGCGTGCAGCTGCGTTTCGACGGCCAGCCGGTGCACCCGGACGTGCAGTACTCGGTGGCCGCGTCCACCGACATCGCCTCGCCACCGATCGCAACGATTCGTGCGTCAGGGATTGTGCCGGGCGGTGCCCACGCGCTCACCTGGTCGTACGGCTGGACCTTCGCGTCGTACGCGTTGACGACGCGCGGCGAGCGTTCGACCGCATCAACCGTCTGGCTCGAAGGCGGGCAGGCGAGCGCGCCGATTGCTCTCGACGCGCCGGCCGCGCCGCTGAATCGCCTGTCGATCGGGTGGCGATATCTCACCCTCGGCTTCACGCACATCGTTCCGTATGGCTTCGATCACGTGCTGTTCGTGCTCGGCATCTTCCTGCTGGGCGGCGGGCTGCGCTCGATCCTGTGGCAGGTCAGCGCCTTCACGGTGGCGCACTCGATCACGCTCGGCCTGAGCATGTTCGGCCTGCTCACCGCGCCCTCGGCGGTCGTCGAGCCGTTGATCGCGGTCTCGATCCTGTACGTGGCGGTCGAAAACCTGTTTCTTCGCGAGCTCCGCTCGTGGCGGGTCGCGCTGGTGTTCGCGTTCGGACTGCTGCACGGTCTTGGCTTCGCAGGTGCGCTGAAAGAACTCGGGCTGCCACGGAGTGAATTCATGACCGCGCTGCTCACGTTCAACCTCGGTGTCGAGGGGGGCCAGATGGCCGTGATCGGCATGGCTTTCCTGCTGTTCGGATGGCACTACGGCGGCCGTGACTGGTATCGGCAGCGGATCGTCGTCCCGGCGTCGCTGCTGATTGCGTGCACCGCGGTCTACTGGACGATCGAGCGCCTGCCTCGCCTCTAGGCCGGAGAGGGAGTGCCCAATGCGGAAGGCGCAGTGCCGAACACGAATGGGCACTTTTTGTCACCCGTTCGGCACTCAGCATCGAGCGTTCGGCATTGAAGCATTGCTGCCGATCGCCAGTGTCGCTATGCTCTGCGCGTGCCCGACCCAGTTTGTCGTCACGCGGTGCAGTTCTACGCCAGCGACGAACATCTCTGCACGACTGTCGGCGCCTTCATTGCCGAAGGGTTGATTGCGGGTGACCCGGCGGTCGTCATCGCCACCGCCGCGCACCAGGGAGGCATTCTCGAAGACCTGTATCGCCGTCACATCGACGCGGCCGAGGCGATCCGGTTGGGTGACCTGATCTGCCTCGACGCCGACGCGCTGCTGACCAAGCTGATGTCGAGCGATCGTCCCGATCCCGAAGCGTTCCGCGCGCACGTCGGCGACTTCGTGTTGCAGACCATGAAAGGCCGCCGGCGTCAGACGATGCGGGCGTACGGCGAGATGGTCGACGTGCTGTGGCAGCAGGACCAGCCCGAACAAGCCATCCTGCTCGAACGGTTCTGGAACGAGCTGGCACACAGCCACCGGTTCAATCTGCTGTGCGGCTACTCGATCGGCCACTTCTACAAACACGCGGAGTACGCCGATCGCGTGCGCGCCGAGCACACGCATGTGGTGTCGCAGGCCAGCGTCATCCCGTTCGCGCCGCGGCCGGCCTGATCCCGCGGACCATGAAGGTCCGCGCTACAGGTGAGGATGCGGCGCGGACCTTCACGGTCCGCCGAGTAGCGCGGACCTTCATGGTCCGCGGAGTAGCGCGGACCTTTCAGGTCCGCGTAGTCTGTAGCGCGTGAGCCAATCCGAATCCGTGGCCGAACGTCCGGTGAACCGACCTGGGCAGGTGCTGTTCGCGAGCATGATCGGCACCACGATCGAGTTCTTCGACTTCTACATCTACGCGAACGCCGCCGTCCTCGTCTTCCCGCGACTGTTCTTCCCGTCGAGCGATCCGGTGTCGGCACGCCTGTCATCGCTGGCGACGTTCGCGGTCGCCTTCTTCGCCAGGCCGATCGGCTCGGCGCTCTTCGGCCACTTCGGCGATCGCGTCGGTCGCAAGGCGACGCTCGTGGCGGCGCTGGTGACGATGGGCGTGTCGACGGTCGTGATCGGCATCCTGCCGACCTACGCCACGATCGGCGTCGCCGCGCCGGCGCTGCTCACGCTCTGTCGCTTCGGTCAGGGACTCGGGCTTGGCGGTGAATGGGGGGGCGCCGTGCTGCTGGCGGTCGAGAACGCGCCGCCGGAGAAGCGCGCGTGGTACGGGATGTTTCCGCAGCTCGGCGCGCCGGTGGGCTTCTTCTTCTCGGGCGGGATCTTCCTGATCCTGACGCAGCTGCTGACCAACGCGCAGTTCGACGCCTGGGGCTGGCGCATTCCGTTCCTCGCCAGCGCCGCGCTGGTCGGCGTCGGCCTCTACGTGCGGCTGACCATCACCGAGACGCCGGTCTTCCGCCAGGCGGCCGCGAAGGCCGAACGAGCCGACGTGCCGATGGCGACGGTCGTCTCGGAGTTCCCGGGCATGCTGCTGAAGGGAACACTCGCCTCGCTGGTCACCTTCGTCCTGTTCTACCTGATGACGGTGTTCTCGCTGTCGTGGGGCATCAACGAGCTGCACTTCACCCGCACGACGTTTCTCATCATTCAGCTGGTCGGCGTGGTGTTCTTTGCGATCACGATTCCGATCAGCGCCACCATCGCCGAGCGCGGCCGCCGAATCACATTGATCTGGGTGACGGTCGGCATCGCCGCGTTCGGATTCGTGCTGGCGCCGATGCTGACCGCCGGACTGGCAGGGGCGACGGCGACGATGATCGTCGGGCTGTCGCTGATGGGCATGACCTACGGGCCGCTGGGCACGGTGCTGTCGGAGCTGTTTCCGACGCGCGTGCGCTACACCGGCAGCTCGCTGACGTTCAACCTGGCCGGCATCTTCGGCGCGTCGTTCGCGCCCTACATCGCGACCTATCTCGCACAGACGTACGGTCTGCAATATGTCGGTTACTACCTGACCGCCGCCGCCCTGCTCACACTCGTCGGCATCGTCTCGATTCACGAAACCAAAGACGAACGCTTGTAGGGCGGACCTTTACGGTCCGCCACGGCGAACGGCGGACCATAAGGTCCGCCCTACAAGGTCGCGAGCTCCGATTCCACGTACGGTGATTCACACAGTGTCGGCGCCTTGCGCTTGGACAGGATCAGGTACCACTCGCGCAGCGACGCGAGGATGACCACGAAGACGACGGTCATGAAGAACAGCGAGAGCACGGCGTCGATGCGATCGTTGAGGATCATCCGCGACGCGTTCGGGTTGGTCGAGCCGACCAGCGATGTGGCGTGCGCCAGGAAGCCGAGCGACGGCAGCGGCGAGAACACCTTCTGCCAGCCGGCGGTCAGCGTCGCCGCGACGAGCCACACCAGCGGCACGATCGTCACCCACGAGTACTTCGCCTTCCCCATCTTGATGATGATGGTCGTCGCCACGCAGAGTGCGATTGCGGCCAGCAGCTGATTGGCGATCCCGAACAGCGGCCACAGCGTGTTGACGCCGCCGAGTGGATCGATCACGCCCTGGTAGAGGAAGTAGCCCCACGCCAGCACGACGAGGAACGATGACAGCAGGATGCTGGGATACCAGGACAGACGGCCGAGCGGCTTCCACACGTGGCCGAGCAATTCCTGCAGCATGAAGCGGCCGACGCGGGTGCCGGCGTCGACGGTGGTGAGGATGAACAGCGCCTCGAACATGATGGCGAAGTGGTACCAGAGCGCGACGCCGCCGCCGCTGAACACGTTCGAGAGGATGCCGGCCATGCCGACCGCAAGGCTCGGTGCGCCGCCGGTGCGTGACAGGAGCGACGCCTCACCCATCTGGCGTGCGAGCTCGGTCAACTGCTCGGGACGGAGCATGAAGCCCCACTCGGCGATCTTGGCGGCTGCGCTGGTGGCGTCGGCGCCGAGCACGCCCGGGCCGACGTTCATCGCGAAGTAGATGCCCGGATCGAGCGTCGCCGCCGCGATCATCGCCATCAACCCGACGAACGATTCGGTGACCATCGCGCCGTAGCCGACCAGCACGGCGTCCCCTTCCTTGCGCACCATCTTCGGCGTCGTGCCGGTGGCAATCAGGGCGTGGAAGCCAGACACCGCGCCGCAGGCGATGGTGATGAACGCAAACGGGAACCACTTGCCGGCGAAGACCGGCCCGGTGCCGTCGATGAACTGCGTGACCGCCGGCATCCTGAGCGGCGGCATCAGCAGGATGATCGCGACCGCCAGAATCGCGATGGTGCCGACCTTCATGAACGCCGAGAGATAGTCGCGCGGCGTCAGCAGCATCCACACCGGCAGCACCGACGCGAAGAAGCCGTAGACCATCACCGCGAGCGCCAGCTTGGTGCCGGACCAGCGGAACGCCTCGGCCCACACCTCGTGCTGCGACACCCACTGGCCGCCCCACAGCGCCGCAAACATCAGCGCCACGCCGATCACCGTCGTTTCGGCGACGCGGCCGGGACGGATGCGCGTCATCCACACGCCCATGAAGAGCGCAATCGGGATGGTCGCCGAGATGGTGAAGAGCCCCCACGGACTGTCGCGCAGCGCATTGACGACGACGAGCGCGAGGACGGCGAGCAGGATGATCATGATCGCGAAGATCGCGACCATCGCCGCCAGGCCGGCGGTGACACTCACCTCTTCCTTCGCCATCTGGCCAAGCGACTTGCCGTCGCGCCGCATCGACGCGCACAGCACCACGAAGTCCTGCACCGCACCGCCGAGGACGACGCCGGCGATCAGCCACAGCGTGCCGGGGAGAAAGCCGAACTGCGCGGCAAGGGTCGGACCGATCAGCGGCCCGGCACCGGAGATCGCCGAGAAGTGATGGCCGTAGAGCACCCACGGCGAGGTGGGCACGAAGTCGCGGCCGTTCTCGAGGCGTTCGGCCGGCGTCGCCCGCCGCGGATTCAGCTCGAACACCTTGGTGGCGATGAACCGCGCGTAGAAGCGATAGGCGATCGCGTACGACGACAGCCCCGCAATCACGAGCCACGCGGCGCTGATCGTCTCGCCGCGCGAGAGCGCGATCATCCCAAATGCGATCGCCCCGGCGATCGCCACCGCCACCCAGACCAACACACTCACGGCTCGCGGCATCCTTTACTCCCACGGGCCACGGAGGCACGCAGCCCCGGAGTCTTGAAAGTCAGGAGATCCAAGGATCTCCGTGTCTTCGTGTCTCCGTGGCAAGTGACCCAGCGGCTGTCGTTCGAACTCCGGCGCGTCAGCTTCGTCCCTCGGCTCTCGCTCGGGACGCCCTGAGCAGGGTCGAAGGGCGCTGACCCGCCCTACTTGAATTCCATGTACGCGAGCGTGTTGCCCGCCGACTGCGTGAACCACAAACGATTGGTCAGGCGCGCGGGCGGCTGACGGTCGGCGCCAGCGGTCAGGCCCGTGGCGCCGGCGTTCTGCGCCGGCAGCGGAAACTCGGTGACGGTGCCGTCGGGCGTCACGCGGCCGAGCAGTCCACCCTTCGTGAACCAGACGTTCCGATCGGGACCGACGGCGATATTGATCGGCGACGGCGTTGCCGTCGGGATGGCGAACTCGCTGATCGTCCCGTTCATCGAAATGCGGCCGACGCGATTGCCGTCGGGCGTCCGGTTGTCCATCCGTCCCGACAGCTCGACGAACCACATGTTGCCGTCGGCGCCGGCCGTGATGTCGCCGGGGCCCGCGTTCGGACGCGGCAGGTCGAACTCGGTGATCTTCCCGTCGGGGGTGATCCGGCCGATCTTGCTGGCGTTGAATTCGGAGAACCAGACGTTGCCGTCGGGTCCGGCCGCCAGCGCGCGCGGACCGGAGTCGGGCGTCGGGATCGGGAACTCGGTAATCGCACCGGCCGGCGTGATGCGGCCAATCTTGTTGCCGGCGAACTCACCGAACCAGATGTTCTTGTCGGCGCTGAGGGCAATTGCCCTCGGCATACTGTTGGGCGTCGGGATTGGGAACTCGGTAATCGTCCCGTTGGGGGTGATGCGCCCCATGCGGTTTCCGGTGTGCTCCGAGAACCACATGTTCCCGTCGGACCCGAGCGCGATGATGCGCGGTCCGCTGTTCGGGTTGGGCAGCTCGAACTCCTCCAGACCGCTACCGTCGGGCTTGATGTGACCGATCCGATTCCCGCCGCCCTCGGTGAACCAGAGCGACCCGTCCGCGGCCAGGGCGATGGTCGTCGGACCACTACCCGGTTTAGGGAGGCGGAACTCAACCACTTTGCCGTCCGTGGCGAGGCTCCGCTCGCCTCCGGAGAGCCATCGCTGCTCCGCGCTCAGACCTATCAAATTGAGTAATATCCCTAGCAAACACAGACACTTGGAGGTCATAATGAGGGTTCCGATCTGCCACCGGTCCGGCCGGGTCGGTATGTTATAGTTCACCCCCTTCCGGAGCCGCCACCGCCGAATCGCGGGTATCGCGGTGTCCTTCAGTGGGTCAAGAGTGCGCGGAGGCTGGATGCGTCGGGCGTGGGTCACCTTGGCCGCTTTCACGATGCTCGCGGCATCGACGGCTCTTCTCAGCGCGCGCGGCCAGTCGTCAGCGTCCTCGAAGCCGGCGTCTTCCAAGCCGGCGCCTTCCAAGCCAGCGCCTTCCAAGCCAGCACTGTCGACGCCGGCCCTGCCGGTGGCTCACACGGTCGCCATGCCCGGCGACGCCCAGCGCGAGCTGGTCCAGAAGTACTGCCTGACGTGCCACAACGAGCGCGCCAAGACCGGCGGTCTGGTGCTCGAAAAGCTCGATCCTGCGGACACGACGAAAAACGGCGAGCTGTGGGAAAAGGTCGTGCGCAAGGTGCGCGGCGGCATGATGCCGCCACAGGGCATGCCGCGCCCGGACGAGGCCACGCTCGACTCGTTCGCCACCACGCTCGAAACCTCGCTCGACCTGCATGCGGTGCACGCGCCGAATCCGGGGCACAAGCCGCTGACCCGACTCAATCGAACTGAATACGGCAACGCCATCCGCGACCTGCTCGATCTGCAGATCGATGTCGCCGAGCTGCTGCCGCCCGACGATGAGAGCGACGGGTTCGACAACATTGCCGGCGTCTTGAAGGTGTCGCCGTCGCTGCTCGAGCAGTATCTCGGAGCTGCGCGCCAGATCAGCGGTCTCGCCGTCGGCACCGACGCGCGTATGAGCCAGTGGATCTACCACGTGGCGCCCGACACCGAGCAGAACGACCACATCGAAGGGCTGGCGCTCGGCACGCGCGGAGGCCTGGTCGTCCGCCACAACTTCCCGCAGGACGGCGAGTACGACTTCAACATCTTCCTGCTCCGCAACATCGTCGGCTACATGACCGGTCTCGAGTTCAAGCACGAGATCGAGATCACGGTCGACGGCGAGCGCGTCTTCCTGTCGCACGCCGGCGGCGACGAGGACAACCTCGCGTCCGACCAGAACATGTCGGGCACGGCCGACAAGATCGATCAGCGGCTGCACACCAAGGTGAAGATCACGGGCGGCCCGCACACGGTGGGCGTCACCTTCATCCGCCGCAACAACGCCGAGTCGGTGGAGCCGCTGCAGCCGCACCGCCGCGATCACGACCTGCAGAACATGAACGGGATCCCCAAGATCGACTACGTCAAGATCCAGGGACCCTACCAGCCGTCCGGCCCCGGCGATACGCCGAGCCGTCGCCGCATCTTCGTGTGCCGCCCGACGAGCGCCGCGACCGAGGGCGCCTGCGCCCAGCGGATTCTGTCGACGCTGGCGAAACGTGCGTATCGCCGCCCGCTGACCGAGGCGGACATGCGTCCGGTGATGGACATGTATGCCGCCGGCCGCAAGAAGGGATCGTTCGACGCCGGCATCGAACAGGGCGTGCGCCTGGTGCTCGCCAATCCCAAGTTCCTCTTCCGCACCGAGTCCGACCCGGGCACGACGGACGCGAACGGCCTGAAACGCGTCAGCGATCTGGAGCTGGCGTCACGTCTGTCGTTCTTCCTTTGGAGCTCGATCCCGGACGAGGAGCTGTTGACCGCGGCGTCGACGGGACGGCTGCATCAGCCCGCGGTGCTCGAGCAGCAGGTCAAGCGGATGCTGCGCGACGCGAAGTCGCAGGCGCTGGTCGACAACTTCGCCGGCCAGTGGCTGATGCTGCGCAACCTGAAGGCGCACTTCCCCAACGGTCCCGACTTTCCGAACTGGGACGACAACCTGCGTCAGTCATTCCGCAAGGAAACGGAGATGTTCTTTGCGAGCGTGATGCAGGAGGACCGCGGCCTGGTCGACCTGCTGAACGCGAACTACACGTTCGTCAACGAGCGCCTCGCGAAGCACTACGGCATCCCGAACGTGTACGGCAGCCAGTTCCGGCGGGTCCAGCTGCCAGCCTCGCTCGACTATCGCCGCGGCCTGCTGGGTCAGGGCAGCGTGCTGACGATCACGTCGTATCCCAATCGCACGTCGGTGGTGCTGCGCGGCAAGTGGATCCTGGAAAACATCCTCGGCACGCCGCCGCCGGCGCCGCCGGCAAACGTGCCGGCGCTGAAGGAAAACGATGAGGGCGGCGAGCCGACGTCGCTGCGGGCGCGCATGGAAGCGCACCGCCGCAGCCCGCAGTGCGCCACCTGCCATCGCGTCATCGACCCGCTCGGCTTTGCGCTCGAAAACTTCGACGGCGTCGGCGAATGGCGCAAGAAGGAGCCGGGCGCCAGTTCGATCGACGTGTCGGGCCAGCTTGCAGACGGATCGAAGGTGAATGGACCGATCGAGCTGCGCACCGCGCTGCTGAAGCATCCCGACCGCTTCGTCCGCACCTTCACCGAGAAGCTGCTGACGTACGGTCTGGGCCGTGGCATCGAGTACTACGACATGCCGCTCGTCCGCCAGATCACGCGCGACGCGGCACAGAAGGATTTCAAGTTTTCATCAGTGGTCTTCGGGATCGTGAAGAGCACGCCGTTCATGATGAAGAGCGTACCGGGAGCAGACGCGCCGAGGCAGACCGCCTCGCGCTGAGTCGTAGGGGCTGGCTTCAGCCGGCCCGGAGCTGACGATGTTTATCACCAAGAAGCACCTGCCGCGGCGAACCTTTCTGAAGGGCGTGGGCGTCACCATGGCGCTGCCGCTGCTCGAGGCGATGGTGCCGGCGCGCACGCTGCTGGCGGCCACCGCGGCGGCGCCGAAAAGCCGGCTCGGGTTCATCTACGTGCCGCACGGCGCCATCATGGACAAGTGGACGCCGGCCACCGAAGGCGCGGGCTTCGAGTTCACGCCGATCCTCAAGCCGCTCGAGGGTTTCCGCAATCAGCTCAACGTGGTCAGCGGCCTCGGTCATCGCGCCGCCGACACGACTGCGGTCCACTCGCTCAGTCCGACCACCTGGTTGAGCGGTGTGCGTCCGAAGGCGACGCAAGGCGTCGACGCCTATGCCGGCGTCACCGCCGACCAGATTGCGGCGAAGGCGATCGGCCAGGACACGGCGCTGCCGTCAATGGAGCTGGCCACCGAGGATGCCTCGGGCCTGATCGGCGCCTGCGACCGCGACTACGGCTGCATCTACATGAACACGCTGTCGTGGCGGACGCCGACGACGCCGATGCCGATGGAGATCAATCCGCGCAAGGTGTTCGAGCGGATGTTCGGCGACGGCGGCAGTGCGGCCGACCGGCTGGCGCGCATCCAGGAAGAGCGCAGCCTGCTCGATGCCATCACCAGGGAAGCGTCGAGCCTGCAGCTGCAGCTCGGGTCCAGCGACAAGCGGACGATGAGCGACTACCTGGAGAACGTGCGCGAGATCGAGCGCCGCATCCAGCGCGCGGAGAAGAATCAGGGCGATGAAGCGCTGGCGCTTCCCGATCGTCCGGCCGGCGTGCCGTTCGAGGTCGAAGAGCACATCAAGTTGATGTACGAGCTGCTCGCCCTGTCGTATCAGGCCGACGTCACCCGCGTGGCGACGTTCATGGTGTCGCGCGAAGTGAGCAACCGGACGTATCCGCAGGTCGGTGTGCCGGACGGGCACCACGCGATTTCGCATCACCAGAATCGCGCGGACAAGATGGAGAAAAACGTCAAGATCCAGACGTACCACATCACCCTGCTCCGCCACTTCCTCGAGAAGATGAAGAACACGCCGGATGGCGACGGCTCGCTGCTCGATCATTCGCTGCTGATGTACGGCAGCAACATGAGCAACAGCAACGCGCACGATCACTTCCCGCTGCCGACGCTGGTGCTCGGCAACGCCAACGGAGCGGTGAAGGGCGGGCGGCACCTGCGCTTCCCGGATCACACGCCGATGGCGAACCTGCTGGTGACGCTGCTCAATCGCGTCGGCGTGCAGGAGAACCAGCTCGGCGACAGCACCGGCGCATTTTCGAACCTGTAGCGCGGGCCTTTATGGCCCGCGATCGATGCGGCGCGGACCTTCATGGTCCGCCGGAGCACTATGCGATCGACTCTTCTCGCTCTGACGATGGCGGCGGCGATGCTACCCGGCATCACCGATGCGCAGACCCAGGCGCCTGCCGCGGACCGTAAAGGTCCGCGCCGCGTACAGGCCACCGATCCGGACGGCACGACGCCGCTGCACTGGGCGGTGCGTAACAACGACATCGCCCAGGTCGATCGGCTGCTGCGCGCCGGCGCCAACGCCAACGCGGCAAACCGGTACGGCATCACGCCGATCTATCTCGCCTGCCAGAACGGCAGTGCGGCGGCGGTGTCGCGGCTGCTCAAGGCAGGCGTCAGCGCGAACGCCACCGGCAACTACGGCGAGACGGCGCTGATGACCTGCGCCCGCACCGGCAACGCCGAGGCGGCGAAGGTGCTGATGGAAGCCGGCGCGTCGCTCGACGCGATCGAGAGCTGGCACGGCGAAACGGCGCTGATGTGGGCCGCCGCCGAAGGCCACCCCGAGATGATGGCGGCGCTCATCAAAGCCGGTGCCGACGTCAACGCCCACTCGACCGTGGTCGTGTGGGAACGGCAGCGGTCGCAGGAGCCGCGCGACAAGTGGCTGCCTCCCGGCGGCCTGACGCCGCTGCACTTCGCCGCACGTGAAGGCTGCGTCGAATGCGTGAAGGTGCTGCTCTCGCACAAGACCACCGACATCAACGCGGTCGATCCACAGGGCAACAGCGCGCTGCTGCTGGCGGTGATCAACGGTCACTACGACGCGGCCGCGGAGCTGATCAAGGGGGGCATCGATCTCGCCCTGGCCGATGAGACCGGTCAGACCGCGCTCTACGGCGCCGTCGACATGCACACCATGCCGACGTCGAACCGCCCGTCGCCGAGGGAAGTCGACAACGACCTGACCAGCCTCGACATCATCAAGTTGCTGGTCGAACATGGCGCACCGATCGACGCCCAGCAGCGCGCGATGCGCGCCTATCGCACCAAGCTCGATCGCGGCGGCGAAACGGTGCTGGCCGCGGGTACGACGCCGCTCCTGCGCGCAGCCAAGGCGGCAGATACGCCGGTCGTGAAGTACCTGATCGAAAAGGGCGCCAACGCCAAGGCAGCGACGCGCGCCGGCATCAACGGCGTGTTGATGGCGGCCAACGTCGGCTCGCGTGAAGAGGACACCACCGGCCGCAACAAGACGCAGGCCGACATCATCGAGACGATGAAGCTCTTTCTCGCCGCCGGCGTCGACGTGAACGCCGCCGACCAGCAGGGGCGCACCGCCGCGCACGGCGCCGCGATGTGGGGCTACACCGACGTCATCAAGTTCCTGGGACAGAACAACGCCGATTTGAACGTCAAGGACAAGCGCGGGTTGACGCCGCTCGATTCCGCGATGGGTCTCGCCGGCGGTCTCGGCTTCGACGGCAAGACCGGCGCGGTGCGCGAGGAAACCGCGAAGGCGCTTCGCGACATCCTCGGCGACAAGGCCGTGTTCGACCCGAACAAGAAGCCGCTCGGCAATCCCCGCGCGGACGACACCACCTCGAATCAGAATTCGAACTAGACGGCGGACCATCAAGGTCCGCCCCACCCGTGTCCGACCTTCATCGACGCGACTTCCTGAAGACGGCGGCTGTTGCACTCGCGACGGCTGCGGTCCCGGCGTGCCGGCAGGGGCCGCCGCTCGAAGCGCCTGCTCCCGCGCCGTTCGAGTTCGCCGAGCTCACGATCGCCGCGGCACAGGCACGGATGCAGTCTGGCGAGGTGACGTCGCGCGGCCTGGTCGAGGCCTATCTCGCACGGATCGAGGCGCTCGATCGGCGTGGACCCGCGCTCAATGCCATCCTCGAGCTCAATCCCGATGCGCGGACGATCGCCGGCGATCTCGATCGGGAGCGCAAGGACGGCCGGGTGCGAGGCCCGCTGCACGGTGTGCCGATCGTCATCAAGGGCAACATCGATACGCACGATCGGATGTCGACCACGGCGGGATCGCTGGCGCTCAAGGGAGTCGTCTCCTCGCGGGATGCCGGTGTCGTCGAGCGTGTGCGCGCCGCGGGCGCGGTGATCATCGCCAAGAGCAACCTGAGTGAGTGGGCGAACTTCCGATCGATGCACTCGTCCAGCGGCTGGAGTGCGCTCGGCGGCCAGGGAAAGAATCCGTACGCGCTCAATCGCACCCCCTGCGGCTCGAGTTCCGGCTCGGCACAGGCGACCGCGGCGAATCTCACGTTGGTGAGCATCGGCACCGAAACAGACGGTTCGATCGTGTGCCCCTCGTCTTCGCAGGCGCTGGTCGGCATCAAGCCAACCGTCGGGCGAGTCAGCGCCGCGGGCATCGTTCCGATCGCCCACAGCCAGGACACCGCCGGTCCACTGGCGCGAACCGTCGCCGACGCTGCGATTCTGCTGGGCGTCCTCGACGGCACCAACTACGCGGCCGCCCTCGACGCCAACGGCCTGCGCGGCGCGCGCATCGGAGTCGTGCGCGCAAAGGTCACCGGGTATCACGACGACACCGATCGACTGTTTGCGGATGCGCTCGCTGCGCTCAAGGCTGGTGGGGCCGCGCTGACCGACCCGGCGGATATTCCGCATCTGGGCGAATACGACGACAGCGAGCTCGAGGTCCTGCTCTACGAGTTCAAGGCGGATCTGAACACCTACCTGGCCGCGGCCGGCGGCGAGGTCCGTTCGCTGGCCGGCCTGATCGAGTTCAACAATGCGCATCGCGGTGAGGAGATGCCGCACTTCGGCCAGGAGCTGTTCATCCGTGCGCAGGAGAAGGGGCCGCTGACCGAGCGGAAATACCTCGACGCGCTCGCACGCAACCAGCGGCTGTCACGTCGGGACGGGATCGATGCGGTGATGCAGACGCATCGGCTCGATGCGCTGGTGGCGCCGACGGCCGGCCCACCGTGGGTGATCGATCAGGTCAACGGCGATCACTTCACCGGCGGCTCGTCGACCGCAGCCGCCGTTTCGGGCTATCCGTCAATCACGGTGCCGATGGGATTCTCGGCTGGCCTCCCCGTCGGCCTGTCGTTCATCGGCCGCGCCGCGAGCGAAGCCACGCTCATCCGAGTGGCGTACGCTTTCGAGCAGGCCACAAAGCACCGCAAGCCGCCAGATTTCCGGCTTACGGCTTAGGGTTCACGGCTTACGCCTACGGCACACCAAGACGCCTCGTCAGTAAGTCGTAAGTCGTGAGCCATGAGCCATGAGCCGTGAGCCCGACAGGATCCATGCGCCAACACCTGATCATCGACGCCGACGACACGCTCTGGGAGAACAACATCTACTTCGAACGCGCGTTCGACGAGTTCTGCGAGTTTCTGTCGCACTCGACGATGGCGCCGCAGCAGGTGCGTGACGTCCTCGACGCAATCGAGCGGGTCAACGCGCAGATTCACGGCTACGGCTCGCTCAACTTCGGACGCAACCTGCGGGAAACCTACGAGCGGCTGGCAGAGCGGCCGATTGGCGAATCGGATCTGCAGACGGTGATGCGATTCGCCGAACGCATCCTGGAACAGCCGATCGAGATGATCGGCGGCGTCGGTGACACGCTGGCGTATCTCTCGCAGCGGCACGAGCTGACGCTGTTCACGAAGGGCGACGCTGACGAGCAACGCTTGAAAGTCGATCGCTCAGGCGTGAGCGACTTCTTCGAGCATGTCGCGATCGTCCGCGAAAAGAACGCGGCCGCGTACCGCTCGCTGGTGGCCACGCGTGGGATGGAGCCGGCACGGGCGTGGATGATTGGCAACAGTCCGAAGTCGGATGTGAACCCGGCGCTCGAGGCGGGACTCAATGCCGTCTTCGTCCCGCACGACCGAACCTGGGTGCTCGAGAAGGAGGAGATTCGCCCCGGCGCCGGCAGGCTTCTCATCGTCGACCGTTTCAGCGATCTGCGAGAGCATTTCTGACGCGGACCGTAAAGGCCCGCGCGACATCGCGCCGCAGGGCAGTTGTAGCGCGGACCTTTATGGTCCGCGGTAGTCAGTTCTCGCTCGGACGCTCGGCGCGATCGATGACGAGAACGTCGACCGGAGCGCGGGTCGAATCGAGCTTCAGTCCGAGTTGTTCCTGCACTGCGGTGAAGATTGATGGCGCGTCGGTCGGCCCGGCAGGGCGCGCGCCGACGTCACCGGGGCCACCCTGTACGAGCTCCGGCGTGAACTCCAGATCGATATCGAAGGCGCCGTTCAGCCCCGTGCGATTCACCACGGGGCGGCCCACCGTCCTGGCGATAACACTGGCTGCGAACCCGTCGAGATCGACCGCACTCGCGGTCACGTGACCCGGCGTGTTCCGCACCGCGCACGGACGCGGTTGCCCGGGCGCGACGTCAGGAAGCTTGCCCTTCACCTCATCACGCGCAATGGCGGCGCAGTCGACGGTCGACCGGGTCAGCCGCGGGCCCAGCTTGCCGTCACGACTGGCGAGCGTCAGCACATAGATCGGGCGCTCGCGCTGTTCGTCATGCGTGCGCAACTGAAAGCGATCCTGGAGCATGGTGCGGATCATCGCGAACAGCGGCCCTGGAAATCCGTTGGCATCCGTCAGCGGGTCGCTGCTTTCGGTGTGGGCAACGACATCGAACCGCGCCGACTTCAGCCAGTCGGGACCACCGATGATTTCCCGGTTGTCGAACCCTCGCCGCTGGTAGGACTGCCCGATCAGCTGTTCCAACGTCCAGTTCGTCCAGCGGTAACGGCCGCCGGGCTCGATGGCGAGGCGATTGGCGACTTCGCCTGAGTTGTTTGGCTTGACCGACACGATGTCGAACGTCGGCGCCGTTCGCTCTTGCGCGAAGGCGCCGACGCCGGCGATGACGAGCACGAGCGTCGCAATTCGTTTCATGGCCGGCTCCCCACAACGCAATCTCTGACGCTATTTCGGCTTCGGGCGAGGAGCGTCGGGATCATCGACCTCGGTCAACGATCGCTGCCGCAGCGCGGCCGCACCGAGCAGGCCTCCCATCCCCATCGATTCGACCGCGGTGCTCGGGATCAGCATCAACGCGCCCTTCTCCTTCAAGCCTTCGTACAGCATGTTCATGGCGCGCAGATGGAGCGCCGTCGGATTGTCCTGGTAGACGCGCGACGCTTCCTGGAACGAGTGGGCGATCTCCATCTCGGCCTCGCCGAGGATGATGCGGGCCGCCTTCTCGCGTGTCGCCTGCGCTTCCCGCGACATCGCTTCCTGCAGCTGGCTCGGGATGACGATGTCGCGCATCTCGACCGCCTGGACGGTGACACCCCACGGTGTCGAGCGCGCGTCGATCAGTTCCTGCAGCTCGCGCTCGATCTTTTCGCGCCGCTGCAGCAGGTCGGCCAGCGAGGTGCGGCCGATGATGTCGCGCAGCGCGGTCTGCGCCGCCCAGCTGATGGCGACCGCGTAGTTCTGCACTTCGAGTGCGGCCTTCTCCGGGTCGTAGACCACCCAGAAGAGCACCGCGTCGACGTTGACCGGGACGGTGTCAGAGGTCAGCGTTTGTTCCGCGGCGAAACCGGTCGTCACTACGCGCTGATCGATGATCCGCGCGACGGTGTCGATGAACGGCACGATCCAGAAGAGGCCCGGTCCGCGCAGGCCGACGAACTTGCCGAGACGGAGCACAATGGCGCGCTCCCACTGCTTGGCGACGCGCGGCGACATCGCGACGAAGACACCGATCACCACGGCGACGATTGCCGGGGCCGGGCGCGCGGTCGCCCAGGTGACCAGCACACCGACACCGCCAATGACGATGAACAAGAGGGCCGATACGACGTTGGTGATCACGACGCTGCTCCTTTGGTCAGGGCTTGCAGGGCGCGGCGCAGATCGGCCGCGGAGAAACCGTGGGCGGACGCCTCGGCGAGGGCCCGCTCGGCGATCGCGCGAATCTCGGCGTCGCGCGCGGCCTCGTTGCGGGCGTGGTCGCGCGCCTCGGCGATGAACGTGCCGACGCCGCGGCGCGTTTCGAGTGTGCCCATCCGCTCGAGGTGCACGTACACCTTCGACACAGTGTTCGCATTGATCCGGAGGTCGACGGCGAGCTGGCGCACGGTCGGCAGCTGATCGCCAGGCTTCAGGCGCCCCGAGGCGATCGCGACGCGGATGCTGCGTTCGAGCTGCGCATGCAGCGGCGTCGGGTCCTTCGGGTTGACGACGCGCGCCCAGTCGAAGTCGACCATGCTGCTGCTCAATGTACTAGTTCAATAGTACATTGTCAACGCCTGATAGTCTCTGGGGCCTCGGAGGCTTCTGATGATCTCGCGTCGCGATCTCCTCAAGCAGATGGGCGTCGCCGGTGCCGTGGCCGTCGTCCCGGTTACCGCGTCCGTCGCCGCGCAGCAACGAACCGCACCGGCGCCGCCCGCGTTCGAGACGCTGACGACGGCCGAAGGGTCGATTCTCGAGGCGGCCGTCGCTCGAATCATCCCCACCGACGAATCGGGCCCTGGCGCAAAGGAGTCCGGCGCAGCTCAGTACATCGATCGCGCACTCGCTGGCCCGCTGGCAGGATCGCGAGCGGCCTATCGCAACGGTCTCGCCGCCCTCGACGCCTACGCACGCTCATCGAAAGGCGCACCGTTCACGATGCTTTCGCCGGCGGATCAGGACGCCGTGCTGGTCGACGTCGAATCGAACCGGGCCACCGGCTTCACTCCAGGCGCGGCAGCGTTCTTCAATCTCCTGCGCGGCCACACGATCGAGGGCACCTTCTCCGACCCCTTCTACGGCGGCAACGCGAACTTCGCCGGCTGGGATCTGATCGGCTACCCAGGCGTGCGCACCGCCGTCGCGCCTGCCGAGCAGCAGCTCAACGTCACCATCACGCCAAATCACAAGTCGGCGTACGACTTCGGAATGTTTCGAAAGTAACTTGCAGTTCCAGGTTCCAGGTTCATGCTTCCGGGTTCGTGTTCCAGGTTCCGTTCGGGGTTCTCGGTTCGGGGTTCGGGTTCTCGGTTCTGGGGGCACGCGAGCGCGCTCGGACACACGGGTGAGGCCGACTTCGAACGGGAACTCGAACATGGGAACCCAGAACCACGAACCCAGAACTACGAACTCCGAACCACGAACGCGGAACAGTGAACGGAACCCGGAACACGAACATGGAACCCGGAACCAGGAACCCGGAACCACGTTATGGCTACTACGCTGAAGCGCACTGACGTCGTTGTGATCGGGCTCGGCGCGGCCGGGGGTGTGGCCGTGCTGCCACTGACGCAAGCGGGTCTCGAGGTCACCGCGCTCGATGCGGGCGTCTGGCTGGACACCCGCGACATGGCCCCAGACGAGTTGAAGCTCAATCGGGGACTGTGGCCGCCGGGACCGCAGAAGGTGCAAGGCGAAGTGCCGACGGTCCGGCCCAACGCCTCGTCGCCGACGGTGCGCGCTGCGCGTCATCCGATGATGAACGCGGTCGGCGGTACGTCGATGCACTACATGGCGCAGGCGTGGCGGCTCAATCCGTGGGACTTCAAGGTCGCGTCGGAGACCAGGCGACGATACGGTGCCTCACGCATCCCGCCAGGATCGACGGTGGAGGACTGGCCGTTCGGGTACGAGGAGCTCGAGCCGTTCTACGACAAGGCCGAGTACGCGCTCGGCATCTCCGGCAAGGCGGGCAACATCGGCGGACGCACAGACGAGCGTGGCAACGTCTTCGAGGGGGCACGGGCGCGCGAGTATCCGATGCCGCCGCTCCGCAGCACCGGCTTCACCGATCGCATGGCGGCCAGCGCCAGGTCGCTCGGGTGGCATCCATTCCCGGGCCCTGCCGCGATCACGAGCCGGCCCTACGAAGGACGTCCCGGCTGCGTCTATCACGGCTACTGCCTTGGCGCCGGCTGTCACGTCAACGCCAAGAGCTCCACCGCGGTCACGACGATTCCCAAAGCGCAGGCCACCAAACGTCTGACCATCGTCACCGGCGCGCACGTCACGACGATCGAGGCTGATGACAACGGCCGCGTGAGCGGGGTCAGGTACCTGAAGAACGGAGAAGAGTTCGTCCAGCCTGCGTCGGCCGTGCTCGTCGCCGGCTACACCTACGAGAACGTTCGTCTCCTGCTGCTCTCGACGTCGAAGGCCTATCCGAAAGGTCTCTCGAACAACCACGGTCAGGTTGGACGCCACTATTTCAGTCACAACCAGGGTGGCGGCGTCAGTGCGCTGTTTCCGTTCAATCTGAACGTCTGGTACGGCACGCCTGGTCAGGGCATCAACATCGACGACTGGGCCGACGACAACTTCGATCACGGCGCACTCGACTTCATCGGCGGCGGAACGATGTGGGCGTATACCGAACGCCGCCCGATGTCGGCCGTCAACAGCATGCAGGGGTTCCGGCCCGGTCAACGGGCCTGGGGCTCCGAATGGAAGGCCTTCGTCAAGCAGAACGCCGGTAAGGTGCACTCCGCGTATCTGCAGAAGACGACGCTGCCGTACGAAGACAACTATCTCGATCTCGATCCGACCGCGAAGGACGCGCTCGGCTTTCCGGTCATCCGCATCACCGCGGAGTTCAAGGACAACGAGAAGCGCATCGGCCGCTACGTTGCCGAGAAGATGCGGCAGTGGTACATGGCCGCCGGGGCGGTCGCCGTGCAAGGCGACGGCAACGTCGGCACGGTGATGGGCGTCAGCACGCACGCGTACGGCGGCACGCGCATGGGCGTGAACCCCGAGACCAACGTCGTCAATCAGTGGGGCTTCTCCCACGAGGCGCCGAACCTGGGCATCCTCGGTGCATCGGTGATGGGCACCAGCGGCGCGCGCAATCCGACGCTCACCGCGCAGGCACTCGCCTGGCGCACGGCGGATCACCTGGCGAAGAACTGGACATCGATCGCGACGTAGCCTTCGCGATCGATTGACTTGGTCAGGACGACGATGGCATCGTCGTCGGCCTCGCCGCGCAACCGTGCAAGAACTGCGACACCACCGGGCACACCTCGCACAACCGGGCCGAAATCCGTCGACGGCAGCTTGACATGACATTACACATTATGTGTAATATCATGTATGTCAACCGACGAATACCGCCGCGCGCTCGAAGCGGCGGCCAAGGAATACGAGGCGCTCGGCGCCGAGCGGCAGCGCATCGACAAGCGGCTGGGTGAACTGGGGCAGACGATCGCGACGCTCTCGCGTCTGTGTGGAATCACTCCGACGGTCACCTGGGGCCTCACCGACGCCTGCCGCACCGTGATCCGCAGCGCTGGCGTGCCGATGACACCGTCCGAAGTCCGCGACCGGCTGCTGCACATCGGCTTCGACCTGTCCGCCTACGCGAACGCCCTCGCCGCCATTCACACCACGCTCAAACGGCTGAACGACGCCGGCGAGTTCCGCAGCGTGTCGCACGGCGCGGCCTCCGCGGCAAAGGCCGGATATGTGTGGAACCGTCCGCCAAAGGCGGCAACGCTCGGCCCCGATGCAGCGCAGGTCATGCGCGAGATCAAAGAGAAGACGCCGAAACGAAAGCGAGAACGATGATGGACCTCGACCTGCGACGCCGGTTCTTCGCCGACGAAATCGCCGCGGTGGCCAATCTCCGGAGCGCGGCGCTGGTCGACGCGCTGGCCACGGTCCCGCGCGAGCGATTCCTGCCACCTGGCCCGTGGATGGTGGTTGGCGACGGCAGCGTCGGCGCCCAGCCGCGCCAGACGCCCGATGCCGATCCGGCGCACGTCTATCACAACTACTCGGTGGCCATTGATCCGGCACGCCAGCTGTTCAACGGCGCCCCCTCGTTGATTGCAGGCACGATCGAGATGCTGCAGTTGCGGCCGGGCGCGCGCGTGCTGCACGTCGGCGCCGGCCTGGGCTACTACACGGCGCTGATGGGCCATCTGGTCGGACCGGCGGGGCACGTCGCGGCGATAGAAATCGACGACGCCCTCGCCGCCGACGCGCAAAAGAACCTAGCCTGCACGCCATGGATCGCGATCGGCAACGAGCCGCCCTGCGGCGAACACCGATTCGACGCGATTCTCGTCAACGCTGGCGTCACCCATCCTGAACCGGCGTGGCTCGACGCCTTGGCCGTCGGCGGCCGGATGATCCTCCCACTCACCGCCGGCATCGCCGCGATGGGTCCAATCGGCAAGGGCGTCATGACGCTGGTCACCAGGCAGCCGGACGACAGCTTCGAAGCCCGCGTGCTCACGTTCGTGGCAATCTACTCGGCGATCGGTCTTCGCAACGAGGCGATCAACACGCAGTTGGGGCAGGCACTGATGCGGACTCCCTTTCCCAGGCTGAAGCGATTGCGGCGCGATCCGCACGAATCGTCGCCGGCGTGCTGGCTTCACACCGACGACGTCTGCTGGTCGATGTGACTGCGTCTGGCGTGGTCCTCGACGTCAGGGTCATCCCGCGCGCCGCCCGATCCGAAGTCGCTGGCACGCGCGACGGCGCCATCCTGGTACGCCTGCACGCGCCGCCGGTCGAGGGCGCGGCGAACGCTGAGCTCATCGCGGTGATGGCGAAGGCGCTCGCCGTTCCGAAGCGCGCGGTTACGATCGTGTCTGGAGAGCGATCGCGCCTCAAGCGCGTTCGCATCGATGGCGTCACCGCCGCGTATGCAGCAAGCCGACTTCCTCATTGAGAACGCCGCGCGCGTCGTCACCTGCGCCGGCGCGGCCCCACGCCGCGGTGCCGGGCAGCGCGACGTCGCCGCAATCGATGGTGCGGTCGTTGCCGCCCGCAACGGCGTCATCGTCCATGTCGGCCCCGCCGACACGCTCGATCGCTCGGTCCACGTCGCGCCGGACACGGTCCGCCTCGACGCGCGCGGCGGGACCGTCGTCCCCGGCTTCGTCGATCCTCACACCCACGTCGTCTTCGCCGGCGACCGTCGCGACGAGTTCCGTCTGCGCCTGGCGGGCGCGAGCTATACGCAGATCGCCGCAGCGGGCGGAGGCATCGTCAGCACCGTGGCGAGGACGCGAGCGGCGAGTGAGGACGAACTCGTCGCGCAGACTCGCCGGCGGCTCGACGCCATGCTTGCCTGCGGGACGACCACCTGTGAGGCAAAGAGCGGCTACGGGCTGACGCTCGACGCCGAGTTGAAACAGCTTCGTGTCCTTCGCCGGCTCGATGCCGAGCACCCGATCGACATCGTGCCGACGTTTCTCGGCGCCCACGAGATTCCGCCGGAGTATCGTGCCGACCGCGCCGCGTACGTGTCGCTGGTCATCGACCAGATGATTCCGCGGGTGGTCGAAGAACGGCTTGCCGAGTACTGCGACGTCTTCTGTGAGTCTGGCGTCTTCACGCCCGGCGAGGCGATCGCCATCCTGACTGCCGCCACTCGCGCCGGGTTGAAAGCACGCGTTCACGCCGACGAGCTCGGATCGAGCGGCGGAAGCCGCGTCGCCGCGCAGGTACGTGCGAGGTCGGCCGACCATCTCGTCTTTGTCGACCAGGCGGACGCCGACGCGCTTGCGGCTGCGGATGTGGCTGCCATTCTGCTGCCAACGGCATCCTTCTATCTGAAACTCGGCCGCTACGCGCCCGCGCGGATGCTGATCGAGCGCGGTGTGCCAGTGGCGCTCGCCACCGACATCAACCCTGGCGGCGGTTTCTCGCCATCGATGCCGTTTGCCATGACCCTGGCCTGCTGCGCGATGGACCTCACCGTCGAGGAAGCGCTCATTGCGGCCACAATCAACGCGGCGTGGTCGCTCGATCGGGCGCATCTGGTCGGCAGTCTCGAGCCAGGCAAGGCGATGGATGCCGTCATCATCGACGGCGACCTCACCGACCTCCTTCGCACCGACGCGCGCGCGGTCGCCGCCGTGGTCAAGCGGGGTATGGTCGTCTCCAGCTGATCACGGCACGAACCATGCTCGGGGTTGGGACATCGCACTGTTCGGGCACTCGACTCGTCAGCGTCCGATACGATCGTCGACCAAGGGAATCGCATGACCGCGCCAGCACACCCCGCCAACTTCTCGACCTACGCAGTTGCAGATCTACTCGACGCTTTCGCCTCGAACGAGCCGGCACCCGGAGGCGGCTCCGCGTCGGCACTCGCCGGCGCGATGGGCGTCTCGCTGCTCATCATGGCCGCCCGCGTGGCGCGGACGCGTCGAGGGACGCCCGAAGAAGTGGCCGACCTGTCCGAAGCGGCGGCACGCCTGCAGCCGATGCGCGAGACGCTGCAGGAGCTGGTCGATCGCGACAGCGCCGCCTACCAGGCGGTAGTCGCCGCCTACCGGCGGCCGAGAGGGGCGGACGAGGAGCGCGCGGTCCGTGAGCGTGCGGTCGTCGATGCGCTCGTCGGCGCCACCAACACGCCGCTCGACATGATGCGGCAGTGCGTCAGGGCACTCGACATTTCGGTCGAGGTCGCCGAGAAGTGCGTGTCGACGGCGTGCAGCGACGTCGGCGTCGCCATCGAGCTGCTGCTCGCCGCCACGCGCGGCGCGGGTCTGAGCGTCGACGCCAACATCGGCTCGATCCAGAACGCGCAGTTCGTGGAGCGCGCGCGCGCGGAGCGCGAGGACCTCGAGGCGGATGCCGTCGCCATCGCCACGCGAGCGCGGCGACTGCTGCCGCAGCGATGAAGTCTGAACAGGATTCGTAAAGGCGGACCGTCTCAGGCCCGCCGGTCAGGTCCGCCCGTCAACGCGACGGGACAGGCGCGCCGCCGAGCGAGAACGCCTCGACGCTGAACGACAGGTGCAGCGGACGCCGATAGCCTGGTGCCAGTTCAACCGGCTGGTCGTACGAGGCGGTCGCCGTGGTCCGCGTCCCTTCGCGCTGAACGTCGATCGCCTCAGGCGCAATCGGGATCTGGTAGGTCGCCGCCTTTTCGAGGATCCGCGCCTGCAGATCGCCGGGCGATTCCGCCCCGCCGAAGCGGATGGTCTGCTCGGTGTCGTCCTTGAACTGGTAATAACGCCACCAGACTGCGCCAGCGCGCGCAACGGCGTTAATCACGAGAGCGGCGATCAGCAGCCGGATCAGCGTCCCCATCAATGGATCTGATGGAGTAATCGTGTCCAGCGAACGCCGCTGAAGAGGCCGCGGTTGTCCTCGTTGAGCGAGAAGTAGATGAACAGCGCCTTCCCCTTCACATACTCGCGCGGCATGAAGCCCCAGTAGCGGCTGTCCTCGGAGTTGTCGCGGTTGTCGCCCATCATGAAGTACTTATCGGGCGGTACCGTCACGGGACCATAGTTGCGGCGCACATCGAAGCCGCTGTCTTCCGCCGGCCCACCCTGGGCCGGAAACAGGAAGTGCACATAGTCCTCTTCCAGTGCAGTTCCGTTGATGTAGACCTTCTTGTTGCGCAGTTCGACCGTCTCGCCAGGCAGCCCGATTGTCCGCTTCACGAAATCGCGATTGGGGTCCTCGGGATACTTGAAGACGATGATGTCGCCGCGCTTGATCGGGTCGATCGGCAGGAGCTTGCGCTCCCAGCTCCACAGGGTCGGTGCGAAGACGAACTTGTTGACGAGCAGATGGTCGCCGATGAGGAGGTTGTTCTCCATCGACCCGGTCGGGATCTTGAACGCCTGCACGACGAAGGTGCGGACGAACAACGCCAGGATCACGGCAACGCAGATCGATTCGAAATACTCGCGAACCGTCGACTTGCGATAGGGGACCGGCTCGGCCTCGCCCTTTGCCTTCACAGCTTTGCTCTGCGCCACATCTCACTCCGGCGGATCATGAAGGTCCGCCCCGACATCTGCTACGTCGCGCCGACCTTTATGGTCCCCGCGACCCTCACTCCGTGCCGACCTTCAAGACCGCCAGGAAGGCCTCCTGCGGTATCTCGACGCGACCGACGCGCTTCATCCGCTTCTTGCCTTCCTTCTGCTTCTCGAGCAGCTTGCGCTTGCGGGTGATGTCGCCGCCGTAGCACTTGGCCAGCACGTTCTTGCGGAGCGCTTTTACCGTTTCGCGGGCGATGACGCGGTTGCCGATCGACGCCTGGATCGCAATCTCGAACATCTGCCGCGGAATCAGCTCTCGCATCTTCGCGGCCAGCGCCCGCCCGCGATCGTAGGCCGCATCGCGATGGACGATGATCGAAAGCGCGTCCACCGGCTCCTGGTTGACCAGGATGTCCATCTTCACCAGCGGCGATTCCCAATAGCCGGTCACGTGATAGTCCAGCGACGCGTACCCGCGCGACATCGTCTTCAGCCGATCGTAGAAGTCCATGACGACTTCGTTGAACGGCAGCTCGTAGGTGACGAGCACGCGATCCGACTTGAGGTATTCGAGCTTCTTCTGGATGCCGCGCTTGTCCTGACAGAGCTGCAGGATCGGGCCGACGAATTCAGACGGCGTCAGGATCATCGCGGTGATGACCGGCTCTTCGAGCCTGGCAATCAGGCCGGCGTCCGGCAGCTTCGCCGGGCTGTCGATCTCGTGCACCTCGCCGTCGGTCGTCGTCACCCGGTACAGCACGCCCGGCGCGGTGGTCACCAGGTCCATGTTGTATTCGCGCTCGAGCCGCTCCTGCACGATCTCCATGTGCAGCAGCCCGAGGAAACCACAACGGAACCCGAAGCCGAGCGCCGCCGACGTTTCCGGCTCGTAGAAGAACGACGCGTCGTTCAGCCGCAGCTTCTCGAGCGCCTCGCGCAACTCGGCGTACTGGTGGCTCTCGACCGGATACAGCCCGGCGAAGACCATCGGCTTCAGTTCCTTGAAGCCGGGGAACGGCTCGGTGGTCGGCCGCGCCGTCTCGGTGACGGTATCGCCGATCTTCGCGTCGGCCACCACCTTGATGTTGGCGACGATGAACCCGACCTCGCCGACGCCGAGCTCGTCGACCGGCACCGCCTTCGGCGAAAAGACACCGAGGCCGTCCACCTCGTAATCCTGCTTGGTCGCCATCAGCCGGATCTTCGACTTCGTGCGTAGTACACCGTCGATCACGCGGACGACGATGACGACGCCGCGGTACGGGTCGTACCAGGAATCGAAAATCAGCGCTTTGAGCGGCGCATCGGGGTTGCCCGTGGGCGTCGGGAATCGCTCGACGACAGCCTCGAGGATGTCGTGAACGCCGGTGCCTTCCTTGGCGCTGGCCAGGATCGCCGTCGCGCTGTCGAGACCGATGATGTCCTCGATCTGCCGCTTGCACTCGTCCGGTTGCGCGCTCGGCAGGTCGATCTTGTTGATGACCGGGATGATCTCGAGGTTGTTCTCGACGGCGAGATAGGCGTTCGCCAGCGTCTGCGCCTCGACGCCCTGTGACGCATCGACGAGCAGGAGTGCGCCTTCGCAGGCAGCGAGCGAACGCGTCACTTCGTAGCCGAAGTCGACGTGGCCTGGCGTGTCGATCAGGTTCAGGACGTACTGCTGGCCGCTCGTCGCCGTGTAGTTCAGGCGAACCGGATGGGCCTTGATGGTGATGCCGCGCTCGCGCTCGAGGTCCATGGCGTCGAGAACCTGCGCCTCCATCTCACGGGCCTGCAGGGCCCCGGTGAGCTCGAGGAAGCGATCGGCCAACGTCGACTTGCCATGGTCGATGTGCGCGATGATCGAAAAGTTTCGGATATTCCGCTGATCCATCGGGTTACGAACAGGAAATTATAGCCCGCGGCCCTCCGCGAGCCTGTCGCAGCCCGGTCATTCGCGACGCGTCGTGCCGCCGGGTCGCGTCACGCCCGCGGCGGCCGCCCCTCGCCGAAGCGGGTCGTGCTCCACAACATCAAGACCGCCACGAAGAGAGCGACGAGCGCGCGTGGATCGATTGCGGGCAGGTGTGGCATGCCCCGACCGTATCACGCGATGGCCCCTGGGCGGCTGGAGTTTCGTCGTCTTGCGCCGATATGTCCGTTCGATCACACCAGTTGATCGCGAGCCGTGGTGGCCGCCGCAAAATGCACGAAAGTGCGCGGAGTTGGAACTCAATGCGTCTGTTCAGCGGTCTTCAAGGCGTCCGGATCACGCGGCGGCTCCTCATCATGGGAGCGGCATTCACGCTGCCGATAGCCCCGATGCTGATTCTGCTGACGCAGGGGGTCAACGTCGTCATCGACACCGCGGAGCTCGAGCTCGACGGCAATGCCTATCAGCGGCCGCTCGAGCGTCTGCTGCAGGGCATCTCGGAGCGCCAGCTGCTGCTGACCGGCGCCGACCGTTCAAGCACGCAGGAAGCGGACGCGACGATCGACCGGTCGTTCGACGAACTGGCCGCGGTCGACCAGCGCATCGGCGCACACCTGCAATTCACCACCGACGGCCTGGCCCAGCGGAATCGTGATCACGTGCGCGTCGAAACAGTACGCGCGGAGTGGGACACGCTGAAGGCCGGTGTTCCGGCCGGCGACGTCGCCACGAAGCACCGGCACCTGCTCGACGACGTGCGGACGATGATCACGCACGCTGGCGACACGTCGTTCCTGATTCTCGACCCCGACCTCGACTCCTACTACACGATGGACGCGACGCTGCTGGCGTTGCCGCAGACGCAGGACCGCATCACCAGCATCCTTGCCTACGTGAAACAGCGCGGGTCGAAGAAGGTGCTGACGCACGACGAACAGATCCAGCTGGCCGCCTACGCGTCGACGCTCGAGGAAAGCGACATCGCCCGCATTGCCGGCGACGTCGACACTGCGCTCAACGAGGACAAGAACTTTTACGGCGTGAACGGCACGCTGCAGAGCGCGCTGAAGCCCGGCGTCGACCAGTACCTCGACAGCGCCCGCAAACTCGTCGCCACGCTTCGGACGGCCAGCACGGCGCCCACCAGTGTCACGGCAACACCGCCGCCCTCGTGCAAAGCGCCGGTCAAGCCGCGCCGCAGACGGGCGGCGAAATGGCTCGAGCAGTGCTTCCCGCAGCCGACCCCGGTCGCGGTCGATCTGGCGCCGGTTCTCGCCGCGGGAATCGCCGCGCATCGCGAGAGCTTCGCCGCGTGGCAGCCGAGTGTCGACACGCTGGATGCGCTGTTGAACACACGACGCGATGCCTACACCTCGACCCGCGCCTGGACGCTCGCTCTGAGCGCGCTGGCCTGGCTGGCGGCCATCGGCGTCGCCTTCGCCGTGTCGCGCAGCATCACCGGACCGCTCACCCGCATCACCTCCGAACTGGGCGCCGGCGCCAGGCACGTCACCTCGACGGCCGGTGCGGTGGCGGAATCGGCGCAGGAGATGGCGCGCGGCGCCAACAACCAGGGGTCGTCGCTCGAACAGGCGTCCTCGTCGATGGAGCAGATGGCGGCGATGACGCGCGCCAACGCCGACCAGGCGTCGAAGGCGGCCACCCTGATGGAAGAAGCGCGAGCGTCGGTCGATGGATCGCACGTCGCCCTCGACCAGATGATGCAGTCGATGAACGGCATCCGCGATTCCAGCCGGCAGATTTCCCGCATCATCAAAACGGTCGACGAGATTGCGTTCCAGACCAACCTGCTGGCGCTGAACGCCGCCGTCGAAGCGGCGCGCGCCGGATCGGCCGGAGCCGGGTTCGCCGTCGTCGCCGACGAAGTGCGCAGCCTGGCGCAGCGCTCGGCCGACGCGGCGCGCAGCACCGCGGAGCTGATTGAAGACGCGATCGTCAAGACCCGCGAGGGCAACGACAACGTCGACCAGGTGGCGGCGTCCGTGCGGGCCCTGGTCGAGCGCGTCACCGACGTGAAGGCGATCGTCGACCAGGTGAGCGACGCGAGCCATCAGCAGGCGCAGGGGATCGGCCAGGTCACGGCGGCGATTTCCGAGATCGAGCGGGTGACGCACGCCACCGCGAGCACCGCGGAACAGAGCGCCTCGGCCAGCGAGCTCCTCTCGGCGCACGCCGACGCGACGCTGCTGGCCGTCGCCAAGCTGCACACGATGATTGCGGGTGCGCAGCGGCCGTCGAAACCGGCGCCGGGCAAGCCGGCCGCCGCGAAACCGCGCGCCGCGAAGACCCGGAAGATCAGCGCTGGTCGAGCGGCGTAAAGCGCTGCGGATAGTCCGGCCCGATGTAGTCGGCGCGTGGCCGAATCAACCGGTTGTTGGCGTACTGTTCGAGAATGTGCGCGGTCCAGCCCGACATCCGGCTGACCGCGAAGATCGGCGTGTAGAGGTCGATCGGAATCCCGAGCGTGTAGTACATCGACGCCGAGTAGAAGTCGACGTTCGGATTCAGCTTCTTCTCCGCCTTGACCAGCGCTTCGATGCGCTGCGACATGTCGAACCAGGCGGTGCTGCCGGCGCGCTTGCCCAGATCACGAGACATCTGCCGCAGATGCGTGGCACGCGGATCCTCGGTCTTGTAGACGCGATGGCCGAAGCCCGAGATCTTTTCCTTCCGCGCAAACTTGCCCCGCACGAACTCGTCGATGCGATCGCCCGTGGCGGTCTGCCCCAAGTCGAGCAGCATCTTCATCACTTCGGCGTTGGCACCGCCATGTAACGGTCCCTTCAGCGTGCCGATCGCCGCGACCACCGCTGAATAGATGTCGGTGAGCGTCGCCGCCGCAACGCGGCCGGCAAACGTCGATGCGTTCAGCTCGTGATCGGCATGAAGGGTCAGGGCAACGTCGAAGGCGCGGATGGCGGTCGAATTGGGGCGCTCGCCGGTGAGCATGTAGAGAAAGTTGGCCGCGTGGCTCATCGCCGGATCCGGAGCAATTGGACCGCCGCCGGCCTGCAGGCGCCCCCAGGTCGCCACGATCGTCCCGACCTGCGCCGTCAGCCGCACCGCCTTGCGGTACTGCGCCTGCGGCGACGCATCGTTCGCCTCGGCGTCGTAGTGCGCCAGCGCCGACGTGATGGTGCGCAGCGCGTCCATGCCGTCGACCGGCGGCAGGCTGCGCATCAACCGGATGATCGATTCCGGCAGCGCCCGCGCCGCCGCGAACTGCGACTGCAGGTCGCCAAGCTCGTACCGCGTCGGCAATCGCCGATGCCACAGCAGATAGCACACCTCCTCGAAGGTCGCGCCCTGCGCGAGATCGTGGATGTCGTAGCCGCAGTACGCGAGCACGCCGCGGTCGCCATCGAGATAACAGATCGCCGACGACGTCGCGACGACGTCCTCGAGCCCGCCCTTCGGTTTGTCTACAGTGGCTGCCATGTTGGAGGGATCTTAGTTCACTGGCGATGGGCCACGGAGACACGAAGACACGGAATCTCTTTGGCTATCGAGCTGCGACTCGCAGCGAAGGGCGCCGCAATCACCCGGTCAAACCCAACCAACTCCGTGTCCCCGTGCCTCCGTGGCCCGTGGGAGTGGCTGTCGCCGGATCTAGCAGGCCGCTGAAAAAGTGACGTCCATAGACATTCCATCCGTCGTGGGAGGGCGATCCGCAGTCATGTCCACGGGCCACGAAGGCACGGAGACACGGAGGTGTGAGGTCATGGGCGCATCCTCGCGGCGGCCGTCAGATCGTGGCCGACGCCATCAAGCGACGCATCCGGACGATGTTGTACGCCGCCGCGGTGAAGGTAAAGATCCAATCGACCAATCGGCCACCACGGTGTCGCAGTTTGCGCAGGCCGCCGATGGTCTTCATCCAGCCGAAGCCCTGCTCGACGAGTTTGCGCTTCTGCTGGCTGATCGCGTAGCCCGCGTGACTCGTCGTCCGCGCATCGACTGCACTGCGTCGCTTCGTCGTGTGTTGCGCGATGTGCGGCGTCGCGCGCATGGCGCGCAGGCCGGCCACGAAATCTCGCGTGTCGTAGCCCTTATCTGCCGCGACGGTGACCCGACGCGCGCCCCCGATCGCGTGGACCATCATCAGCGCCGCGTCGCGCTCACCATGGCCATCAGCCGGCGTGACGCGCGTCTGCACGATGAGGCCGGATCGATGCTCCATCAGGAGATGGCCCAGATAGCCGAGTCGCGCCTCTCGCCCCTGCGCCTTCTTATAGAGGCGCGCATCCGGATCGGTCGTCGAACGATGCGTCGCATTGGTGCGCGGCTGCCCGTGGAAGTCGACCGCGGGATTGCTGCCACCCGACGGCGGCTCCTCTTCGTCACGCGGACGGAAACTCTTGTGGCTGGCCCAGGCTTCCAGCAATGTGCCGTCGACCGTGAAGTGATCCCCCGACAGCAGCCGCGCGGTCTTGGCCTGCATCAGCACGGCCTCGAAGAACGCGGCCGCCACCTCGCCCTCGAGCAACCGGTCGCGATTCTTGGTGAACGTGGTCGGCGCCCAGACAGGGTCATCGATGCCGAGCCCGACAAACCAGCGAAACAGCAGGTTGTAATCCAGCTGCTCCATCAACTGGCGCTCGCTGCGTATCGTGTAGAGCGCTTGCAGCAGCAGCGCGCGCAGCAGCCGCTCCGGGGGAATCGACGGCCGGCCGAAGTGGACATAGAGCGCGCCGAAGCGTGGCGACAGCTGCTCCAGCGCCTGGTCGGTGATGCGGCGGATCGCCCGCAGCGGGTGATCCCGCGGCACGCGCTCCTCCAACGACACGTAGCTAAACATCGCCCCCGGCTGCTCGTCCGCTCCACGCATGCACGCGCTCCCTTCGTGAGTGCGAGCATCGTAGTACGAACAAATCAGCCTGTGGTACTTACTTTTTCAGCAGCCTGCTAGAGCTCTTCTTCGGTGGCGGGATTGAGGACGACGCTCTCGCCGGCGTACTGCTGGATGATCGAGAGCAGGCCGGTGTAGAGGAAGCCGATCTGGAACAGCACCAGGAACGGCAGCGTGCCGTAGATGCCGTTGGCGAGGGCGTAGAACACCGTGGCGGTGAAGTAGAGACCGAGCGCCAGCTCGATGATCGGCTGCACCACGAAGCTCTGGCGGTACTTCTTGCCGATCCACTCGTCGCCCTGGGCTTCGATGTGGTACTTCGGCGTGCGGGCGAATTCGCTCTGCTTGTTGAAGAGCGCCTCGAACACGGCCTTGGTGTTGTTCACAGCCAGACCGATACCGATCGACATCAGGAACGGCAGGTACTTGGCGCGCGTGATCCAGTCGTCGTGGAGCTCGCGCTGGCACACCATGTAGAAGTTGGCCACCGACGCGGTGGCCGCGAAGAACAGCGGTACGTCGATGAGCAGCATCTCGTACAACCCCATGTTGTAGCGGATGACCATCGACGGCGCCATCAGCACCGACAGCACGCACATCAGCGGGTAGTTGAAATTCGCCGAGAGGTGGAAGAACGCCTCGGCCTTCACGCCGAACGGCAGGTTCGACCGCAGCAGGCGCGGCAGCAGCTTGCGGCACGTCTGAATCGAGCCTTTGGCCCAGCGGTGCTGCTGCGACTTGAACGCGTTCATCTCCACCGGCACTTCGGCCGGCGCGATCAGATCCGGCAGGAACACGAAACGCCAGCCGCGCAGCTGGGCGCGATAGCTGAGATCGAGATCCTCCGTCAGCGTGTCGTGCTGCCAGCCGCCGGCGTCGACGATGGCGGCGCGACGCCAGATGCCGGCGGTGCCGTTGAAATTGAAGAAGTGCCCCGACCGGTTGCGGCCGCCGTGCTCGAGTACGAAGTGCGCGTCGAGCAGGATCGACTGCACCTTGGTCAGCAGCGAATAGTCCTGGTTGATGTGGCCCCAGCGCGCCTGCACCATCGCGATCTGCGGATCGACGAAGTACTGAACCGTCCGCTGCAGGAAATCGGTGGTCGGAATGAAGTCGGCGTCGAAGATGGCGATGAACTCGCCCTTGGCAACCTGCATCCCCGCTTCGAGCGCGCCCGCCTTGTAGCCGGTGCGATCGGTCCGGTGCAGGTACGTGATATCGATCCCTTTCGCCGCGTTGCGGCGAACGGCACGCTCGGCAACCAGACAGGTTTCATCCGTCGAGTCGTCGAGGACCTGGATCTCCAGCAGTTCGCGCGGGTAGTCGATGTCGCAGACCGACTCGATGAGGCGATCGGCGACGTACATTTCGTTGTAGATCGGCAGCTGGATCGTGACGACAGGAAGCGCGCTCAGCGTGCCAGCCGGCTGCGGTACGCGATCCTTGTTCTTCATGTACAGGTAGACCAGGTAGTACCGATGCCACCCGTACACCGCCAGAATGACCAGAACGAAGAAATACGTCGCGAGAACGAGAGTTTCGCCGACGCTCATAGGGTGAACGCACCCGCAGTACGCACCTTGAGACTCTAGCGTCTCGACCGCGCTAAAGTCAACGAAACCGAGCCATTTACGGCCTGAATCGATGAATTCTTCCGAGCTTGCCCGACTCCTGACCAACGTCCAGCGCGGTGATGTCGACATCGCCGCCGCATCCGAGCAGATCCTGCACGCACTGCGCGCGGCGCCATACGAAGATCTGGGCTTCGCGCGCGTCGATACGCACCGCGAAGTGCGGCAAGGCTTTCCCGAGGTGATCCTCGGCGTCGGCAAGACGCCGGAGCAGATCGCGGCAATCGCCGAGCGGATCGTCCAGCGCGGCCAGTCGCTCCTCGTGACCCGTGCCACGCCGGACGCCTTCGACGCCGTCCGCGCGCTGTGCACCGGCGCCGTCTACCACGCAGACGCCCGTGCCATCACGCTCCGGAACGGCGAGATCCCGAAAGGGCGCGGCACCGTCTGCATCGCCTGCGCCGGCACCTCCGATCTGCCGGTTGCCGAGGAAGCGGTCATCACCGCGCAGATGATGGGGAACGACATCGATCGGATCTATGACGTCGGCGTCGCCGGCATCCATCGCCTGCTCCGCGAGCGCGAACGCCTCCAGCGCGCCCGCGTCATCATCGTCGTGGCCGGCATGGAAGGCGCGCTGCCAAGCGTGGTCGCCGGCCTGGTCGACGTGCCGGTCATCGCGGTACCCACCAGCATCGGCTACGGCACCAGCTTTGGCGGCATCGCGGCGCTGCTCGGCATGCTGAACAGCTGCGCCAACGGCGTCGCGGTGGTCAATATCGACAACGGCTTCGGCGCGGCCTGCATCGCCAGCTCGATCAATCATCTGTAACCAGCTCATGGCACAGGGCTACCGGCTCACGCGGCCCGCTGGCCGCCGTGAGCCCCGTAAGCCGTGAGTCGTCCGCCGTAAGCCGTAAGCCGTAAGCCGTAAGCCGTAAGCCGTGAGCCGTGAGCCGTGAGCCGTGAGCCGTGAGCCGGTACACCCCCTGGTACACTTAGCGATTCCTGCCATGAACGCGAACGCTCTGCGGTCCCTGGAGTTCGATCGCATCGTGTCTGTCGTGATCGGTCTCGGCGTGACGCCGCCCGGGCGCGACCGGCTGGCGGAGCTGCATCCGATGACCGACGCCGGGCGCGTGGTCGCCGCGCAGCGGGCGACGACCGAGGCGGCGCGGTTTCTCGGCGACCATCCCGGCTTCCCGCTGCGCGCCCCCTCGGACCTCGAAGAGATCCTCGAGGGGCTGAACGTCGAGGGGCGGCCGCTCGAACCTCTGCGTCTGTTCGGGCTCTCGGAGTTTCTCGAGTCGATCGAGCAGTCGCGGGCGGCGGTGCAACGGCTGTCGGGCTTTCCGATTCTGACCGGCCTGGTCGAGCGCGTCTCGTCGTTCAAGGGCGAGATTGCCGACGTTCGTCGCAAGATCGACCCCTCAGGTGAAGTCGCCGACAACGCGAGTCCGGCGCTCGCCTCGATTCGCGAGCGGCTGCGGCGTCACAAGCAGAAGCTGCGCAGCACGCTCGATTCGCTGGCCCGCGGCCGCGACACCTCGAAGTATCTGCAGGAGCAGGTCGTCACCGATCGCAACGGCCGCTACGTGCTGATGGTGCGGGCGGAGCATCGCGGCTCCATTCCGGGCATCGTCCACGGCGGATCGTCGACCGGTGCGACGCTGTTCGTCGAACCGCTCGAAACGGTCGAAATCAACAACGAGATCGTCGAGCTCGAGGAGCAGGAAGCCGAAGAGGTCCGGCGCATTCTCCTGGCGCTGACGGATGCCTTCCGGGCACGGCCGACCGATCTGCGCGCAACCCTCGATGTCGCGACCGAGCTCGACGTCGTTCAGGCGCGCGGCCGTTTCTCGCTGATGGTCGGCGGCATCGAAGCCTCGATTTCGCAGGACGGTTCGTTCGAACTGCGCGGTGCGCGCCACCCGCTGCTGATGCGACGCGTCCAGGAGCGATTGCGGGACAGTGACGATGTGGGGCGGGTCTTGTCAGACCCGCCAGGCGAACCTGACAAGGTTCGCCCCACCGACAGCATCGATCCGGTCCCGGTCGACATCCTGTTGGCGCCGCCCGCACGCGTGCTCGTTGTCACCGGCCCGAACACCGGTGGCAAGACGGTCGCCCTCAAGAACGCGGGTCTGCTGGTGGCGATGGCCCAGTCCGGTCTACACATTCCGGTCGACCAGGGGTCGCGGCTGCCGGTGTTCCGCTCGCTCTTTGCCGACATCGGCGACGAGCAGTCGATCTCGGCGAGCCTCAGCACCTTCTCGGCGCACATCACCAACGTCGTCTCGATGGATCGCGAGCTGTCGCTCCCCTGTCTGGTACTGCTCGACGAAGTCGGCGCCGGCACCGATCCCGCTGAGGGTGGCGCGCTCGGCACCGCCGTGATCGATCATTTCCGCAAGCGCGGTTCTCACCTGATCGCAACGACGCACTACGACTCGCTGAAGTCGTATGCCTCGACGACCCAAGGTGTCGTCAGCGCGGCGTTCGGGTTCAATCCGGAGACGTTTGCGCCGACCTATCGCTTGATCTACGGATCTCCCGGACGGAGCCTCGCGATCGAAATCGCGCGGCGTCTCGGCATGCCGGCGAGCGTGATCGCCGCCGCGCGTGAAAACCTCGGCGAGCGCGAGAAACAGCTGGCCGAGCATCTGGCGCGTGTCGATCAGGATCTGGCGCGACTGGAACAGGAGCGACGGCAGGTCTCGCGCGAGCGCGCCGCCGTCGCCGAGGCCGAGCGTAAGCTGCGCGGACGCGAAGAGTCGATCAGCCAGCGGGAAGAGACCTTCAAGCGCCGTCTCGATGCCAAGCTCGAAGATCAGCTGCGCAATGCACGCCGCGAGATCGACACCGTGATCGAAGGGCTCAAGACGCGCGCGGCGGAGCTGTCCGAGCAGGCTGCGGTCCGATTGCGGTCTGGCGACAAAGTCCGCGCGTTAGGGATCAGCACCGGCGACACCGGTGCGGTCAAAGCCGATGCGCGCGCGGCGCTCGACGCCGTCGTGGATCGGCTGCGGAACAAGACCGAGTCGACGCCGCCAGCGCCAGAGCCGGCGCCAGGTCCAATCGACGTCGGCACGCGTGTGCGCGTCGGGGCGCTCGGCCTCGAAGGTACGGTGGTGGAACTGCAGGGGAAACAGGCCGAGGTCGACGTGCGCGGCAAACGGCTGCGTGCGGCGGTGCGCGAACTCGTCGCCATCGGCGGCCAGGCACGTAGCGCCGGGGCTTCAGCCGCCGCGACGCCGGCGCGCGTGCACGTCAACGTCGACCTGCAGCCGCGCGAAGGCTTGCTGTCCGAGATCAACGTGATCGGGTGCACCGTTGACGAAGCGCTGACGCGCCTTGAGAAGTTCCTCGACGAAACGATGGTGACCGACATTCGCGAGATTCGCATCGTTCATGGTCACGGCACCGGTCAGCTTCGTCGCGCCATCACCGAGTTTCTCAGGAATCACCCGCTCGTCGCGACCAGTCAGCTGGCGCCGCAGAATCAGGGCGGCGGCGGCGCAACGATCGTGGAGTTGAAAGAGTGATCCGTCATACCCGATGTGAAATTCACGATTCACAATGAGCCGCCCATGGAACGTCACATTTGAGTTTTTCATCGTGAATTTCGAATTTTCGTAATGGCTCTCTTCCCGCAGGCCTTCATCGAGGATCTGAAGCGCGCGGCCGACATCGTCACCGTCGTGCAGGACTACGTGCAGCTGAAGAAGGTGGGTGCGACCTACAAGGGGCTGTGTCCGTTTCACGGTGAAAAGACGCCGTCATTTCACGTCAATCGCGACAAGGGCTTCTTCCACTGCTTCGGCTGCGGCGTCGGCGGCGACGTCTTCAAGTTCCTCGAGCTACACGACAAGGTCGGCTTTCAGGAAGCGGTGAAACAGCTGGCGCAGCGCTTCGGCATGTCGATGCCCGAGCTCGAAGCGTCGGACGAGCAGCGGGCGAACGCGGCCGAACGCGAAACGCTGCTCAAGGTCCACGAGGCGGCGGCGGCCTGGTTCCGCCAGCAGCTGGCGGCGCCGGCCAGCGCGCGCATCCGCAAACAGATCGCGGATCGCGGCGTCGACGTCGACACGGCGGAGACATTTGGCTTCGGCTTCGCGCCACCCTCGCGCGACGGTCTGAAGCAGGCGCTGCTGGCGCAAGGCTTCTCGCAGGCGGTACTGGTGCGAGCCGGGCTGGTGGTGCAGCGCGAGGACGGCTCGGTGATTGATCGGTTCAGGAATCGTCTGATGATTCCGATCGCGCGCGACAGCGGCGCGGTGATCGCGTTCGGCGGCCGCGCCGTCGATCCGGATCAGCAGCCGAAGTATCTCAACTCGCCGGAGACGTCGATCTATTCGAAGGGGCGGATGCTCTATGGCCTGAACCTGTCGAAGGCGGCGATTCGGCAGCGCGGCTTTGCGATCCTGGTCGAGGGGTACTTCGACTTCGCGCAGGTCTACCGGGCCGGGTACGAGGCGGTGGTCGCGTCGTGCGGCACGGCGCTGACGCCGCAGCAGGCGCAGCAGCTCCGCCGGTTCACCGGCCGGATCGTCCTCAGCTTCGACCCCGACGCCGCTGGCCAGGGGGCGGCGACGAAATCGTGCGAGATGCTCGTTGCCGAGGGGTTCGAGGTGAACGTGCTGCTGCTGCCGGCCGGCGACGACCCCGACACCTTCATCCGGCGGCACGGGAAGGCGGCGTACGGTGAACTGCTCACCAAGTCGAAGCCGTATCTTGAATATCTGCTCGATCGGGTGGGGGCGACGCACGACCTGAACACCGACGAGGGGCGGGTCAAGTTCTTCTCGGAAATGCTCCCGGTGGCCGCCCGGATTCCGGACGTCGCCATGCGTGATCGGTTTGCAGACCGGATTGCGTTCAAGGCACGGGTGACAGACGAGGTCGTACGGGCCGAAATCCGCAGAGCGGCCGTCCAAAAGCAGGAGACGATGCCGCGGAGGGAGGTTCTGTCCTTTGGGCAGGTCACCAAGGCGGAAAAAGGGCTGATTTGGTGGCTGGTCCACCAGCCGGCCCCAGCCCTGGCTGCACTGAAATCGCTCGAACCGGCAGATTTTGAGGGTCTGGGAGCCCGGTCGGTGCTGGATCTCGCGCGAAAACTGAATGAAGATAAGGGATTCTCTCCAGCGGTTCTCCTCGAGCGTCTCAGCATGGGGGAGGCCCAGCTCGTGACTGAAGTCGCCAGCGAAGGCGAAGCGCCGGTTCACGACGTGGAGAACTGTGCGCGGATCCTCCGCCGCCTCCGCTACGAGCGGGAGCGCGCGGGGCTTCAACGCGAGATCGACCGCCTGCAACAGCTCGGGGCGGCGCAACACGACGCGCAGATCGACGCCCTCTGGGCGCGGAAGCGCGACCTGCTGCGACGGATTGAAGATTTGAACTGAAGATGGCGGGTCGCCGCGCGACCCGCCCGATGTACGCCAGTACGTAGGCCGGGTCTGCGAAGCAGACCCGGCAACCGGTCCCACGACGCACCGGTTTCCATGGTTCGGAGGAGTCGACCTTGTCGATCGAAGAAAAATACGACGAAGTACGCCAGCTGATTAACGTCGGCAAGGAAAAGGGCTACCTGCTCTACGACGAAGTCAACGAGATGCTCCCCTCGGAGATCACCTCCTCGGAAGAGCTCGATGACCTCTTCAACGCGTTCGGCAGCGCCGGCATCGAGGTCGTCGATTCCGACAAGGCTTACCGCGGCGACAAGGATTTCGATCGCGACGGCAACGAGGACGGACCCGAGCTCGACCTCACGCCCGGCGCCCTCGACAAGACCAACGACCCCGTCCGTATGTACCTGCGCGAGATGGGCACGGTCCCGCTGCTCACGCGCGAAGGCGAAGTCGCGATCGCCAAGCGTATCGAGCGGGGCAAGCTTGCCGTCATCAAGTCGATCTCGCGCACGCCGACGATCGCCAAGCGCATTCTCGTCATGGGCGATCAGCTCCGCGCCGGCGAACGCACCATCCGCGAGCTGGTCATCTTCAGCGACGAAGAGATCACCGACGAGGTGATCGAAGAGCGCAAGGAAGAAGTGCTCGGCCAGATCGAGACCGTGCGCAAGGCGCGGCTCAACTTCACCAAGCTGGCCGAAAAGCTCGAGGACGTTCCGAAGAAGGAAAAGCCGAAGTACCGCCGGGCGCGGTGGAAGACGCTGCGCGCCCGCATCGAGGTGTCGCGCGCCATCCGCCGCATCGAGTTCACCGAAACGATCAAGCGCCGCCTGATCGACGAGGTCAAGGACGTCGTCGACGCGGTGCAGCGCATTCAGCGCGAAGCCGACGGCATCGATCGCGTCCTCAACCCGAAGGTCAAGACCAAGGGCCCGAAGCTGAAGGAAGAGGACAAGAAGAACCTCCTCAAGAAGCACAAGGACCTGAAGGTGCAGGTCAAGCAGATGACCGACGATCTGGAAGAGACGCCCGAGCGTCTCCGCCGGACCATCGAGGTCATCTACCGCGGTGAAGCGCAGGCGGAACAGGCGAAGAAGGAGCTGGTCGAAGCCAACCTCCGTCTCGTCGTCTCGATCGCGAAGAAGTACACCAATCGCGGGCTGCAGTTCCTCGACCTGATTCAGGAAGGCAACATCGGCCTGATGAAGGCGGTCGACAAGTTCGAGTACCGTCGCGGCTACAAGTTCTCGACCTACGCCACGTGGTGGATCCGCCAGGCGATCACCCGCGCCATCGCCGACCAGGCGCGCACGATCCGCATCCCGGTCCACATGATCGAGACGATCAACAAGTTGATCCGCACGTCGCGCGCGCTGGTGCAGGAGCTCGGGCGCGAACCGACATCGGAAGAGATCGCCAAGCGGATGGACATCCCGGTGGCGAAGGTGCGCAAGGTCCTCAAGATCGCGCAGGAGCCAATCTCCCTCGAGACGCCGATCGGCGAAGAGGAAGATTCGCATCTTGGCGACTTCATCGAGGACCGCAACATCGTCTCGCCGGCTGAAGCGGTCATCAATCTGAACCTGAAGGAACAGACCGAGGCCGTGCTGAAGACGCTGACGCCGCGCGAGGAAAAGGTGATCAAGATGCGGTTCGGCGTCGGCGACGGCAGCGAGCACACCCTCGAAGAAGTGGGCCAGAACTTCGCCGTCACCCGCGAGCGCATCCGCCAGATCGAAGCGAAGGCGCTGCGCAAGCTGCGCCACCCGTCGCGTTCGCGTAAGCTCAAGGCGTTCCTGGAAGGCAGAACGTAGGAAGTGGCGAGGCGTCCCTGATTCCCCTGAGGGCCAGCCCCGCCGAAGCCCGCCTCCGCGTGGCGAGCGATACGTGCCACGCTCCGGCGTGGCGAAGGCGGGCCCGTAGCTCAGCGGTTAGAGCGGCCGGCTCATAATCGGTTGGTCCCAGGTTCGAATCCTGGCGGGCCCACTCAAACGATGGAAATCCCAAATTCCAAATTCCACATCCCAACGGCCCAGGCACCAGGCCTGCGGTTGGGTGTTGGGATTTGGGATTTGGGCTTTGGGATTTCCTAATGTTTCCAGCTCTCGAGCACCTCATCAAACTCCAGCATCTCGAGTCGACGATCACGGAGGCACGGCAGAAGATCGCCGCGCACCCGCAGCGTCTCGCCGAAGTCGACGCTCGCCTCCAGGAAGTCCAGTCGAAGGTCGACGGAGCCAAGCAGCGGTCGAAGGACAACCAGGACGCACGGCGCGCGCTCGAAAAAGACGTCGCCATGTATCAGGGCCGTCTCTCGAAGTTCCGCGATCAGCAGGCCGCGGTGAAGAACAACCGCGAATACCAGGCGCTCGGACACGAGATCGAGACCGCGCAGAAAGACCTCGGCACCGTCGAGGAGAAGGTGATCGAGCGGATGGTCGAAGCCGACGGCATCGCGGACGACGTCAAGGCCGCTGAAGCCGAGCTCGCGGCGCAGCGGAAGGTGATTGAGGCCGAGAAGCAGGAGCTGATCGCCGACCACGCGGCGGACGAGGCCTCGCTGGCCAGGTCGATCGACGCACGTGTCGCGCTGCTCAAAGGCCTTGAGCCGCGGCTTGCCGCCCTTTTCGAACAGGTCGCGCGCGTGCGTAAAGGTGTCGCGGTCGCAGTGGCCACGCGTGATGGGCTCTGCTCCGTCTGCCACGTCCGCCTGCGTCCGATGGTGTTTCAGCAGGTACGCGCCAACAACGACATCATCCAGTGCGACAGCTGTCAGCGCATCCTCTACTACACGCCGCCTCCGCCGCCGGTGGAGCATCCGATCGTCCGCACCTAGTGGCGCAAGGATCCCTGTTTGATGACGTGGACGCTCCGGCGCGTCCGCGTTCGGCGACCGCGAACATCGACGGCGGCTCGCGCGGCAATCCTGGCCCTGCCGCATACGGCGCCTACATCCAGCTCGATAACGGCGACGTCGTACAGCTCAAAGGCTTCATCCCGCACTGCACGAACAACGTCGCCGAATACAACGGCCTGCTGCACGCGCTGCGCTGGGCGGTCGAGCACGGCCTCACCACCCTGCACATCCGCGCCGACTCGGAACTGCTGGTCAAGCAGATGAAGGGCGTCTACCGGGTCAAGAACCCGGGTTTGCAGCCGCTGTTCGAAGAAGCCAAGTCGCTGGTGCGACAGCTCGGACGCGTCACCTTCGAGCACGTCCGCCGCGAGTACAACAAGGACGCCGATCGTCTCTGCAACGAGGCGATGGACGAAGCCGCCGCGCAGTCGTAGGGCTTCAGGCGGCCCGAATCACGCCGGCGATCCGACCCGCCTTCTCCTTCTCCATCCGGTACGACGTCAGCACGTCGAGATGCATCGCGGTGCACAGCCCCGCGATATGAATGTTCTCCTCGGCAACGCCGGCGAGCATCAACTGATCGCGATTCGCACCGGCGACATCCAGCCGCATCTTCGGGCGCTGATGGCTGCCGCGCGGCGGTGGCGGTGCGAGAAACCAGCGATCGATCAGGTAGCGCTCGTGCCCCGCCGCCGCGAACGCGTCGACCAGTTCCGGTCCCACTTCGTAGCAGCAGCTGCCGATGTTCGGACCGATCGCGACGACGAGATCCGACGCGACCGTACCGAACTCCGTTGCCATCGCCTCGACGGCGGCAACCGCCGCGCGCGCAGCCGTTCCGCGCCAGCCGGCGTGCACAGCGGCGACCGCTCCGCTTCGCGCATCGGCCATCAGCAGCGGCACGCAATCGGCGGCGCGAACAGCGATCGCCGCGTTTGGCGAGTTCGAGACGAGCACGTCGGCCTCGGGTCTGCCGGCCGGTAGCGCCTCGCCCTGGCGGATCACCACCACCGCCCCGCCGTGCACCTGCGTCAGCAGCACCGCCTCGCGAGCGCCGATCGCATCCGCCATCCGTCGCACATCGGCGGCCGTCGTCAACTCCAGTTGTCGAGTGGTGAACAGATGCGGCGCGAGCGCTTCGAGTGGAGCGCATCGCAGGGCGCGGCCCCATGTCTCATCGGTCCAGTGAAATGTCGCGGGAACGTCGGGAAGTGTCATGTCGAGGATCGACTCGCCTGTTGACGATTATAGAGAGCGGCGCAGAGCGTGCTCACGCGGCGCCGATCCTGTCAGGTTCTCCCGCAACCACGGTTGTCACGCGTGATCGATCCGCCGCTCCGCGTTTCCTGCGTCCGTCGCGAACTCTCGACCAGTCATCACTTGGCCCGACGGAGCCGCGCCACTCGGTTCGGCGATGCCCTTGCCTCATCTCTGGTCGCCAGCGACACCAAACAAACGGAGGGCGCCGTGGTCGTCAAAATCTCGCCGAGCGACAAGGAAAAGAACCCCGCGCAGGGCAAGCTCGCCGATGCCGAGCTGCATTTCATCGAAGGTCCACTCACCGGTCTGAAGCTTCTGGGCTTCGCCGTCTGGGAAAGCCGAACCGGCCGCGGACGCAACGTCACATTCCCCGCGCGTCAGTACGTCATCAACGGCGAGCGGCGCTCCTTTCCGCTGCTACGGCCGACCAACGGCGACGCCACCGCGCAAGATCGCGTGCGTGAGCTGATTCTGCAGGCGTACACGGAATTCGCGGAAACCGAAGCCGTGACCACGTGAGTCGTGGAGTCGGAGCTTGAGGGCGAACCGTCAGGTCCGCCCGCGAGCTACAGCACCGGAAGAAGCTTCGCGTTCTCTTTCTGCCGCTTGGGAGGCAGTGTCCACTCCGCCCGGAGCGATTTATCGAACTCCGCACGGAAGAACGTGTCCTTCATGCCGCCGTCGATGATGTCCCAGGGGAGGACGCTATCGTGTGTGCGATCTCGGAAGACGAAGAAGTCGGCGTCGACGCCGGCTTCGGCAACCGCCGCGCGCCAGTTGCCACCGTTGCGTTCGGCGACTTCAATCGCCGGCGCCACGCGGCGATCGCCGAGCGAGAGCAGCGCCTGGTAGAACGAGTGCCGCTCCGACTTGATGTTGAAGTAGACGTTGTCGATGCCGGACAGCAGGCTGCGCGTGCGCTTGATCTTCCGCTCGATCGACGCATCGTCCTCCATCGCCATCCACTGATACGCCGTGCCTGGCTTGGGCACCAGCGGATTGACGCTGCCGACGATGCGCCCGACGTGGCCACGCGACTTGGCGTGACGCATCATCGTGTCGCGGAGCTGCAGCGTGATGTCACGAATCGCCACCAGGTCGTCGTCGGTTTCCGTCGGCAGACCGATCATGAAGTACAGCTTCAGGTTCTCGATGCCGCTGGCGAAGATCATTTCGGCCGCGGCAAGGATCTCGTCGTTGGTCACGGTCTTGTTGATGACACGACGCAGGCGATCGGAACCGGTTTCTGGCGCGATCGTGATCGTCTTCTCGCCGCTCTGACGCAGCAGACGGAGAATCGTCGGCGTCAGGTCGTCGAGCCGCAGCGACGCGGGACTGATGCCGAACCCCATCTCGACCAGCCGGGTGAGGATCTCTTCGATCTCCGGGTGATCGCAGAGCGCGATCGACACCAGACCGGCGCGGTTGGAGTGGGGCTTCGCGCGCGCGGCCAGCTCGAGGATCCGATCCTTCGGGAAGGCGCGCACCGGAAGGTAGTTGTAGCCCGCCCAGCAGAAGCGGCACAGGTTGGCGCAGCCGCGGACGATCTCGATGAGGAACCGCGAGCCGAACTCCGTTTCCGGCGTGAAGATCGTCGTCGCTGGTGGGTCGACGGCATCGGTCGTCTTCAGCGACGCCTTCTTCACTACTGGCGGTGCACCGCTTCCCTCGACCGGCACGTACCTGCTGATCGTCCCGTCGGCCGCGTACTGCACTTCGTAGAACGACGGCACGTAGAAGCCACGCTCGGCGGTGAGACGGCGCAGCAGATCGCCGCGATCCGACGCGGTGTTGAACCCCTTCAACAACGACGGGATCAGGACCTCGCCTTCGCCGGCGGCGATCACGTCAGCAAAGAGCGCCAGCGGCTCGGGATTGACGAACGTCACGGCGCCGCCGATCACAATCAGCGGATCTCGCTCGGTACGCTCGGCCGCACGTGGCCGAATCCCCGCCAACCGCAGCATCGTCAGGACGTTCGTGTAATCCCATTCGAACGACACCGAAAACGCGAAGACATCGAAGTCCGCGACCGGCGTCTGCGACTCGATGGTCACCAGCGGAGCGCCGGAGGCGAGCTGCGCGGCCAGCTCCGTCTTCGGCGGCAGGAACACCCGCTCACAGACGATGCCGTCTTCGGCGTTGAACAGTTTGTAGACGGTCTGCAGACCGAGGTTCGACATCCCGACGAAGTAGGTGTTCGGGAACGCGAGCGCGACCCGCAGCCTGCCGCCGTGGGGCTTGCGGACGTATCCGACCTCCTTCGAGAGGAGTTCTCGCGCACGCTCACGCTGTTGCCAGGACTGTTTCATGAAACTGCAATGCGCTGAACCCGGGACGTTCGGAGTGTCCTCGGGTACGAGACGAGGTGGACTAGTGCGCGAGCTGCACCTGCGACGCCGGCGCTCGCGCATTCCGTGGGTCTACGTAGTGTACCAGACGCGCCGGAAGCGGGTGGGATGTCAGGCAGGTCGGCCGTGAATGGACCCGCCTGACGGATGCGGCGCGGACCTTTGTGGTCCGCGATGTAGGGTGGGCCTTTTTGGCCCGCCGCCACTAACTCTGGCGGCGCAGAAACGCGGGAACGTCGATAGGAGACGAGAAGTCCATTCCACGCTCGTCGGTTGCGTCAGCGTGTGAACCTGGGCCACCGGCGCTCGCCGCGAGCGGGAGCGACAGCTCGAGCGGCTGACGCCGGTTCAGCACACCCTGCGGCGACAGGTGCGAGGCGTGCGCGGCGGAGGTCGGCTGTGACGACGCCATCGGCATCGACGCCGGAGACGACGGCGCGCCGCCTGCGGCGGCAATCCGCTCGTCGTTGCGATTCAGGTGGACGGCGTAGTTCGACAGATCGACCGGCGTCTGCAGCGCCGCGGCGGGCACGCCACGGCCGGCGCCCTTGCGGTCGAAGCCGGTGGCGATCACGGTGATTTTCACCCTGCCCGTCAGGGTCGGATCGACCACGGCGCCGAAGATGATGTTGGCGTCTTCATGCGCGGCTTCCTGAATGACGCACGAGGCCTCGTTCACCTCGAGCAGCGACATGTCGGGGCCGCCGGTGATGTTGATGATGACGCCGCGCGCGCCGTTGACGGAGCTGTCCTCGAGCAGCGGGCTGGCAATCGCCTTCTGCGCCGCCTGCATGGCGCGGCCGTCGCCTTCGGACGTGCCGGTGCCCATCATCGCGACGCCCATGCCCGACATGATCGTCTTCACATCGGCGAAGTCGAGATTGATCAGCCCGGGCACCAGGATCAGATCCGAAATGCCCTGAATCGCCTGCCGCAGCACGTCGTCCGCTTGGGTGAACGCCTCCGTCAGCGTCGTCTTGCGGTCGATGATCGAGAGCAGCCGCTCGTTCGGAATCGTGATGATGGTGTCGACGCAGTCGCGCAGCGCCTCGAGGCCGGCTTCACCCTGCGCCGCGCGCTTCTTCCCCTCGAATCGGAACGGCTTGGTGACGACGCCAATCGTCAGCGCGCCCAGCTCGCTCGCCAGGCTCGCGATCACCGGCGCCGCGCCAGTGCCAGTGCCGCCACCGAGCCCGGTGGTGACGAAGATCATGTCGGCCCCGGACAGCGCCTGAATGATCGTGTCGGTGTCCTCGAGCGCCGCCTGCCGGCCGATGTTCGGATCCGCGCCGGCGCCGAGCCCCTTGGTCAGCTTGTTGCCGATCTGGATCTTGACCGAGGCGCGGTTGTGTTCGAGCGCCTGCACGTCGGTGTTGGCGACGATGAACTCGACACCGGTCAAACCGCAGTCGACCATCCGGTTGACGGCGTTGCCGCCGCCGCCGCCGACGCCGACGACCTTGATCTTGGCGCCGCGCCGCGTTTCGTGATCGAGCGTCAGCCGCAGTTTCTCGTCGCGCCCATTGGGACCTTCCATCATTGATGCCTCCGTTCCAGTGCCGCGAGCCGTGCGCTCGCAAGAATCCGTAGGGGCCGACCGTTTGGTCGGCCCGTTAGAAGAACTCCTTGAAGATCCCGCGCAGCCGTCCGGCCATCCGGCCGAACGCGCCAACGCCCACCCGAGCCGGCTCGGGTACCCGATTGCGATGTGCGTAAAGCACCAATCCGACCGACGTCGCGAACACCGGCGTACTGACGTGGTCGGCGAGTCCGCCGACGCCGGCGGGCGTGCCGCGCCGGATCGGCAAATCGAAAATCTGCTCGGCGATTTCGGGCATGCCTTCGAGGATCGCGCTGCCGCCGGTGAGCACGATTCCCGAGTTGAGCGACTTCTCGTACCCCGCGCGCCGGATCTCGTCCCAGACCAGATGGAAGATCTCCTCGGCGCGCGGCTGCAGGATCTCGGACAGGATTCGCCGCGCCATCAACCGGGGCTTACGGCCACCGACGCTGGCGACCTCGATGGTGTCGTCCTCGTGCACCATCGACGACAACGCGCAACCGTTCTTGCGCTTGACCTTTTCAGCGTCGGGGATCGGCGTGCGCAAACCGACGGCGATGTCGTTGGTGAAGTGATCGCCGCCGACGGCGACGACACCGGTGTGCCACAGGCTGCCGCGCTCGAAGATCGCCAGGTCGGCGGTGCCGCCGCCGATGTCGACCAGGGCAACGCCAAGTTCCTTCTCGTCCGGCGTCAGCACCGCTTCCGAAGCGGCCAGCTGCTCGATCACCTGATCGGCCACGGTCACGCCGGCGCGATTGACGCACGCCACAAGGTTCTGCGAAGACGAAGCCGCTCCGGTGACGATGTGCACGTTCACTTCGAGACGCGCGCCGGTCATGCCGACCGGGTTGCCGATACCGTCCTGCTCGTCGACGACGAAGTCCTGCGGCAGCACGTGCAGGATCTCGCGCCCGGTCGGCAGCGACACCGCCTTCGCCGCTTCGATGGCGCGCCGCACGTCGTCTCGACCGACCTCACGGTTCTTGCCGGCAACCGCAATCACGCCGCGGCTGTTGAAACCCTTGACGTGCGGCCCCGACAGCGCCAGGTGCACCGAGTCGATCTCGATACCGGCCATCAGCTCGGCTTCTTCGATCGCCTTCTTGATCGACTCCACGGCGGCGTCGAGATTGACCACCACGCCGCGCTTGATGCCGCGCGATTCGGCGACGCCGATGCCGACAATGTCGACCGTCCCGTCGTCGAGACTCTCGCCGACGACGCAGCAGACCGTCGATGTGCCGACGTCGAGCCCAACGATGTAGCGTTCCCTACGCGCCACGGTGGTTGTCCATTGATCAGCCTTTTGGGTTGTGAATCGACACGGCGCTGCCGCCGATCGGTTTGACGTAGACGCGCTCGTCGAACCGGAGGTCGACGTAGTCGATGTCGGGGACGCGCTCGTGCAGCGCCGGCGCCAGATCGAGATACGACTGCAGCCGCTCCACGAAATGGTCCTCGCCAATCCGTACCAGCGTGCTGTCGCCGTCGAGAATCACCACGGCGTCGCGAAGGTCGCTGACGTCGATCTGCGAGACGCGCTTGGCCAGCTTCGGCGCGCGCTGCAGGTCGGACAGCAGCCGCGCGGCCAGTCCCGCTCGCACTTCGTCCACCAGCAGTCCACCTTTCGCATCCGACGCCAGGCCGTCGATCACCGGCAGATCCAGCCCCGCGTAGTTCGGACCGAACTCGTCGATCACGGTCGCGCGCTGGTCGACCAGATAGAGCGTGTCGTGAATCCGGGCGATCGCCAGCGGCTGCCGCTCCACCACTTTCACCGCCAGCGTTCCTGGAAAGGTGCGACGGATTTCGGCGTCGGCGATCCACGGCGAATTCATCAACCGGCGGCGCCACTCGTCGAGATCGACTGAGAGCATGTTGCTGCCACGCACGCCGTCGAGCAGGGCCAGCACCTCGCCCTTCGACACCCGCGCGTTGCCGCTGACGGTCAGCCGCGTAATCGTCATCGCCTCCGACGAGAGGAACAGCGTCGCCGCGCGATAGACCAGCACCAGCAGCACGGCGACGACGAGCGACACCCGTGCGATCGCGGGCCAGCGCTCGCGCCAGGCGCGGCGCTTGCCCGGCGCCACATGCGCGCGCCGGAAGCGCTTGTCCGCGGCCGGCGCAGCCAGTCCCGAGCGAGGCGCGGATGCCGAGGCGAGTCGAGGGACCACCGCCATCAGACGCCCCCCCTGGCACCGAGCGCATCGAGCAGGCGCGCCGGGATCGTGCCGATCGAGCCGGCACCGAGCGTAATCACCGCATCGCCCGGTTTCGCGATGCGGAGCACGGCCGGAATCACCTCGTCGAGCGTCCGCGCGATCTGCACCGGCCGGCCCGACGTGCGCCGCACTTCGTCGGCGAGCCGATCGATGGTGATGCCTTCGATCGGTTCCTCGCTGGCGGCGTAGATGTCGGTCAGCACGATCTCGTCCGCCCCCGAGAGCGCGGGGCCGAACGCGTCGAGCAGATGCTGCGTCCGCGAGTACCGATGCGGCTGGAACGCGACGATGATGCGCCGGTCGAGCGAGGAGCGCGCGGCGGCGAGCACGGCGGCAATCTCGGTTGGGTGATGGCCGTAGTCGTCGATCACCAGCACGCCGCCGGCTTCGCCGTGGCGCTCGAACCGGCGCTCGGCGCCGTGGAATTCGCGCAGCGCCGCGGCTACTTTCCCGAAGTCCAGACCAATCCAGTCGGCGACCGCCACGGCGGCGAGCGCGTTCTGCAGATTGTGGCGGCCCGGCACGACGAGCTCGAGCAGGCCAAGCGGCTCCGCCCGATCGCCGCTGCGCCGGTGCACCTGGCATCGGCCGCCGAACACACCGAGCGCAACGTCGGTCCCGACAATCTGCGCGCGTTCGTGCTCGAGGCCGTAGGTGAACACCGGCCGATTGATGCGCGGCAGCACCGGCGCCAGGTTCGCGTCGTCGGCACAGCCGATCACGGCGCCGTAGAACGGCACCTTGTTGCCGAAGTCGACGAACGCCTGCTGCAGCTCCGCGAAGCTGCCGTAGCTCTCCATGTGCTCGTAGTCGATGTTGGTCATCACCGCGACGGTCGGCCACAACATCAGGAACGACCGATCGCTTTCGTCCGCTTCCGCCACCATGTATTCGCCGCTGCCAAGCCGCGCGTTGCTGCCGAACACGCTGAGCCGTCCGCCGATCACCGCCGTCGGATCGAGGCCCGCGCGTTCCAGCACGAGCGCGATCATCGACGTCGTCGTCGTCTTGCCGTGCGCGCCCGAGACGGCGATCGCGTAGCGAAGCCGCATCAGCTCCGCGAGCATTTCAGCCCGCGGGATCACCGGGATCGCCCGGCGATGCGCCTCGACGACCTCCGGGTTGTTCTGCTTCACCGCCGACGACACCACCACGACGTCCGCATCGCCGACGTTGGCTGCCGCGTGTCCTTCGTGGACCGCAACGCCGAACAGCTCGGCGAGCCGCTTCGTGACCGTCGACTTCTTCGCGTCCGACCCGCTGACCGAAAAGCCCAGGTTTGCGAGCAGCTCCGCGATGCCGCTCATCCCGATGCCGCCGATGCCGACGAAGTGGACCCGCCGGGTCTTACCAAGCACGGGTGCCCCGGCGTGAAACGGTTCCGGGTTCCTGGTTCCCGGTTCCACGTTCCTGTTCCGCGTTCCCGTTGCTGGTTCGAAGTTCCGGGGGCGAAGGCCGGCGTTCGGTCGCAGCCCCTTGGCGCCAAGCCCTGGAACGGAGAACCTCGAACCTCGAATTCGGAACCAGGAACGGAATCCCAGAACACGAACTCGGAACCAGGAACCTGGAACCGGGAACTTCAAGCGTCATCGCGCCGCCAGCTCCAGGATCCGATCCACGATTGCTTTCGCCGCGTCCGGTCGCGCGAAGCGCCGGACCGCGCCACTCATGTCACGGCGGCGCGCGGCGTCCGACGCCAACCGCAGCACCTCTCCCGCAAGCCGTTCGCCAGTCAGCTCGCGTTGATCCAGCAGCACCGCAGCGTTCTGCTTCACGAGCGCCAACGCGTTCTTGCGCTGGTGATCGTCGGTGGCCGTCGGCAGCGGGATCAGAATCGCCGGCACGCCCGCGGCGGCCAGTTCGGCCAGGGTCGTCGCGCCGGCGCGGCTGATCACGATGTCTGCCGCGTTCATCTCCCGATTCATCTCGAACAGGAACGGCTCGACGCGGGCTTCGAGACCGGCACTGCGGTAGCCTGCGCGGACCATTTCCACATCTCGCTCTCCCGTCTGGTGCGTGATCGCCAATCGCGGTGTTGCGGATGCCAGCCGCGGCGCTGCCTCCACCATGGCCACGTTGATCGCGTGCGCGCCCTGAGAGCCGCCAAAGACTAGAACCCGAGCCGCAGCGTGCGGCGCATCGTGTCCGTCATATGCCCCCTCGTGCTGTTTCGACTCGTTCACCTCGAAGAACTCCGGCCGGACGGGATTACCCGACACAAACGCCTTTGCGCCGAAAAACGCGATGCTCTCGTCGTAGGTCACCGCGGCAGCGCGGACCAGCCGCGCCAGTTGCCGGTTGGTCAGTCCGGGCATCGCGTTCTGCTCCATCAGGAGCGTCGGAATGCCGCGCAGCGCCGCCAGCGCGACCACGGGACCCGAGCTGTAACCGCCCACGCCAATCACGACCGACGGCTTCGTCGTCGAGATGACGCGCCACGCGTCGAAGGCACTGAGCGGCAACAAGCCGACGCCGCGCGCCACCGACTGCAGCGACTTGCCCTTCAACCCGGCGCTCCGGATCAGCGAGAGCGCGAACCCCTCTCGTGGCACCACGCGCGCTTCGATGCCGGCAGCCGTTCCCACGAAGGTCACCCGCGCATCCGGCACGCGCGCCATCAGCTCGCGCGCCACCGCGATCCCCGGATACAGATGCCCGCCGGTCCCACCGCCCGCGATCAACAGCGACAGAGCCACCGTTCATGCCTCTGAGGTCTCGTGCTGCGAAATGTTCAGCAGCACGCCCATGCCGAGGAGGTTGATCAACAGCGACGATCCGCCGAAGCTCACGAGCGGCAGCGGGATGCCCTTCGTCGGCATCAACCCGAGCACGACGCTCATGTTGATGAACGCCTGCACCGCGATCATCGTCGTCAGCCCCAGTGCGACCAGCGACCCGAAGGTGTCTTCCGCGCGCATCGCGATCCGCAGGCCGCGCCAGGCAATCACGCAGAAGCAGATCAGGATGCCGGTCGCACCGATCAGTCCAAGCTCCTCGCTGATCACCGCGAAGATGAAGTCGGTCTGCGGCTCGGGCAGGTAGAACAGCTTCTGGATGCCGGCCATCAGTCCCCGCCCGAAGACGCCGCCGGCGCCGACGGCGATGAGCGACTGGATGATCTGGAAGCCGTCGCCGAGCGGATCCGCCCAGGGATCGAGGAACGCAAGCAGACGCCGGCGCCGGTACGACGCGCTCATCAGCACGATGTAGATGGCGGGCAGTGCCGCCAGCACCGTTCCAACGAAGTACTTGTAGTGAAGACCGGCGGCAAACACCATGATGGCCACGATCAGCATCAGGGCGACCGAGGTACCGAAGTCGGGCTGCAACAGGATCAGCCCGACCATGCCGCCGGAGACGATCGCGATCGGCAGCAGCGAGTAGCGCAGCTCGTTGATGCGATGCATCCGCCGCTCGAGCATCAGCGCGGTGAACAGGATCACCGCTAGCTTGGCCAGCTCCGATGGCTGCACACCGAGACCCCCAAACCCGAACCAGCGCCGCGTGCCGTTGATCGGCCCTCTGAAGAGCACGCCGGCGAGCATCAGACCGACGATTCCAATCAGCGTCCAGACGACGTAGTCGTTCTTGTACGTGCGGTAATCAATCCGCATGGTGATGGCGAGCACTGCAACGCCCAGCACCGCCCACAACGCCTGCTTGGTCAGGAAGAGCGACGGCGAATCGAAACGCTCGAGCGCCACGACCGCCGACGCGCTGTACACCATGACGATGCTGGCGCAGACCAGCAGCAGCGTGGCCGTGAACAGCACTTTGTCGGACTTCAGCTTTCTTGCCATCTGTTACCCGGCGGGCCATAAGGCCCGCCCTACGTACCCACCAACCACCAACCACCGACCTCTAACCACGAACCAATTCGAGAGAGCTGTCAGCGGCCGTCAGTCGGCACGTGGGATGGGACACTCGCCTCGCAGACCGGGGTAGCCTGCGTTCCCAGCGGTAAGCTCCCACCCGCGCCGGACCGACTGACGACTGCTCACAGCTCTCTCGCCTGGCGGACCCTCGAGGTCCGCCCTACTTCTCCATCTCGGACTTCAACCGACCCACTTCGCTCTTGAACACCTCGCCACGCTCCGCATAGTCGCGGAACCAGTCGAAGCTGGCGCACGCCGGTGCGAGCAGCACGACGCCATCGGGCTTCGCCATCTCGTGCGCACGCGCCACCGCGTCGCGCATCGACGTCGCGTCGACCACCGGCAGCGTGCCGCTCAGCGCCGCGCGCACGAGCGGCGCCGCTTCGCCAATCGCCACCACGCCGCGACCGCGTGCGCGCAGCGCCGCGGCGAGGTCGCCGAAATCGCCACCCTTGAACTTGCCGCCGACGAGCGCCACGACACCGCGCTCGAAACTCTCGATCGATCGCCGCGCCGCTTCCACGTTGGTCGCCTTCGAGTCGTTGACGAACCGCACGCCGCCGATCTCGCCGGCCGGTTCCATCACGTGCGGCAGCCCATGGAAACCGCGCAGCGCCTCGAGCATGGCTGGCTCGCCGACGCCGGCGAGCGACGCCACGGCGCTTGCCGCCACGACGTTGCCCCGCATGTGCGCACCAGCCAGTTCCACCGCACGCACCGGAATCAGACGCTCCACGTCGGTTGCGGTGCGGCTGACGATCCATTCCCCGTCGACCATGAAGCCTTCGTCGACGCGTCCTTCCGGCGAGAACAGCACTCGCCTCGCCGCCGTCGTCGCGCCGTGCTCCATCACGATGGCGTCGTCCGCGTTCAGTACCGCCCAGTCGTCGGCGGTCTGATTCGCGAAGATGCGCGCCTTCGCCGACGCGTAGGCCTCGAGCGTCGGATGACGATCGAGGTGGTCGTCGGCCAGGTTCAACCACAACGCGATCCACGGCCGGAAGGTCGTCGTGGTCTCCAGCTGAAAGCTGCTGGTCTCGACGACGTGCACCGTGTCGGCGGTCGACGCCTCGACCTGCGCGCTCAGCGGCACGCCGATGTTGCCGCCGACGAGCACGTGCCGTCCGTCGGCCGAGAGCATCCGGCCGATCAACGTCGTCGTCGTCGACTTCCCTTTGGTGCCCGTGATCGCGATGACACGACCCTGGACGAACCGCCACGCGAGCTCCAGCTCGCCGATGATCTCGACACCCCGTTGCCGCGCCTCGTCGAAGATCGGTTGCTCGGTCGGCACACCAGGACTGACGACCACGAGCTCCGCGCGCGCGAACGTCGCCGCGGTGTGACCGCCGAGCTCCAGCGCCACGCCGAGTTCGCGCAGTCGCGGTGCCGCGTCGAACGAGCCACGGCTCTCCGTCAACGTCACGCGCGCACCTCTGCGGACGAGCAGTTCCGCCGCCGCGATCCCGCTGCGCGCCGCTCCCGCCACGACCACGTGGCGCCCGTCCACCGAGAAGGCTCTGTCCACACCATCACCGCAACTTCAAGGTCGTCAGGCTGAAGAGCGCGAAGATCACCGCGACGATCAGGAACCGGAAAATCACCTTCGGCTCGCTCCATCCGAGGAGCTCGAAGTGGTGATGGATCGGCGACATCTTGAAGACGCGTTTCCCGGTCGTCTTGAACGAGATCACCTGGATGACCACCGAGAGCGCTTCGATCACGAAGATGCCGCCGACAATCGGCAGCAGCAGTTCCTGTTTGATCAGGATCGCGACCGTCGCCAGCGCGCCGCCGAGCGCGAGCGACCCGACGTCGCCCATGAAGATCTCCGCCGGGTACGAGTTGAACCACAGGAAGCCGAGGCTCGCACCGACCAGCGCGCCGCAGAAGATCGTCAGCTCGCCAGCGTCCTTGAACGGGATGAGCGACAGGTAGTTGGCAAACACCGCGTGCCCGGTGACGTAGGTCAGCGCGGTGAAGGTGGCGGCCGATACCGCGAACGTGCTGATCGCCAGCCCGTCGAGACCGTCGGTCAGGTTGACGGCGTTGCTCGAAAACACCATCACCATGATGGCGAACAGCACATAGAGGATTCCGAGGTCCGGAATCATCGTCTTGAAGAACGGGAAGATCAGCCGCGTGCTGTACAGGTTTTTCGACGCCAGGTACCACAGCGCCACACCGACGATCGCCGCGACGATGAATTGACCGGCGAGCTTGTAGCGGGGAATCAGCCCGTGGTGCGAACGGCGGACGATCTTCAGGTAGTCGTCGAGGAAGCCGACCAGGCCGAACCCTGCGGTCGAGAACATCGCGATCCAGATGTAGGGGTTCGACAGATCCGCCCACAGCAGCGTCGGGATCAGCGCCGCGGTCAGGATCAGCAGCCCGCCCATCGTCGGCGTGCCGGCTTTCGCCTTGTGCGACTGCGGACCTTCCTGGCGAATGATCTGGCCGATCTGGAAGTCGCGCAGCTTGCCGATCAGCCACGGGCCGACGATCAGGCTGATGCCAAGCGCGGTGATGCTCGCCGCCGCAGTGCGGAACGTGATGTAGCGCGTCACGTTCAGCGCGCCGAGGTAGGTCGAGAGCGGAGGGAGCAGGTAGTACAGCATCAGGCGAACTCCGCCTTGAGCCGATCGACGATCAGATCGGTACGAATGCCGCGCGAGCCCTTCACCAGGATCACGTCACCTTCGCGGACCGCCGACGCCACCGCATCGGCCGCCTGAGCGCTGTTTTCGAAGTAGCGCACTGCGCCGAGCGCCATGCCCGCGGCGACGGCGGCGTCGCCAAGTGCTCGCGCCGGTGCGCCACCAACCGTGAACAGTTGCCGGAGACCCGCGGCCGCCGCCGCGCGGCCGCACTCCTGGTGCAAGGCGATGGCGTGGTCGCCGAGCTCGAGCATCTCGCCAAGCACGCCGACCTTGCGCGTCACCTCGCGCTCGCTGGCGATCACCTCGAGGGCACGGCGCAGCGCCGACGGACTCGAGTTGTACGAGTCATCGACGACGATCACGCCGCGCAGCCGCAGCACGGCACCGCGACGATCGGCCGGCACCAAACGCGCCGCCGCCAGTTCGATCTCCGGCAGCGCGACGCCGAAATGCACCGCGACCGCCGTGGCCGCAAGCACGTTCATCAGGTTGCCGCGGCCGAGGAGCGGCGTCTCGATCGTCAGGTCGCCTCGCGGCGTCGTCACCCGGGCGCGCATGCCGAGCAGGCCGCGGTCGTCGACGTCGACCGCACGCACCAGCGCCGAGGGCGCGGTGCCGAAGGTGATCGTCTGGCCGGGGAAGCCGGCGATGCGCCGCATGATCCGGTCGTCGTCGGCGTTGCACACCAGCACCGTGTCGGGTCCTGCGCCTTCGAGAATCTCGGCTTTGGCGTCGGCGATCGCATCGGCGGACTCGAAGAACCCGAGGTGGGCATCGCCGACGTTGGTCCACACGCGGACCTCCGGCTGCGCGATGGCGACGAGTGTGCTGATTTCACCCGCGTGGTTCATGCCGAGTTCCATCACCGCAACATCGGGTCGCGCGCGCAGCTGCATGAGCGACAGCGGCAGCCCGATGTGGTTGTTCAGATTCCCCTTGTTCTTCACGACCCTGAAGTGCTCGCCGAGAAAGGCGGCGATCGTCTCCTTCGTCGTGGTCTTGCCCGCACTGCCCGTGATGGCGATGACCTGGGTCGTCACCGCCGTGCGCACCGCGTGCGCGAGATCCTGCAAACCCTTCAGCGTGTCTTCGACCGCAATCAGTCCTGGGCGAACCTTCAGGTCCGCCCGTTTCTCAACCAGCGCCCCCGCCGCGCCGCGATTCATCACCTCGTCGACGAACGCGTGCGCATCGAACCGAGGCCCCTTCAGCGCCACGAAGAAGTCGCCGGCCTGAATCGTCCGGCTGTCGGTGGCGACGTCACCCACCTCCGCATCAGCCGATCCGCCGCGAAGCTCTCCATTTACAGCCGCGGCAATCCAGCCGAGCGTCAGGTGCATGTCGCTCACCCCACCCGCGACCTCAGGCGTCGTGTTTCGAGCGCCGCCCGCGCGACCGCCACATCGTCGAACGGCAGGACGCGGCCACCAATCTCCTGATACTTCTCGTGCCCCTTGCCGGCGATCAGCACCACATCACCGGCCGACGCACCTCCCACCGCCTGCTCGATCGCCTCGCGGCGTTCGAGAACGGTCCGCACGTCGGCGTTGCTCTGCCGCATCTCCGAGGCCGCGCCCCGCATGACGTCCTCGACAATCCGCGCCGGGTCTTCACTACGCGGGTTGTCCGACGTGATCACGACGACGTCGCTGAGACGCGCCGCCACCATGCCCATGAGCGGCCGCTTCGTCTTGTCGCGATCGCCGCCCGCGCCGAACACCGTGATCAGGCGTTGCGTCGCCATCGGTCGCGCCGTTTCCAGCAGGTTGCGCAGCGCGTCGTCGGTGTGCGCGTAGTCGACGACCACCGTGATGTCGTCGGTAGGCGAGGAGACGATCTCGAACCGGCCCGGCACGCCGGGAAGGGCCGCCAGACCGCGTTCGATGGCGTCGAGCGGCAGCCCAAGCGCCGCAGCCGTCGCCGCGGCGGCGAGGATGTTGTAGACGTTCGGCCGGCCCACCAGCTTCGACCGCACCTGAATCGTGCCCTGCGGCGTGCGAATCTCGAACTGCAGGCCGGTCAGCGCAAACGACAGCGGGCCGGTGGACACGTCGGCCGGTTTCGTCAACCCATAGGTGACCGGTCGCTTCGCCACGTCGAGCAGTGCGCCGCAGCGCGGATCGTCGGCGTTGATCACCGCCGGCGCATCCGCAGGCAGCATCTCGAACAGCCGCCGCTTGGCGGCGAAGTAGTCCTCCATGCCGCCGTGAAAATCGAGGTGATCGCGCGTGAGGTTGGTGAAGATGCCCGCGGCGAAGCGGATGCCGTCGACGCGATGGAGCGCAAGCGCGTGCGACGACACTTCCATCACGCAGGCGCCGCAGCCCGCATCGACCATTTCGCGCATCAGTGCCTGGACGTCTGGAGCTTCCGGCGTCGTGCGGGTCGCATCGATCGCCCGATCACCAATCCGGTACGCGACCGTCCCCATCAACCCGCAAGGAAGGCCGGCGGCTTCGAAGATGGCGCTCAGCAGATAGCTGGTCGTCGTCTTGCCGTTCGTGCCGGTGACGCCGACGACCTGCATGCGATGACTGGGATGGCCGTAGAACTCGGTCGCCAGCAGCGCCAGCGCGAGCCGCGCGTTCTTGACCACCAGCCATGGAATCGGGGCCAGGGACGATGCCGGCGTTTCCGCCACGATCGCTGCGACACCGCTCGCGATCGCCTGCGGCGCAAACGCGGCACCGTCCACCTTCTGGCCCCGCAGCGCGACAAACACGACGCCCGGCTGGACACGCCGCGAGTCGTGCGTCACGCCGGTGCACGGCACGTCGAGTCCAGCGCTGGCGGGCAGCGCCGGCCGCTCGGGCTGCGGCAACGACTGCGCCAGCGCTGTGAGCAGCTCGCGTACGGTCATGGCCTCGATGCGTGAGCGAGTCGAACGGCCGGCTGTCGATCGAGCCACAGTGTCGCCGGTTCGTCTGGATCGATGGGCGTGCCCGGCAGCGGCTGCTGCCGAACCACCACGCCGGCGCCGTGCAGGCGCGCCGCCACTCCGACCTTGGCAAACGCCCGGAGCGCCTCACGCGCGCTCATGCCGGTGAGATCGGGCACGACCGGCTCGCCGCCGCTCGCGTTGATCGCCGTCATGATCGCCGGCGCCTCGACGACCGAGGTCGGCTGCTCGTGCGTCTCGTCCTCGCGGCGCGCCACGAGGATCGGCGAGGGCGGGTTGATCGTCGGCGGCACGCCGTAGTACCGCAGCGCCGCTTCGGCGATCCGCTTGAACACCGGACCAGACACCGGACCGCCGAACGAGCCGTGCGGACCGTGGGCCGAATCGGTGACGACGATGATCGTGAAGACCGGCTTGTGCGACGGGATGAATCCGACGAACGACGCGTTGTAGTCGGACTTCGAATAACGCCCGTTCACCAGCTTCGCAGCCGTGCCGGTCTTGCCCGCCACCGTATAGCCGGCAATCTGCGCCGTCGTCGCCGTGCCGCGTTCGACGACGCCTTCCATGATCGCGGTCAGTTCCGCCGCAACCTCCGGCGTCATCGTGCGATTGACGACTTTGTTCGGGACCGGAATGCGCTCGCCGTCGCGGATGACCGCGCGAACGACACGCGGCTCGAACAGCTGCCCGCCGTTGGCGACCGAGCTGACCGCCGCCGCCATCTGCAGTGGCGTCACGCCGATCTGGTATCCCATCGACACCGACGCCAGCGCGCTGTCATTCAGCTTCGCCGCACTCCAGACGATGCCGGCGGTTTCGCCGGGGAAGTCGGGCGATACCCGGCGGCCGAAGCCGAAGCGCTTCACGTACTCGCTCATGCGCTCGGCGCCGACCTTCAAGCCGACCTTGATCGCGCCGACGTTGCTCGACTTGACGATCACGTCGGTGAAGGAGAGAACACCGTAGTCGTGGGTGTCGTGGACGACGCGCGAACCAAGATGAATCGAGCCGCCGCCGACGTTGATCAGCTCGTCGGGGGTGACGACCTTCTGCTCGAGCGCCGCCGACGCCGTGACGATCTTGAAGGTCGATCCAGGTTCGTAGAGATCCTGGATGGCGCGGTTGCGCCGCTCGCGCTCCTCGGCCTGGCGGTAGGCGTTCGGGTTGAACGTCGGATAGTTCGCCATCGCCAGGATTTCGCCGGTCCAGGGGTCCATCACGACGGCGGTGGCGCCGGCCGCGCGGTTCTCCTCGACACCGGCTTTCAGCTCGCGTTCGACCACGTGCTGGAGGTAGTCGTCGATGGTGAGCTCGAGCGACGCCCCGGCAGTGGAGGGGCGTTCGATGCGGCTGAACGCCTGGCGTTTCGCGTCGGTCTGCACGAGCACGGCGCCCGGCTCGCCTTTGATCAGCGAGTCGTACGCCGCCTCGATGCCGCTCAGGCCGCCGTTGTCGAGCCCGACATAGCCGAGCACGTGCGACGCCAGTTCCTTGTTCGGATAGAACCGGCGATTCTCCTTCAGGAAGCCGACGCCTTCGAGATGGAGTGCGGCGACGCGGCGGGCGACGTCGGGTGAGACCTGACGTCGGACGTAGGCGAACGACTTCTTCTTCGCAAAGCGTTCGGTCAGATCCTGCCGTTCGTCGCGCGTGCAGTCTTCGAAGGCGGTGCACAGCGCGGCGATGGTCTTGCCGGCGTCGGCGATCTCACTCGGGTCGGCGTAGATCGTCTCGGCGTCGACGCTGTAAGCGAGGACGTGACCCTTGCGATCGAGAATCTCACCGCGCTTGGCCGGCGACTTGACCGTGCGCATCTGCTGGCGCTCGGCGCGGGCCGACAGGTCGTCGTGACGATAGACCTGGAGGTAGACCAGACGTGCTTCGATGGCACACGACCAGAGCAACAACAGCGCTGCGGCGACACCAAGTCGCGAGCGTAGCGTCGTGCGCCAGTCGTGGGCCTTCGTCTCGGCCACCGGTGAGTTCTGTGTCTGCCGCATTTACCGCCGCGCGACGATCGACTTCGGCGGCGGAGCCGTCGGGACCACACGCTCGATGACCGCCGCGTCACCGGGCCCCGGAGAGACCATCTGCAACTGCCGCGTCGCGAGCATTTCGATCCGCTCGAGCCGGCGCAGCGTCGCAATCTCGAGGCGGAGATGCCGCTCGGCTTCGGTTTCGGCCGCGCGGTCCTTCTGCATCTGCTCGATGCGATAGCCGTGGCGGAGCAGCTCGAAGTGCTGCCACGCCGAAAACAGCAACGCGAGCACGAGGAAGACGCCGACGCCGACCGACGTCCACATCTCGCGATGGCGCTCGCGATCGATCTCGCGGACGATCGGGTTGTTGCGAACGTCCTTCTTGATGGCGTATTCGAACGGTTCGCCCGTCATACCCGCTCCGCTGCCCTGAGCTTCGCGCTGCGCGCTCGAGGGTTCCGATCGATCTCCGCTTCGGTCGGCACGTCAGGCCGCTTCGTCCGAATCGCGATCACGCCGCTCGCCTGGAGCCCTCTGAGCGTGTGCTTCACGATGCGGTCCTCCAGCGAGTGAAACGTGATGATCGCCAGCCGCCCGCCGGTGCCGAGCCGCGTCGCGGCGGCGATGACGAACGCGTCCAGTGCTTCCAGTTCCCGATTGACCCAGATGCGAATCGCCTGAAACGTGCGAGTCGCCGGATCGATGCGGGTGAACCCCTTGCGCGGCACCGCCCGCCGCACCACATCGGCCAGCTGACCGGTCGTGGTGATGCGCTCGGACTTGCCCGCCGCCACAATCGCCCTCGCCACCCGCCTGGCGTGGCGCTCTTCGCCGAACTCGTAGATCACGTCGGCGAGCGTTCGTTCGTCGGCGGCCGCGATCGCCTCGGCCGCGGTCGCTCCGGTCGACGTGTCCATCCGCATGTCGAGCGGATCGTCACGCCTGAAACTGAACCCGCGGCCCGGCGCGTCGAGCTGCATCGACGAGACGCCGAAGTCGGCGAGCACGCCGTCAACGGTCGCGATCCCGCGCGCGTCGAGCACGTCGTTCAACGCCCGGTAGTCGCTGTGCACCAGCTCGACCCGATCGCCATACGAGGCCAGCGCCTCGCCGGCCCTCGACAGCGCGGCCGGGTCTCGATCGAGTCCAATCACCCGCGACGCGCCCGCCTCGAGCAGCGCCTTCGCGTGTCCGCCTAAACCAACCGTGCAGTCGACGAAGCAGCCGCCTCGCGCTGGCTCGAGGTAGGCGAGCACCTCGGAAACCATGACGGGAACGTGGCCCGCGCTGGCTGGTGGTGCGTGGTTCGTGGTTCGTGGCGAGTCTGGCTCGCCGCTGTTGTGCTCGCGCTCCACGCCTCACACCTCATAACCACCAACCCATCGGCCACCAACCACTCACCACCCACCACTAACCGGGTGTCACACCCCGTGCTCCGACAACCGCAATCCGTCGTCGTCGGTCCACGCTTCACGCTGCAACTTCTGCGTGAACCGCTCTTCGTTCCACACCTCGATGTGATCGATCCGCCCGATGACGCGCACGTCGCCAACCATCGAGGCGCTGTCGCGCAGGTGCGACGGGATGACGACGCGCCCCTGGCCATCGAGCTCTCCCATCTGGCCGTAGTAGTTCACCCGGTCGAGGAACTTGAGCCGCGACGGGTGATTGCTCGGCATCGCCAGGAGCTTCCGCTCCATGTCCAGCCAGATCGGCAGCGGATAAATGCGTACGGACTCCCCCGTGAGGCTCGTGACAAACACGTCCGGCCCTTGCTGGTCCTGGATGACGCCGCGAAAAATCGTCGGCACTTTCAGGCGGCCCTTGTCGTCAATTCGGGCCGGAGCGCTGCCTCGTAGGCCCTTTTGCTCCACTGTCGTCCACTTGAGTCCACACGGATAGTAAGTGGCTCGATTAGCGATGTCAATCGCAACCGCCACTGTTTCAGTGAGTTACGCTTGATTTTCGCCCGTTCTTCGGCTGGCTGACCTGGGTTCCTTGGTGGGGTCGGCCTTGAGGCGGACCGGGACCGGCTGAAGCCGGCCCCTACGCCGGCGGGGTTGGTGATGCTGCGGCGGGCGTGTCATCCTTGCCTGTTCTCGGGCCGCCTGCAGGCGACCCCTATGTACCGGTCCACCGTCAACCGTCCACCAACTACCATCTAGCGATTCATGCTTCGTGCGGCCCTGATCGGCTTTCCATCGAGCGGCAAGTCCACCCTGTTCCAACTGATGACGAGCGCCAAGGACGCTCCCAAGGGCAAGGGAGACGTGGCCATAGGCATCTCGAAGGTGCCCGACGCACGACTCGACGTGCTCACCGGCATGTACAACCCGAAGAAACGGGTGCCGGCAACGGTGGAGTTCACCGACATCATCGCCGCCGCTCGCACCGGCGCGCAGGCGCTCGTCGATGTCGCCGGCTACAAGAACGCCGATGCGCTCGTGCACGTGGTCCGCGCGTTCCGCGACGCGTCGGTGCCGCATCCGTCAGGGTCGGTCGATCCGGCGCGTGACGCGCAGGCGATGGAAGACGAACTGATCCTCGCCGACCTCGGCGTCGTCGAACGGCGGCTCGAACGCATCGAGAAGGATCAGAAGAAGGGCAAGTCGACTGAACTCGACAAGGAACGCGAACTGGTGCAGCGATGCAAAGCGGCGCTCGAAGAAGGCAAGCCGCTGCGCGCGCTCGGCCTGACCGGCGAGGATCACAAGCGTCTGAGCGGATTCCAGCTGCTGTCGGCGAAACCGCTGCTGCTCGTGATCAACCTCGATGAAAACGATGTGAGCGAGGTCGGCGCCGACGTCGAGAAAGCCGCGGCGCTGACCGGCCTCACCGACTTCTTGGCGCACGCCGAAACCAAGGCGGTGGCGCTCTGCGCCAAAATCGAGCTCGAGATCTCGCAGCTCGAGGAGGCGGATGCGACGGCGTTTCTCGCTGAACTCGGACTCACCGAGTCCGGGCTTAATCGCGTGATTCGCACCAGTTACGATCTGCTCGGCTACATGTCGTTCTTCACCGTCGGTGAAGACGAATGTCGCGCCTGGTCGATTCGTCGTGGCACCGGCGCTCAACTCGCCGCCGGCGAGATCCACAGCGACATTCAACGCGGTTTCATCCGCGCCGAAGTCGTCGCCTACGACGCGCTGACGACGCGCGGCTCGATGCAGGTGTGCAAGGAGCACGGCGAAGTCCGGCTCGAGGGCAAGGAGTATGTCGTCCAGGACGGCGACATCATCAACTTCCGGCACGCGACGTAAGATTCGCCGCGACGATCACTGCATGACGACCCACAGAGGCGCAGAGACACAGAGGCCAGATCAATTGTTTTTCTCTGTGCCTCAGTGCCTCGGTGTGTCGTAATCAGCAGCGGTGGCAGCTTCCGAGATCAAGCGCATCGTCGTCGCCGAGGCGCAGGTGCCGTTCGTGCGTGGCGGTGCTGAAATGCACGTCGACGCGCTGATCGAACAATTGCGTCAGCGCGGCTACGAGGTTGAGAAGGTCGCCATCCCGTTTCGCGCACAACCGAAATCGGAGCTGCTTGCACAAGCGGCCGCGTGGCGGCTTCTCGATCTCTCGTCGAGCAACGGCCAGGCGATCGATCTGCTGATCGCCACCCGTTTCCCCACCTACTTCGCGCGTCATCCACGTAAGGTCGCCTGGGTGATTCATCAGCATCGCGCGGCGTATGAGTTGTGCGGCACCGAGTACAGCGACTTCGAGCAGACCGCCGACGACGTCGGCCTGCGCCGGCGGCTGATCGAGCTCGATCGGCAGATGCTCGGCGAATGCCGTCGCGTCTTCGCCAACGCGCAGAACACCGCGAACCGTCTGGCCAAGTACAACGACGTCGCGGCG
>JADMIO011406734.1_pt1 | contig 83893 bp, 68 predicted proteins | sample 8958161 | NCBI WGS metagenome assembly JADMIO01 (sample SAMN16585339, study PRJNA669376) | soil metagenome | isolation source: Crop rotation soil | place: USA: Cullars Rotation, Alabama | collected 2011 | reverse complement strand
CGCGACAACTTGTCCACGTGGAATTCTAAGCTTAGGATCCCAATGTGCTGGAAAGGACGATTGCCGCCAACCGTTGCCGAACTCAGTTGGCCTCGCGGGCCAAACGTCGACGGGCCGATGTCGACGTCGAAACCCTGATCGACCGCAGTCCCGACCGGCTCGGCGCGCGACAAACCGTGGAAGAGTTACAAACGGCTCTCGGAATGTTACGCAAGAATTATCGCCGCGCGTTTGTATTGTTTCATGTCGAAGGACGAAGCTACATCGAAATCGCGGCCGAATGTCGCGTCCCGTTGGGAACGGTGAAGACCTGGGTTCATCGTGCTCGCCGTGAGTTGGCCGAAAGGCTCCGCGAGCGCGGCGTGATCGAAGGAGTCGACGATGCAGCGTGAGCAACTCAGCTGCGAACAGTTCGAACGTCGACTGAACGACGTGCTCGACGAGCGCCGCAATCCGCGACACGACGAGACCTTGGCCGAACATCTATCCGCGTGCAAAAACTGCCGCGGGTTGGCCGGCGCGTATGAAATCATCGTTGCCGGTATCACGCAACTGCCCCGCGATGCCCGTGGTTGTCGCAATGAACCGGTGGTTCCGGTTGTTCCGCGCCGAGCGGTGCTTGGCGCGCGCATGCTCGCCGGCTTCTCGCTCGTCGCCGCCGGCGTGGTCGCTTTTGTTCTCATGATGCCTAAGCAGAATCCGTCGATCACTCCGGCCGCGGCCTATTCAACGATTGTCGCCGCCGCGCCGCCGACGGCGACGAAGCAAGCATCCCTGCGGACCCCGATCGTCGGCAACTTTGCTCGACAAACTCGCACGGCCTGCGTCGAGTTCGTGCAAGGAACGGCGCGTAGCCTCGACGAAGCAGTCGCTTTGGCCACGGCGCTGCCGCCGCCGAACGATCTCTTGCAGCCGGTCCTCTTTTCCGAAGACGGCATCCTCCGGCAACTGGAGCACGATCTCGCTCCCATGGCCGACGAGACGCTCGACGTGCTCCGCAACGTCTTCACGAGCGATCACGCGACACGACTGTAACGATTGCGAAAAGCATCGTTTCTCGGTCGACTTTTCCTCATCGTTCGACGCATTTCCACCTCGACGATACCGCTGTGCCGTTTGTTTTGGACGTAACGGCCGAGCAATCGATTCGATCGTCACGAGCGCATCGACGTTACATCTTTCCTGGAAATAAATCTTTGCCAAGGCGGCACCTCTTAACTAGCGGGTATAGTTTACGCAGTGCGAACGACCCGTATGCGGGTCAAAGGGCAACTTCCTCCGCCTCCCCCGCGGAAGCTAACCAAATATAATAGGGTGCCGCCGTGACGAAGAAAGACGAAACTTCCATCGCCGTCGCTGAACAACGCAAGTCCAACGATCGTCGCCAAGGAGAGCGTGTCGACCGTCGCAAGGAAAGCGCTCCGGTCGCCGTCGAACGTCGCAAGCTCGACCGTCGCGAAAAAGTCAATCGCCGCCGTCAAATCGACCCCACAACCTGCGAGCGCGATTACTCGATCGACGAGGTGGAATTCATGAACGCGATGGACGAATACAAGCGCCGCAGCGGCCGCATGTTTCCGACCTGCAGCGAGATCCTGGAAGTGATCCGCAACCTCGGCTACACGAAGCCGGGCCAGTTGCCGCCGTCGGCCGAACCGTTCAATCCCGATGCCGCTATGGCGACGACCGAAGTCGACGAGACCCTTATCGCAGCGACCGTCGCCTAGTCGAAGCTCCCTCGGGCTCGAAAAAGCCCAGGGAAGGCCGGAGCAAGCCTCTTCTGCAAGAGGTGTCTTTGCCCGGCCTTCCCTGGGCTTGCTCTTTTTACTCGGGCCTTTCACGACGCGACGCCGGCAACGCTATGCCGTGCGATTGATCTTGCTCCGTCGCGTGCCGAACGATACTTTTCCCCGGCTCTCCGGTATTTCCCGGCTTTGCGTAGGACTCTGTGTTGCCGTGAATCGCATTTCCGCTACGCCGTCGATCGTTTCGCTCTCGGCTCGGCTCGCCCGCTGTGCGCCGTTGCTCTTGGTCGTTGCGTCGGTCGGTTGCCAATACACGTCGCAAGGCAAGAATGCCGCCGGGGTGAAGTACTTCCAGCAAGGCCAATATCAGCAGGCCGCCCAGTACTTCCAGCAAGCGGTAACGCAAGACCCGCAGAACGGCGACGCCTATTACAACCTGGCGTCGGCCTACCATCAGATCGGCCGCGTCAACAAGAGCCGGACCGAGTTGGATCAAGCCGAGGTGCTCTATAATAAGGCCCTCGATCTGAATCAAAACAATCGCGACGCCTACCGGGCTCTAGCCGTGCTGCTCGTCGACAAGAATCAGCCGGACAAGGCCCAAACGCTGTTGAGCGGTTGGCAGCAATTGAATCCGACGAGTGCCGCCCCGCGCGTTGAGCTGGCCCGCTTGCGGGAAGAGTTTGGCGACAAGCAAGGTGCGAAGGAATACTTGCAACAAGCTTTGGCAACCGATCCCTACGACGTGCGGGCCTTGGCCGCGCTCGGTCGCTTGCAAGAACAGTCGGGCGAAACGGCCCAAGCCTTGGCGAACTATCAACGGTCGCTCTACCGCGATCAGTTTCAACCCGAAGTCGCCGCTCGCGTCGCGCAGTTGCGAAACATCGTCAACGCCGGCAATCAAGTGACGCCCCCCGGCGGAACGCGTACCGTCATCACGCCGACGAACAACGCATTGCGATAACCGCGTTGCTCAACGGTTCCTTCTTGTGGGCTTGTCGATCCGTCGGGCCTTCCTAAACGGGATTCGGCTTCGTAAAATACCGCTGGCCTTTCGGCCTCGGACGAGATGCGCCGTACCCGGTTACGATAAGACGACGCCCATTCTAGGGAGCGTTGTCATGGCGTGGTTTCTCGTTTTCATTGCAGGCCTATTGGAAACCGGCTGGGTTATCGGCCTCAAGTATTCCGAAGGCTTCACGAGGCCGCTCGCGAGTGTTCTCACGGTCATCTGCATCGCCGTGAGTATGTTTCTAATGTCGTTTGCTACCCGCACCTTGCCGATCGGCACGACGTACGCCGTTTGGGTCGGCATCGGGGCCGCGGGTGCGGCGATCATCGGCGTCGCTCATTTCGGTGAACCGGTGACCCCGGCCCGAATCTTCTTTTTGGCTATGCTCATTGCGGCCATTGTCGGCCTGAAATGGACGGCGGGTTGAGACTCCCTCGCTCGGGCCGCAAGGTGGCGCTAGGAGTGAACCATTTCGCTGAGAAATGCGAACGACTTGGCCGCGGCCGTCGGCCCGTCGTGACTGTGGCGGCTGAGTTCGACATGCACACCGCCGCAATACCCCACGCGTCGCAGGGCCTTGAAGACCGGCGGGAAGTCGATCTCACCCTCGCCGAACATCAGGTGCTCGTGAACGCCGGCTCGCATGTCCTCGAGGTGGACGTTCACCAGCCGGTCGCCCCAACGTTCGATTCTTGCTGCAAGGGGCGTCTCGCCGAGACAATGCAGGTGACCGACGTCGAGCGTAAGCCGCAGTCGTGGATGCTCGATCGCGGCGAGCAGTTCTTCGTACCGAGCCATGGTGTCGATGAACATGCCGGGCTCGGGCTCGAAACCGATGGTCATCTGCCGCTGCTCAGCGTAGTCGAGCACTTCGGTTAAGCCGCCGACGAGGCGCCGCATGACCGACGCACGGTCGGCCCCGTCGCGCAACACGCCGGACCAAATCGAGACGCAATCGCTGCCTAGTTCACAGGCCGCGTCGATGCAATGTCGATAGAACTCGATCCGCTTGCCGCGGCCCGCAGGATCACTAGTCACGAGCGTGGGCTCGTGCTTCTGCCGCGGATCGAGCAGAAACCGAGCCCCCGTCTCGATGACCGAGCGCATGCCGCAAGCTTCCAGCGTACGCCGCATCTGCTTCAACCGCGTTGCGACATGCCCGCCGTAGGGGTTGAGCATCCCGTGGTCAATCGTCAACGCCACGCTGCGGTAACCGATCTCGGCTAACAGTTCGACCGCCTGAAACGGGTCGTGATGCGCGAGGCCGTTGGTGTTGTAGCCTAATAACATTGTTCAGAGTTCAGGGTTCAGAGTTCAGGGTTCGGGGTCGATTCAACCCTGAACCTCGAACCCTGAACACTCCTACGTTGAATAAACCCACCGCCCCAGCACGTTCATCGGCACGAGCAAACACAGGATCGCGACGCCGTAGGGCAACGGGCCGCGCGAGGCGGAGCAAATCGCGGCATCGTAAATCACCAGCGAGAAAATCGCCTGCTTCACTGCGGCTTGAATGTTCTCCGGCTCCGGCGACACGACCGCCACCAAGGCCCGCCTAAACGTGAAGAAGCCGAACAATAGCCACAACAGCGTCCACGCCCCGCCCATTTGCGCAGCCCGCAGCGGTTGCGCGGCATCAGCAAGCATCGAATCGCGCCATGTTGGAAAGTAGCCGATCATCGCGGTGCCGCACAGCATGACGATCAGTGCGGCCGCCAAGCGCCATCGCGAAGCATCGTCCCGAGCCTCACCGCGGGCGAACCACGTCAGACCGACAACATAGGTTCCCACGCCGGCCGCAATCAGCCAATACATGCGATGCCACTCGACAATGCCCATCGCCATCGGGCTCAAGCCAAGCAAAATGTTCAGCGATCGACAAAGTCCCATGACGATCGGCGCGAGCGGCGTCTGCTTCAGCAAGCCGTCGTACAGCCATATCGAAACGGCGAGCAGTACGGCGACCAGGGCAGGCGTCGGCGACTGCAACCGGGCCGATGTCGCCACGGCAAACAACACGCCGGCAATGACGAGTCCCCAACCAAATTGCCGCGCCGCCGTTGCCGAGACTCGTCCGGAGGGAATCGGTCGAAACGGCCGCTCTAGCGTGTCCCGTTCAACGTCGTACACATCGTTCAGCACCATCCCCGCCAGATAGAGCGACGCCGACGACGCAATGAGCAACACCATCGTCGGCCAGTCCGTGGCGTCGGCATGCGTCAGAAAGAACACCCCGCAAACGTTCGACATCGCCGTGAAGACGTTGGGCAAGCGAACGAGTTGTGCGAGAGCTTTGATGTCGGGCATCTTTTTTCACCACGGAGGCACGGAGAGCACGGAGACGATTTGAAATCTCAGATTTAGAACTTGCTTTCTCCGTGTCCTCCGTGCCTCCGTGGTTCAAATGTTTATCTGCTATTGCTCGAAGACGACGCCGATTCGCTTCGCCAATTCCTGCAAATACTGAAACGCCTCACGGGCCGCGGCGTCGGGGTCGTTGATGTAGGGGTACAGTTCGACCGTCACAAAGCCGTCGTAGCCGGTTGCTTGAATGGCTCGCAGGGTCGCGTCGAAGTCGATCGCTCCGCGGCCGGGGACCATATGGGCATGGACCCGCGTGGCGGCGATATCTTCGAAGTGATAATGCCGCGTGTGCGGGGCCATCCGCGCGACCCAATCTTGCGGGTCCTCGCCGACGCAGTACGCGTGGCCGATATCGAAGTTGAGCCCGACCATCGGCGAGTCGATTCGTTCGACGAACCTCAGATACTGGTCAAACTTCTCAATCATCAAGCCCGGCTCCGGCTCGACGAGCAAACCGACGCCGACCTTCTCCGCCACTTCGACGCACGGCATGAACTCGTCGTAAAAGATCTTCGCGGCGTCATCCCACGATTGCCCCGGTTCGAGCGGGCCGCCCGGTTCGGTCTGCAGGTTCTTCGCTCCGATCTCGGCCGCCAAGTGCAAGGCTCGCTTGGTGTGTTCGCGGCGAATGGCCCGATAGTTCGGGTCCGGCTCGATCCACGACGGATGCCAATACGGCTGCCGCGGATCATTCACCGCGTTCATCATGAATCCATTGACGTTTGACACGCCGAGTTTGTGCCGGGCCAACGCATCGCGGATCGACTGCTTCCGTTCCGGCAGCAGATTGACCGGCCACGCATGCGGCACGTCCGACAGCACTTCGAGCCCCGAGTACCCAATCGCCGCGATCCGTGCGATCGTCTCCTCGATCGAGAACTTCATGTACGCATTGGAACTAAACGCCAGCTTCATTCGTGGTCTCGCCAAGTCGGTGAATGTGAATAGGTAGTCTAGTGGCCGCCGAAGTGCGGGTCGAGCATCAACAAGGCCGTACCGATGACGGCCTTGCGGCTCGGCTTGATCGTTCATCCTACCGATGCCGAGCGGGAATATGCCTACGACCGCGACTCGCGCTTCGGACGTCGGGATCGGGCCCTTGCGGTATCCGTTGAGCGAGACCGGGCCTGGTGAAGCTGTTCCGGCTGTGCGTTCTTTACCGATCGAATTGACGTCGCGGCCGCTCCCGTAGTTCGTCCACTTTCAGCCCTCGTCGCAATCGGTCGATAGCCCTTTTTGGGCGAAACGGAGATCGCGACGAACGGCGACAGGGACGATGTTCTTTTCTTCACGCAGGCAACCGATTTTAGGCGTCGTCGTTGCGGCGGCGTTCGTCTGGGGCTGCCCATTGACGGCTCAGGAACGCAGCGAGAGCGGCGAGCAGGGTGAGTTCGAGACCGATCGCGATTCGTTTACGTTTGCCACGTCGACGATGGCTCGTCGGCAATCGCTCCTCGAAACGTCGTACTCGTTCATCGACAATCGCACGGGCCCCGAGGCCCATAGCTTTCCCGAAATGCTCGTGCGACGCGGCATCAACGATTGGTGCGAGTTGCGCCTCGGCTGGAACTACGAGATGGGCGGCTCCGGCACGGCGTCGGGCAACGAGTTCGGCGGCGAAGATCTCCAATCGGAGACCGAAGGCCGCCTGCTCTACGGAGCGAAGTTCCGCACGACGACACAGTCGGGCTGGCGCCCCTCGAGTGCCCTGGTCGTTCAGGGTTATACGCCGACGGCAGGTCCGTCGAGCATTTCGACGGTGACCGTGGGTGAGGCATTCGGCTGGACCTTGCCCAACGGCTGGACGTGGCACTCGGCAATTCGTTACGGATCGGGTCGGGAGACCGGCGACTCATTCAATCAATGGGCGCCGTCGACCGTGCTGAACATTCCTCTCGGCGAGCGTTGGAACGTTCATGCCGAGTACTTCAGCATCCTGTCTTCGGGCAAGGAGACGCCGCTCGAGCAACATTTCGCGAGCTTCGGAGCCCATGTGCTCCTGACGAAGAATCTCGAACTCGGCAACCGCTTCGGCTTCGGCCTAACGCACGACACGCCCGGCTTCTTCAACAACGTCGGCTTGGGTTGGCGGTTCTGATACGCACGCGCTCGGCGCGGGTCTATTTCCGGTTCGCGTCGGGGTCGACGAACTGATCCATCCCAAGCCACAGGCTGCGGGCATAGCGAAAGAACCATAGTGGGAAGACGAGGCACCACGCGCCCATGCTCCAGAACAAGATCGGGTCGCGGCTGTGGCCTGTGAGTTGAGCCGAGACGAAAGCGATGGTGACGACCAAGGCCGTCAGCCCGTAGTTCACGTAGATCGAGCCGAGATAAAAGCCGGGCTCGCGTTTGAAGTCGAGGCCGCACGTCTCACACCGTTCGTGCATGCGGAACCAGCCGACGAACAACCGCCCCTCGCCGCACCGCGGACAGCGGAGCCGCAAGCTGCGGCCGATGCGTCGCCAAAAGCCGATTTGTCCTGCCATGATGGTACGAATTGGTAGGTCAGGCACGTACTCGTGCCTGACGTGAATGGGTGTCACGACCTGAAAAAATGTCAGGCAGGAGTACCTGCCTGACCTACGGTCACGGCTGTTTGCCCGTCGTCACGTCGGTTATAACCGACGCCTCGCCGGCGTCGCAGTCGGCGGTAGGTTTTTCAGGAAGTGAGTCGCACGATGCAGCGGCTGGGGCGAATCTGTCAGCAATCGGCTCTACTCGGCTTGCCGTTGGCCATTCCTTTGCAACTGGCCAACGTCATCGACCTCCGGCAGATGCTCGCCTGGATGGCCGCCGCCATTTGCCTGTTCTACATTGGCCGGCTGATCGAAGGTTACACCGCGGCGAAATAAAGACGTCGGCACCCCGCAAACGAGCCGGTTCTGCCGGGAACGTCCTTCGAATTTCGCCTTGGCGCTCGGCGAATCGGCGTCGCCGACTGCCGAATCTGCTTTTCCTCAGCGGTCGCGCGGCTCTATACTCACAGCCGACGGCGCGTCCCACGCCCGACGGCGGCCCTGCGTTCTGCGGCAGCGGCATCTTGTCGGGGCGTAGGCGGGGGCGACCGTCTCGAACGACGGGTACGAGAAGGACCTACGACCGTCGCCGTTCGACCTGCTCCTCCGTAGAATCTCGCATGCCGCTTTTTCGCTTGATCGTCGCAGGGATCGCGCTCAGTCTCGCCGTCGCTCGACCGACGCCGGTTGCGGCCCAAAGCCTTCGCTTCGATCTTTCTAGCGACGTCACCCTCGACGAGGTCGACGCCGTTGTGAAAGGCCACCTGCAACGAGCCAAAGTCCTCACGGCCAATCGTCGCTGGGACGAAGTCATTGAAACGTTGCGGAAAGTGACCGACGGCCGCGGCGATCGGGTTATCGGCGTGGTTCCCGGCTACTACGTGCGGCTACGCGATTACTGCCACCGCCGTCTCGCCGCCTTGCCGCCCGAGGCGCTCAAGATCTACCGCGAGCAGGTCGATCCGCAGGCGGAGCAATGGTTTACCGAAGCCACGGCGGCGCGGGACGAGCGGAAGCTGCGGATGATCGTCGACCAGTTCTATTGCAGCAGCCGCGGCGATGACGCCCTGCGGCTCCTCGGCGAAATCGCGCTCGAGCGCGGTGACTATGCCGCGGCCCGCGGCTATTGGGAACAGCTGCGCGAATTGCCTCCAGCCCTGATCAGCAAAGACGACTTCGCGATCCTGAAGGACGACGAATCGCTGACTTCCGAGGAGCGGAAGCAACTCGACGAATTCTATTCGTATCACGAATTGATGAAGGCCTACAAGTTCGACCAGAATCCGAACGCCTTCTATCCGCACCTCGTCAGCTTGGGAGAGGCCTTGCGGCAGCGAGGCGTCGTCGGCCCGCGGTTGGCGTATCCGCAAGGCGATCTCCCGGCGGCCGACGTCTATGCGCGGCTGATCCTGGTCGACATTCTCGAAGGTTCCCACGAGACGGCCCAGGTCGGCTTGAAGAACCTGAAGGCCCTGCATCCCGACGCTCGCGGCCGGTTAGGCGGGCGGGAAGTAATCTATGCCGAAGCCATGACGACGCTACTGGAGGAAAGCCGGGGTTGGCCGCCGATCGATCGTCGCAGGGACTGGCCGACGTTCGGCGGCAACAGTGCCCGGAACCAAGTTCAACCGGTGGCGTACGACGTCGGCGCGGTGAAATGGAGCCGGCTGTTGTGGCAACCGCCGATCGCAGCCGCCGAGAGCGATTTCCCTCTGCGTCGCCCTGCGGAAGACCGCCGCACACTTTTAAGTTATTGGCCGATCGTCGTCGACGGTCGCGTGTTTATCACTAACGGCGTAGAGATCCGCGGATACGATCTGCACACGGGCGCGGCGGTATGGGGAAGCGATCCGGTCATCTACACCGACCGCACCCAAGCCGAACCGGCGTTCACGCATCGGCAATCGGTCGGAGCGCCGCGGTTCACATTGACGGCTCATCGCAACCGCATCTATGCTCGAATGGGCGGCGTCGTGACCTCGCCGGTGGTCGACGGCATCATGCCCGCGCCTTCGAACAATATTGTCTGTCTCGATCTGGCGCAGGAAGGGAAAGGGCTTTGGACCGCGACGCCGCCGGCCGGCGAACGTTGGTCATTCGAAGGAGCGCCGCTGGCGGACGACGATTTCGTTTACGTCGCCATGCGCAAAGGAGGCGTCCGCCCGCAGGCCCATGTCGCTTGTTACGACGCCGAGACCGGGCACCCGGTCTGGCAGCGCTTGATTTGTTCGGCCGAAACACCTGCGCAGGGCCAAAACGACGAGATTACGCACAATCTACTGACCGTCGTGGGCGATGCGATTTACTACAACACGAACCTCGGTGCGGTTGCGGCCTTATCGAAGCATACGGGCGAAATCCGCTGGCTGACAACCTATCCACGGGCCTCGAGCGACGACATCAACAGCAAGCCGGTCCATTACTTCCGCGACCTGACGCCCTGCGTCTACGATCGCGGCACACTTTACGTCGCGCCGTCCGACAGCGAACATGTCTTGGCGCTCGATGCCGCGGCAGGGCTGTGGCGTTGGGAATCGCGGGTGGCCGGAGATGCCATCCACCTGCTCGGCGTTCAGGGCGAATATCTGTTCGCGTCGGGCGATCAGTTGTGGTGGATTCATGCCCCCGGCGGTCGTGTCGCTCACGTCTGGCCCGACCAATCGCCCAAAGGCTACGGCCGGGGCACCATCGTCGGCGACGCAGTGTTTCGACCGACACGGACGACGATCGAAATTCACGGCGCAGCCGACGGCCAGTTTCGCCGCGAAATCGAATTGACGACCCGCGGCGCTCAGGGAGGTCACTTGATCGCCGTCGATGGGGCATTGCTGATCGTCACCGGCACCGAATTGATTGTTTTCGATCGGCACAGCGCGACGAACGCGCCGTCGCCCGCAGAGCCGACGCCTGACAAAACTTCGCTGCGCACGAACCTGGTTCCGCTTTCTGCCAATCCGCGAGTAGACGAATGACCCTGGAAGAAGACGACGTCCAAGCCGTCCACCGCTTGAACCAAGCCTTTCGCCGCATCACCGAGCAGTTGTCGAAGGTGATCGTCGGCCAGAGTTCAGTGATCGAGGAACTGCTGATCGCCATGTTTGCCCGCGGGCACTGTCTGCTGGTCGGCGTACCGGGCCTCGCCAAGACGCTTTTGATTCGGTCGCTGGCCGACACGCTGTCGCTCAAGTTCAGCCGCGTGCAGTTCACACCGGACCTGATGCCGGCCGATATCACCGGCACGGAAGTCATTCAAGAAGACAAACTCTCCGGCACGCGCGAGTTCAAGTTCCTGCCCGGCCCGATCTTCGGCAACGTCATTCTCGCCGACGAAATCAACCGCACGCCGCCGAAGACGCAGGCCTCTTTGCTCGAAGCCATGCAAGAACACCAGGTGACCGTCGGCGGCAAGAAGCACAAACTCGAACAACCGTTCTTCGTCCTGGCAACGCAGAACCCCATCGAGCAGGAGGGAACTTACCCGCTTCCCGAGGCCCAGCTCGACCGCTTCATGTTCAACACGTTCGTCGACTACCCGGAGGAGGACGAGGAGCTGGAAATCGTTCGCCGCACGACGACCGACACCGAGGTGAAGCTGACGCCGACTCTCGACGGTGAAGAACTCCTGTCGCTGCAGAAGATCGTGCGCAAGATTCCGGCGGCAGATCACGTCATCCGCTACGCGTTGCAGTTCACACGCCTGACGCGGAAGAACAAGGGCGAAGTCCCCGACTTTGTCACCGATTACGTCGGCTGGGGTGCCGGGCCGCGGGCCAGCCAATTTCTCGTCCTGGGGGCCAAGGCCCGGGCTGCGCTGCACGGCCGCTTCTTAGCCACTTGCGACGACATTCGCGCCGTCGCGCTGCCGGTGCTCCGGCATCGCATCATGACCAACTTCAACGCCGAGGCCGAAGGGATTCGTTCCGACGACATTGTGCGCAAACTAATCGACGTGATTCCTGCAACGGACGACGCAGCGATAAGCCGTGGAAAACTCCCGCAAATATTTGGATCCGCGGACGCTCGCTAAGCTGCAAGGCTTGGAATTGCGGGCCCGGTCGATCGTCGAAGGTTATGTGAGCGGCGCGCATCGCAGCCCGTTCCACGGCTTCTCCGTCGAGTTCGCGGAGCATCGCGAATATGTTCCCGGCGACGACCTGCGGTTCGTCGACTGGAAGGCCTATGGCAAGACCGATCGCGTTTACCTGAAGCAGTACGAGGAAGAGACGAACCTCGTCTGCTATCTCTTGCTCGACGTCAGCGAGAGCATGACTTATTGCAGTAGCGACGCCGCGATGTCGAAACTCGACTACGGCCGGTGCATCGCGGCCTCACTGGCCTATCTGGTGCTGCAACAGCAAGACGGTGTCGGCCTGACGACGTTCGACGACGGCATCCGCTCGCTGATCCGTCCCAGCAGCCATCCAACGCATCTGAAACAGATGCTGCACTCAATCGAAGACGAGCCGACGACTACGAAGACGACGCTCGGTCCAATCTTTCACGACCTCGCCGAGCGGTTCAAAAAGCGCGGCGTCGTCATCGTGATCAGCGACCTGTTCGATGACGTGGCCACGATGCTCGCCGGTCTCAAGCACTTCCGCCACCGACGACACGAAGTGATCCTGTTCCACGTGCTCGACCCGGCCGAGGTCGAATTCGGCTTTCGCGACTTGACGCTGTTCAAAGGTCTCGAAGGCTTGCCCGAGTTGCTCGTCGACCCGCACGCCCTGCGCAAGGCTTACCTGCAAGAGTTCGACGCCTACTCACGCCTTTTAAAGAGCGGCTGCCACGCACAGCAGATCGACTACGTCCCGCTAAGAACCGATCAATCGCTCGATCTAGCACTAAGCACGTATCTAGCGAAGAGGACGAACCGTGTTCGTTAACAACGATTGTTTGGCTCCCCTCGCCCCGGTAATCCGGGGAGAGGGGCAGGGGGTGAGGGGAATGCGGATCGCACGACCAACACAAGGCCGTGGTCTTGAGTCTCGCGCTTCATCTCTCCCTCTTTCCTGCGACTTGGATCAGCACTCTACGCGAATCCCCCTCACCCTAACCCTCTCCCCGGGGTACCGGGGCGAGGGGACCAAACAAGGATAAGAGAGCGTTCGTCTACTCTTCCATGTCTAACGTGCTTCCACTCCTCGCTTTCGTCGAAAGCCCCGCCATGCTGGGCTGGTTGGCGGCGGCGTCGGCGCCGCTGGTCATTCACTTGCTGAATCGGCGGAAGTTTCGCGAGTCGTCGTGGGCGGCGATGCAATTCCTGCTGGCGGCGGTCCGCAAAAACTCGCGGCGAGTACAGCTTGAGCAGTGGCTGCTGCTCGCACTGCGGACGCTGCTAATCATTTTGTTCGTCTTGGCCGTGGCTGAGCCAGGTCTGCAAACCGGCACGCTCGCGCCGCCGGCCGCCGAGCGAACCCATCGCATCCTCGTGCTCGACGGCTCGTTTTCGATGGACTACAAGCCGACCGGCGATCGCAGCTACTTCGATCAGGTCAAGCAACTCGCCGGGGACATCGTCAGCCGCAGCCGCGAAGGCGACGCTTACAGCCTCGTCGTGCTCGGCTCGCCGTCGAAGGCCGTGACGGCGGCGCCGCTGTTGCGTCGCGAAGACGTGCTGCCGCTGCTCGACGAGCTCGCGCAACCGCACGGCGCCGGCGACATGCCCTCGTGCTTGAACGAAATCGACCGCGTCATCGCCAAGACCCGCGAGACGCTGCCGCAGATTCGCCGCCGCGAGGTGCATTTCCTGACCGACCTGGGGCAGAACACCTGGGCACCGGCGGGCGAGGGTCGTCGCGCCGATCCGTTGGCCGACTTCCAGGCCCGAGCCGAGCGTTGGCCCGGCGACGTCACGCTGGTCGTCGTCGACGTCGGTGCGGCCGAGGCGGAGAACACCGCCGTCGTCGAGTTGGCCGCCGATCAACCGTTCGGCGTCGTCGGCTTGCCCACGACCGTGCGCGCCGTCGTCCACCACTTCGGCCGCAATCGGCGGCCGGGAGTCGTGGCGACGCTCATGCTCGATGGTCGCAAGGTCGAAGAAAAGACGCTCGATCTGGAGCCGGGCGGCGAGACGACGGTCGTGTTCGATGACACTGGACGGCTGACGCCGGCCGCTTCGGGACGTCAGCTTTTCGAGGTCGCGCTGGCACCCGACCGGTTGGCGATCGACGATCGCCGACGGCTCGTGCTCGACGTGAAGCAACACCTGCGCGTCTTGGTCGTCCACGACACGGCCCCGTCGTCCGATGCCGAATTTGGGCTGCACAATCTCGACACGGCACTGCGTTTGAAGCCGGGCATCGACACCGCGGCCGCGTCGCCGGTTCGTGTCGATCTGGATGTGGAAGCCGATGTCCGCAATCGCGATCTTCGCGACTACGACGCCGTGTGGCTCGTCGACGTTCGCCGGGTGCAAAGCGAAACGGCCCGGCGATTGAAATCGTTTCTGCACGACGGGGGCGGCGTGGTGTTCGTCCTCGGCTCGCGTGTCGATGCCGAGCATTACAACACGCATCTCGCGGCGGGCGAGACGCGGCTGCTGCCGGTTCGCATCGGCTCGACGATCACCGAGCCGCAATATCGTTTGAACCCGCTGAAGTACGAGCACCCGCTGTTGGCCGAGTTCCGCGGCCGCGAGCAGGGCGGATTGTTGAACACCCCGGTCTATCGCTACCTGCGGCTCGATGCAAGCAAGGCTCCAGCCGCTCGCACGGTGCTCGAATTCCTCAATGCAGAGAAGGATCCGTTTCTGGTCGAAGAGGCGATCGACGGCGGGCGGTCGCTGGTGTTGGCGACGGGCTTGGAATCGTCGTGGACGACGTTGGGGCTTAGCCCCGGCTTCGTGCCGCTGGTGCAAGAGATGCTGACGTACGCCGTCGGCGGTCGCGGCGGTGCGGCGACACACTTGGTCGGCGAGCCGTTGCGAGGCGCATTTCGCCGCACGACGCCGTCGGCAAGCGTGACGATCGACGTGCCGCACGGCGACACTACAACCGCATCGCCGTCGCCCTCAACCGGCGACGACGCGACGACCGCTCCGACCACGGTAGCATCGACCGGCGATTCCGCCGAAGTCACGGCCGACGGCGAAACCTATCGCTGGAACTACGCCGACGTGATGCTCTCAGGATTCTATACGGCCCACGTTTCCGGACCGCCGCAGACGACGGAGCGATTCGCCGTCAACGTCGACACCCATGAAAGCGACTTGGTGAAGCTGCCGTCGGCCCGACTTTTGGAACGCACTTGGACGAAGGTCCGCTTCACCTACGGCACCGAGGTCCGCGATTTCTCGGAGCCCGACGCGACGTTCATCGCCGCCGCCCCGTCGAATTCGTTTTCTCGCCAACTGCTGCTCCTCGCGTTTGCGGCCGCCTTGCTGGAAACATGGTGGGCGGGCCGGATCGGACGGCGACGCCTATGAGCTTCGAATTGCCGGTCTGGTTGGCGCGGTGGTTCGGCATCGACTTCGCCGGAGGCGAAGAGTCGGTCGTCGGACGTTTGGAACTGTTGCGGCCCTTGGGCTCGACCGTCATGCTGCTGGCCGCGCTCGTCGGCTTGGCGATCGTCGCGCAGGCCTACTTCGGCGGCGAGTCGGGCTCGCGCCGCAAACGGTTCTTGCTCGGCACGCTGCGGTTGCTGACGTTGCTCTCGCTGTTGCTGATGATCGGCGAACTCAGCATCTCGTTGCGTCGCGCCGGCCTGCCCTATGTGGTCGTGCTGGTCGACGATTCGGAAAGCATGAACATCGTCGACCGCTACGTCGACGAGCAACTGCGCGAGGATCTGAAGCGGCGGGTTGCCCGGGCCTTGCCTCCCGCGACGCCGAGCCTTTCCGAAGGGGCTACGTCGCTGCCGACTTCGCGGCTGCATCTCGTGCGAGCCCTGCTCTTGGAAGACGACGCATCGTTCCTGCGCCGCCTGAGCGCGAAGCATTATCAGTTGCAGGCGTTCACGGTCTCGGATGCTGCGCGACGGCTGCCCAGCGACGTCGCAGAGTTGCAAAAAGCGATTGGCGAGTTGAAGGCCGGCGGCCCGGCGACGCGGCTCGGCGACGGCCTGCGAGCGGCGATGGACGAACTTCGCGGCCGGCCGATCGCCGCGGTTATTCTGCTTTCCGACGGCGTAAACACGGCCGGTTCCAGTCCGACCGAGGCCGCGGCCTTGGCGGCCGAGCGGAACTCGGCCGTCTTCACCGTCGGCTTCGGCGAGACGCGGAAGGCGCTCGACGTCGAAGTCGCCGAGTTGAAAGTCCGCGACCGCGTGACGATCAACGACCCGGTGACGTTCGATTTCAACGTCGTCGGCCGAGGCGCCGCCGGGAAGAAGGTCGAACTCGTGTTGCGCAGCGCCGACGAGAAGACGCCGCTGGCGAAGAAGACCGTCACGCTCGGTCCCGATGACGCCGGTCAGCCGGTTCGCTTGACATATCGCCCGCCGAAAGTCGGCACGTTCCGCTATGTGGTCGAAGCCCAACCGCTGGCGAATGAAGCCACGGTCGACAATAACAAGGCCGAGGCCGCGCTCGACGTGCGAACCGATCAGATCGACGTCCTGCTCGTCGAGTCGTACCCGAGCTTCGAGTTCCGGTACTTGAAGCAAATGCTCGGCCGCGACTCGACGGTCCGGCTGACCTGCGTCTTGCAAGAGGCCGATCCCGATTTTCCGCGGACCGATCCGACCGTGACGACCGTGTTCCCTGTGACGCTCGACGAGTTGCTGAAGTACGACGCGATTATCTTCGGCGACGTCGATCCCGAGTTCCTCGGCTCGGCGGCAACGGCGGCGCTGCGCGACTACGTGCTCGAAAAAGGGCGAGGCGTAATCTTCGCTGCCGGGCCGCGGTACATGCCTCAAGCGTATCGCGGGACGCCGCTGGCCGAGTTGTTGCCGCTCGACTGGAACAAGGCGGAGACCGCGGCAGCGTCAGCCGAGACCGACGGCATCGGCATTCAACTGACACCCGCGGCCGCCGAGGAACCGATCTTTCAACTGGCCGACGACGGCGGCGACTCGAAGGCCCTCTGGAAAGCGTTGCCGCCGCTTTACTGGGTCTGGAAAGCCGACCTGCGGAAGACCGCGCAGACGATGGTCGAGACCGTTGTCGATGAAGGCGGCACGACGCGATTGCCGGTCGTCGTCCTGCAGCGAGCGGGCCGCGGCATCGTGTTGTTCCACACGACCGACGAGACCTGGCGGTGGCGGTTCCGCTTGGGCGACGTCTACTTTGGCCGCTACTGGATCCAGGCCCTGCGGCATTTGTGCTTGGCACACGACGGCTCGCGGCCCGCCGTGCTCCGCGTGGCGGACGAACGTTACGAACTCGGCAAGCCGATCGCCGTCGAGGTTCGCTTTCAAGACGAGCGGTTCGTACCGACCGACGGCACGGTCAACATCGTCGTCGAAAGCGATGGCAAGCCGAGCCAGACCGTCAAGCTAGCACCTCGCCGCAACCTGCGAGTGTTGTTCGAGGCCTCGCTGTCGGGCTTGGCCGAAGGTCGCTATCGGGTGCGCTTGGCCAAGGCAGAAGGCGGCGATCGTAACGAGGAGAATCCCTTGAGCAGCGTCACCGGCGACGAGTTCGTCGTCGCCGCGGCCCGAGCTGAATCGTTCCCTCTGGAAGCGAATTTCGACACCTTGCGGGCCGCGGCCGAGAAAGGGCGTGGCAAGTTCTACACCCTGGCCGACGTCGGCGAGTTGTTCGACCGTCTGCCGTCGGGAAAGCTCTCGCCGACCGAGCCCCTGCCACCCATTTCGCTCTGGAATCGCTGGTTTACGGTCTTAGCCCTGGTCGCGCTGTTGGTGACCGAGTGGGTTCTGCGAAAACGACAGGGCTTGGTATAATCGCCGGCATAGGAGTCCGTGACATGGCCCATCCGCTGAGGATACGCATCGCCGCGTTGCGACGTCGGGCCTGGACCGTTCTCGTCTTGCACGCGGCGGCCTGCGGACTGGCAACGATCACGGCCGTCTGTGCGATTTTGGCTTTGGGTGATTACGCCTGGCGATATGAAGAGACCGGCGTCCGGCTGCTCTCGACGCTCGCTGCCCTGGCCGCGATCGGCTGGGTCGTCTATCGCTTCGTCGTTCCGCTACTGCGAACGACGCTCGACGATGTCTTTTTGGCTCGGCAAATCGAACGATCCTATCCGCTGTTGCATGAGCGACTGTCCGGGGCCGTCGCTTTTCTGAACGCGGCCGACGACGACGTACATGCCGGTTCTCCCGCGCTACGGCGAACAGTCATTCACGAAACGACGACCGACTTCCTTCCCTTGTCGACGGCACCGGTCGTGACGTGGCGGCCGGTCATCGTGCCGCTCGTGGTCGCAGCGATCGTCATCGCGGCGGCCGGGGCGCTCTACGTCGGCCATCAATCGGCGGCCAACATCGCGCTCGTGCGGCTCGCTTGGCCGCTGGGCTCGACGGCGTGGCCGCAAACGAATCATCTCAAACTCGTGAACCCGATCGAGCGCGTCGCCGCAGGCAGTCGTTTCCGCGCCGAGGTCGTCGACGCCGACGGCAACGACATTCTCGGCGGCGTGACGTTGCTCGTCCGCAACACTTCCGACGCCGAGCCGGAGCCGCGGGCCATGCACCTGCAAGGCGGATCGTACGTCGCCGAGCGAGAACGCATCGTCAGCGACTTTTCGTACCGCGCCGTCGGCGGCGACGATCGCTCGATGCCCTGGATCGAAGTCCGCGTCGTCGACCCGCCGGCGATCCAGCAGATCCGTCGCCGCTATGTGTTTCCCGAATACACCCACTGGGCGCCGTTCGATTCCGACATGCGGCCCGCCGACTCCCTGGCTCAGTCGGCCCCGGTGCCGGTGGGGACGACGATCGAGTTTTTCGCGCGGACGAGCAAACCGCTCAAAGAAGCGAAACTCGTGATCGGCGCCGCGACGACGTTGACCGGAGCACTCGACGCCGACCGGAGCGGCTTTTCGTTCACCGTCGCTACGGCCAATGCCTGGCGAACGGCGCGGAGCGAGACGTTTCGCTTCGAGCTTATCGGCGACGACGGTTTTCAAACAACAAACGAGATGCGTTACGATCTGACCGTCGAAGCCGATCCGCCGCCGTGGGCCAAGCTCGATCGCCCTCGCGGCCCGCCGGAAGACCCGCGCGGAGACATCTTCGCGACTCCCGATGCGGTCATCGACGTCGGCGTGACGGCGGGAGACGCCTTCACCGTTCGCCCCGAAGTCGCCTTGAAGGCGGTCACCCTGCGGTACTCGCGATCCGACCGTTCCTCGGAGCCCGATCAAATCGTGCCGCTGCACGCCGGGCCGACGACGCTTGAGCCCGCCGAGTTCGCCGCGCCGAACCGTTTCCGCGAGGAAGAAGTCCGAACGCTCGCGCACCCGTGGGAACTGAAACCGCTCGGGCTGCAACCCGGCACATTTGTAAACCTGTACGCCACGGCCACCGACTACGCGGGTCAGACGCGGCAATCCGAAGCCCGGCGACTGCGAATCGTCGCCCCGGCCGAGTTTCTCGAACGTTTCAACGAACGGCAACGGGCCCTGCACGCCGAGTTGCGAAAGCTGCGCGATCGCCAGAACGACGCCGCCGGCCAGACGGAAGACGTGGCGAAGCAACTGGCCGCGGAGCCGAAGCCCGACGAACGCCCGGCGGAGGCGATCGCGCGAACGTTGGATTTGCAGCGGCAAGTGGCGACCGGCTTGGGGCTCGATCGAGCGAATCGTCGCTCGTCGGAAACTTCGCCGCCCGATGCGGCCCGCGACGGCGTGCGCGGACGAGTCGAACGGATGCTCGACGACCTGAAACAAAATCGGATCGACAATCAGGAGGTCTCGTCGCAACTCGGCGAGATCCAGAAACAGTTGCAGAAGCTGGAAGAATCGAAGTCGGCGGAGCAGGCCGCGACGGAGTTATCCGACGCCTCGCGTCAGGAACTGTCGACCGCCGACCGTCGCAAGGAAGCCGGCGAAGCCTTGACTCGAGCGAAACAAAAGCAGGACGACGTCCTCGGCTCACTCGACGCGATGCTCGGTAACCTCGCCCGTTGGGAAGACTACGGCAAGTTTCACGAAGAGCTATCGCGGATCGAAAAAGACCAGCAGCGCGTGGCGGCCGAAACGCAGCAGCACTTGCAACAACGTCTGACCAAGAAGAGCGAGCCGGCGGCCGATGCCAAAACGCGCGACGATTTGGCGAACCGGCAATCGGGCCTGGCCCGTCGCTTCGAGTCGCTACGACGGCAGATGACGCAGGCCCAATCGGCCGAGAACCAAGAGACGCTCAAACAGGCCCTGACCGCCGCCGAGCGCGAGAACCCGGCCGGGGCGATGCGGGCCGCGGGCGAAGAACTGCGGAACGACCGCGTCGGCCAAGCGCCGCAACGACAGCAAGAGGCTCTCGACAAGTTGAAGCAAGTCATGCAGGCCCTCTCGGCGCAAAACGCCGATCAACTGGCCCGGCTTGTCGCGAAGCTCCGCGAAGGCGAGCAAGAACTGGCCAAGATTCGCGAAGAGCAGCGCGGGTTGAAGAGCAAGTTTCGTGATGCGGAACGAATCAAGGACGAGGCCCAGCGTCGCCAAGAACTGGAACGCCTCGCTCGGCAGCAACGCGACCTACAAAAGAAGGCCGAGAAGCTGGCTGAAGAGCTCAAGCGACTCAAGGCCGAGCGTTCCGCCGGTAAGACCGCGAAGGGAAGCTCAAAAATGTCCGGGGCAGGGGAGCAGGCGCAGCAAGGCGACGCCGCCGGCGCCTGCGAGCAGGCCGAAGCCGCCGAGAAGGATCTCGAAGAGGCGTCTCGCGAACTGGCCCGCGAACGTCGTCAAGCCGAGGCCGACTTGGCCCGCGAACTCGCCGCCAAGCTGGAAGACGACTTGAAGGCGTCGATCGCGCGGCAGGAACGAGTGGTCACCGAAACGCAACGTTACGATGCGCAGGCCCGGACGAAGGCCCTCACGCGAGCCGAGTTGATCGGCTTGCTCGATCTGGCCCGCGAACAGGAAACCTTGGAGGCCGAGGCCCGTGCGGCGGCCGAGCGCTTCGGCTCCGCCCCGACGTTTAAAGCGGCCCTCGACGGAGCCGCGGAGGAAATGCGTCGCGCCGCCGAGAAGCTGCGCGAGCGCGACACCGGCACGACGACACAACGTGCGGAACAGACGGCCGTGCGGCGATTCCAACAATTGCTCTCCGCGCTCAAGCCGCGCCCGAAGAAGGGCGGTCAGCAAGAAGGCGGCCAACAAGGCGGCGGCGAAGGCGGGGCAGGGGGGGGCGGCGGTCAGCAGGGCGGTGCGTCACTGGCCGAACTGGTTCTCATCAAGCTCATGCAAGAAGAGATCGCCGAGCGGACGAAGGAACTCGACGCCGCCAAGCAACGCGGCAAGCTGACCTCCGGCGAGCAAGAAGAACTCCATCGCCTGGGCCGCGAGCAAGGCAAGCTGGCCGATCTCTTGCTCGACCTGATCGGGACGACCTCCTCCGACGACGAAGGCGAATTATTGCCCGATATCAAGCTCGATGAACAACCCGAGAAGCGGCCGACTGTCGAGCCCAAGAAGATGGAACCGAAGAAACAAGCCCCCGACGCCAGCGGCGAGTAGGTGCCCTCATGCGAACTATCTCGTTTCTTATTGTTACGATGCTCTGTTCGACGGCGTGCATCGCTGCCGACCCGCCGCCGACGCCGAAAGCGAAACCGGCGTCGTCGCTCGACGATGAACTTTTCCAAGGCCTCGACGACGCGACGACGGCACCGGGCGTGAAGCCAAAAGCCGCAGCAGCGGCAACCAAGAAGGAATCACCGCAGTCGACGTCGCCTGAAAAATCGTCGAAGCCGAAAGTCGTCGACCCGCTTGATGCCGAATTGTTGCGACAACTGGAGGGAGACGCCGGCTCGCCGCCGCAGGCCAAGAAGCCGCAGAAGTCCCCCGGCGACGCCCCGTCGGGAGACGGCGATTCCTCGTCCTCCGGCGACCCGTTCCAGCGGCTCAGCGAGCAAATACGCCGCGCCGAACAGCGGCTCGCCGGAACCGACTCGGGCGAGAAGACGCAGCAACTGCAACGCGAAATCGTCGCTGACCTCGACAAGTTGATTGCCCAGATCGAGCAGCAGCAACAACAAAAGCAGCAGTCGCAGCAATCGAAATCGCAGAAGCCGTCGAGTGCTCGCCCCCAGCCCGGTCAGCAACAGCAGCCCCAGCCGGGCCAAGAACGCGATTCCCAACAGGCCCGCGATAGTGCGCAAGGCACGCGGAACCGGCAGCAGCAGAAGCCCGATCCGAATCGGACCAAATCGCTGCTGGAAAAAGCCTGGGGTATGCTCCCCAAGCGCGAGCGGCAAGACGTCATGCAATCGTCGGTCGACGACTTCCCGTCGAAGTATCAATTCGTGATCGAAGAATATTTCAAGGCCCTGCTGAAGCGGCAAGAATGACGCCGATTGCTTGTTCTCGCCGCCGTTGGTTGGCCGCCGCGTCGTCGTTGGCGCTCGCGGCCTTCGCGCGCCGGTCGCAGGCCGTGCAATTCGGCGACGATGACAATCCGGAGCGGACCGCGGTCGAATTTGTCACCGCTTCGGCCCAGCAAGCCATCGACAAGGGGTTGGCGTTTCTCGCTTCGCGGCAACAGGAAGACGGCGCCTTCGGCCCCGGCGGATACAACCGCGACGTCGCCGTCTCAGCCCTGGCCGGAATGGCCTTTATGGCCGGCGGCAGCACGCCGGGACGCGGTCCCTACGGCAAGCAGGTCGACCTCTGTGTGAAGTACCTGCTCGACAATGCGCAGGACAGCGGCTACCTGAACGCTCCCGGCTCGGGCAGTCACGGGCCGATGTACGGCCACGGCTTTGCCACGCTCTTTTTAGCCGAGTCGTATGGCATGACCGACCGGGCCGACATCCGCGAGAAGCTGTCGCGGGCGGTCCACCTGATCGTGAACACGCAAAACACCGACGGCGGTTGGCGCTATCAACCGGTTCGCCGCGAGGCCGACATTTCGGTGACGATCTGCCAGGTGATGGCCCTGCGAGCGGCACGCAACGCAGGTTTGCACGTTCCGGCCGAAGTGATCGACAGGACGATCGAGTATGTGAAGAAAAGCCAAAACGCCGACGGCGGCTTCATGTACATGGTCTCCGGCGGACAGAGCGCCTTCCCGCGCTCCGCGGCGGGTGTGGTGGCGCTGTATAGCGCGGGCATTTACGAAGGGCCCGAAGTGGAACGGGCCCTCGGCTACGTCATGGACTACCTGCCGCAAGGTGGCGGATTCAATCGCGAGAGCCATTACTTCTACGGCCACTACTACGCCGTGCAGGCAATGTGGATCAAGGGGGGCGACCACTGGCGACGATGGTATCCGGCGATTCGCGATGAACTGCTTGCCCGCCAGCGCTCGGACGGCTCCTGGGTCGATTCGATCTGCCAAGAGTACGGCACCGCGATGGCCGCCATCATCCTGCAGATTCCGAACAACTATTTGCCGATCTTTCAACGATGACGCGAGGAGAATGGGGAATGGGGAATGGGGAATGGGGAATGCAGCCTGCGGTCCGGTGGCTTGTTCATTCCGCATTCCGCATTTCGCATTCCGCATTTGCGATCTTCTTCGCCTTCTCGTCGCTCGCCGTCGCTGCCGAGCCGCCGCTTCGGCCGCTCTCGGTCGTCGGTCAGGCGCCGACGTCGGCCCGGCCGATCGGCTTCGACGCCAAAGCGATTGCCAGGTTTATTACGGCGCAACCGCAAGTCGTCACGATCGACCTCGGCGATCTCGTCGAATGGGGCGTTCCGGCGGAGTACCGCAAGATCACCTACGTGGTCCTCGCCGACGGCGGTGCCGTCGCGGCCGAGACGGTCGCGGTCACGGGCGAATTCCTTGACTTCATCTCCGCCTCGCTCGGTTCGCATACTGTGGGGCTCGCGCAAGTTCGCGGCGTCGTCTTCCGACCGCCGGCGTCGACCGCGGCCCGCGACCGGCTGTTTCAATCGCTGGCCTCGGCGACCGGCGATCGCGACCGCGTGCTGATGATCGACGGCGACGAATTGCAAGGCACGCTCACCTCGCTCGACTCGCGACACGTCTCACTGCAAGCCGCGGTCGGTGCAGCACAGGTCGAACTGGGCCGCGTTGCCGCCGTCGTGTTCAACCCGGCCCTGACCGCGAAGCCGAACCTTTCCGGACGCCGATTCCTCGTTGGATTCCATGACGGGTCCCAATTCACGGCCCGCTCCGTTTCCAGCAAAGAAGGTCGTGTCGCTTTCGTTCCCACGATCGAAGTGCGGCCGGAGGACGCCTGGGAATGCGAACTCGGCGATCTCGTTTCCTTGCAAACCTTCGGCGGACGCGCGACCTATCTTTCCGACCTCGCGCCGACCGGCTACAAGCACGTGCCGTATCTCGAACTGTCGCGGCCGTATCATCTCGACCGCAGTGCCGACGGCAATTTTCTCCGGGCCGGTCGGCGTCGCTATGCCAAGGGCATCGGCATGCACAGCACCTCGCGGCTCTCGTTCCCGCTCGATCCGGCACACAAGACGTTCGCCGCCGAGATTGCAATCGACGACGAAACCGACGACCGCGGCAGCGTGACGTTCCGCGTCTTCGTCGATGCCGAAGAGCGCTTTCGCAGTGAAATCGTCCGCGGCGGCGACGCCCCGAAGCCGATCTCCGTCGACGTCGCCGGCGGCAAAACGCTCAGCCTCGTCGTCGACTTCGCCGAACGAGGTGACGAGCAAGACCACGCCGATTGGCTCAACGCAAGGTTGCTGCCGTAACCCCATAAGCCCAGGGAAGGCCGGGCGCCATCTACTCTTTTTTCGAAACGTCTTCCCGGCCTTCCCTGGGCTTTCCGGGTAGTTTCCTTCTACCGAATCTACGCCCCGTACTTGCCCATGCGTCCGGCGTTCGATAGTGCCAGCAGCATCAGGTACTTCGCCTCGAACTGGCCGAGACCGCCCGAGCGGGAGGCCCGTTCGCTGAACTCCTGGCTGTTGTCGTAGCGGCAGCAGTCGGAGACCAACAGCGTCGGCACGGGATGCCAACTGTGGCTCTTCAGGAAGCTTGGCGTGCTGTGGTCGCCGGTGACGATGAGCACCGTCGGCTTCAGGGCCGCGATCTTCGGCATGACGGCGTCGAGTTCTTCGATCCGCTTCACCTTCGCCGGAAAGTTGCCGTCTTCGCCGGTGCTGTCGGTGTATTTGAAGTGGATGAAGAAGAAGTCGTACTTCGCCCAATTCTCTGCGAGCACGGCGATCTGCTCGTCCAACGTTTGGGCCTTGCCGACGATGTCCATACCGACCAGCCGCGCGAGGCCCTTATACATGGGATACACGGCAATCGCGGCAGCCTTCAAACCGTAGACTTCTTCGTATGACGGCAGGGCGGGCTTCGGCGAGAAGCCGCGGAGCGTCAGGCCGTTCGCCTTCGGTTGCCCGGCCAACAGTTTCGTCGCCTGCTCGACAAACTGGGCCGCGACCTGGGCTGTCTTCTCGCTCGCCGGGTTCGTGGCTCTCGGCTTCAGCGGCGGCACGCCTGTTTGCTGGGGATCGGTGTCATGAACGTCGCCCCCCAAGCCGTCGCCGCGGAAGACGACGACGAAACGATGCTCCTTCACCGGCTCGACGAACACCTCGACGCCGGGAATTTTCACCTCGCGCAGCTTCACGGCCAGCGGAGCGCTCTCTTCACTGCTGATGCGACCGGCGCGGCGATCGGTGATCTTGCCATCGGGACCGAGCGTGCAGAAGTTGCCTCGAATTGCCACGTCCTTCGGCCCCAGTTCAAAGCCGATGCCGGTCGCTTCCAAGGCCCCGCGACCGATGACGTATTCCAGAGGATCGTAACCGAACAAGCCGAGGTGCCCCGGCCCGCTGCCCGGCGCGATGCCCGGCTTCACCGGAATGCTGCCCCCCTGCACGCCGCGAGCGGCCAGCGCGTCGAGGTTCGGCGTCTTCGCCGTCTCCAATTCCGTCAAGCCGCCCGGCTCCATCGGCAGACCGCCCAGGCCGTCGGCCACGAACATGACGATCTTGGAGTCGTTCTTGACGTGCAAACCGCGGGTCAGTTCGTGCATGTCCATATTCAAGTCTCGCCGATTTGATCTTGCGTAGCGGTTGTCGATCGCCTGCCAGAAACCTATTGTGTTATCACAAAGCGGCGCAGCGGCAAGGGGCAAGGCCCAACGGCCTGCATGCTTTCCGCGTCATTTCGCCTAACTCCGCTTGAGATCGCTCTCGCCATGCCGCGGAAACTGGTGCCGCAACGTTTCGTTTCCGCCACGTTTGCCAACGACCGACCCGCTGCGCGATTCGCCGAGGCGTGGCGCGCGATTACGGCCGACGACCGTTTGCGGCAGCGTCTGGAACTGCCCGGCGTTTTGCTCGACGACTACTTTCGTCACCGCCGACGTGGACCGTTGGGGGGCATCATTACCGAAGCGAGCCGCGTGGCGGAATGGTGCGAGACGTTCGTCGTCGTCGCCCCGCACGACGTTGCGGCCCGGGCCCAGGCCTTGTTGCGCGCGACGACGCATCCGCACTTCAATCTCTTAGCCCACGGCGATCGCGGCGGACGACCGCGAATTGTGTTCCTCGAACCGACGCTAGATCACGATGCGATCCGAGCCGTCGTCGACTTGCTGCACGACGATGGCTCGGCGGTGCCACACCAACGTTGGGCGATCGCCGTCGTCGCCGGACGTAACGAAGCCGAACAGGCCGCAATCCGGGAGACGGCCGGGCCGCTGTTGGCATTGCTTGAGGAGAGTGCGGTGCCGCGCTGCTTTCTCTTCGCCGATGACGAAACGGCCGGCGTCTTGCCAACGCCAACGACGCCTCTGGCCGCGCTCGGCGATGCGATGCACTTCGACGGCCCGTCGCTGTTCGTTGCCGGCGTGGCCGGGGCCGATATTGTTTCGCTGCTCAAGGGAGCAATTTGGTTCTATGAGACGACGCGTGCCGCGCTCGCCGAGGAACACGCTGCCGTTCGCCTTGCAGATGCTCTGTCGCATGAGGGTTGCGAGATCGTCGCCTGGCATCACGCGCTCGCCGCAGCCGCGCATTTTTTGGAACTCGCGGAGCAGGGCAGGGGAGGGGAGCGGCGCTTCTCCCTCGTTCGCGCCTACGAATTTCACGGGTATCAGCAGTTGCTCACCGATCACCGTCGGCCTCGCCTGCATCTCTTCAGCGACGCCATCCGCCGGGACCGGCTCGACGCGCCCCCTGCGACGACGGAAGCCGCGCCGCTAACCCACGTCGCCACCCCCGACTCGCTCGTCGCCGCATGTAAAAAAGTCCGGTCCGCTGAAAACGCCGCCGGGCAAACCTCGACCGAACTCCGCCTCACCCGGCTCAACGATCAAGCCCTGGGGGAATTGTGCGCCTGGCTGGCGACCGCGAGGCTCATTTTGGACACCACTCATTGAGCACCGACGGGAAATTAGCACCTCGTCGTGCAACCGAGTAAATTGGCAATCGCGCCCGGAACAGACGCGCGTCGCAAGCGACGCGGCTAACGACGAACCCCGGAACGACGAACCACGAACTCCGAACGTGTATGGAACCTTCCCGCCCACCGCGCGACTACTGGTGCTTCCTCAGTTATCGCCATGCCGATAACCAAGAGCCGGGGCGGCAATGGGCTTCGTGGCTCCATCAGGCCCTGGAAACGTACGAAGTTCCGGCCGATCTCGTGGGCACAAAGAACGAACGGGGCGATCCGATTCCCGAGCAAATTTTTCCCGTGTTCCGCGATGAGGAAGAACTGCCGGCCGACGCCGACCTATCGCGGCCGATCGAAGCGGCCCTCGCTCGCAGCCGATTTCTCATCGTCCTCTGCTCGCCGCAAGCCGTCGCGAGCCGCTTCGTCGAAGAAGAAATTCTCCGCTTCAAGCAACTCGGCAAACAAGATTGCATTCTGGCCGTCATGATCGCCGGCGAGCCGAACTCCAGCGACGACCCTGCCAAAGGCGGCGCCGCGAAAGAGTGCTTCCCGCGCGCGTTGCGATACCGGGTCGACGAGCAGGGCCGCTTAACAACCGACCGCGTCGAGCCGATCGCCGCCGACTTCCGCCTGCCCGACGGCTCACCCGGCTGGACCGGCTCCGCCGCCTATCGCGAAGCCCTCGCAGCGCAGAAAGTTCCACCGAGCGTCATCAAGACGGAAGTGGACCGCTACGCGAAGCACTCCCAGTTGATGCTTCTCAAAATCGTCGCCGGCGTCCTCGGCATCCCCCTCGGCGAACTCACCCGCCGCGATCAGGCTCATCAACTCGCGCTGCAACAGCGCCGTGCCAAGGTCCTGCGTCGCTGGTTAGCAGCGGTTTCTCTAATGGCGTTGGTCGCCATCGTCGCCGGCAGCCTCGCTTTCCAACAACGCAATATCGCCCAGGGCAACGCACAAGAATCGCTGCGTCAGAAAGGTTTCGCCGACAAGAACGCAAACGATGCCGAAAACCGACGAAAGGAAGCGGTCGCCTCACTTGCTCGCGCAAATTTTTTCTTGTCCGATGCGAGGTGGAAAGAAAGCCGCGCCGGCGAAGCGCGCGAGTTGCTGCAAGCCGTTCCGCCCGAGCATCGCAACTTCGAATGGTTTCTGGCCCGGCGGCAATATGAAGGAAGCGATCTTACACTTTACGGTCATAAGGATTCAGTGAGCGCGGTCACTTTCGGCCCCGACGGCAAATGCCTCGCGTCGGCAAGTTGGGACAACACGGTCAAATTGTGGGATTCACGTACCGGCACAGAAGTCGGCACTCTTACGGGGCATTCTAATTGGGTACAGAGCGTGGCCTTTAGCTCGGATGGCTCACACCTCGCCTCGGCAAGTAAGGACAAAACGATCAAACTGTGGAACGCACGAACTGGCGACGAGGTCCACACGTACACGGGACATTCCGATCAAGTGGCTGACGTAGCCTTCAACCCCGACAGCTCGCTGCTCGCGTCGGCAAGCTTCGACAAGACGATTAAGCTGTGGGACGGACGAACCGGCGAGGAACTCCGCACGCTTACGGGGCATTCGGCTTCAGTTCAGAACCTGGCTTTCAGTCCCGACGGCTCGCGCCTCGCTTCCGCAAGCTGGGACAAAACGATCAAGCTCTGGAACGCCGAAACGGGCGAAGAAATCCGCACCTTCACAGGGCATTCGGCAATCGTGTGGAGCGTGGCCTTCAGCCCCGACGGCTCGTCTCTCGCTTCCGGAAGCGAAGACCAGACGATCAAACTGTGGAACACAAAGACCGGCAAAGAAATACGCACCCTCACTGGGCACAGGTATTCAGTGTGGACTGTGGCCTTTAGTCCCGACGGCTCGCGCCTTGTCTCTGGAGCCTCGGATAAAACAATCAAATTATGGGACGCAAAGAGCGGCGATGAGTTACGCACGCTTGCTGGCCATTCACTTTACGTAAAGAGCTTAGCCTTCAGCCCCGACGGTTCGCGCCTCGCTTCTGGAAGCGACGACAAGACGATCAAGTTGTGGGACACCCGGACCGGAGAGGAAATCCGCACACTAACGGGGCATTCGGCTCACGTGCGGAGCGTAATTTTCAGCCCCGACCGTACACTCCTCGCTTCGGCAAGCGACGATAATACGATCAAACTGTGGAACGCCCGGACTGGAGAGGAACATGCCACGCTCACAGGACATTCGGACCGCGTGCAAAACGTAACCTTCAGCCCCGACGGGTCGCGCCTCGCTTCGGCAAGTTGGGACACGACGATCAAACTATGGGACGCTGGGACTGGAGAGGAGATCCGCACACTTACGGGGCATTCGGCTCACGTGCGGAGCGTGATTTTCAGCCCCGATGGCTCGCGCGTTGCTTCCGCAAGCTACGACAACACGATCAAGCTGTGGGACGTCCGAACCGGCGAGGAACTGCACACCCTCACTGGGCATTCCGATCAGGTGCATTGTGTGGCCTTCAGCCCCGACGGCCTCCATCTCGCTTCAGCAAGCTCGGACAAGACGATAAAGCTATGGAACGCCCGAACCGGCGACGAGTTCCGCACGCTCACGGGGCATTCGGGTATTGTGTACTGCGTGACCTTCAGCCCCGACGGCTCACGTCTCGCTTCGGGAAGCAACCAAAAGACAATCAAGCTTTCGAACGCCGAGTCCGGCGTGGAACTTCGCACGCTTAACGGGCATTCGGGTTACGTAATCAGTGTGGCCTTCAGCCCCGACGGCTCGCGACTTGCTTCCGCAAGCTTCGACCACACGATCAAGCTGTGGGACGCCCGAACCGGCGAGGAACTCCGCACGCTGTCGGGGCATAAACATCCGGTGTTGAGCGTGGCCTTCAGTTCCGACGGATCGTGCCTCGCTTCGTCGAGCGTGGACCGAACGATCAAGCTGTGGGACGCCCGAACTGCCGCGGAACTCCGCAAACTTAGAGGGCATTCGGCTGACGTGCAGGGAGTGGCCTTCAACCCCGACGGCTCGCGGCTCTTCAGCGTTGACCGGGACAATACACGCTTGGCTTGGGATCCACAAACGGGAGATCAGGTCCCTCAACCGGAGCTGCGGTCTGATTTTAAAATCAACTCGGACCGCTCGCCGGACGGCAGGTTGCTGGCCGTTCCACTCGGCCACGACGTCGGTCTCGTCGATCTGACATTCAAAGACGATCCGGACGAGAAGGCGTATCGCGCGTTCAAAGCGAGGCTCGATCCGTGGTGGCATGACGAGCAAGCCACGATTGCAGAGACCCAAACGCCGCCCGATCGTTTTTCGGCCGTGTTTCACTTGGCTTGGCTGCTGAAGGCCCGGCCGGACGATGGCGATGCGCATGATCGTCTGCACCAAGCAGATGCAGGATATCGCAAAGACTTTGCCGCCCAGGTTGCTGCGAGAGCGGCCTCACCGAGCGACGAACGCAAAGTCACGCCGGTCTCGACGAACCCCGACGACTACCTGGCCCCTATCGTCCGTGAGGTGTTGAAACTGCCCCGTGGCACCGGTCCGGCTCTGCGGTCAAAATAGGATTCGGCCTGTTGGAGTCCCGCCTTTAGGCGGTCTGAGGGTTCCGAAGAGAAGACCGGCTGAAGCCGGAACTCCAGCGCTGCGGCCAAAATAGGTCCGGCCGGCAAAAAAGTTGGACGCAAAGTCATTTCACGAGTCGTTTCATCACGTCTGAAATCGCTCCGTTAAAGGGTGAACTTTTAAGGACTTATGTAAAATCACTCGCGGTGTGTGAAATGAAATGAAACGACTTTTCCAAGCGGGGGGCGGCTAGTTTTTTCGTCCCTGTCGCGTCAGTCGGTTTTCTAAGCGAGGTGTCGGATGTCGGTCGAGGTCACTTGGTATGGACACAACTGTTTTCTCGTCAGTTCGGGCAAGCATCGCCTGTTGCTTGATCCGTTTCTCACCGGGTCGCCGACCGCGCCGGTGAAGGCGAGCGAGGTGCAGGCCGATTTTATCTTGATCTCGCACGGGCATGGCGATCATGTGGGTGACGCGATCGAGATTGCCCAGCGAACCGGGGCGACGGTCATTTCGAACTATGAAATCGCCGAGTGGCTCGGCAAGCATGGCGTCAAACAGACCAGCGGCGGCAACCTCGGTGGGTGGCAAGCGCACGCTTTCGGCCGCGTTCAGGCGACGCTCGCGTTCCACAGTTCGGTCTTGCCCGACGGTGCGAACGGCGGGAGCCCGTGCGGGTTCGTGATCGAGATCGACGATAAGAGGCTGTACTTCGCTTGCGACACGGCCTTGTTTTCCGACATGCAACTGATCGGCGTGAAGTCGCTCGATCTCGCCGTCGTTCCGATCGGCGATTTCTTTACGATGGGCATCGACGACGCCGTGCAAGCGATTCAGTGGCTCAAGCCGAAGCAGGCTTTGCCGTGCCACTACGACACGTTTCCGCCGATCGCGCAGGACCCACAAAAGTGGGCGGAGCGCGTGCGGGCCGAGACGGCGACTGTGCCGGTCGTGCTGAAGCCGGGCGAGAGCCTGACGTTCCAATGACGAATTCCTAATGACGAATGTCTAAAGAATGACGAAGCACGAATGACTAATTGTCTCCCGTTCGTCATTCGTCATTAGGAATTCGACATTCTTTCGTCATTCGTGCTTAGACATTCGTCATTTATCTCGGGGCGGCACGCGCACCTGCACGTCGTCGCCCACGACGCGGGTCTCGAATGTGTCGATCTTTAGCTTCGGGTTGTCGCACCACGTTCCCTTGCAGGTGTCGAACCGCCACGCGTGCCAGGGGCAACTGACGGCGCCGTTGAAGACTTCGCCGGCGCCGAGCGAGGCTCCCATGTGCGGGCAGAGATCGTCGATGGCCCGATACTCGCCGTCGACGAAGAACACGGCAACGAGACGATCGTTGACGACGACCGTCAGGCCCCGATCCGCCGGAATACTGCCGACCTTGGCGACGGTGGTGAAGTCGGACATGGCCGGGAGAAGGGGTGAGGGGACAGGGGTGAGGGGTGAGAAAGTCAATGTGAGTACGCGAATAGTATTGCGTAGTAAGGCTTCAGACAACGGGGGTTTGCGTGGCGGGGCCGCTATGCAAGAATAGCTTCCTTGCTCACCCCTGTCCCCTGACCCCTCACCCCTTCCCATGCGCACCAACCCCATCAAGAAAAAACTTCGCGAAGGCAAGCCGACGTTTGGTACGTGGCTCTCGCTGGGCGATCTCTATGCGACTCGCGTGCTGGCCCGGGCCGGGTTCGACTGGCTAACGCTCGACATCGAGCACTCGGCCATCGACTGGTCGCAGGCGACGATGATCTTTGCCGCCGTGGCCGATGCCGGTTGCGTGCCGCTGGCGCGGGTGCCCGAGGGAACGCACTCGTTGATCAAGCGCGTCCTTGATGCCGGGGCGTGGGGCGTCGTCGTGCCGATGGTCGACACGGTCGAGCAGGCCCAGCTTGCGATTCGGGCCTGCAAGTATCCGCCGGTCGGCAACCGCAGCATCGGCGGCGGCATGCACGCGATGAACTTCGGCACCGAGGCCACGGAATATTACCAAAAATGGAACGACGAGGTCCTCGTCGTCCTGCAGACCGAGAGCCCGACCGGCGTGGCCAATGCCGAAGCGATTTACTCGCTGCCGGGGTGTGACGCGATTTTCGTCGGCCCGAACGATCTGCGGTGGCAGATGAAGAAGATGAACGAGCCCGAGCCGACCGATGCGGAGTTTGAGAACATGCTCACGCGCGTCGTCGCCGCCGGCAAGAAGGTCGGCTGCCCGACCGGTATGCATACGATGGACCCGCAATCGGCGCTGAAGCGGGCCGCGCAGGGGATGCAATTCATCGCCGTAGGCAGCGACCTACGTTTCATGACGCAGGCGGCTCAAGCGACGCTGAAAGCACTGAACCCGGAAGCGACGGCCCCCGCGGCACCGAAGCATCAGACGTACTGACCTCTGTCCGGCGAAGCGGATCGCTGAATAGTCGAGTCGACCATGCCGCAAGAGCCCGAGCCGCGTGAACAACTTGAGAGCAAACAAGGGTTGCCGCCTCAAGAAGAGTCGGCGCTCGAGTTCTACTATCAGCCAGTCGGGCTGAAGTGGATCGTGCTGGGGTTGGTCGTCGTCGTCGCGATTTTCGCTGTTCTCGTGCGGTTCGTCGTTCGTCTTCTTGGTCGTTGAGTTCGGTACCTGATGAGCGTCTACCTCTTCGCCACGCTCGATACGAAAGGCACCGAAGCGGATTTCGTTCGCTCTCGATTACGTGAGCTGAGCGTCGACGTCGTGCTGGTCGACGTCGGCTCCTTGGGTGAGCCGCAAGCCGTAGCCGACATCGACCGCATCGAAGTCTTTCGTGCGGCAGGAACGACTCTCGGCGAAGTACAATCGGCCGGTGATCGCGGGAACGCGGTCACGCTGGCGGCCCTCGGCGCGGCGGCCCTTGCGGCTCGCGCGTTTGCCGAAGGGAAACTGACCGGCGTCGTCGGGCTCGGCGGGTCGGCGGGAAGCACGATTGCGTCGGCTGCGATGCGGGCCCTGCCGGTCGGCGTGCCGAAGGTGCTCGTCAGCACGCTCGCCTCTGGGAACACACGGCCCTATGTCGGCGACAAAGACATTCTGCTACTGAACGCCGTGGTCGATTTCGCCGGACTGAATCATGTTAGCCGTACGGTGCTGGACGCGGCGGCCCGCGCGGTTGCGGGGCTCGTCAAGTTTCCGCCTGCGATCGGCGGCGACACCGCGAAACCGCTCGTCGCCGCGACCATGTTCGGCGTGACGACGCCGTGTGTGCAACGGGCCCGTGAAGAATTGGAACGGGCCGGTTACGAAGTGCTTGTTTTTCACGCCGTCGGCAGCGGCGGACAGGCAATGGAGTCGCTCATCGACGACGGCTTAATCGCAGGCGTTCTCGACCTAACGACGACGGAGTTGGCCGACGAAGCGGTCGGCGGCGTGCTGAGTGCCGGGCCAGAGCGTCTGACGGCGGCCGCGCGGCGCGGGGTCCCGCAGGTCATTTCCGTCGGAGCACTCGACATGGTCAACTTCCACGCTCCCGAGACGGTGCCGCTGCGGTTTCGCGATCGGACTTTTTATCACCACAACGCAAACGTCACGCTGATGCGGACGACGCCCGAGGAGTGCGAACAAATCGGTCGCGACCTGGGCACCAAGGCCGCGGCGTCGATCGGACCGACGGCAATCATGCTGCCGACGCAAGGCGTCTCGGCGATCGACCGCGCGGGACAACCGTTCGACGATCCCGCGGCCCGTAAGGCTCTATTCGACGCGATTCGCGCCACGGCCGAAGGCGTCGAGATTTGGGAACTGGACGCACACATTAACGACGAAGCGTTTGCCGTCGCCGCGGCGAAGAGGTTACTGAGTTTGATGGAACGAAAATCGTAGGGTGGGCCGAGTGCAGCGAGGCCCATGCGGTCTACCAATTTGCAATTTCAGATTTGAGATTTGAGATTTCTATGGCCCTCTTCTCTCGCGATGAAATCCTTTCTCGTCTCCGCGCCAAGGTTGCCGCCGGGCGGCCGATCGTCGGAGGCGGCGCCGGAACCGGCATCAGCGCCAAGATGTCGGAGGCCGGCGGCATCGACTTGCTGGTCATCTACAACTCGGGCCGATTCCGCATGGCAGGCCGCGGGTCGTTGGCCGGGATGCTCCCCTACGGCGATGCCAACGCGATCGTCATGGACATGGCCCGCGAGGTGCTGCCGGTCGTCAAGCAGACTCCCGTACTCGCCGGGGTGTGCGGCACCGATCCGTTTCGGATCATGAAGCTGTTTCTCCGAGAGGTCGATGCCGCGGGCTTCAGCGGCGTGCAGAACTTTCCCACCGTTGGCCTATTCGACGGCAAGATTCGCACGAATCTCGAAGAGACCGGCATGGGCTACGGGCTCGAAGTCGACCTGATCCGCACGGCCCGCGAGATGAACCTGCTGACGACGCCGTATGTGTTCAACCCTGAGGAAGCGACGGCCATGACCGAGGCCGGTGCCGACGTCGTGATTGCGCATCTCGGCCTGACGACGAAAGGCTCAATCGGCGCGACAACGACCGTCTCGCTCGAAGAGGGTGCGAAGCAAGTGCAGGCCATGTGCGACGCCGCGCGAAAGGTTCGCAAAGACGTGCTCGTCCTCTGCCACGGCGGCCCGATCGCCGAACCGGAAGACGCCCAGTTCGTCCTCGATCGCACCGAAGCCGTCGTCGGTTTCTACGGTGCCAGCAGCATGGAGCGTCTGCCGGTCGAAACGGCGATCGCCGAGCAAGTGCGACGCTTCACGCAACTCCGCATATAGCCCGGCCGTCTCGGCCTGGTGAAACATTTCGAACGCCGGTTCAGAAATGATCAAGGCGCCGACGAAGATTCCGGCACGCCCGTGTTCCAAACAATGCGACATTGTTCACACGCGTAACGCATGTTCGCCTGGGAATCGTCGGCGCAGCGTGCCATCTTCCGCGCACATTGCGGACAACGGTCCGGCCCGCGACGCCAAAGAACGAATGCCCAACAGCCAAGAGTAACAAGGGCGACGAGGGGACCGAATAAATTGCCGACCGTCGCGCCGACGACCATAGCCGAGCCAAAACCAAGGATCCCGACTGCGAAGAACAGCCTCGTCGTCCCCTTCGTCCGCGGATCACGTTGTTCCATGTAGGCAGGCGGCGGTGGGAAACTGTCGAATAGCTCGGTCACGCCGTAATACCCTTCGTCAATTCCATAAACGCCGTTTCGAGGTTGATTTCTTCGGGCTTGAAGAGCTTGAGCTTTAGCCCGGCGGCGATCAGTAGAGTCGGAAGCTCGGTATAATCCTCGATTCCTTCCTTCAGCGTGACGCTCAACTCGGCCGCGGGCGAGACTTCGACGCTTTCAACCGCCGGATGTTCACCGAGCAGTTTCGCGGCCCGGTCGACTTCGTCGACGACTTGCACCTTCAGGACCGTCTTCGTGCGAACCTGCTTCATGACGTCGGTGACTTCGGAGTTTACGAGCAACTCGCCCCGTTCGATGATGCCGACCTTATTACAAATGTCGGCCAGTTCCGGCAGGATGTGGCTGGAGACCATGATCGTCTTCCCCATGCCGCGCAGTTCTTTCAGGAGGCCGCGAATTTCGATACGGGCCCGCGGGTCGAGGCCGCTGGCCGGCTCGTCCAACAGCAGCACTTGCGGATCGTGCAACAGCACGCGGGCCAGGCCAAGCCGCTGCGTCATGCCGCGCGAAAGGCTGGTGACGAAGGCGTCGCGTTTGTAGCCGAGGTCGACGAGTTCGAGCACGTCGTCGCAGACTTTGCGTCGCTGCGGTCCCTTGATGCGATAGGCCGCGGCAAAGAACTCCAGGTACTCGATGACTTTCATGTCGTCGTACACGCCGAAGAAGTCGGGCATATAGCCGATCGAGCGGCGAATTTCCTTGGGATGCGTATAGATCGAGTGCCCGCAAACATAGGCTTCGCCCCAGGTCGGATTCAACAGCGTGGCGAGAATCCGCATCGTCGTCGTCTTGCCGGCGCCGTTGGGCCCGATGAACCCGAAGACGTCGCCGCGGTCGAGTTTCAAGTTCAACGACTTGACGGCGAACAATTCGCCATATTTTTTCGTCAGATCGCGGGTTTCGATCATTTTTTAATGTTCGTAGTTCGTTGTTCGTTGTTCGTTGTTAGCCGCGTCGCTTGCGACGCGCGTCTGCACAATCGACTCATCATGGCGGCGACACGGGAATCACTAACCTCACAAACGCCGTGCGGCGGTCCTCGGCACGGACGGCGTCGTTGCCGCCGACGGTCAGTTGCAGCTTGCCGACGATGGCCGGGTCGACCTCGCCGACGAGCACGGCCCGCCGTAACGAGAGCATGTGGCTGAGATCGACGAACGGCAGATAGCGATTATCGAGATCGGTGTGATCGTGTCCGCCGGCGGCGGCGTAGAACATCATCTTTCGCAAGATGACATCGACTTCCAAACTGCCCGTATCATGCGGCCGGCCGACGTGAAGCGGACTCTTGTTCGCCGACATGACGACGTGCCAACCTTGCAGCACCGACTTGATATCGCGAACGTCCGACGCCACGAGGTCGCGCTCGCCGCCGACTTCGAACTTGCCGATCTGATAGGCCTGTGAGCCGTAGCAGAGCAGGGCGTTTTGCAACAAGAAGGGGAACGGATTCTTGAGCGTGCCTTTCAGCCGACCGTCGTTCTCCTGATCGAGCGGCTCGTGAAGTCCCTTGGCTGCCAGGTCGACGCTGCGACCGGCAAGCATCTTGCTCGACCAAACTTGAATCGGCAGGTCGACGAGTGACGCGTTGTCGGGCGACTCGTTATAGGACGGACCAAACCAGCCGCCGCTCCCGCCCGAGTTCATGCCGCCGAATCCGTAGCCGGGCAAGCCGAACCACGAGGTCAATCGCTCGGCCGCAGGTGAGGCGAGTTGCGATGATCCCTCATGCTGCACGTCGTACTTACGGCCGACGGGACTAAACACCCCGGCCCACCACGCGCCGCGGACCGTGCCGGTCGCCGCATCGCAATCGACCACGTCGGTCTGACTGACGCGAAGTTCGCTCCCTTTCATCCACGTGGCGAGGTAATACGCTCCGAACGAAGTTACGACGACCATCGTTGGAAACGTGACCCATGTGAGTTCCGGTCGTTTGAAGACGCGGCGCACCAACAGGTAGTCGACCGGGCCGATCAGCGTCAGGTAGCCGATCACCATCAGGGCGAGCGTGAAGAACGAGATGGTCTGCACGCCGGGATACTGATCGAGCGCCGAGCGCAGCTGACCGGCAAGGTCGTCGTAACCGTAGTTCGTGCTCGATGACTTCGGTTTGATACCGACTTCGAACTCGTCGACGACGCCGAGATAGAGGAGCAACTTTTGCACGATCGGCGCCCGCCCGTTCCACCCGGACAAGAGCGGATGATCGGGATGAAATGCCGTCACGATAAGCGAGCCGAAACCGAAGGCCCGCCGCTGCACCAAGGGGAGATCGCCCTCAGCCGCTTCCACGACCGCATCGGACGGCTTCCACCGCGGCACGAGAAGCGGATTCTTGCGCAACGTCGCGGCCGAAATCGCCTGCTTGACGTCGCTCCCGGCGAATTTTTCCAGAGCCGTCGTTCGCGGCAGCGGCACGGTCTCGCTCGTCAGGCTCGGAGCGAGATCGCCGAGTGCGGCGCCCGCGGCGAACAGCGGCAGCGTTTCCAGCGAAGTCGCCGTCCACAGCCGCCCGCCCAGTTGCACCCATTGCAGCAGCGCCTTGATCTGGGCACTGTCGTGCGTGAGCGCGGCGAAATCTTCGACTCGCTTCGGCAATAGCACGACGGCGTCGAACGATTCGTAGGCGTACCACCGCGTGGGCAAGTGCAGCGGATCGTCGACGCTGACGACGACGGCCCGCTGCGTGCTCCCATATCTTGCGCGGCGCAGTTCGAGATTGCGTGCCACTTCGCTGAGCGTCGACGAGCGGCCGATGCAAAGTATCAGCCGATCGCCGGTCGTGATCGGCGCCGGCAGGCTCAGTCTCTCGTCGAATGAGTCGTCGAGCCTCACGCTCAACAACGCCTTGGCCCCGACACGGAATTCGACCTCGACACCGCTACTCACTCGCCCGAACTTGGCGTAGACCGTGACCGACGTCGTGCGGCCCGGCGTCAGTTGAACCGAGCCGGACCGATAATGAACCGGCACGTCGTCGCCATCGGGAACCGTAAGCTCGACGATGCCCGTGACCAACTCGGAACCGCCTTGAAAAACCAACTCGACCGGCGTCCAGCAACCTTGCTTGTAGTGCTGACCAACGCCGACGCGAACGTCGACGAGTTGCGGCTTGGCGGGGGCTTGCGCGGCGGCGACGCTGGCAAGCAAGAAAAGGCATGTGACCGCGGCACAAATGGGGAATGGGGAATGGGGAATGGGGAATGAACAGAGAAGACGTCGTCGATCGCTCCTCCACTCCCCACTCCCCATTCCCCATTCTCCATTTTTCATCATGGCTTCTCCGCCCCGTCGCAGCTGCAGATAAATTGGCGACAGCCGGGACAGCCGGAGCCGTATTTCTTCATGATCGCCTCGGTCAGATCGACCCCGGCGACGTTGGCAATTGTGGTCAACCAAGCGACGACGTCGGCAAACTCGCCGAGACGCTCCTCGTGCGTGCCGTTGCGCAGGCAACTGGCCAACTCGCCGATTTCTTCCATGAGCCACATGAACGTCCCGTCGATCCCGCGAGCCACGTCCTTTTCGAGGTACATGTCGCGAATCAACTGCTGGAAGCGGCGAAACGTGATGTCGGCGGATTCGGGGGCGGTGCTCATGAGTAATCTCTAATGTCGAAGGACGAATGTCTAAAGAAGCACGAATGACGAATGACTAAATGACCAAGCTCGTGCGCGCGTTCATTCGTCATTCGTGCTTCGTCATTCTTTAGACACTCGTACTTTGTCATTCGTCATTTCCTTCAACGCCGCGTGCTCCGGATCCAACTGCTTCAACCGCTCCTCGGCTTTTTCGGCAACGTCGTTTTTCTTGGCTGCGCGAGCCGTGCGGACCAAGCCGGCCCAGGCGTCGGCATCGTCAGGTTCCAGTTTCACGAGCGTCTCGTATTCGAACATTGCCTCGGCGGGTTGCTTGAGTTCGACGAGCGACTTGGCCAGCAACGTGTGGGCCGCCGCGTCTTGCACGTCGCAGTAGATCGTTTCGGTCGCCCAGTGTTTGGCCTTCGCGTAGTCCTTTTCATTGAATGCCATTTGAGCGAGTTTCTTCCGCACGACCACATCGTCGGCGTCAGCCAGAGCCAAAGACTCCAGTGCCTTCGTCAATTTCGCGTCGTTTTTCGAAACGAGATAGATTTTCGCCAGGGCCTTGCCCCATTTGGGATCGTAAGGGAATTTTTCTTGTCCCAGGGCGTAAAGTTTCTCCGCCTCGTCGTGGTTGCCCGCTTTGAACTTCAGCGATGCCAACAAGGCGAGCAGGTCCGCGAGCGGCTTGTCGCGGTCGAGTGCCTCGTCGAGCAGATTCTCCGCTTCCGTTTCCTCGCCGACCACCAGATGCAACCGGGCCCGCACATAGCAGGCCTTCGCATGCGTCGGCGATTTCTTCAGCACCGCGTCGATCAGCTTGCGGGCCTCGGCGTATTGCTCTCGTTGAAGCTGCGCCAAGGCCAATGCCGCGGCTGCGTCAGCGTCGTCGGGACTCGCCTTGTGCGCTCGCACGAGTTGCGACAGCGTATTTTCATCGGCGGTCGTTGCAGTCGACAAGTCCTTCGCGATGTTTCTCACGAACTCCAAATAACCGCGTTCGAAGTCGACCTGGTCGACGTCGAAACATCGCTTGAGCGCCGCCTTCGTGTTCAGGTTGTCGCGGTAGGCGGCCAACATCTTCGCTAGCGCATCATCGCCGTAGGTCTTGCGCATGTATTGTGCGTACAACTGGGCCTGGCAATAGGCCATTTGCCAGTTGAGGCTCGTCTTCGGGCGGACGAAGCCGAGGTTGATCGTGTCGAGATTGAACATCTCGCCCTTGGGAACTCGCTCGGCGAGGAGCTTGTTCCACTCGGCCGAGCGCACGCCCCCTTCGCTCTCGACCGCCAAGGCCTCGGTGTACCAGTGCGGAATGTTGAACCGGCTCTGCTGCAAGTTCAGTACATGGACGAACTCATGCTTCAGCACACGGGCCCAATTGAATTTGCGATCCATGTCGTTCGGCGAGGCGAGTGCGACCATCTTTCCCGCGCAGGCCCCGACCGTGCCGACGTACGGCAGACCGACCATCCGGGCACTGAACCAGCCGTGACCGCGGGTGTTCCGCGAACGGTTGAAGATTTCGAACAGCGACTTCCCCTCGGGCTCGAAGCCAAACTGCTTCGTCAGTTCCGGATACACGTGCTCTTCCAAATACTGTGCGGCGTATTTTGCCAAGAGTTCATCTTTCACGCGATCGAACTTGATCACGAAGTGCGGCGTCTCCAGGACGGCGTACTCGCTCAAGACGTCGAGCACCTTCCGCATGTTGCTCACGCGGACGTTGAACGGATCGATTGCGAACGACTCGTCGAGCAGCTTGCGAGCCTCGGGCTCGTCGCCGAGCCGCATCAGCATCAGGCCCAACTCGCCGCGGGCCGTCGTCAACTGCGGCATCATGGCGGTCGCCTCGGCGTAGTACTGTGCCGCGGCCGGGAAGCGGCGGGTTTGATCGAACGCGCGGGCCGCAGCGAGATAGAACTCGCCCGCGTGCGGATTACGAGCATTCACCTCGCGGACGATTGTTGCAAATCGCGACGACGCCTCGCGAGTCTCGCTCCAACCGTCGACTACGGCGTAGGCAGCGGCAAGGCGGCCGAGCGTTTCTTCCGCAATGGGATTCAGCTTCTGCGCTTTCTCCAACTCGACGATCGCTTCGTCGGCTTCGAAGTTCGCTAGGTGAATATCGGCCGAGGCCCAGAGGGCAGGGAGGTAGCCGGGACGAATCTCCAGCGCTCGGGCCACGGATTGTCTCGCCGCTTCGAGGTTGAAGTTTTCAATCGCCAACCGGGCGATGGCCGTGTGAACTTCCGCCGCCTGAGGGTTTAACGTCAGCGCCGACTTCAACTCCTTCGACGCCTCGGCCTCGTTGAATTTCTCCAAAAACAACAGGCCCGACTCAAGATGAGCGGGCCAGTAGTTCTTGTCCAACTCCAACGCCGACGGGAACAGTTCATTCACTAAGAAATTGAACTGATCACCCAGCCGGTTCCATCGGGCATACTGGCCGGCGCCGCGGCCGACGAGCCGCAGGTCGTCGGGGTCGGTGAACTTCTCGGTATTGTTATAATCGTTGACGAACCACTGATACGCCGAGTCAGCCTCTTCCAGACGCCCGGCGGTGCGATGCAACTCGGCCTGAATCCAGCGGGCCAAGCGACATTTGTCATCGACCGCGAGCGCGGCTTCGACATGTTCCGCCGCATGCTTGACGTCGCCACGATCGAACAGCATCTGAGCCAGTTCGGCATGCAACGGCGCGGCCTTGGCATCGGCGACCAGGGCCGCCGTCAGCGCCACTTCGGCCTCTTCGAGCTTGCCGTTCGCAATGAGGCAGCGAGCCTGCCCCACGACAGCCGCGACCGGATGCTCTTTCGCCTCGGCCGCAAATGCCTCCGCCGCCTCCGCATACCTGCCGGAAAGTAACAGCTGCCGAGCTTCCGCAAGCGGGGCGGGGGAGTCGGCGGCACTCGCCGGAAGCGAAATAAGCGCAACAAAGCCAACGGCGACGAGTCGAAACAGACCATGTTTCATAACTCATACGCTATCGGAACGCCCCGGAAGCGGCAAGCTGCTTAGCCGCCGCGTCCACGCGGCGTTTCCGAAGCGTGGACGAGCGGGCTAAGCGGTTGCATTTCTTCCAGAATCCAGCGCACAACCTCCACCAAGCCGTCGTCGTCGTTCGATGGGGCGATGCGGTCGGCGGCGAGTTTGAGTTCATCGACGGCATTGGCCATCGCGACGCCGAGGCCCGACTCGATCACCATCGGCAGGTCGTTCACATCGTCGCCGACGGCGCAGATTTCATCGCTTTTGATGCCCCAATCGTCGGCCAGTCGGCGAACGCCGCTCCATTTGGTCGCCCCGGCCGGAGCGATCTCGCACATGTAGCCACTGTAGCGCGGACTGCGAAGGACATGCGTGTAGAGCTTCTTGGGCAGTGCCGCCTGGAGGGCTTCGTGCAGTTCGAGCATTTGCGTTTGTGTGCCCATCGCAAAGCCGGCGAAGATTCCCGGGGGCGGATCGGTCATCAGATCGGGCATTTCGCGACCGCAGTTCGGGTTGAGTTCCAGATACTCAGCCAAGAGCGGTTCCTCGACCTTCAAGGCTCGCACATAGAAATCGAAGCCCTCGGCAAACGTGTCGGCGTACAGCACCGCATCGAAACCGCGGCGGGCGGTGATCTCGAGCGTTCGCAACAGATCAGCGCGTTCGAAATTCGCTTGGTGTAGCGTTCGATGATCGAGAGCGTCTTTGATGAGAGCCCCGGATGCGGAGACGATCGGTGCCTCGACGCTCAGCGGCTCGACGAGCGGCAAGGCCCGACTGTAACGCCGCCCGGTGGCCAGCACCAAGCGAACCCCCGCAGAAGCGGCACGTCGCAGCGCCGCGCAGACCGCCGGCGTTAGCTCGTCACGGGCGTTGACGAGGGTGCCGTCGATGTCGATTGCCAGCAGGCGGTAGCGTGCCATATGGTAAGCCGCGAGGGTGAGCCGACAGGCGAACCCCGCGGTTGCCGGCAAAGTTCTATTTTCATCGCCATCCGCGGCTCCGCAATTGCAAATTCGGTTTGGCCAGTCGTAGAATGCGCGGCGGCGTTTGCCTCACTTCTTTGCATCCGCATTCGCGGGCCTTCGTTTTCTCGCCGGAGAGTTTTTATGTCGCGTCTCATCACCGCTCTCGTCCTGGCCGTCACGTGGTCGGCCGTCGCATCCTTCGCACCGGCCCAAGAGGCGCCGAAAGTAGAAGCCCCGGCCAAGCCGGATCACAGCAAGAAGGTCGAAGAAAAACTCGCTCTGCCTGCCGAGGGGCAGTATCTCGACACCCAACTCGGCGACGTCGTTTTGGATTTACAGCTGCGCTACGACATGCGGATTACGATCGACAACACGGCGCTTGCCGCCGACGGCCTGAGTCGTGAGACGCCGATTTCGCTATCTCTTAAAGGCGTACGACTCGGGTCGCTGCTGAATCACATCTTGTTGCCGCACGGGCTCGATTGGATGATTCGCGATGAAATGCTTATCTTCACCACGAAGAAGGCGGCGGGCGAGAACGAAGACACGCGGGTCTATCCGGTGGGGGAACTCGCCGCTCGTCCCGGGTTCAGCTACGAGTCGCTCCTGGCCGTCATCTACGGCTCGATCTCGCCCGACATGTGGCGCGTCAACGGCGGCCCCATCGCGAGTATGACGAGCCTTCCCGCGCGACAAGCCCTGGTCATCACGGCCCCATCGCGACGCCATAGGGAAATCGCTCGTTTGCTCGAAGTGCTGAAAGAACTGAAGCCGGATTCCGGCCTGGGTGACTCGACCGGTACGGCCATCGCGGAGGAAGGGAAAATTCGTCAAGCCCTAATGGAGCAATCCGAAGTTCAATACCTCGACACTCAACTGAACGACGTCGCCATGGATCTGCACCTGCGACATCACGTTCCGATCGTGATTGACCGCACCTCGCTGAAGGCCGACGGGCGGGACGAAACCCTCCTCTCGGCACAATTGAAGAACGTATCTTTCGGATCCGTGCTCGGTCATCTGCTCGGCAGCCGCGAGTTGGCCTGGGTCGTCTCCGATGAAACGATCGTCGTCACGACGAAGACGGCTGCAATCTCGCCGGAGAAATTGAACCTGCGCGTCTACGCGGTCGGCGATCTGATCGATTCTGCGCCAGCTGGCAAGGAAACCGATCCGTTCATCCCCTTCCGCGACATGATCGAGACGTCGGTCACCGCGGATCAATGGGCGAGCGCCGGGGGCTTTGCCGGATATGAGTCGTTTCCTTCCGGCAAGGCGGTCGTCATCCGCCACAGCGAGGACGGACATCGACGCGTCGCGGCGCTGCTGACACAGTTGCGGATGGTGAAGGCGGGCGGGAAACCGGATGCGAAATGAACGTTGACGCGAAATCGCAAGCGAGCGGCGCCGTCTTTCGCTTGCGGTTTCGCGTATGCACCGGCGTCGTTTAGACCGCCGTCGCCATCTCTTGCAACTGCACGACGGCGCGTTGCTGTTCCTTTTCGAGGAACGTCCGCCCCTTCTTCACGTTAATGTGGTCCCAGGGGAGGCGGTCCATCAACTCGTAAGAACGATGGAGCGTCGCCGCGGCGTCGAGACCCGTGGCCGCAAGGGCGTCCCACCAGCGGGCGGCGTTAAAGTGCTCGGTCCAACTGTCGAGTCGCGCCCCGTTGCGCCACGCCGTTTCGATGACATCGGCAATTCGCCGATCGCCTCGGCTAAGGATTCCTTCCAGCAGGCTCACGTCCGTATCGTGGCACTTCACGCTCACGGCCTTGATGCGGCAGCGACGCTTCAGGTACCGGTGCGCCCAGGAGAAGTACTCGCGGGTCTGCATCGCGTTCCACTGATACGGCGTGTGGGCCTTGGGAACGAAGTTCGACACGCTTGCCGTCACCGGCACCAAGCGGCCGGTCACTTCCTTGCCGATCCGCGAGATCGTTTCCGCCATGTCGATGATGCCGTCGAGATCGACTTGCCGCTCGCCGGGCAAGCCGATGAGGAAATACAACTTCACATGCGTGTAACCGTTAGCGAACGCGGCCCGACAGCCGTCGAACAGGTCTTCGTTGCGAATCTTCTTGCGAATCTGCTCGCGCATGTCGTCGCGGGCCACTTCGGGAGCAAGGGTCAGCCCGCGGTTCTGGCCGTCGATAAGCGACGCGATTGCTTTGAGTTGCTCGTTCACCCGCAGACTCGGCAGCGCCAACCGCACGCCCAGCGGCGAGAACGTTTCGTACATCCGCCGCACGAGTTCTTCGAAATAGGGATAGTCGCTGCTCGACAGCGACAGAAGCGAGACCTCGTCGATGCCGGTGTTGCGGTACATCTCGAGTGCGCCGGCGACGATCGTCTCGACCGAGCGAATCCGCAGCGGTCGCTTGATGACCGTGCTCTGGCAGAAGCGGCACTGCCAAGGGCAGCCGCGCATGATCTCGATCGAGATCCGATCGTGTACGCAATTGACAAACGGCAACACCGGCCGCAAAGGCAACACCGCGTTTTCCAAGTCGCCGATGACCGACGGCTCGATCGTCGCCGGAACATCGGGCCGCGTCGGCGTGAGGTTCTTGAACGTGCCGTCGGCGGCGTATTCGGGACGATACAAACGTGGGACGTACGCGAAGGGCAGGCTTGCGGCAAGGCGAGCCAGCGCCTCCTCGCGATCGTCGCACTCGGAGCGAACCTCCAACCATTTGTCGCAGATCATCGGCAGCGACGGCTCACCGTCGCCTGTCACGAAGACGTCGACGAACGGCGCGATCGGCTCCGGGTTCTGCGCACAGGGCCCGCCGGCGATAATCAGCGGATGTTCGAGCGTGCGGTCTTCACTCCGCAGCGGAATGTCCGCCGCCGCAAGCATCGTCAGAATATTGACATAGCTGATTTCGTATTGCAGCGAGAAACCAAGGACGTCGAACTCGGCAAGCGGCGTAAACGTTTCCAAGGAATAGAGCGGAACGCTTTCGCGACGCAGGGCCGCTTCCATGTCGGGCGCCGGGGTGAACGAACGCTCGCAGACCCAATCGTCGCGATCGTTCATCAGCGTGTAGAGCACCTGCAACCCGTGGTTGCTCATGCCGATCGTATAAAGATCGGGAAACGCCAAGCACAGCCGTCCGCGAACCATGTCGTGGTTCTTGGTAACGACGTTTAACTCGCCGCCCAAATAGCTCATCGGATTCTGCACGGTCGGCAGAATGCGGCGAACGACGAGATCTTTGAGCGAGGAGGACATGGCAGGGCAGGGGGGCGGAACGTGAATGAAGCGAAGTTACCCGGCGTCGACACGAAGCACTGAGTACGCAAGTACCAAGTACCCAGTGCCGCCAACGTTTCATTATCTTATGCTAAAGCCATAGTACGCTAAAGACGCATCACCCAGCTCGACGGCAGATTGATTCCATGAAACCCTGCATTCCGCTCCATTGTGCTCTGTTTTTCTTTGTTGCGACCGCATCGGCCTCGGCCCAAACCATCGCCAATCATGCCGAACTGCGCGAAAAAATGGTTCGCGACGAGATCATCGGTGCCGGCATCAAGAACGAACGGGTCGTTGATGCGATTCGCAAGACGCAGCGACACGAGTTCGTGAACCCCCGCGATCGGCAATACGCTTACTACGATATGGCCCTAGCCATTGGTGAGGGGCAGACGATTTCGCCGCCGTTCATCGTGGCCTATATGACCGAGCAGCTCGATCCGCAGCCGAGCGACCGCGTGCTCGAAATCGGCACCGGCAGCGGCTATCAAGCGGCCGTGCTGAGCCCGTTGGTCCGCGAAGTCTACACGATTGAAATCGTCGACCCGCTCGGTCGGGCCGCGGCCCGGGTGATTCAGCGTCTGGGATACAAAAACGTCTTCACGAAAATCGGCGACGGCTATCAAGGCTGGCCCGACAAGGCGCCGTTCGACAAGATCATTGTCACCTGCTCGCCGGAAAAAGTGCCGCAGCCCTTGGTAGATCAACTTCGCGAAGGGGGTCGGCTGATCGTGCCGCTCGGCGAACGTTATCAGCAGATGTTCTATTTGTTCCGCAAAGTCGCAGGCAAACTCGAGAGCGAAGCTTTGCGACCGACGCTCTTCGTACCGATGACCGGCAAAGCCGAAGACCTGCGGGAAGTACAACCGGACGCCGCGAAGCCGCGTTTGGTGAACGGCAGCTTTGAAGAGTCGTACGACGAAGACGGGACCGAGGTGCCGAAAAGTTGGCACTACGTTCGACAAGCGAAACTCACCGAAGACGATCGCGCGCCGCTGGGCAAGCGTTATTTGCTCTTCGCGAACACGACGCCGGGTCGCGGGTCGCAAGCCTTGCAAGGATTCCCAGTTGACGGTCGCGCGGTGAAGGCGATCGACCTGAAGTTCATGGTCCGCGGAACGGACGTGCGTCCCGGTGCGATTCAGGCCGAGCTGCCTACGGTAACGGTGACGTTCTACGACGAGCGGAACGACATCCTCGGCAGCCGCATCGTCGGCCCGTGGCGAGGAACGTTTCCATGGCAGGAAGAGCGGGCAGAGCTAGTAGTGCCATTGAAAGCCAAGACGGCGATCATGCGAATTGGCTTGGCCGGGGCCATCGGGGAGCTTGGATTCGATGCCTTTGAACTCGTCGCCGGCGGAACAAGCAGTAAATGAGCCATTCTTAGCCATCTGCTAACTGCCAATCATGAAACGACTTGCGTGAATTGATTCCACGCCGATGGTGTGTGTGGAATGGAATGGAACGAATGCGTTCCGTCGCAGCGTCAATTCTCGTTAACCCTTACAACAACTGTATTTTCGTCATCCGACGGAACCGGAATAATCTGCCTAGATTGCTTGAATTACGTGCTAGGGTTGGTATGTTGCCCAGAATACAACTGCACGTTATCCCCATTTCTCATATTGGAGCAATCGTTATGGCTAAGTGGAACTGGACCCGAGGCCTGATCGCGGCCGCTTTCGGCATTGGTGGTTTGATCGCTAGCGCCTCCTCGGCTCATGCCTTCGGGCATCACGGGTGGGGCGGCGGTTCGTCGGGTGGTTCTTCGGGCGGCTATGCCGGCTGGGGTTCGTCGGGCGGCTCAAGTGGATATGCGGGCGGCTCGTCGGGCGGTTCGAGCGGCTATGCCGGCTGGGGCTCGTCGGGTGGTAGCTCGGGTGGCAGCAGCGGTTACTACGGCGGGTACGGATCGAGCGGCGGTAGCAGCACGGGCGGTCGTCGCGGCTTGTTCCATCATCACCATCGTGGTGCGGGCGGCAGCAGCGGCGGTTCTTCCGGCGGCTGGGGCTCCTCGGGTGGTTCGAGCGGCTATAGCTACGGCTCGTCGGGCGGCAGCAGCGGCGGTTCGAGCGGCGGAATGGCCGTTCCGGCCGGTGCTTATTACATGCAACCCGGTGCCGCGCCGGTCATGGCTGCTCCGGCTCCGGCCGATGCCGCGGTGCTGAACGTTGCGGTTCCGGCGGAAGCCAAGGTCTTCGTCAACAACTACGAAACCAAGAGCACCGGCAGCGACCGTCGCTTTGTGTCGAACGGTCTCGAAACCGGCAAGAGCTACACCTACGAGTTGAAGGCCGAGTTGGTCCGCGACGGAAAGACCGTCACCGAAACCAAGATGGTCAAGCTGCAAGCCGGTCAATCGACGCTGGTGCAGTTCTCGTTCGACGGCTCGCCGGCCGCCGAGCAAGAAAAGGTCGCCACCGAGCCGACCAAGACGAAGCTGACGCTCCGCGTTCCGGCCGATGCGAAGATCTTCATCGCGGGCAAGGAAACCGGCGCGGTCGGCGAAGTCCGTGAGTTCGCCACCACGCGTTTGGCCAAGGGCGAAAGCTGGAGCGACTATGCCGTTCGCGTCGAAGTCGTTCGCGACGGCCAAGTCCTGGCTCACGAAGAGAAGCTGACCCTGATGGGCGGCGAATCGAAGGAATTGGCCTTCGACGTCGGCGGCACCGACCTGGTCGCCGCGAAGTAGTGCAACATGGACGTCGGCGGCCGCGCAGGCCGATGACGTCACGATCGTTACAATCGAAACCCTCGCCAAGGCGACGTCCTTGGCGAGGGTTTTTTGTTGGCATCCGCCGACGGGGCAGGGGAGGGGGCGGACCGATAAGAGACAAGGGAATTTCTCGTCATGCCCACCGCATCACCGCCGACCATCGTTTGGAACCCCTGGCTCCGCGCCGCCGTCAGCTGCGCGGTCGTGCTCCACCTCGTCGGCGTCATGGTCGCGCCGATCTCGACGCCGCCGCAATTCGCCGGGCCGCCGTCGATCATCGGCAACGAATTGCAGAAGGTCTATCGTCCTTATATCACGGCGATGTATCTCGACCATGCCTACAAGTTCTTCGCTCCGAATCCAGGACCAAGTCACTTGTTGCGGTACGACCTGTACTTCGCCGACGGTCGCCGGAGCATCAACTCGGAAGACCAGATCTTTCCGGACCGGCATCGTCATTGGCCGCGACTGCTGTACCACCGTCATTTCATGCTGACGGAGTTTCTGAACGACGGCCGACCGCCCGAGGCCTGGGGCGATGAACCGCTGCCTGCGTCGCCGGCTGCCGGCCCGACGGCAAGCGGCGAGGTCCTGCCGCCGCTGGCCCCGCAAGCCGAAGGCCGTGTTGAGACCTACCTCCGCGGATTCGCGGCCTATCTGCTGCGACGCCACGGCGCCGAGCGCGTCGAACTCTTCTATCGCATCCATCGCCTGCCGTCGCCCGAGGAAGTGCTCGAAGGCAAGTCGCTCGATGCACCGGATACCTACCTGGAACGTCGCGTGCTGATCTATCCGGCACCGGCGAAGAGCGGCGAGGCGTCGCGAACATGAAGCTCGTCGTCGCTTATCTCCGCGAACTTACTCGGACCGCGATCGACGGGTGGAACCGCTTTTGGTTCACGCCGAGCGACGTCGCCACGCTCGCGCTGATTCGCATCTTCGCCGGGTCGATGCTCCTCTACACGCATCTCGTGTGGGGACTCGAACTCGATGCGTTCCTGGGCGCCGAGGGACTCATCCCCATCGCGTCGGCTAAAACGTTTTACGGCGAATCGTTCCGCTGGGCCTTGAGCTATTTATGGTTCATCGAGTCATCGGCTTTGCTGTGGATCGTTCATGTGGCCGCGTTCGTCGTGCTGGCAATGTTCACCGTCGGCCTGTTGACTCGCGTGACGTCGATCTTGGCGTTCGTCATCGCCGTCTCGTATGTGAACCGCTTGCCGGGCTCGCTGTTCGGGCTCGATCAGATCAACGTCATGTTGGCGACGTACTTGATGCTCGGCCCCAGCGGTGCGGCGTATTCGGTCGATCGCCGGCTTGCCGAAAGCAGGGCAGGGGGGCAACTGCCGCAGGCGATTCCGTCGACATCGGCCAACGTCGCCATCCGGCTCATTCAGTTGCACATGTGCCTAATCTATTTCTTCGCCGGACTCGGCAAACTGCAGGGAGAAATGTGGTGGGGCGGAACGGCACTCTGGGGCGCGGCGTTCAACCTCGAGTATCAAACGCTCAATATCACTTGGCTCGTACACTATCCGGTACTCACGGCGATTCTGACCCAGATCACCGCGTACTGGGAACTCTTTTTCTGTGTACTGGTGTGGCCGCGATTACTGCGGCCGCTGGTCTTGTTCATCGCGTTGCCGCTTCATTTGGGCATCGGCATTTGCTTGGGCTTAATGACCTTCGGCCTGGTGATGCCGATCGGCCTCATCGCGTTCGTGTCGCCGCAACTGATTCGACGGATTTGTTCGTGCGAAGCCGAGATCGGGGCAGGGCAGGGGAGTGCGACGCAAGATCGTTCCGCTCGCAACACGGTCCGCCGCGCGTCATAATCTCGGGCGAAGCCCAGGGAAGGCTGGGCAAGGTCTTCCTACATAGTCAACATTCTTCCGGCCTTCCCTGGGCTTTTCCTCGCACAACGGAACTCAAACCATGCTCTTCGACGACGTGATCGCGCTGCTGCAAGATTCCGGCAGCGAGCAAACGCGCAAGACCTATCGCCGGCACGGGGGGCAAGACCCCATGTTCGGCGTCAGCTTCGCGGTGCTGCGACCGCTGGCAAAAAAAATCGGCCGCGATCAACGGCTGGCCGAGGAGTTGTGGAAGACCGGCAACTTCGATTGCCGCTATCTGGGCACGCTGATCGCCGACCCCGAGACGATCAAGAAGGCGACGCTCAATGCCTGGGCCAAGGACGGTGGTGCTCGTTGTGCGTCCGGCGACGTGGCCCGCCTTGTCACGGCCACGCCGTGGGCCCTCGAGCTTAGCGCCAAATGGTGCGGTTCGTCGCGCGAGTCGGAACAAGTGCTCGGCTGGAGCGTCATCGCCGTCCTGGCCATGGAGGAACCGGAGAACGACGGCGTCGATGAACTGTTCGCGACGTGCCTCGACGTCATCGAGCGTAAAATTCATTCGTCGCTCAACTACACCCGCTACGCCATGAACGGCGCATTGATTGCCATCGGCGGACGCAACGCGGCCTTGAAGAAACAAGCTCTCGCCGCGGCGAAGAAGATCGGCCACGTTGAGGTGGATCACGGCGACACCGATTGCAAAACCCCCGAAGCAACGGCATATATCGCGAAGATCTGGGATCGAAAGACGAAGAAAACAACCGGAAAGGCGAAGTCCCGCCGCGCGTCGCGTCCTTGAGAGGGCAGGGCAGGGGAGCGTATAATCGCTGTCTCGCGGGAAAATAGCAGCGGGTGTACGCCCGCTGCTATTGAATTTTTTTGCTTTTCACTTACTTCGGAGTTTTTCTCGTGTTCGATTCGCTGGCCATCGTCGGCGCCACCGGCGCCGTGGGAACGATCATTCGTCAACTGCTCGAAGAACGCGACTTTCCCGTCGAGCGGGTCAAATTCCTTGCGACGAAGCGCAGCGCCGGCAAGAAGCTGACCTACAAAGGCCGCGAACACACGATCGAAGAGCTGACGCCCGATTCGTTCCACGGAATCGACCTGGCCATCGGCAGCACGCCGGACGAAACGGCTCGCGACTTTTGCCCTTGGGCCGTCGCGGCCGGTTGTATCGTCGTCGATGAAAGCGGCTATTGGCGGATGGACCCGAGCGTGCCGCTCATCATCCCGGAAGTGAACCCCGACGCCGTTCGTAATCACAAGGGAATCATCAGCAGTCCAAACTGCTCTACCACGCAATTGGTCGTCGCCTTGAAGCCGCTGCACGATGCGGCCCGGGTGAAACGGGTCGTCGTCAGTTCCTATCAAGCCACAAGCGGCGCGGGAGTCGCCGGTCAACGCGACCTGGAGAACGGTACGCACATGCAACTGCACGGCACGCCGTACACGTACGAAACGTTCGCCCATCCGATCGCGTTCAACCTGATTCCGCAGATCGGCTCACCGAAGCACCAGGGCTATACGTCGGAAGAAATGAAGATGGTCTACGAGACGCGGAAAATCATGGGCGACGACTCGATCCAAGTCTGTCCGACGTGCGTCCGCGTGCCGGTGTCGAACTGCCACAGTGAAAGCATCTTGGTTGAAACCGAGAGGAAGCTGACCGTCGCCGAGGCGACACGCTTGTTTAGCGAGTTTCCCGGCATCGTCGTCGTCGACGACCTGCCGAACAAACAGTATCCGATGCCGCTCAATTGCGACGGCCGCGACGAGGTGTTCATCGGCCGCATTCGCGAAGACCTGTCGAGCCCCAATGGTATCGCCTTCTGGTGCGTGAGCGACAATCTCCGCAAAGGCGCGGCGACGAATGCCGTGCAGATTGCGGAACTGCTGGTTCGAGCGGCGGCTACTGCTTGAAAGCTCAAGGTTCAGGGTTCGAGGTTCAGGGTTAATTGCGTTGCTCCTGTCTGCAACCCTGAACCATGAACCCTGAACCTCGAACGCCAAGCGTGCGAACCATCAAACTAACGCTCGCCTACGACGGCACGAACTACGCCGGGTGGCAACGTCAAGCAAACGGGCCGTCGGTGCAGGGGACCGTGGAAGAGGTTGTGGCCCGCATCGTCGGCAAGCGGACGCACGTCGTCGGCAGCGGACGGACCGACGCGGGGGTCCATGCGATCGGGCAAGTCGCGGCGTTCCACACGACGTCGGAGCTTTCGCCTACGAAATTCCAACGAGCGATCAACGCCCACTTGCCGCACGACATCGTCGTCACCGAGGTCGAAGAGGCCGCGCCCGATTTTCATCCCCGCCGCTCGGCCAAGCGAAAGCGTTATCGCTACGTCATTTTCAACAGTCGTCGTCACGATGTGTTTCGTCGCGCCTACAGCTGGCACTTTTGCTTCGGCAAGCTCGATGTCGACGCGATGCACCGCGCCGCCCAGCACTGGTGCGGCACGCACGACTTTCGCTCGTTCGAAAGCCGTTGGCCGCAACGATCGTCGAGCGTGCGGACGGTGTTCGAAGCTGTCTGCACGCGATTGCCGCCGCCCGATGAACGCGTCATTCACTTTGAAGTCGAGGCCGACGGCTTTCTCTACAACATGGTCCGCACGATGGTCGGCACGCTCGTCGACGTCGGCCGCGGACGGTGCGATGAACAATGGCCGGCGGAAGTGCTCCAGCTCGGCGATCGCAAACAGGCCGGAAGGACGGTCCCGCCGCAGGGGCTGTTCTTGTTGCATGTGAACTACGTGTGAGTTCGATGAGAACTGCGGCGAAACGGGATCACGACGTTGGCGGACTTCGTAGCCACCGTTAAATTGCGCGGCAACGTTGATTCCGTCTCGCCGACCCACGGATGCCGTGCGTGCCGATTCTCGACATCGAATTTCTCGGTAAGTATCGCCTGTTGTCGCCAATTCGAACCGGCCGCTTCACGCAAATCTGGTCGGCGATGGACGACGTTCAACAGCGCTATGCCGCGATCAAGCTGTTGCTGCCCGAGTTTCGCCGCGATCGCGAGCAGATTCGGGTGATGCAGCACGAGTTGGCCGTCGGGCGGAAGCTCAATCATCCGCGCTGCCTGGGGGCGCAGGAGTTTCGCCATTCCAAAGACGGACCGCATTTGCTGATGGACTTGTTTCCCGGGGAGAATCTGCGCGACCTCATGAAGCGCAATCGTGCGACACTGCTTGCCGCGCTGCCGTCGATTATTCGCCAAACCGTCGAAGGGATTGCCTATCTCAATTCGCTCGGGCTGTTGCATCTGGACGTCAAGCCCGACAACTTTATCATCAACGCTGCCGGCGAAGTAAAACTCATCGACTTCGCGCTCGCTCGGGCGTTACCCAATGCGTGGGAACGCCTTTTTTGGCAGCAACGGAACCGCGCAATTCAAGGAACTCGGACCTATTTGTCACCCGAGCAAATTCGCAGGCTGCCGGTTGACCTACGTACCGACGTCTACTCGTTCGGCTGCATGCTGTTCCACCTCGCGGCGGGCGTGCCGCCGTTCACCGGTCTGTCGAGCAATGAGCTCCTGGCGAAACACGTGCAAGCCAAACCGCCGAACCTTTCAATCGAAAACGAAGACGCGACGCCGGAGTTTGTCGATTTGGTCCGCCGGATGATGGCCAAACGGCCCGACGATCGGCCGACGTCCCTTGGCGAAATTCTGCCAACGCTGGCCACCATGACGTTCTTGCAGTCGCAAAAGTCCGCTACGACGGTCCATTTGAACCCGGAAGCGACGCAACGCGGGTTGATAACGGCGACGAAACCGGGTAATTAGAAGGTTTCGTCACAACCCGTGGCCGCCGTCTTTCCGAGGGAATTTGCCGTGCGTGGACTGAGTCGCTTGGCGTTCGAGAAGCCGATCTTCGAACTCGAAGACCGGATCGTCGAATTGGAATCATCGCCGGACAAGGGAGCCGCAGCTCAAGAGGAAATCCGCCGGCTCCGTCGCGAAGCCGCCGAGTTGAAGAAGAAAACGTTCGGCTCGCTCCTGCCGTGGCAGACGGTCGAAGTTTCCCGACATCCCGATCGGCCGATGACCAGCGACTATTGCGAATTGGTCTTCGACGAGTTCGTCGAGCTGCACGGCGACAAGTCGTTCGGCGACGACCGCGCCCTGATCAGCGGCTTCGCGAAGCTCGGCGAGCAGAAAGTCATGCTGCTGGGCCATCAGAAAGGCAAAACACTCAAGGAACGCCAAGCCTGCCACTTTGGCTGCGCTCATCCGGAGGGCTACAAGAAGGCGATGCTGCGGATGAAGGCGGCGGCCAAGTACAAGCTGCCGCTGATTTGCTTCATCGACACTCCCGGCGCCTACCCGGGCGTCGGCGCCGAGGAACGAGGCCAAGCGCAAGTGATTGCCCAGGCGATGTTCGAAATGTCGCGGCTGCCGACGCCGGTCATTTGCATCGTCATCGGCGAAGGCGGCTCGGGCGGAGCGCTGGGCATCGGCGTGGGCGACCGCGTGGCGCTGCTCGAGCACGCCTACTATTCCGTCATCAGTCCGGAAGGTTGCGCCGGCATTCTTTGGAAAAGTCACACGTACAAGGAACAAGCGGCCCAGGCCTTGAAGCTCACTTCCCGCGATCTGCTGCGGCTCAAGGTCATCGACGACATCATCGAGGAACCGCTCGGCGGAGCCCATCGCGATCCGAACCAAATGGCGGGCCGGTTGAAGATCTATCTCATGCGAACACTGCGCGAACTCCAAATCCAGCCAACCGACCAACTGCTGGCAAATCGCTACGACAAGTTCCGCCGGATGGGCGTGTTCTATGAGAACGGCCAAGCGACGGGCTCCGCGGCCGAGGCGCTGCTGAGCCAGGGCTAGGAGCCGGCCGCCAAAGATGCGCCACACGAATGTGGCGCCCCTGGTGGCGGTATTCCCCGGCAGAGGCCCCCTGCTGAAAAATCGGAAAACTCGGCGGCGGTTCCCCGATCCGATTTTTTTCCGACGCGGATTCTGGTTCCGAGTTTTCTCCGCCGAGCGATCCGAGAACGGTACGCGCACGCGCCGCCGACCATCTGATTTTATGCCGTCTCGATTTCCGAACGCACCTCGCCTCGGCGCGACACCGACGCGCCGTAAGTGCACTCGCAACGTCGATCGGGAAACGCCGTAAGTCATCCCATGTGCGAAGCCGCGGACGGCATCGCGGACCATGTCGCCAACAGTTCAATTCGCGACGCGAATCGAAGATCGGACTGCATTGAAAGCAACCTCTCCCCAACGTCCGATAATGTCTCTTATGTTCGGTTCGAGGTCGCGGAAACGGCCAAAATACGGCAATCCTTTGCGGCGTTAATTCACGAGCTCCGGCACCCTCGCCCGGCCAAGATTGTCCGCGTGAGCAGCGATTGATGACGGCGTGGTGAAGCGAGCGGCAGGGCTTGTCCCCGCTGTCTGGAAAGCGACTTACGACGCGTCTCGCTACTTCGATCAAGAAGCGTTTCGGTTCGTGAGCCGTCAGCGATTCACCGGGGCGCCGATCGGCAACGCGCCGGAGTTGTAGCCCGGAGTTTGGCCGTTGTAGTAGGGGTTCGGTTGAACCGCGCCCGGCGGCGTCGGAGTCTGGCCGTAGGGGGCGTAGGGCGGTGCCGGCGAGTACGCAGGCTGCCCGGGGTTCATGTTGTCGGGGACGGGGAAGTTTGGAACCACCATCCCGGGAATCGTCACATTCGGAATTTGCGGATGCTCGACCGTCTGCGTCGGGTCGAGGCCGCGGTCGAGTTTCTCGATGAACGGACCCAGGGTTTGCGCCAGTTCCGGCGGCATCACGGGGGTCGCCTTGTGGAGCATTTGGGCGATCATCACGCCCGATTTCGATTTGAGGACCGCCCCTCGCGACGCCTCGGAAAGCGTGACGGCAAAGAACGTGACGATCGTGCAGAACAGGGCCCCTTTCGCGAAGCCGAACAGGCCTCCCACTTGCCGGTCGAATTCGTTCAACTTGATGCGGTCGATCGCCCCGGAAACGACTCGGAAACCGAGCCACACGGCCAGTGACGTCCCGCAGTAGATGAGCAGCATGGCCAAGTACTTGCTCCAGCGCGGATCGGCGTTCAATTGCGGAGCCAGGGCGTCGGCAAAGCGCAACGCCAAGGCATAGCTGAGAACCAGTGAAGCTAAGGACGCCACCTGCCAGGCGAAGCCTTTGATGAAGCCGAAGAACGTCGCTCCGCCGAGGATGGCGAGCATGACGATGTCGTACGTTTGCATGGTCCGTTTGCTTTCCGCTGAATAGGCACATCAATTCGAGCGGCAGTATAGAAAGCAGGTCGACGGCGTCGAAGGGCAGTTCGTGCTAGCACTGAACCCAAGCCCAGGGAAGGCCGGATCAAGGTCAAACTCGAAGATCAAGCGTCGATCGGCCTTCCCTGGGCTTTTCGCGAGCAAACGATTTGACGTGTGCGCTGCGTCGAGCGACCTTGGAGCGGGCAGGGGGCGCGCGGTACAGTTCCCGCCCTTATGGCCGATTTCAAGACGCACATCACGGTGAGTACGGCGCTGGGCGTCGGCTACGGCGCGGTGGCGTTTCAACATTTCGGCTTTCCGGCACCGACGTGCGTCCTCGCCGGCACGCTCTGTAGCCTCTCGGGAATGTTGCCCGATCTGGACAGCGACTCAGGCGTGCCACTGCGCGAAAGCTTGTCCTTCGCGTCAGCCTGCGTGCCGATGTTGCTCTTAGACCGCTTTCGGCAACTGGGCTGGACCACGGAGACGATCGTCCTGGTCGGCGCCGGGATCTACATCGCGGTGCGGTTCGGCATCGGTGCGCTGCTGAAAAAATACACCGTGCATCGCGGCATGTTCCATAGCATTCCCGCAGCGGTGATCGCCGGCGAAGTCGCATTCCTGCTCTGCGTCTCAGGCGACATGACGATGCGGGGTTTCAAAGCCGGCGCCGTCGTCGCCGGGTTCCTATCGCATTTGATTCTCGACGAGATTTGGAGCGTCCGCGTTTCCGGCGGCCGCATTGGGTTGAAGAGTTCATCCGGCACGGCGATGAAACTGTTCGGCGGCGACATGTGGGCCAATTTCTCGTGCTACGCGAAGCTGATTATTCTCGGCGTCGTTGTGTTCAACGATCCGGCGTGGACGACGCTCTCGCCGGAAGGCACCGAGTTGCACACGATCGCGTCGTCGATCATAAAAAAATTCGACGCGGTTGAAGCGAGGCTGAATCTGCCGTCGCTGCCGACCGCGCTGTCGTCGGTGCCTCAGTCCGCGGCGGTACCCAATCAGAATCCGAATGTGACGCCGCCGGTCTACGTGAACGGCGGACAAGCCGTTTATGTTCCACCCGCAACACCGGCAAATATCGCTCCGCCGATGAGCGTCGCTCCCTACTATCCCGTGCAGACGCCTAACTACGTCCCACCCGCCGTGTACAACCCGCCGCCGCAATCGTATCCGGGCTATGGCAACACGCCGTATCCGGTGTACGTGCCGCCCGCACCGGCGGGAGCCATGCCGATCTACAACTCGGGACGCTACTAGAACAGTTTCTTGCTGTCGAGAAGCAACGTGACGGGCCCGTCGTTCACGAGCGCCACTTGCATGTTCTCGCGAAAGCGACCGGTGGCGACGCTGACGCCGCGGCGACGAACCTCTTCGCAAAAGTTTTCATAAAGGGCGACGGCGAGTTCCGGCGCCGCAGCGTCGCTGAAGCCGGGGCGGCGGCCTTTGCGGCAATCGCCCAACAGTGTGAATTGGCTCACAACCAACATGGCGCCGCCGATGTCGAGCAGGGCCAGATTCATTTTTCCTTCGGCATCTTCGAAGACGCGTAAGCCGACGAGTTTCTCGGCTAGATAGACGGCATCTTCCGCCGTGTCGCCTTGCGCGACGCCCAACAACACGAGCAGGCCGCGTTCGATGCGGCCGACCGTTTCGCCGGCGATGTCGACCGCGGCTTGGTTGACTCGCTGAACACAGGCCCGCATGTTGCCGCCCCATTCTTGAAAAACGAATCGTATGCCGATCCCCATGCCTTGTGAATCGGACCTGGCATAAGCATACTGGCAACTCGTTCCATTTGTCCCTCGTCATTTGCTTTGCGCCGCATGACCGCTTCGACGCTGTTGCTCGTCTATTGCTCGGCCATCATAGGCGCGTCGCTCCTCGGCGGCTTCATTCCACATTGGATTCGCCTGACCCACACGCGACTGCAAATCGCTCTAAGCTTCACGGCGGGAGCGATGCTCGGCGTCGGACTGTTACACCTCGTGCCGCATGCCTATTTCATGCTGCAGTCGATCGACCGGACGATGGGCTTCGCGCTGCTCGGCTTTCTCGTCATGTTCTTCATCGAACGGGTCTTCCACTTCCATCATCACGGCTCGCCGGATGAAGAAGCGTCGAGCGAACCGAGCGGCCACGATCACGATTGCGCACACGGCCATCACGCGCATGATCACGGTCGCGATCACAGCGGTCACCATCATGGCGAACCGCGCGGCCATGCTCACGGCGGAGGCCGTCCCGTCAGTTGGAGCGCGGCCCTGTTAGGTTTGGCACTTCACAGCTTACTTGACGGCGTGGCGCTAGCGGCGAGCGTCTCCGCTGAATTGAGCGAACACAGCCATCTGCGTTGGGCGGGCCTGGCGGTGTTTCTGGTCGTTGTGCTCCACAAGCCGTTCGATTCGTTGACGCTGGGAACGTTGATGGCCGTCTCGGGGCGGTCCGCTCGATTGCGGCATATCGTCAACGTGGGCTATGCGTGTGCGGTCCCGCTCGGGGCGGCATTGTTTGAAATCGGTTTTGCCGCCCGCGACGGCGAAACGAGCGCGATTTGGATTGGGGGGGCGTTAGCGTTGGCGGCCGGGACGTTTCTTTGCATTTCAACTAGCGATCTGTTGCCTGAGCTACAATTTCATACGCACGATCGAGGCAAACTTTCGGCTGCTCTCATTGCCGGACTGGCTCTGGCATGGGGAATCGTGTTCCTGGAGGAACGCGGACACGACCAACATCAGCATCGTCAGCCTGCGAACGGCCAGACACCTCAAAGCGCAAATTGAATTTCGATTGGATAAGCGATACTTTTGGCATCGCAAATGCTCATGCGAGGTCACGCAAGTTTCGAACCGTAACGCAACATTCCTTCTTAGATATTCACCTTGAAAGGGCGGCTTATGGCGTCTTCGCGTTCGTTTGTGACGTTCTTCGTACGAACAATTTTTTTTATCACGTTGAGCGTATTGACGCCGGCGGTACGAGCCCAACAAACGCCAGGAGCAGCAAAATCGGTTGCTCCGGCCCCCGCGGGCCCACGGGTTCCTAACGTGGTCACTCCGGACGATATCCTCCCCTCCCCTGCCCCGGCTGTAACGACCACGGTCGGGCCCGGCGCACCGGACAAGAAAATTGACGATAAGGTTCCGAAGGCGGCAACGGTGAAAGAGACCGAGCCTTCGGTTGCACCGCCTGTTCCGGCTCCGGCGACCGAAGCGCCGACCCTCTCCGCCCCGGCACCGAATCCCGTGATCGTGCCGCCGACTCGCTACTTTGTCATGATCTTCGGCGCCGAGTCGGTGCCGAAGCGAGGCCGGTTTTCACACACCTGGATGACGGTTGTAAAAGCGACGCCCAAGGCGAGCTATGAAGGAGATTACGACCCGGCCTCGGGCAATCAAATCAAATATTACGACGTGTTGGCTCACACGATTTCGTGGATGCCCGCGTCGTTACGAATTCGAGTCATCAAGTTTCGCCCCGAGTGCGGCGTCAATCTCGATTTACACACCTCGCTTCGGTACTGCATGGGCCAGTGCGAAAAGCTGGCGATGTATGGGCCCTATGAGTTGAATCCGACGATTGCCGAAGAGGTTTACAACAAGACGCTGAAACAAATCGCAAAGTTGAAAAGCGGTCGCGTGCTCTATAAGTCGCTCGATCCCGACTCCGGGCCGCAACTTGGCTGGGTCGTCGATTGCATTCATGCGGTGTCCGACCTCGACGGGCCGCATCGTCGTGGTCAGTACTTGGAAACACAGCACTTCGGTTGGGATGGAGCCGCGGTAATCGCCCGCTCGTTGGTCAACGCCAATCGGGTCGATCCCACGACGCGCCATATGTGGGTCGGCGAAGCTTTGCAGTTGAACTGCTATCCACTGTGCATTCTGAATATGCAACCCTGCCGGCCGCCGATGGCTGCGATACCGGTGACGGCCCATCGTTGAGGTGCGACCAATCGCGTTAGGCTGAGCACAATCGCGAGGTCAGTCCAGTCCGCGTTCGGCGCGGATGCGCTTCACCTCGGTCATCACGTCGTTGATGACCGTGAGGTTGGCCGTGATATTGGCACTCATGACGTAGAAGTTGAAACAGATTAGCGCGATGCCGCCGAGCGCTCCATAGAGATGGACGTCGGCCCAACTCAGGGCTCCGCCGGTCGCGTTCTGCAGCGGTGCCACCGAGAGATGCGCCGCCGGATCGGCCGCACCGCCCAATGCCGTCATCGTCACGATGGTCAACATACTGACGACCGCATGGGGAAACGTGCTTCGCTTCAAGCGGTTGCTCCGGGCAATGAAGGTCGGCGCAAGGCGGTAGGTTTCTGCAACCTCCTTGCACCACCGGCTCGTACCGATGAAGTACGTCACCACGACACTGTCGACCAACAGCACGCAGAGCCCGGCAGCGATGCCCGAGAGGCGATGCACGGTCGCGAGTCGCTGGGTATCGGCATTTTTAGCGTCACGGACGTCCTTCGAATGTAGATACAGGCCGAGAACGAGTACGGCCGATAGCGCAGCAACGGCCAATAGCGCCAACGGATAAAAGATGCGGTTCACGTGCAGATAGTGGCTAGTGGCAAGTGGTCAGTGGCTAGCAGTGGCCGGCCATTGTACGTTCGCCTTACCCCAGGATACTAGCCACTAACCACTAGCCCCTAGCCACTCTGTTATGGCACCGCCGGTCGCGCTTGGATCGTGCGCTCGGTAACGTCGAGAACTTGGCGCGCTCCGGAATCGAACTGAAACAGCGCCTCATCGAGCGGCGAATTAAATTGCACCGCGTGCAGTTCCATCTTCAAGAGTCGGCGGACATCTTCAGCACTCCCCTCCCCTGCCCTGCCCTTCTCTTCGGCCCGCGAGTAATCGAGACGATACAGAAACAGGTCGTCGCAACCCAGATAGACGACGACTCGATCGGGCACGTGCGGCCGCAACTTCGCCGCCGAGTCGACGCCCAGCGCCTCCAAGACCTTCGGCTTCCAACGGCCTTCCATTCCGTACACGGCCAAGCCGCCGAGTTCCGACTGAAACACATCACCAAAATCAAAATCCTTGCGCAGGGTTTCGAGAATGCGGCCCAAGCCTCCCAATCCCAGCACGCCGACCGCCTCGGGGCCGCGGACAATGCCGTTGGCCATGGCCGAAGCTAAAGCGGCATCGACGTCGATCCGTTCGACCTCGGGATCACCGTCGAACTGTTGCTTGCGCCACAAATAGCGCCCATCGTTCACTTGCAGAATCTGCACGACGTTCTGCCCGACTTGCAGTTGCAACTCATAGCGCATCAGCCGCGACGAGCCGGGGCCCTGTGCATAGACGCCGGTGCCGATGATCTCGCGATCGTAGATTCTCGCTTGGTGTCGGATCTTGGCGCTGACCGAACGATGGCGGGCCATAAGCAGGCTTGCCTGCTCGAGCAAATACGTGGCCGAGGGCGGAGTCAACGGCCGCGCGGCATCGCCTTCTTGAGCGACGAGCGCTGCCGGCAACGCCGCCGTCCACAAGGCGACCAGGATAGGCAAACTAGACTTCATGGTCTGGTTCTAACGGATTTGCCAAAGAATCGCGTTATAGGAGGCCGACGATAACTCCACGGAGCCCGAATCTCCGCGCATTCGCTACGAGCGGATCGCTCGGCAAGGTCGGGAATCGAGGGGCCGCATCTTAGGAAGGCGGCCCGGTCGGGGTCTATGCCGATTCGCACCGGAAACAGGCCTCCAAGAAACAAACACCGAACGCAATGCCGAACCGCCGCGGACCGACGATCGTCGGCCGCCTCGCCAGGGATGGAATAAGGGGGAAACGATGAGACTTCGCTGGGCCTATTTGTTCGCCGTTGCGACCCTGTGCGGCTGTCACGTGCCGTTTCAGGGACACACGCTACCGTCGCAGCAGATGTTGCGTCATCCCGGCCCGGGCGTCGACGGCCCCGGTCCCGGCGTGATGCTCGTCAGCGACAACGCACCGGCCGTTCCACAGATGGATTCGCAAATCGCCTTCATCGGACCCGAAGGGGCGATGCTCGCCTGGAGCGCGTTCCAGCCGGGTCAGTTCGATTCCGAGCCGCTCGTGGCTCCGGCTCGAACAAACTTTGGCCAAGGCGCTCTCTATCGTTTGAAACTCACGAACTTGCCGGGACGGCCGGGCGTCGAGCTTTATCCGACGGTCGAAGTCGCGCCGGTCGTGGCGCGCACCGAGGCGTACCTGTCGCACAACGCGATTCCACTGCAGTTCACCGAAGAAGACCTCGACCAAGTGCTGTCGGGCAACTTCGTGACGAAGGTCATCTTCTTGCCTGATCCTGAATTCCAAGAGTTGGCCGTGGCCGGCGTACAAGAACTCGTTAGCACACGGCTCGATCCGGGCCAAGACCCGATCGTCGAAGCCGATCGCCAAGGCGCGATCCTCGCGATCATTCGCTTGGGCAATAAGGACCTGGAAATTCCGGGTGCGCCGGGCGGCGACGTGGTCGAAGGCCTCGGTGTCGGCGGGGCGCTGTATGCCGGTGCCCCTCAGGCACAATACGGCTTGCCGATGACGGCCACGCCGATCGGACTGCCCGGCCCTCCGCACATTCCGCTCGGCGGACCGGCGGGCTTGCAGAAACAAGTGATTCGCAATCACACGCTGCAGGTCTATCCGCAACCGACGGCGCGAATGAACGTTCACGTCAAGCAAAACCCGGGCACCAGCTACCCGCGACCGGCGAACAACGCCTACATCAACGAGAACGCCCTGCCGCAACTCGGGCCGGGAACGCCGGGCGGATTTCCGTCGGGCTTCGGCGGCGGGATGAACGGCGGCGGCGGATTGCACGGCGGAGCCGGCGGCGCGAACTGCCCTCCGGGCCAATTCTAGGAAACCTCGCTCCACGGAGCGAATGAATAACCCATCCGTCGACCGCCGCTTGGGTAAACCAAGCGGCGGTCGCACAGATGCCCCGGCCGTTTCGTCTGCTTCGGCAGTGCTTCTTCGACGTCTCGCTCGTAGGCCGACGATGACTCGCACTTGGTTCACATCGACGCGCATGCTCGGCCTGGCAGCGACCATCGTCGCCTGCTTGGCGGCCGCGCCGCTTTCGGCCCAACAGCGGCTCGAAGGCCACTATCGTTACCCCGCGCAGACGCCGCTCGGGCAGGTTGGTGCCGAGCGACTGAATCAAGGGGGACCGGTCGTCGGCTACTTTCAACCGGTCGCCTTCACCGCGCCGCTGGAAATCAAGATCTCCGTAAGTGCCGACGGAGGCTGGACCGAGCCGACGCACGAGCCGGTTTACGCCGGAATGCTGATCGGGCAACCGTATCGTTTGAAACTTACGAATCTTCCGCTCCATCCCGATCGTGCCTGTTACCCAACGATCGAGATCATCGACCGCACGTACCCGCCGGCCGGAATGGAGCGACGCTTTCCGATTCCCATTGTTCTCAACAACGACGACGTTCGCTTAGCGATGGACGGCATGTTTGTCACCCGCGTCGTCTATGTCGAAGATCCACAACAAGCGATCGCGGGGAAGCAGCAACCGGGCGAGCAGCTTTGGCACGACGCCGGTTCCGAAGCGAACGCGTTGGAAGTGGCCGACCGACTCGGCCGCCCGGTCGCAATCGTGCGCATGGGAGGCCGCGTGCCCGACGAGAGCCAAGGTCCTGATCTGCCGTTTCAGTTTGGCTGCCCGCAGTGGGTGCGGTTCGCGCCGCCGACGGCCGTGATCTCGCCGATTCAGCCTGCTCCCAAGGTCAGCGTGCTGCCGCGTGCTGGAGGAACGAAGTAGCATGCTTCATCGTCGCGCATTAGCACTGATCGTCGTACTGACCGTCGCCACCGTTCCGGCCTGTGCGGTTCCGGAAAAGGCGCCGCTCATTGCGGCCAACGCCAAGCGACAACCGGTCGAAGGTGCGGCCGCGCAACCCAAGCCGATTCCGCTCGCCCCGGCCGCGACGCCTCAACTGCTCGGCGTCCGACCGACGAAGCCGCCTGCCGGACAGCCGCTGCCGAGCCTTCCGCGCGAGGCTTACTACGGTCAACCCTGCGCCCCTCCCCTGCCCTACGCTGCGGGCGGCCCATGGTCGCCGCCCGGCATCAAGGGGCCCTGGCCTGCCGACGAATACTTGCACGACGGCGGCGATGCCGATGAGCCCGTTTCGGTGAGCCCGGAATGGCGAGTGGAAGGGCTGAACGTCGAAGACGCGGTGGCCCACTACGACACCCCCGACGGCCGCACGCTCGTCGAGCAAACCAACTGCACGTATGTGTACGCGCCGCGATTCAGCTCGGTCCGGTCGGTGGTCGCCTTGGTGTCGAACGAATATGTCGACGGCCCGAGCAATTTCCAGAAGCCACTGCATGCCGTTCGCTATGAAGAGCGTTCGAAAGTTCGCACGAACGTCGAGCAACAGCAACCGCTCGGTGCCACGGCCAATTTGCGACCTGGCCTCTACCTCCGTGAACAGCACGACGATGCGTTTTCGACGAACCTGCTGCCGTCGAACGTCGAACAGGCGTTACTGCCGTTCGAAGACTTCTCGATCATTCGCTCCGGCGCGATGCAAGGGAACGAAAAGGCGCGGCTCGCCGAAGCGGTCGACGCCGCCATTGCTTGGACCAAGGACGACGGCGTTCGAGTATTCATCAATCGTGAAAAGGCCGCCATGAACACCGGCGACCAAAAGGCGCAGGTTCTATTCACGGTGAAGGAGCCCGAAAACGGGCGGCTGCGGATCTGCAAGATCGCCTCGACTCCCGCGGCTCAGCCGGGCGAGTTCGTCGAGTTCACACTCCGTTTCGACAACGTCGGCGATCAAGTGCTCGGCAATATCGTCATCCTCGACAGCTTGACGACCCGCCTGGAGTACGTGCCCAACAGCGCTTCGTCGAGCCGCAAGGCTCACTTCACGACGAAGACGAACCTGGCCGAATCGCTCGAGCTGCGCTGGGAGATCGACGAAGCGATCGAGCCCGGCGAAGGCGGCGTCGTGCGGTTCCGCTGCAAGGTGCGGTGAGCGGAAGTAGGGAGTTGGGAGTCGGGGAGTAGGGAGTGCTGATGGGCACTACCCTTCCCGAATCATCTCTTCTATCCTCTACTCCATCACTCCCCACTCCCCACTCCCCACTCCCTACTTCCTCCACCATGTCCCATCCCTGGCTCGCCGATCGCATGGCCCACTTCGACAGTTCGGGCATCCGCAAGGTGTTCGATCTGGCGGCGAAGATGAAGAACCCGATCAACCTCTCGATCGGCCAGCCCGATTTTGCCGTGCCCGAAGCGATTCAGAACGCGGCAATCGACGCCATTCGCGGGAACAAGAACGGCTACTCACAGACTCAGGGCATCGCCCCGCTGCGTGAAAAGTTGCTGGAGCAGGCCCGCCGCGAGTTCGGCAACGACCGCGATCTGTTTATCACGAGCGGCACGAGCGGCGGCTTGGTTCTAGCGATGCTGGCGATCGCGAATCCGGACGACGAGGTGATCGTCTTCGATCCGTTCTTCGTGATGTATCCGTCGCTCGTGAAATTGACCGGCGCAAAGATGGTGACGATAGACACCTATCCCGACTTCCGGATCGACGTCGATCGGGTCCGCGCCGCAATCACATCGAAGACAAAAGCGATTCTGTTCAACAGCCCGGCCAACCCGACGGGCGTAACGGCCACCGAGTCGGAGATCCGCGACCTTGCGCGGTTAGCCGCCGAGAAGAACGTCGCTCTCGTGAGCGATGAAATCTATCGGGCCTTCATCTACGACGAACCGTTCATCTCGCCGGCGAAATTCAACCCGCAGACGATCGTCATCGACGGCTTCAGCAAAGGCTACGGGCTGACCGGATGGCGGCTCGGCTTCGCGCATGGTCCGCCGGAAGTGATCCAGGCGATGGCAAAGTTGCAACAGTACACGTTCGTCTGCGCACCGCAGCCGTTCCAATGGGCGGGCATCGCGGCGCTCGACGTCGACATGACGCCGCACATCGACGACTATCGGCGGAAGCGCGATCGGATCGTCGCCGGTCTTAGTGACCACTACGAGTTGGCCACGCCCGGTGGCGCGTTTTACGCCTTTCCCAAGGCACCGTGGGGCACAGGAACCGAGTTCGTCGCCGCGGCAATCGAGCGAGAGTTATTGATCATTCCTGGTGGTATCTTCAGCGGTCGCGATACCCACTTCCGCATTTCCTATGCGGCGCCCGACGCGGTGATCGACCGCGGCATCGAGGTGCTGCGTTCGATTGCCAAACGGTAAATCACTTCGTCGCTGGAAACAAAATCAGCAAAGCCCAGGGAAGGCCGAGGCAACCTTTTCCACGCAAGTGGACGGCTACCGGCCTTCCCTGGGCTTGAACGTACTCGGGATTTGGGCCCCTGCCTATTGCACGAGCTTCAGCGGCCGGTCGGCCGCAACCTGAGCAAAGACCGCCTCCAACTGCGTCTTGACTGCGGCGGTCGATTGGCCGCCGGGAATCTGGAAATATGCCCCGCCGGTGATGTCGGCGATTTGCTGCATCAACGAACTATCCGCGTCGGCGCCCACGGTAATCGTAACGATCGGAATCTTGGCCGAGGCGGCCAAGTTGGCTTCGGTGATACAGGCCGCCTTGTCGGTCGTAGGGTTGCCGGTCGGCATGTTCGCTTCGCCGTCGGTCATCAGGATCATCATCTTCTTCGAGCCGACGCGAGCATTATTCTGGAGTTCTTGTCGCCCTTTGGTCATGCCGGCCGAGATGTTTGTGCCGCCGACGTAATGCCCCGCCTGACGAGCTCGCACCTTCGTCGAGACGTTGGTGTAGGTCTTGGTCAGCGATTGCTCCAGCAAAGCCGTCCAATCGCTAGCCGTATAAAGTGCAAATCCCACTTGGTCGTCCGTACTGTGTGCCGTTAGGTAAGACAAAAACACATCAACCGCGTCTTTGACCGAGGTCAACGGCTGTTGGCTCGTGTTGCAAAGCACGGGAGTTTGGCTGTACATCGCCTCATACGTCTGCAGGTACTGTATGAACGTGAGCATTCCGTAGTCGTTCTGATATCCGGCGGCCGCGATCGTCGAATCGGTTTGTACGAAGTCGACAAATTCACTCCACGAACCGTCAGGATACGGGTAGGCAACCTTGTCCAGTCCGAAATGCTTCATCACATTTGAATTCGACTTGCTTGAGTTGCCGTAGTTCTGCGGCGTCCAGGTCAAGGTACCGTAGGTCGGCGAGCCCATGTCTTGCCAGATTTTCTGCATATTGGCTTCAACGGTGCTTTGGCCAAGCAGCGACATGTTGTCGAGACTACTGTCGAAGCACATCGACCGCGAGAAATCGAGCACCATGACGATGTCGCGCGGCATGTAGGTTGCCACGGCGGTCGCCGTCATGTTGAAACTCGACTTGTTAAAGACATTGGCAAAGAACAGCGGCTGATTCACGATGTTGCTCGTCACACGAACCGCGTTCGGCTGGTTGCTCGTGACGGTGAACGTCCGGTTCGTCGTGCTCCAGTTGCCGAACTCGATGCCCATCGTGTTGGCCGCCAAGGCCGAGCCGCCAGCGCGGTTCTGCGTGTAGAAACTTTGAGCCGACGTCGTCGCCGTCCCCGTTCCGGTCACGAGCGCTCCGGCACCCGCATAGGCTGCCGAGTCGGCGGCGTTTTGCAGTTCGGTACGAACGTTGGCAATGAAGCCCAAGTCGACCGCGAACGCGATCATTCCCAACAAGAACACGAGCAGGACGGCCGTCAGCACGATGATGATGCCGCCGCGATCGCGCGGCGGGACTCTACGGACGGGACGAATACCGGCAAGGCGGTGTGACATGGTGAAACTCGCTCTCGAACCGCTGGAATCGAAATCGAAGCTATTTTGAAGAGCACCGCCCCTTGGGAGCGATCCTCAATTCAAACGTAGGTCAAAACCGCTCGACGGGCGAAAAAAATATGAGCTATGCTCGCTTGCGCGGTTCAGAATGAGCCGCCGACGTGGGTGCCGATTTGTGAACGTGTCAGTCGTAGGGGTTGTAAGATGAGTAACGCTCTGTGGGCAGGTCGATTCCTAGTTCAAGGCGCGGCTCTCGCGTTTCTCGTCGGCTCGGCGGCCCTCCCCTGCCCTGCCGCCGACCCCAAGTTGCAGGCCCAGTTGCAGGCACTCGTGGCCAAGCACCTGCGGCAGACTCCCGACTATCTGCCGGGCGATTTGCTGTCGCGCTCGCAGGTCGAGCCGATCTTCTCCGAATTGATCAAGCTGGGTCTGCAGTCGCCGCAGCAGACCGAGGGTATGTATAGTCGATTTCTCCGCGACGGCGAGTATCTCGTGCAACTCCTCCGGTCCCCGCAAGGCCGCGTCTTCATGCGTAAAGTGGCCGCGATTCCGGAAGCCTACGATCGCCTGGAGCGCCTCGCTTGGCAGCCGGTCGGACGGACTTGGTTGCAAGAACTCGTGGCCGCCGAAAACGGCGACAAACTGTTCGCCGCCTTAACGACCGAAGAGGGAATCAAGAAGGTCGCCGAGTCGCTTAGCGCCGACGCGAGCGGGAAAAACTTCGGCTTGCCTACCGGCCGCGTCCATACCGAAGCGGAGTTGATCGCACATCTCGCCCGACTAGTGAATCGCAACGTGGCGGCCGGGGTGAAGCCCAAAGAGGCAGACGCGAAATCGCAAGCGAAGGCCAAGACGGGTTCGAAGTAATGCGAGCCAAAAAAACGAGCCCGGCCGGACCGTAGTCCGACGCGGGCTCGTTGAACCGGCAGTAACTTAACCTCCGCGATTCGATCGGGACCTGAGGTCGCGCGGTCGCGGACTTGAACGTTACGCCGACTTGTGTTTCGGTTCGTTGACGGCAAACAGCGGCTGCTTGCCCCACACGACATCGGGCGTGACGACGTAGCGCCGCCCCGCCCCCTGCTCCGGCAGCTCGAACATGATCTCGAGCATCATTTCTTCGATGATCGACCGCAGGCCGCGAGCGCCGGTTTGCCGCTCATGGGCCCGTTGGGCGACCGCACGGACGGCGTCCTCGGTGAACTCCAGTTCCGCGCTTTCCATCTCGAACAGCTTCTGGTACTGACGCACGATCGCGTTGCGCGGTTCGCTGAGCACCTTCATCAGGGCGTCGACATCGAGCGGTCGTAGCGGAGCCAGCACCGGCAACCGGCCGACCAGCTCCGGAATCAAGCCGAACTCGACGAGGTCGTCGCTGGTGACCTGCGACAGCAGCCGCCCGGTTTCCTGCTCTTCCACGTTGCCACGTTGCTTCGCGTCTTGGCTGAAGCCGATCGTCTTCTTGCCGAGCCGTTTGCCGATGATCTTGTCCAACCCGACGAACGTGCCGCCGCAGATGAACAGGATGTTCGACGTGTCCATCTGAATGTACTGCTGCTCGGGATGCTTGCGTCCGCCCTGCGGCGGAACGTTGGCCACGGTCCCTTCGAGCATCTTCAAGAGCGCCTGCTGCACGCCTTCGCCCGAGACGTCGCGGGTGATCGAGACGTTGTTGCTGGTCTTGCCGATCTTGTCGATTTCGTCGATGTAGAGAATGCCGCGCTGGGCCGATTCCAGGTCGAAATCAGCGGCGTGGAGCAGCTTGAGCAGCAGGTTTTCGACATCTTCGCCGACGTAGCCGGCTTCGGTCAGCGTCGTCGCATCGCCGATGGCGAACGGCACGTTCAAGAGCCGAGCCAGCGTGCGGGCCAGCAAGGTCTTGCCGCTGCCGGTCGGGCCGATGAGCATGATGTTCGACTTGTCGATCTCGACGTCGCCCCCGCCTTCGCCGCCGAGTTGCAATCGCTTGTAATGCGTATGCACGGCGACCGAGAGGACCTTCTTAGCTTGGTCTTGCCCGACGACGTACTCGTCGAGCTTGTTCATGATCTCGCGAGGCGGCGGGATGCGGTTGAACAACGGCTTGCCGGTGCCACGGCGCTTCCGTTCTTGATCGAGAATCGACTGGCACAACTCGATGCATTCGCCGCAGATGTAGACGTCGCCCGGTCCTTCGACCAGCGGACCGACGTCGCGGTAGCTCTTGCGGCAGAACGAACAGAAGGCGTTCTTCTTCGTGGGGCCGGCGCCTCTGCGGCCGCCGGTCAAATCCCTACTCGAGGGCATGCCAGATCCTTTCTCGTTGCCGTCGTCGCGAGTCATTCTTACTCCGTCGTCGACGGTCGCTCCGTCACTGTTGTCGCTCGTGGGTCGAAAACGAATCGACCCGGGCATCCCTGTCCTTTACCTCGCGAGCTCTCGATCTACTACGTCGCCCGAATCCGGCGGTTTTTCGGAATTACCGGAATCGTCGACCGATTCGATCGTTGCATTCACTGCTCGCTTGAGAGACGACCTCAGGAACCCGACTTTTCCGCTTTCTCGGATTCTTTCAGCTCGTCTCGCAACCGCGCCGCTAGCTTCGACTTTATGTTTCGGTATTCCTCATCTGATAGCTGACCGCTGGAGTGCAAATCGCGGAAATTATCTAACAAAAGACTGGTCGATGGCTGCGATTGTCGGAATGCGTTGCGAACTTTCGCTATCAGGTAGAATCCCACCGCCACCGCCGTGGCAAACAATGCGGCATATCGGACGTACGCCGTCATCGTCTCAAGAGTGAGCGACCCGTGCCCCATGCTTGCTCGACCTGCCGTCTCTGTGCCAGTGGTACTGCCTGATCCTATTATGCCGGTCCGCCGCCGGCGAGTAAACCAGATCACCCGCGGCGGCGGTTCAGGTTACCCAGGCCCGCGCAGCCGCCGCGAACAGACCCGGCGGCTTCTCAGCGTCGGCCGCTTTCCGCAGTGCAGAACGCGCCGACCGACCTAATTACTTCGGATAAAACGGCTTGGATCGAGATCGTTCGTCCCAAGGCGGCACAACCCGCACGTCCGTTTCCGTGTGCCGGCAAAATTCACCACCTTTTCCACCCAGAGGGGCTGGCGTTTCATACGGGGTAACGTAAATGCATCTAGTCGCCGGCAAATGCGTGTCTCGAACGTGCTTCTGCCGATGATCGATGGACCGCAACGAACCGGTGGACCCGGGTTTCCATTTCGTCATTCGTCGTCACTGAGAAAAGGCTTAGCCATGTCGGAAGGTTACCAATTCGGACTCCACATCCTGTTCATTGTGGCCATCGTGCAATTCATTCTGGGCGCCGTGGCCGTGTGGCTGTTCGGCGGCGGCGGAACGACGAAGGTCGAAACGATTACGACCGTCGACACCTCCGAACTGGAGGCGATGCGTGAAAAACAACGCGAAGATCAAAAGGCGCTGGAAAGTGCCTTGAAGCAAATCTACCGGCTGACCGGCAGCATCGGTCACGACGTCGGCGAGCACAGCGCTCGGGTGCAGTTGATCAACGACCAGTTGGCCAGCGCCTCGGCCAACGGAGATGAAGCCCTGAAGTCGACGCTTATGGCCGCCATCTCGCAGATCACCGAAGCCAACGAGAAGCTGCAAGGCGAACTTCGGCAGGCCGAATCGCGGATGGCCGAGCAAGCCGCCGCCTTGGAAAACCAAATGGCCATGGCCCGCACCGACGCCCTCACCGGGGCCCTCAATCGCCGAGCGTTCGACGACGAGTTCTCGCGCCGCGTGTCCGAGTTCCAACGCTACCGCACGCCGGTTTCGTTGTTGCTGTTCGATATCGACCACTTCAAGAAGTTCAACGACACCTACGGTCACCAAACCGGCGACGACGTTCTGTCGCACGTCGCCTGCACGTTGCAGATGGTGATGCGCGACGTCGACCTGGTCTGCCGCTACGGCGGTGAAGAGTTTGCCGTCATTCTGCCGGCCACCGAGCTTCACGGAGCCGGATTGGCTGCCGAACGGGCGCGGGCTGCGATCGAACGCATGGTCGTCGACAGTGCCGGCCAGGAGTTGAAGGTGACCACCAGCGGCGGAATCGCGACGGTACTGCCGAACGAAGACGTGGCCGGCGTCATTGCCCGAGCCGATCAAGGACTGTACGCCTCGAAGAAAGCGGGCCGCAACTGCTTGTTCCTACACGACGGCACGAACCTCACAAAGTTCGGCAATGCCGCCGCAACCACGCCTGCCGCGGCCCCCAAGCCGCAACCGGAAAAGGAAAAGTCGACCAACGACGTGGGCCTGATCGACGCTCTGCAAGTGCTGCCGAATCGTGAAGCGTTCAGCGAAGAAGTTCGCCGCCGCCTGGAACAGAATCAAAAATATCACGCTCCGGTGACGATCGTTTACAGCGGTGTCGACGACTTCAATTCGATCGTGGCCCAACACGGCCGCGAATCTGGAAACGTGGTCTTGCGAGCGGTCGCTCAGTTCATCAAGGCTTCGCTTCGCGAGAACGAAATGCTGGCCCGCGTCGCCGACGATCGGTTCGCCGTCGTGCTCGGCGGCGTCGACGCCTCGGAGACGCTCGGCAAGGTCGAACGAATCTTGCACGCGGTGCAAAAGTGCCGCCTGCCGGTCGACGGTCTGGAGAACGTCAAGTTCACCGCCAGCTTCGGCTTGGCCGAGTTGGAAGACGGCAACGACGCCGAGGCCCTGATGCAACGCGGCCACGCGGCCTTGTCGTCAGCCACGAAGACGGGCAACACGATTCACGTCGAAAGCGATTCGGTATGCCGTGGAGCGGAACTCGTCGGTGCCTCGGCGTAGTCGCTAGCCGCGACGCCGCCGCACCGCCTGCTCCTTCGTCGGCAACACGGTGGTCGATCGCTCGACGGCCGTTTGCGTGTCAATCTTGCGAGTCGGCGCCGATGTCTCGCTTGCGGTTTCGCGTCCGCGCACTGCGGCACGCGAAGCCGCCCCATCGACCAACTCCTTCGCGCGCCGTAGTTGCAGCGAATTAAAGATCGGCGCGTCGGCGTTGATCGCGACCATCTGCGACAGCCCGGCCAAGCGTTCCCAACTGAGCTTGCCGGCGATATGCCAAGCCGCCGCCTGCGCGATTTCGCGATCGGCTTCGCCGCGGGCATGCGATCGTAGCACCTCCGCGAGTCGCGGGTCGCCGTTCACCTCCGCCAGCGGCACCAATTCATACTTCACGTTCGACCGCGGATTCGGCTTCCCCTGCTCCAAGCAGAGACAGGCTATGTCGACCGTGCGAACCTGCTCGGGTGCGATGCTAAACATGCCGTTGCCGGGTCGACCGCCGACTTGCTGACCAAACGTCGTCGTCATCGGCGAGCCGCCGACCGCTTGCGGAGCCGGCGAGCTTGCCCGATTGGTGTTCGCCTGCTGTCCACCGAAGAAATTGAGACCTTGCTGAGCCAAAATCGGCCGCGCCGCCAGGACGTCGGGCAACTGCACGAGGACCGGCTCCGACGTCGGGTTCTTCAGCAAGAGCCGAGCATGAAACGGATCGCGAACGATGATCTGTGCCTCGATCTGCTCGCTCTCTAGGGCCGCGAAGATATCGAGAACTTCTTCGGTACTCCGTACACAGGAGCCGGCAAGACCGACATGGGCGGTGAGCATCACGACAAGAAGCGTAACCAAGCCCGTTCGGCGCGCACCGTAGGCCGCAAGATTGCAAACCATGACCGTCCTCCGCTGACAGAAGCCGTGAAAAAAGCGTAGTAGAAAGGGACCGAACTCGCAGTTCGTCCGCTTCTACATAGACGCGATCGGTCGCCGGCGAAACAATGGACTTGGAAATTTCGCAGTGTAGGCCTCACGCTCCGCGTGAGGCTTCATCACGCGGAGCGTGATGACTACACTATTTGGTCGACGTCGCCGCGGCCCGGAAATCGTAGCAAGCCAGCTTGTCGCGCATCCGCAAATAGAGCCGACCGTCGGCAATGGCCGGCGACGTGCAAGCAATCGGGCCCTGACTGCCGACTTCGCGCTGGTAGATCTTCAACGACTCTTCCAAACCGTTCTCCTTGGCTTCGACTTCATCGAGCTTCAGCTTGCGACGAATCGTCGCCTCGTCGGCCATCAGGCCGGTCTTGTCGAACTTGGCGACGAACAGCGGATTGTATTCGTTCGGTTGAGCCGCGAAGCACAACAGGCCGTCGAGCGCATAGATCACCTTGTCGTCGGCCGCGATGAGCGACGTGTATTGCGGCGTCGCCAGGTCGAGCATCGTGCTCCAGAGTTCATGGCCGCCGTCGAGCGAAACGCAGGCCAACCGCTTTTCGCCCTGCACGTAAACCGCGTTGCCCACCACCACCGGGCTGCTCCCCTTGTCGGCTACTTTTTGATAGGCCCACGCTTCTTTCGCTTCGGTCGGCGTGACGTCATAACACCGCAAGCCGCTCCGGCGACTCGAACCGTAGGTCAGCATTCGGTTGCCGACGACGACCGGCGTCGACTGATTCGCTTCCGACTTCACCCGCCATAGTTCCTTGCCCGTCTTCGGCTCGAAGCAAGCGGTGGCGCCGTCGACATTCGCGATCACCCAGTTGCGACCGTCGCCGTGCCAAACGACCGGACTGGTGTGTTGACCCTTCGTCGTCTTAACGTCGCCTTGCCAGAGCATGCTGCCGGTGGTGGCATCGAGCCCGAACAACGAACCGGCAAACACGACGGCTGCCCCGTCGACGACCGCAAAGCTCGAAGCGTAATGCTCATCGACGAACTCGCCCGGCAGGACGACGTTCCAAACGTCTTTCCCCATCGCCGCCTCGATGCACCGCGCGTGCCGCCCTGCCCCGAGAATGAAGAGCTTTCCATCGGCCAACGTCGGCGTGCCCGACTGCACGAAGCGTGAATAGATCGACGGCTGCGTGTTCCGCCAAACCACGGCGCCGGTCGCGGCGTCGAAGCAGAACATGTCTTCCTGGAATACAAACAGTTTTGAAATCGCCTGTTCCTCCAGCCGGCGATTCTTTTCGTACTCTTCGAATTGGGCGGGCGTCATGCCGCCGCGTTTGTCGTCAGCCAGGTACGGAAACTTTCGCGGAGGGACCGCATCGTCCGACTTTTTGATGCGGTGATGGATGAACTGATACACCCGCCCCTGGGCCACAATCGGGCAACCCCAACCGCCCGTGGGTAGCTTTTCGGTGACCCACGTCGGCATCAGTCCGTCGGCAGGAAGACTCGCGCGCAACGCCGGCGACGTCGATGCCGCTCCATCGCGGTTCGGCCCGCGCCATTGCGGCCAATCCTCGGCGACGGCCTGGGCAAGAAAACAAGATGATGAGAGCGCAACAACAGCGAGGATTCGCATGGCGAGAACCGTGAGGCGGGAGAAAAAGGCGGGAAGAACGAACGGGTTTAGTGTACTCACCCACCTTTACGCCGTCCAACTGCGACCGAACCCGCCCCTCGCTTGCAGTTTCACGTCGATCACGTCAACCGAACCACCTCGCCCCGATCCGCCGCGTCCCGCGCCTTCAGCACGAGTTCCGTAATCGCAAACGCATCGTCGGCCGTCATCCGCGGAACGTAGCCTTCCTCACGAATCGAACGAGCAAAGTCGAGAAACAGATTCGTGTCCGGTCCCGGGTCAACCATGTAAGTCGCCTTCTTCTGCGTCGTCAGCGTGATCTGCTTCGCCGTCGCGCCGCACTCGATCACCCCTTCCCCGCCGGCGATGCGCAGCCGGTCGTCGCCGTGAACCGCGAACGTCTCGGGAAGCAAATAGTCGATTCGGGCCGCACCGGTCGCGCCGTTCTTGTATTGCACAAGCACGGTGGCCGTATCTTCCGTCTCGCCGTAATCGGGCCGAGCGACGTTCGCGTGAAACGCTGCAACTTGTGCGACTCGCTGCTGCGGCACCCATTGCATGAGATCGAGGATATGGATGCCGACATAGGGAATCGTCCCGCCATGCCGGACCCGCGTCTTCTGCCACTCCGGCCGAGTCCCGAAGCGATACGATTTTTGCCCCGTGATCATCCCAGGCTCGCCGATCGCTCCGCCCGCGATTAGTTCCTGCATCCGGGCATACTTGCCCGAGTGCCGCATGACGAGCAGCATCGTCAGCTTGATCTTCGCTGCCGCGACCGCCTGCTTCACACGGGCCAGATCATCGAGCGTCGTCGTCAGCGGTTTCTCGGCACAGACATGAACTCCGCGCTTCGCAAGTTCCATCACCTGCTCCGCCCGGCGACCGTTCTCATCCGACACGAGGCACACATCGAGCATCGAATGTTCGACCAGATGCCGCCAATCCGTATAGGCCTCGGCATCGCCGGCCGCTTCATTCGTTGCACAAAACTTCTTCGCGGCGTCCGGCCGATCGTCGCTGACGGCAACAACCTTCGCCCCCTTCAACTGCTGCAAGGCGTGCAGACAGTCGCCGTAGTGTCCCTTCAATCCGATGATGCCGATTCGCATGAAATTCGCCCCCGACTCCTCTGTACCGATTCGTTCCATTCCATTCCACTCACACCTGTCGCGTGGAATCAATTCGTGCAACTCGTGCCTGCCACAATGGTTAAGAGGTGGCCAAAAATTTGCGTTCCACCGAAACGCGCGTCGCAAGCGACGCGGCTAACGAAAGGTCAACGTCGCACGCGGCCGGCGCCGGAGCCGCCCATCAGGGACTGGACCTCGGCGCGGCTGGTGAAATTGAAGTCGCCGAGGATCGAGTGCTTCAGGCAACTGGCGGCCACCGCGAAGTGCAAGGCTCGGCCGGGGTCGGCGTGTTCGGGGGTGTTAAGGGCGAACATCAGGCCGGCGGCAAACGAGTCGCCGCCGCCGACGCGGTCGACGATGTCGCGAATCTCGTAGGGCTGATAATTTCCGGCCGCATCGAGTGGGGCGTAGAAGGCCCGGTTCGCGGTGGCGTCGAACAGCATGCCGCCCCAGCGGTTGTAATCGGCCGAGACGCTTTCACGGAGCGTGACCGCCACGCGGCCGATGTTCGGGAAGCGGCGGACGATTTCGCGGGCCACCTGCTCGTAGCCGGCGATGTTCAGCTTGCCTTGCTCGACGTTCGTCCCGGCGGCATGGATGTCGAGCACGTCGGCAGCGTCTTCTTCGTTCGCGATCAGCAGGTCGACCGATTTGAGGACTTCCGCCATGCACTCGCGAGCCAACAGGTTCGCCGCCGTGCCGGGCCGCCACCGCCAGAGCTTTTTGCGGAAGTTCAGATCGCACGAAACGGTGCAACCGCGCCGCTTCGCTTCGACGAGCAAGGCGAGCGTCGCCCAATAGGCCTTTTCGCTGAGCGACGGCGTGATGCCGGTGGCGTGGACCCAGCGAATGCCGTCGAGTGCGGCGGCGAAATCGTATTCCTCCGGCCCGGCAAGCGAGATGGCGCTGTGATCGCGATCGTAGGTGACGGTCGACCCGCGCTGGTTGGCGCCACACTCGACATAGTAAACGCCGAGGCGGCCTTCTTTGCGATGCCGCAGGGCCGAGACGTCGATGCCGAAGCTGCGAAGGTTTGTCGTCACGGCGTCGCCGAGCATGTTCTCGGGCAACATGGTCAGGTAGCGAGCCTGCGCGCCGAGCATCGCCAGCGAGACGCAAACATTCGCCTCCGCACCGGCAAACGTGACATCGACCGAACCGGGAAGAACCTGCGCCAACCGACGGTGACCCGCCGGGGCGACGCGCATCATGATTTCGCCGAAACCGAGGAACATGGGGAGAAGGGGTGAGGGGTCAGGGGTAAGGGGTCAGTAAGAGATGGTTAGCCGCGACGCGAAGCGGAGCGAGTCCGATGTAGGGCCGGTTTTACCGGCCGGTGAAACCGGCCCTACTCAGCAGCCCACTCAACTCTTTGACGACGTCGGCATGCTTCGGGTCGTCGGCGAGGTTGTGTTGCTCTTGTGAGTCGTTGTCGTAGTCGTAGAGTTGGGCGCCGTGCTCGGCGTTGTTGCCCCATTGGATGTAGCGATAGCGCTCGGTGCGAACGCTGCGACCTTGGTACGGCCCGCTCTTCACTGATTCGGCGGCCGCTTTCTTTTTGCCTTTGCCGGGGTTCGCAGCCCGGCCGCCGCCGCGACTCACTTGCGTATAAGCGGCGTGCGACCACGCGGCGCCGGGATCATCCAGCAGCGGTCGCAGGCTGTCGCCGTCGGTTTTAGGAGCTTCGAGGCCGCAGAGGTCGGCGAGGGTCGCGTGCAGATCGACCAACTCGACCGTTCGGCCGCAGGGCTTGCCGTTTCCCTTGGCTCGCGGGTCGTAGACGATCAGCGGCACGCGGGCCGAGTTTTCCCACAGGCTCGACTTCTGCCACAGGCCGTGCTCGCTGAGGTGGTAGCCGTGATCGCTGTGGAAGACGACGATTGTTTTGTCGGCCAGCTTGAGCCGATCCAAAGCGTCGAGCAGCTTGCCGAGTTGCGCGTCCATGAACGACGTCGAGGCGTGGTAGGCCTGGATCGCCTCGCGGCGCTGCTGATCCGTCATTTTCGCCTGTTCGGCCTTGAAACTCGCGAATGCCGGCTCAGGCAGACCTTCGCGAAAGTTCGAGGGAACTTCAGCCGGCGCACATTTATCAATCGGGTACAGTTCAAACCACTTGTGCGGCGCGACATACGGCGTGTGCGGACGATAGAAGCCGCAGGCGATGAAGAACGGCCCGTCCTTGTGAGCTTCGAGCAGCTTAATCGTTTCGGCGGCACCGATGCCGTCGGTCTGCTCTTCGTCGGTGCCGTCGGCCGAGAGCCAACTGAGCGTGCCGCCGTATTGTCCGGGTTGAAGCGTGATGATCTTCGGCTCGTCGGCCTTGTCGCGGCCGATCGGGTTGACGACCTGCTGCCACGACGGCGGATCGTCGAGGCCGCTCGTGCCAATCTGCGTCGGTACTCCGTAGTGGTAGAGCTTGCCGACGCGGGCCGCAAAGTAGCCGGCCTTCTGAAAGGTCTGCGGCATCGTCTGCACGTCGGGCAGATGATCGCGGAAGTACGGACCGTTGTTCAGCACCTGCGTATGGTCGGGCCGCAAGCCGGTCAAGAACGACGAGCGGCTCGGATTGCAGAGCGGATACTGGCAGTAGGCCCGATCGAAGCGGACCCCCTTCGCCGCGAGACGGTCGATATTCGGCGACTTCACCAGCTTGTCGCCGTAACAACCGAGCCGATTGCAGAGATCGTCGGAGGCGACGTAGAGGACGTTCATCTTCTCGGCGGCGAAGGCGAACGAGGGCGCGACGGCGATGAGCAGGGTGAGCAGGATGCGGTGGAGCATGGCAGTGTTTGGTGTTTCGTATTTAGTGTTTTGTCAGTCGTTCGAGTTCCGTTTCCATTTCGCGACGAACGGATTGGCTCGCGGCGTCGTTTGCGAGGTTTTTCAGCTCGTAGGGATCGGCCTGCAAGTCGTACAGTTCTTCCATCCCGGGAAACTCGCGGTAGCGGATGAACTTGTAGCGCTCGCCGCGGACGGCATCGTAACCCATCTGTCGCATCCGGGCGAACACGTTGTCACTCGCCTGCTCGACGAGGAACGGATAGTGCGACGGGATCGTCTCGCCCCGCATCAACGGGGCGAAGGAACGGCCGGCGACGGGTTGCGGATAGCTCGTGCCGCAGAGATCGAGCAACGTCGGACCGACGTCGATCGACAGGACCGCGGTCTCCTCACGTCGCGGCGAAGTGACCCGGGCCGGATAGCGGATAATCAGCGGAATGCGGATCGACTCTTCGTAGGCTAAGCGACGCTCGTAGCTCAGGCCGTGCTCGCCGTAGAAGTAGCCGTGGTCGCTTGAGAAGACAACGATCGTGTCCCGGGCCTTGCCGGTTTCTTCGAGGGCTGCGAGCAGACGGCCGATTCCTTCATCGACGGCGGCGAACATCCGTTGACGTCCGATGATCTCGTGGTCCTTTGAGCCGGTCGCTTTGCTCAGCGGCGGCAGATCATCGACTTTGCGTTGCAGCGCAGGCTTGCCTTCCAGCGTATCGTCGCAGTTCGGGCGGCGCGGGACCGTCACACCTTCGTAGAGCTTGGCATGCCGCTCGGCCGGTACAAAGTTCGTCGCCAGCGCGTTGACGATCGAGCCATCGGCATTCTGTACGAGATCGGGATGCACGGCCTTGTGCGAGAGATAGAGGCAGAACGGTTTGGTCCGCGGCTTGCGGAGGAACGCCTCGGCCCGCTCGGTGAAAATGTCGGTCACATAGCCTTTGCCTTGGACCTCGCGACCGTTGTCGTTTAGCGGCGGATCGACGTACCTCCCCTGCCCTTTTACGCTCAGCCAGTCGTCGAAGCCGGGGCGAGGCGAATCATCGACACCCATGTGCCACTTGCCGACCCAACAGGTCTCGTAGCCGGCGTCGTGCAAAAGCCGCGGCCAGGTGACGAGCTGATGACTGAGCGGGCCGCGATCGACATTGTCGACCACGCCGTGCCGGTGCGGATGCTGGGCCGTGAGGAACGAGGCCCGGCTCGGCGAGCAGAGAGGCGCGACGGTGAAGGCGTTCTCAAACACGATGCCGCTTGACGCGAGCTTGTCGACGTTCGGGGTCTTTACATAGGGGTGGCCCATGCAGCCGAGTTCGTCCCAGCGGAGGTCGTCGATCAGGATCATGACGACGTTCGGCTTCGCAGGTTCGGCCGCGACCAGCGGCGGCGGCGCGGACGCGAAACCGCAAGCGAGGGACAACGCGACGAGCAGGAGAGTCGTTTTCATGTTTTGGCTAGCCGCGACGCGCAGCGGAGCGAGTCTTCTGCCAAGTGTCGAACAGGAGCACGTCCATGCGAATGTCATTCACGTTCTGATAGGGAACATCGATTTCGCTGACCACGAACCCGTCGTAGCCGGCGTCGTCCAACAGCGACATTACCGGCAAGACGAAGTCGCGCGAGCAATACATCGGACGATGCTCGTCGAAGCCGAAATGGTAGCCGGGCAGGTGAACGTGCCGCAGCTTGCCGACGCTCCGTTTTAGGAAGGCCTCGATGTAGTCGAGCACGTCGGTCAGCGTTGCCCCGCCGAGCGTGAGGAGCCAGACATGCTCGGCATCGAGCGTCAGATAGCGACGACCGTTTTCCCAGCCGCCAAATTCATCGCGAGTGAGAAACGAATTCTCCACCGCCAGACACAACTCGGGATCGATCGCTTGCGTCTGTTCACCGTAACGGTCGAGTTCGAGCTGATGGATGACCGCCGCCTGACAATCGAGGGCCCGATAGAGCGCGACGAAGTTCCGCAGATGATCGAAAGTCAGCGTCCGCTTCGTCGGAAAGTGAAGGGCGTAACGCAGGCCGAAACGCCTTGCTCGGGCCGCGACGTTGACCCAATCGTCGAGCACGTCGGGCCCGGTCCAGAGTTCGGCACAGCGCATCCCGGCGTCGATCGCCGTTTGAAACGGGGCATCGGAGTCGGGCTTAAATTTCGTGGCGAGATGCAGCATCGAAAACTATTTCATCTCCCGCGTCTTCAGAATGTGCTCGCCGACTCGGGCTGCGTAGCCTTTGTCGATCTTCAACATCGCGCGGATGTCGTCGAGAAATTCGTCGCCCAGTGGACCGAGCGCATCGACGGCAAGCGCGGCGTTGTGACGAACCAAAGGATCGTCACTTCGCAGATTCTCGACAAGCATGGGCCGAAGCACGTTCATGGTCTGCGAATCGATGCGATCATCGCGATAATCGGGGTCGAGCAATAATTGACGACGCAAACTAGCCGACCCGTCCCGCGCGTTGGTGTCCTCAAGCCACGTCGGACCTATTTTCATGTATTTCTGCATCACGATCTCCGGCAGGTAGCCCAGGTCGTGGATATCTTCGGTCCATTTCTCGTGGGCCGCGCGGAGACGCTTCAGTACGTCAGCGTACTTCGGATCGGCGGCCAGATTCTTCACTTCGTGCGGATCGTCGTTGCAATCGTAGAGTTCTTCTCGCGGTTTCTCAGGAGCCATGAAGAGCGACTGCACCGGGTTCAACTTTCCTTCCGCTGCCAGCCGTCGCCATTCCTGCATCGTCGGCATCTCGTTCATGTACGAAATATTTTGGGCATACGGCTTCCACCACTGGTAGTTGCGGATGTACTGGAACTGTTTGTCGCGGACGCTGCGGATCATGTCGACGCGCTCGTCCATCCGATCGCGGCAGCCGTAGACGTATTCGCGCGGCGTCTTGGCCTTTTGCTCACCGAGGAAGGCTTGGCCTTGCATGTGCTTGGGGATTTCAATGCCGGTGAGCGAGAGCATCGTCGGGGCCAAGTCGACAAAGGCGACGAGTTCGTCGTTCACCGTGCCGGCTTTGGTCGCCGCGGTTTGCCAAGCCTTGGGGTGGCGAATGATGAGCGGCACGTGCAGGCTGGAGTCGTACAGCCAGCGCTTCGCCCGCGGCAGGCCGGCGCCGTGGTCGCTGTAGAAGAAGACGATCGTGTCGTCGGCAAGGCCGGCTTCGTCGAGTTCCTTCAACAGATCGGCGACCTGGTAGTCCATCGCCGTGATGTTGTCGTAGTACCGGGCCACGTCCTGGCGGACGACCGGCGTGTCGGGAAAGTATGGCGGCAGCGGGGCCTTCGCTGTGTCGTGGAATTGCTCGGGCGTGAGCCGTTTGGTGTTCGAGCGATACGCCTTATCCCCGGCCCGAATCTGGCTCTCGTGCGTGATCGTGAGATTGAAGATGGCGCTTTCCAGCACAGTGGGATCCGAAGCTTGGAATTCACGTGACTTGAAGTCGCGG
>JADMIO011564965.1_pt1 | contig 83903 bp, 62 predicted proteins | sample 8958161 | NCBI WGS metagenome assembly JADMIO01 (sample SAMN16585339, study PRJNA669376) | soil metagenome | isolation source: Crop rotation soil | place: USA: Cullars Rotation, Alabama | collected 2011 | reverse complement strand
CGCGACAACTTGTCCACGTGGAATTCTAAGCTTAGGATCCCAATGTGCTGGAAAGGAGATATCGCTGCCTATGGAGCCAGCAATGCCATCCGTGGCAATAATGACGTGCACGGCGTTGCCCGCAGCGGCATACCGGGCCAATGTGCCGCCCGGTCCAAAGCTTTCATCATCGGGATGGGCAAAAATACCTAATAATGTCTGTTGTTTGGCCATAGTACATCCTGGGTGGTTTCTCGTTATTGAAAATCTAAGCTTTCTTACCAGTGAGAAGTGATGCGTGATAAGTGAAAAATCACTTGACGCATCACTTCTCACGCATCACTTCTCACGCATCACTTCTCACGCATCACAAAAACAGCTTAAGAAAGTCGAGCATAGCATGATTATTGCTCAAACCGAGTATCAGGCGTCCCCAACATTAGCCAGGGCATTCCCCACCCGGCGCGGTCGCCTGTAGTATTATCCGCCGGTCCGGGCAGTGTGGCAAGTACAAGGGTTACTGTTTGACCGCGATAGGCGGTGAGCGGCGCCAACGCCTTCTGCCAGGCGCGGTCGGCGGGTTGCGCTGGCGTTAAGAAGCGTGACCAAAGCAGATCTTCTTGACCGTCATGCTTGACCGAAATCCGAAACTCCACCCCGTCGCCGCCCCAATTCCAGGCCACGGGGTCCAAGGCCGGGCTTAGCCAGAGAAAAGTGGCTTGAGCGGGAACCTGCAAACGAAATTCCACCCGCACCGGGGCGTGGGCAAAGATCACCGGGCGCTCATCCCCGTTCTGCGGCATTGTAAAACTGAGCGCCGCCACTCGTTCGCAGCCTTGCGCGGCGGTGCAGATGGGCGTATTCGGCGTGATGGTGGCCTGCGCAAGTTGCTCGCGCAAGTCGAGTAAGCGATAACGCTGGTATAACGCCCGTTGGTCAGCAGTCGGCTGGATCAAGGTGTAGACATGGTTTACGCCGATCCAGGCTGCTGTCAGCAAAACCGCAAAGGCCAGGAGCGTTGTCGTCAACGCAGTCAAGTCACACCTGAGCCCCTCGGCAACGTCCAACGCCAGCAAGCGCAGCCAAACATAAAGCCCCCACAGCGTCACGCTTGGTCCGACAATGGCGAATAGATCCCAGTCTTGATGACGTGGCAATTCATTGCGAAAGGTAAAATGATAAACCAGGAAACCAAGTGCAACCGCCGTTAGATAGCGAAAACAGGCATCCTGGCGCATGGAAGGTTTGGTCACCCCCCACCCGCCAGCCATTAGCCAAAGCGGCGCTAACGGCGCCACCAACCATAGATTATTCCACGCTTGCCCAAGTTGGGCGGGCGCTAGCGCTTGGGTAAGTGTAAAAAAAAGTTGATGGTTCCCAGCATAACCATTGGTCAAATCCGGCCAGGGCACGCCCGCCAGCCGCAGCGCGCCAATCGTCAACAAAGGTCCCGCCAATCCACTCAGAAAAAGGGTAATCACCTGGCGTGGCCATTGCCGACGCTTCAACACAAACAGAAGCGCCGGTGCGCCAAAGGCCGCCTGCGGATGAAAACTCACTGCAAAACCGGTCGCCAGTCCCACCAACCAAAGCGGCGTCTGCCCAGCCAGATAGCCAATCGCCAATGCACTGGCGGCAAAGCTGGTTGCCGTTACGAAACTATAATTTTCGATATGGCCAAACCAGAGTTGGCTGCTGCCGAGCGCGAGTAAACCGAGGATAAAGAAAAGCGGTTGATAGCGCAGTTTTTGCATACGAACATCGGCGCGCGTTTTCCCTACCTTGTCGGCAATCGACAAAACAGCCGCCACATAGAGCATGCCGGCGGCCACACTCATCAGCCCTTCGGCCATGACCGGTGCAGCGGGCAGGGGCCGAAGCAGCGCGGTCAATGAATAGGCCACCAGGCTGTCGAGCGGCTCTTTCCACACATAGGCATCGGTTTGCAACGTTTGGGTGGCCAGCAGTTTCAATTTATATTCGCCATCGCCGTATAACGTATGCTCGCGCAACAGCCAGAAAATGAGACCAGAGAGCGGAACGATCAACCAGCGAAGGGCAGGGTGAAGCGTAGGCAAGGTGAGGTGAGCAGGAAAAGCAAAGCAGTTGAACGACCATAAGCCGATCCCGCAAAGGCCGATTGCCAACAGTAGACGGAGGGGCAACGGCACAAAAATCAAGAAGCTGAACGTCCAAAGCGCATGGCTGCCCAGCGTCCAGCCGTCGGCAGTCACCAATAGCCAAGCGCCGAGCAGAGCGCAAGCCAGGGCAATCACGGTGATGCGCCTGGACGAACCATTACACTTCATGAATCTAACCTATTCTATCCGAGCCTAAACGCGTCAGAGCCGTTCGACTATGCTCACATTGAAGCAAGAAGCTGGTAAACAGGGATGCGTGATGGCCAATTTTCTCTTTTCCGTCGGTGAGCAGTGATGAGTGAGCAGTGACAAGTGAAAATCACTCGTCACTGCTCACTCATCACCGAAACTTATCAAAAAGTCGCCCATAAGGTATCCCTTATCACTGGAGCCTATAAAAAAGTCACACATCTGGTAAGGATATAATTTTTGTGATCCGTGTTTTCCTGATCCGTGTTTACCAGCTTTTTCTCGTTTGTCCAAATTTCGACAGCGTAGGTGGAAGAAACGGGCTAACTACTAAGCCCGCGCCTAGCCGGTCCGTGACCAACTAGGCGCGGGCTTAGTAGTACGACAACGTTAAATGGAGCGCTACTTATGAAGGCGTTGCACTGGTCATGACCACACCATGAACGAACGAGCGACCGACCAGTGCAACGCCTTCACCGGGGGCCAACCAAGCTAACCTTGTCGTCGCAGTTACTACACGCTTTCTTCATTCTCAATCAAATGCTCAGCCGTAAAGCGATCCGTAATCAAGACATTGATCCAACGGCCTTTTAAGGCCCCGCGGATCGCGTCGAGCTTGCGTTTGCCGCCAGCGATGCCCACCGCCCGTTTGACATGGCGCAACTGTTCTAGATTCATGCCAATCACGCGGTCGTTGAGGGGAGTATTGACCGGCTTGCCTACGCCGTCAAAAAAGCGCAAACAAACATCGCCCACCGCACCGGCCTGGTGCAACATCGTCAACTCTTCTGGCGAATAGATATTACCGCTGCTGGCGAGCAACCCCGACGGCTCGACCGTGCCAATGCCAACCAGGGCAATCGTCACCTGGTCGAACAACGCCATCGCCGAACGCACATAGGCATCTTTGAGCAAAATCGGCACCGCATCCGATGAACTGACAATGCCAGGGGCCGGTAGCAGTACGGCTTCACCACGCACCAGGCTGGCCAATCGATCAATCAAGCGCCCAGCATAGACTTTGGCAGACGGGTTGCCCAATCCCCCCAAAATCTGCAAAACTTGCACCTGGGACAGGCGCGGCGGCGGGTGCAGCGCATCGACCATCGCCAATAGGGTTGCACTCCACGAAGAGATCCCGATCAGGTCCCCGCTCCGCAACGTCGTTTCCAGGTAATAGGCCGCCGCCGAGCCAATGTCACGCAGAAGCTGGTCGCCCTCGGCCACACTGTCCACCACCACCGCTTCTTTGAGACCATAGCGCTGCTGCAACTGCTCTTCCAACAGCGGATAAGCGCCATAAGGCACGTTGACCGTGACCCGCACAATCTGCTCGTCGCGGGCACGCTTAAGCAGCCGCGAAACCGTTGCCTGCGAGAGATCGAGTTGCGCCGCGATCGCTGGCTGGGTCAAGTCTTGCTCGTAATAGAGTCGAGCAACTTTGGTCATCAAACGAAGTTCATCGATGTGGGCCATGTTTACCCTTGCAGAATGTTTCTGCCCTTAACTTGACTAGGTGCTGTGGCCATTTTAGTCGCGTGCGATGCACTGGGCAGCTCCTGAACACCAAAGTCAATACCCAGTGCGGCTTCGACGTGAGCGGGGTGCCCCATGGGGCGCGAACGTTGCACGTTCACTCTCGTGGATTTCGCCAAATGTCAACAGCACCTAGCACGAGTCACGTTTAGCACGCCTGATTTCTAATTTTATGCTATAATCAGGCCCTAATAATTTATGCAGAGAAGAGAAGTAGATCATGCGTATCTTCAACACATCCGGCGCTTGTATCCCCGAAGTACATTATACGGTGATGCGCCAAGCGCTCGTCGCTCAAGGCGAAAAAACTGGTGGCAGAGGGAGGCTTCTTTACGATTTTTGCGCCCGCCAGAGCGGTAAGACGACCTACTTTCAACTTTTTTGTCCAACAATTAGGCGGTGACACCTTGGTGGAAGTCCCCAGTGGACGGGGGAGGACAGATATTCTCATCCTCTACAAAGGCCGCAAATATATCATCGAAACCAAGCTTTTCCTCACGCAAACTCAAGTTGAACACGGCAAACAACAACTGGCCAATTATGTCAACGCTGAGGGCATCCGAGAAGACTTCTAGGTTGGCTTCACCCAGAAGCACGCCGCCGACACGCTCTTTTTCGACGAAACAGTCAACGGCAAGCGCATCCGCACCTACCTCATCCGCACTGATTTTGAACCGCCGAGTACACGTCCCTTTGCCAAGAAAGAGGACAAGCCAACGGGAGGATAAGTGACGAGTGATTTTCACTTATCACTCGTCACTTCTGCCTGTTTATCATCCTTCATGATGATAAACATTCCAGCCCAAATAGGTTTCAAACGCCTCGGCCAGCACCGCGGCCACATTGGAACCACTCATGGCGGCGTGATGCGCAAAGCCGTTTTTGCAAATGTAGCGCATCAACTTTTGTAAACCAGCCACTTCGACCACCGCTCGCGTGCCCGACATTTCGGATAGAAAGTCGTTAGTAAAACGCCCTTCGCCCACGTAAGTGTTAATGCGCCCGTGGCGGTCATCGGTGTCGATGCGGGCGAAGGTGAGCGGGCCAGCGTCGGTGCGGCCATCGACAGCGCCCCAGGTGTTATCCATGCCCAGCGTGCTGCCCAATACTTCGGCGGCTACAATCTCGATTTCCGGGACAAAGCTCTTGGCCCAGTTGCCGCAGTGATAGTAAACACACTTGTTCGGCTCGGCGGCGTAGCTATTGTTCCAATCCACCAATGCACTGGGCTTGTCGGACGCCAGTTGCAGGGCGTACATCGACGCCACCCCGGCAATGTCTACTTCGCAGGCGCTTGGCATCAACTTCTCGCTCATCATGCTCATGATCGTGCAGGCGTTGACCCCATAGTTGTGCTGCAACGAACTCCAACACTGGATGGCCGTGGCGTCGAGGTTGTACTCGTTCATCCAGTCGGAGAGCACAATGCCCAATTTCGCCATCAGCAAAAGGGCTGCGGATGGCGCTTTGCCGACATTGGCGTAGGCATGAATCTCTTCCAGTTTGGTCACCACGCGAGCGTGATCATCAGCCAGCTTGTTGGCTGCGCCAAAGACTTCAGAGAGGTCAAGGGTCGAGACATTGAGGCCAGAGGCTTCGAGCAGCTTCTCACTATAGCGCACCGTTTTGAAGGCATCGGGCCGCGCCCCCACGGCGCCGAGGCGCGCGCGTTTCATGCCCTTCACTACGTTGCACAGGCCGACAAACTTGCGCAGTTCATCCTTAAATTCCGCCGAACTGGGGTCAACGGTGTGGCTTTGGGTCACGCTGTAGGGAATGCCATATTGATACAAATTGTTACAGACCGAGATCTTGCCACAGAAAGCATCACGGCGGTTGGAGGTCGAGAGATCACGGATGTCGTCGGGGAAGGCGTGAACCAACACAGGTACGGTCAACTCAGAAAGACGGATGGCGTCGGCTACGCCTTTCTCATCACCAAAATTGGGCAATGTGACCAGAATGCCGTCGATTTTGTCACGATTGGCGCGAAAGAGCGCGCTGCACTGCTGGGCGTCGCTCCAGGTTTCAACCGCCCCTAATTTGGTGGCAGCTTGATCGAGGATCACAACCTCGATCTCCCAGCGCTGCAGGATCGCTAAAAGCTCTTTGCGCCCTTCGTCGACAAATTTGTCGGGGAAAAAGGCGCGATTGCCGACAATCACGCCAAGCGTTGTCTTTTTCATTACTATGACTCCTGGGTTAAATAGGGAACATTGGCAGCGGATTCAGGGAGCGAGTTGAACGGATTTGCGATAACATCATCCGTTTCTGAGTCATATTGTAGAGCGGGTTTGAGACAGATAATCCGCTTAATCCGCTTCCTGAATCCGTTGACAGCTACTGCTTCGGCGCAAAGTGCTCGTAGTTGGCGGCATTGTCCGGGGTGATCAGCACCATATCGATGGACTGCTTCTCCGGCTTGGAAGCCTTGCCATTCTTAATGTACTCGTCCGCCTGGATGACCGCCTGATTTGCCATTTCCGCCACAGGTTGCAGCGCAGTGGCCTTCAGTTCGCCCGCCTTGACGGAGGTAATCGCATCATCGCTGCCATCGAAGCCGATCACGATCACATCCTTGCGGCCAGCGGCCAGCAGCGCCGCCTGAGCGCCCAACGCCATCGTGTCATTGCCACAAATGACGCCCTTGATGTCAGGGTGCGACTGGAGAATCGTCTCCATCACCGAAAAGCCTTCGGTCTGGCTCCAGTTGGCGGTCTGCTGGGCCACCATCTTCATATCTTTGTAATCATCGATCACATCGTGATAGCCTTGCGAACGCACATGGGCGTTGGTGTCGGAGTCCTTGCCGGTCAACTCGACATAATTGCCCTTCTCGCCCAGCAACTTGACGAAGTATTCCGCCCCCTGCGTAGCGCCTTGATAGTTATTGGAGACAATTTGCGCCACTGCGACGCCTTCCTTGGTGATCTCACGGTCCACCAAGAAGACGGGAATCTTCGCATCCTTGGCCTTCTGCACCGCCGCGATGCTGGCATCTGCACCGGCATTGTCGAGCACGATGGCCGCTGCCCCCTTGGCAATGGCGGTGTCGAACAGTTCATCCTGCTTGTTCGCATCATCGTCATGCACCAGCGACAACGTCGCGTAACCGAGCGCTTTGGCTTTGGCGACGGCAATGTCCGCCATTGCGCCAAAGAACGGGTTGTCGTGCGACGGGGTGATGACCGCAATCAGCTTACCATTAGCGGCGGGCGCTGCGCCAGTCGTCGTTGTCGTCGTGGTAGCGGTCATTGGTGTTGTGGCCGTCATTGACGTGGTAGCCGTCGTGGCCATCGTAGCCGTCGTCGGTGTAGTAGCCGTCATGGCCGTTGTAGCCGTCGTCGGTGTAGTAGCCGTAACGACCGTAGCAGTAGCTGGCGTAGCGGTGGGTTCAGCCGGCGCAGCAGGCGCGGGGGCTGATGCTGGCGAGCCGCCACCACAGGCAGCGAGCAACAGGCTCATCACCATGAGCAAGCTGAGCCAATGCAACCATTTTTGATGCTTCATTTGGATCCTCCTTGTTGTTTGAGAAATGCTTTTATTATAAAACAGAGCGCCAGTGGTTCAGGAGGACTGTCCTCCTGAACCACTGGCAGAGCTACACAACTTGTTCCTGGCGCTGCAGGGCGGCACGCTCCTGCATACGCACTTGCAGTTGATCGATGATCACGGCGAGTACGATCACCGCCCCTTTGATCACCTGCTGCCAAAACGATGAGACGCCCAACGCGATCAAACCGTCGCCCAGAACGCCGATGACAAAGGCGCCGATAATGGTGCCGCCGATGCTGCCGCGCCCACCGGAAAGCGATGTGCCGCCGAGGACAACCGCGGCAATTGCATTCAATTCAAAAAAAGTGCCCGTGGCCGGATGGGCCGCCACCAGTTGCGATGCGACGATCAAACCGACCATGGCCGCACAGAAACCAGAGATCATATACACAAGCGTCTTGACGCGTTTGACCCGCACGCCCGAAAGTTCTGCGGCGCGCTCGTTGCCACCGATCGCATAGACCTGTCTGCCGAAGGGCATTTTGTTGGCGACAAAAATCGCGATCAGGGTCAAAGCGATCATGATCCAAATCGAATAGTTGATCGACAAAAAATCGCCAGCCCCCAACGTAGGAAAGCCAGTGTTGTGCAATTCCGGGCGCCCAACCAGGTTGGGAAAGGTGTTGCCATCCGAACGCAGCAAGGCCAGACCGCGGGCGGCGTATAACATGCCCAAGGTGGCGATAAAGGGCGCCACGGTAAACCGGGTGATGATCAGCCCATTGAGCGCCCCCATCAACGTCCCCGCCAGCAGCGTGAGCAAGATCAGCGGCCAAAAATGAAAATAGACGATCACGCCAAACGCCCGCAGCACCAAACCCTCGTTGATCAGCCCACCGACGATCATGGCGCACAAGCCCACAATCGACCCTACCGACAGATCAATGCCACCGGTGAGGATGACATAGGTCATACCGATGCCGAGGATAGCGTTGAGCGCCACATGCTTCGCCATAATCACAATATTGGCCGGCGTCAAAAAGGTGTCGTTGAGCAATGAAAAGACAATCACCAAAACGATCAGCGCAATAAAGGCCCGGCCGCGCAGCAACAGTTCTTGCAGATCCAGGCTTGTCCATTGTTTGCGCCGTGCAATGCTCATTTCCGCTTGACTCATATTTGCTCCACTATAATCGATTGCAATTCAGTCTTGAAGGATGACAGGATGATTTTGTCTTGTTGTCAGCCTGTCACTCTCTCCCCCAACCCGTGTCCCACTGACGAATCATGCACCAACTTCGCTTCGGTTGCTTCGGCGCGATTGTATTCGCCGGTCAGCTTGCCCTTGGACATCACCAGAATGCGGTCGGACATCGCCAGCACTTCTTTTAACTCGGAAGAAATAAACAAAATGCCATAGCCTTCGGCGGCGAGCCGGCTCATAATCTCAAAAATTTCGGACTTGGCGGCCACATCAATCCCGCGCGATGGCTCATCTAACAAGAGGACTTTGGGATGCGTCAGCAAACTCTTGGCGACCACGACCTTTTGTTGGTTGCCGCCGCTCAACGCGGTGATCAACTGGCGAGGGTTAGCCACTTTGACCGAAAGCGCCTGCACCGACGAATGAACCGCCGCGCTTTCTTTCTTGTGCGAAAGGACAAAGCGGCTCAGATAATTGCGCAGACTGGCCAGCAGCATGTTATCGGCCACCGACAGGGTCTGCACCAGCCCATCGCGCTGGCGATCTTCGGGCACCAGCGCCATCCCTAACTTGATACGCTCGCTGACAGTCCCTGGCTTGATCACCGCGCCTTCCAGCCAAATTTTGCCCGTCGCACCCTGGCGCACACCAGCCAAACACTCAAAAAGCTCGGAGCGACCGGCCCCCATCAGCCCGTAAAGGCCGAGAATCTCGCCCTGATGTAAAGTAAAGGAGATTTGATCCAGGGTATAGCCGCCACGCTGCCGGCTTAGCGTCAGATTTTCGACGCGCAATAGTTCTGCACCGATGGTGTGCTGCGCCCCATGAAACAGCGCCGCCGGGTTGCGACCGACCATCTGCTCGATAATCCAGGGGACATCGATCGCGTCCGCCGGTCTTTCCGCCACCAGTTTCCCATCGCGCAGGATAGTGACATAATCGCCAATTTGCAACAGTTCGTCCAGCTTGTGCGAAATATAGATGATCGAGACGCCGTTGGCCTTTAGCTCCCGAATCACTTCAAAGAGAACGGCCACTTCGGCGGTGCTGAGGGCAGAGGTTGGCTCGTCCATGATCAGGATGCGGGCGTCCTGCGCCAGTGCTTTGGCGATCTCGACAATTTGCTGCTGGCCAATGCGCAGGTCGGCCACCAGGTCGCCGGGTTGGATGGGTTGGCGCAGCCGCTGCAACAGGGAACGGGTGCGCGCGGTTTGCGTTCTGCTATCGATCACGACGCCGCCTTGGGTCACCTCGCGCGCCATGAAGATATTCTCGGTCACGCTCAGATTGGGGAAGAGGTTCATCTCCTGATAGATAATGCCAATCCCCTGCCGGGCGGCGTCCGTCGGACTTTTGAAGGTGACCTCTTTGCCATCCCGGATCAACTTGCCCTGCGTCTGCGCATAGACCCCAGCCAAAATCTTCATCAAGGTCGATTTGCCCGCGCCATTTTCGCCTACCAGCACATTCACTTTGCCGCGATAGACATTAAAATTGACATGATCCAACGCAACCGTGCCTGGAAAGAGCTTGGTAATCTCGATGGCGCGCAGGGCGACATCAGCGTTGGTGGATTGGGTGGAAGCTGTAGTTGGCATACAAATAGGTTTTGTGATTTAGTAGGTGCGGTTTCCCTACCGCACGATCTTGGGTATAACCAGCTTGTGCGGTATAGAAACCGCACCTACGTGTTGTCAACGCCTCAATGTACACTGAGCACCACAGGCGTGATCACCACTTCGCTCAGATCAATATTGGTCTGATTTGTCGTGCGGATGGTGAAAACGCCGTCAAAGGTGATACTTTTGCCTTTCAAGTTGGCCAGGTCGAGCTTGGCCAGCACGGTATCGGCCACCCGTCGGTTTAGCTCCTTGGAGACCTGGCCGAACTGGGTTTGATCTTTATAATCACCAAATTTGATAAAGCCCACACCGTCGCGCACACCATCACCGCGCACCAGTGGGCCGATCTGCAAGATAATCTTTACGGGGCCGCGGTAGCCTTCACTCTGGATGACGGCTGTCCCGTTGCGCGACGTGGTATCAACACTTTGCACACTGCCTTGGCCATGCACGACAAAATTCAAAGCGCCGCTTTGGGAGATCGTGGCATATTTTTCGCCAGCAACCTTGAGATTCCCGGTGATCGCGTTCAAGACAGCCGCAAGCTCGGCGTCGGCAGCCTTTTTACTGAGTGTGGGCACAACTTGGCTTTCCCAGATCCCGTCAACAAAGTGCACCGGGTCAAAAGTTTCGCTTGCCTGCGTCTGTTTTACCTCCTCAATCGACACAACCGTACAACCGGACAATAAAGCCGCCAGGAGAGCCAACAATATCAATTTTTGCTTCATACTTTCTTCACTCCATGCCCAGAATTTTCAGTGGGACAGTGGGTTAGTGGACAGTAGGTCAGTGCTTTTTGGCTTACTGTCCACTGATTTACTGTCTCACTGACTTACTGCCTCACTGCTTATGGACAAAACAGGGTGCGCGCCATAGCCGCTTGCCAACCGCCATAGAGTGCAGCTCGCTGTGTTGCTGGCATTTTCGGCTCGAACAAAGCGTGGGGACGGGGCAACGCAACAATCTCTGCCTCCCCTTGCCACACGCCGACCGCCAACCCAGCCAGATAGGCCGCACCCAACACGGACACATCGGTCGATGAGCTGCGCAAAACCGGGCAATCCAAAATATCGGCCTGGAATTGCATCAGCAAATTGTTGCGACTGCCGCCCCCATCCGTTAAAAGCACGTTCAAGTCACTACCTGCCTCACTGCGCATCAGGTCAAAGACATCGCGAATCTGGTAGGCAATCGACTCCAGCGTCGCCCGGGCAAGCTGCGGCGCGCCGGAACCGCCCGTCAACCCAGTGATCAACCCGCGGGCGGCCTCAGCCCAATGCGGCGCGCCCAGCCCCACCAACGCCGGTACAAAGTAAACCCCGCCTGTATCGGAAACGCTAGCGGCCAGCCGTTCGATGGTTTCAGCGCTGTTTTCCCAGCCAAAGAAGTTGCCCAACCACTGCACCGCCGCACCGGTCGCATAAATGTTGCCCTCAAAGGCGTAGGTGGTTTTCGTAGGTTGGCCCCAGGCAATGGTGGTGGAAATCCCTTGTTGCGAAAGGAGCGGTGCGGGCAGCGGCGTCATGAGCGATGAACCCGTGCCATAGGTCGCTTTGATCGAGCCGGGCTGGAAGCCCGCATGACCGAAGAGCGCCCCGTGCGAGTCGCCAATCAAGGCGGCAATCGGGATGCCCGCTGGCAACGCACCGCAACGGCTGGTTTCGCCATAAATGGCCTGCGAAGGCTTTACGGTGGGCAGCGCCACTGCCGGAATCCCAAAGAGCTCAAGGAGCTCGGTATTCCAGTTCAAAGTGTGCAGGTCAAAGAGCAGCGTGCGCGAGGCATTGGTCACATCGCAGGCGTGGACGCGGCCCTGCGTTAGCTTGAAGAGCAGCCAACTGTCCACGGTGCCAAAGCAAAGTTCACCAGCTTCGGCGCGTTGGCGACCCGCTTTTGCGTGATCGAGGAGCCAACGCAGCTTGCTGGCCGAAAACATCGGATCAATGGCCAGACCGGTGCGTTGGCGCACAAGCGGGTCAAAGCGCGCCAGATCCAGACTTTTGCAAAAGCTCGCACCGCGCTGGCATTGCCAAACCACCGCCGGACCTAACGGCTTGCCCGTAGCCCGTTCCCACAAAATCACCGTCTCGCGTTGGTTGGTGATGGCAACCGCCGCCAGTTCAGTAGGCGTACGCAGGCATTCATCAAGCGCATCCTGCACACTTTGCCAGAGCGCCAGCGCGTCTTGTTCCACCCAGGCGGGTTGTGGGTAGCTGATGGCCAACGGGCGCGACGCCCGTGCGATCACTGCGCCAGCCGGATCGACAAGAATCACTTTGGTATTGGTGGTGCCTTGGTCAATGGCCAAAATTGCCTGGGGAGCCATAGGCGATTTCCTTTTTATGTTCTCCAGATAAATTCTGACTTGGGAATGAGTGATCAGTGAATTCACTGATCACTCATTATGAGATAAAAATTTTCTAGAAATCAATATTTCCCAACACCTGCCGGGCAGCCTGCGCCAACCCTGCCGGCGTGATGCCATAATGGGCAAAAATCTCGTTTTGGCTGCCGGTGACCGTATATTCATCAGGAAAGCCGACGCTCTTGAAGCGTGGATAAACCTGGCGCTCCATGAGCAGAGCGGCAATCGTGCTGCCTAAGCCGCCATAGACACTATGTTCTTCCACCGTAATCAGCGCCTGGGAGCGGCGAGCTGTTGCCAAGACCAGCGCTTCGTCCAACGGCTTGAGTGTGTGCATGCTGATCACACCGGCGGCGATGCCTTGTTGCGCCAGGAGTTCGCTGGCTTGCAAGGCACGCGCCACCGGTTCGCCGATGGCGATAAAAGTTACATCGTGGCCTTCAACGAGCGGGATGGCCTTGCCGATGGTAAATTGGGTCTGCGCGTTGTGCAGATGCGGCATGGCCTGCTTGCCAAAGCGAAGATAAAGTGGGCGCGGGTGATTGAGTGCGGCCTCAATCACCGCACGGGTTTCAAAGTTGTCGGCGGGCGCGACAATGTCGATGTTGTTGATCGCTTGCAACACTGCATAATCGTGCAACGAATGGTGCGTCGATCCCAACGCGCCGTAGCTCACACCGGCGCTGATGCCGACCACTTTGACCCGGTTGTCCGAATAGGCGACATCATTCTTGATCTGCTCCAGCGAACGCGCCGTCAAAAAACAAGCCGGTGAAACGGCATAGACCTTCTTGCCTGCCGAAGCCAAACCGGCCGAAATGCCAACCAGGTTTTGCTCGGCAATGCCCACTTCGACAATCTGATCGGGCAGCGCCTTGCCAAAAGCCGTTAACTTGCCCGACCCGCGCGAGTCGCTGGTGACGACCAAAATATCACGATCGGCTTGGGCCAGACGAAGCAGGGTTTCGGCAAAGACTTCTAGATTGGGTTTACCAAATTCCATAGGTGTGCCACCGTTTTTCTAAAGCAGTTATGAGACAGTAGGACAGTGAGCTGTTTGAGGGCAGTGACTGTCCCACTGCCTCACTGTCCTACTGTCTCACGACTCAGCCCTAATCTGGCCTGCTCCAACTCCGCCATTGCTATGGCAAATTCAGCATCGGTGGGAACATGATGATGCCAGTCCACCTGATTTTCGATAAAGCTGATCCCTTTGCCCTTGATGGTGTGCGCCAGAATCAAGTTGGGTTTGCCCGTTTCAAAGGGCAGCGTAGCAAAAACCGCAAGCAAGGCGGGGATCGAGTTGCCATCCACTTCACGCACAGCATAGCCAAAGGCGGTGAATTTCTGGGCCAGGTCGCGGATGCCGGTAACGACCTCGACGGCGCCGGTGATCTGCAATTTATTGTAATCAACGATCACGACGAGGTTGTCTAAGCCGTAATGCGCCGCGCTCATCGAGGCTTCCCAGTTAGAACCCTCGCCTAACTCGCCATCGCCCAGCAGCGTAAAAACGCGGTAGGCGCGGCCATCTTTTTTAGCTGCCAATGCCGTGCCAACGGCAAGCGGCAGTCCATGTCCCAGCGCTCCGGTATTTTGTTCCACACCGGGCACTTTACGGGTCGGATGGCCGATAAAATGCGATTGATATTGGTTCAACGTCGCTAAGGCTTCAACGGGGTAAAAGCCCTGATCCGCCAACACCGTGTAGAGCGCCTCTACGGCATGGCCCTTACTTTGAATATAGCGGTCGCGGTCGGGATGGGAAAAATTCGCCGGGGAGACATTCATCACCCGGTTGTAGAGGACGTTCAAGATATCGATGCAAGAAAGGCTGCCGCCAGTATGACCCGCCTTGGCGCGTTTAATAATCGAGAGCAGGGTTCTCCGATAGTCAATTGACTTTTCTTGCAACTCTTCGAGCGTCAGTGTCATAGGTACAGTCCTTCGTTGAAGCGCGCACAACAAGACCGGCAACCGACCTGTCAAATGAAGACAGGTCTTGAATATTTATTCAATATTAAATATTTATTCGAGATATCAAAACTTTACCAGAGACAAACGGATTTGTCAAATGGGTGAGGATGCGTGGGTTGATTTCAAGATGGGGACAAGCTTTCCGAGCCCGCCGCGTGAACCAGGGCGCGGAAACAATTTTCGCCCCAAATCTGAAATACACCCAGGATGCGTTTGTACAATGAGGACAAGAGACAAGAGACAAGAGACAAGAGACAAGAGGAATGGCTGTCTTCCACTTGTCCCCCAGTCAATTTAATATTAAAACACGCTATGGGCAACTTTCTTCAGGCGTTCCGATGAGTGACCAGTGATTTTCACTTATCATTGGTCACTCACCACTTATCACGAGTCAAAGCATAAAAAGTGGCCCATCACGTATTAAAACTAATTTTTCACTATGAATCGACCTACATCCACAGCGTCTACCGAGCCTTGTGCATTATTCACAGTCAGGCGCGCACCATTCTGCGGTGAATATAATCCGATCAGAAGTGTATATTTCCCCGGCGCGACTTGTTCACCAAGCTCAAGCTCGGCAGGCTGCGCAATGACGTCACCGGTTTCCAATCCGCGCAATGCCGTCTCCCAGCCATCATATTGCGCCACAATCTTCGTCGGGTCGCCGTCAATCACATGAACAAAAGCTGATAAAGGCGAGCCTTTCGTCGGCGCGGGCATCGCCATCGGCAACCGGCCCACCTGCCAATAAAGCGTTAGTCGCACGGACTTGCCCGATTGGCCGGTCGCCGGTTGCTGCGTGTAACCGAGCAGCGTAAAGACATCGCCGTAATTGGCGCCAATGGTCCGATAACTGCCATCGGCGGGCGGCGTAAAATCCTTGCCCAGCGGATAAAGCGCGGTCTCCGGCGATCTGAGCCATTTGACTTGTACGCGTTGTTCCGGGCGTATCCCTAGTTTCCCCGGTGCAAGTTGCGCGGCCGGCTCCCCGAAGACCGCCACCCGCTTGACGGGAACGGTCGCCGGATAGCTGACTTGATACAAATAAATCGAATAGCCGGCTCGCGCCACGGGACGTTTATTGCGGAAATAAGCATAAAGATTGACGTTATCCGGCTGGAATAGCCCCAACCGCAACTCCGAAGCGCTGATCGCATACCAACCAGGCTCCGGTTGATATGGGTTATAGGCATTGAGTTCAATCCCGTCCACAAAACGCAAATATCCAGGCAAGGGCCGGTAGCGCACGCCATATTGCTCCGGCACTGCTTTGCCAAAATAGGCCAGATTTACCTCGGCAATCCCCAGTTTGCCCATCTCTGCCCGCAGCGCGGGCAAATCCTGACCCCAGTCCAGGTTGGAATCCACCAGAATATTGCTCCAATTATACCAATCGCCGGCCAGCTCGTTGAAAAATGCTTCTTGGTGCGGCCACATGCGCAACGAGTCGGTCACCAGCCAGAGCACCAACCCTACCCCGATCACCCTAGGCAGCCAATGGCGCTCGCCACCGCGCCGAATCACGGCGTCAGGCGGAACAGGAGAGAACGGCAACGAAGTCACGGTATAGCCCGCCACCATGATCATACAAGGGATGGCCGGCAAGATGTGGCGATAGCCGATGGTCAAAATGCCGGTTAGGCCCAACGCAAGAAACAGCAAAGGGAGCACCCATAAAACGCTGGTCTGCCGCCAGAGACCCCTTCTGGCTATACGAAACAATCCAGCTAGAAAAAACAGTAACAGCGGCAGCGGGGTCTTGACCGCCAGCGCCACCAAGAAGTAATCCCACCACCCTTTGTTGGATGCCTCGCCCCAAAAAAAGTCGTAGCGCGCGCCTTGAAGATCCACAATGCGAAAATAGGTGTTTAATACTTGCTGCCAGTAGAAGGACGCAGGCAAGTTCAAATGGATAAAATTGACTTGTAAGGGGCCAAATTTAAAGCCATAAATCAGCCAAATGACCAGATAGGCCACCCCACCCATGCCGATCAAGGCAAGCCAGCGCCGCCAAATGCGGTCACGGTTGGATGTGGCCGGATAAATGCAGGTCACCAAAAAGGCGCTGGGCCAGAAAAAGAGACCGGTGTACTTGGCGCTCATCGCTAACCCGGCGCACACGCCGACCAACGCCAGGTTGAGCAGGGAAGGCTGCTCCAACCAACGCCAGAGCTGCCAGAGCGCCAACAACAGAAAGCACGCCAATCCCAAATCGGTCGTAACGACGCGGGCATTCGCCAATAAATTCGGGTCAAAGGTAGCCAGGAGTAAGACCAGCCAGCCGGCCCGCGCACCGAGCAGACGACGCGCAAAACAAAAGAGACCCACCAGCAGCAACAGGCCCACCGCAATGATCGGTCGTCGTGCGGCCACCAATAATTCCTGCGCATTCGTATTCGCTTCCCAGAGAAAAACATCGGAAAAAAGAAAACGGTCGCCGGCGGCCCAAGCAGGATGGTCAAGCGGCAAGTTCACGGTTTTGCCCAAGAGCGCCAGCCCACCCAGCAGTCCCATCAAAGGCGGATGCGTCGTGGCCAGTCGCGGATCACCAGTCCGCAGATAGGCGTATCCTGCGGCTAGATGGTATTGTTCATCAAAAGCGGCCGATTTCAGGGGCGAAGCAGCCAGGTCTTGCGCAGCAAATAGACTTAGGGCGGCGACAAGCAATAGCCATTCCCACCAACGGCTAGCAACCGGCCACTTCGATAACGTTCTCAGGCTCATATGCGTGAACTCAAAAGCAAACTTCGTCGGTTTAGGTTTGTTTATGTATACTTATCGGCAAACTATACATTGCCGCGTCTAAAATCCAAAACCTTGTTACTATCTGTTTTGGCGATGATGGTTTTGTCCATGATTGTTTTGGCGATGCGCGTAGGCTACCGAGTAGGCTTGTCTGGATGAGCCTCTACTAAAATCAAGCCCAGAAAGGACTCAGTTCATGCGGATTGCCTTGATGTCCGATGTTTACAAGCCGGTGACCAACGGCGTCGTAACTCATGTAGCCTTGCTCAAAAAACACCTGGAAAGCTGGGGAGAGCAGGTTTGGCTCTTTGTGCCCGGTCAGGGCGACTATGTCGACGAAGCGAATGTGATCCGCATTCCTGGCATTCCCATCGCCGACACCGGGTATCATTTGAGCATCACCCTTGACCAACGCAGTCGCGAAATGCTCCAAATGGTGGACATTATCCATGTCCACCATCCTTTTATTAGTGGCAGTTTTGGCTTGTTTGCTTCGAATCGGTACAACATCCCGCTTGTTTTTACCAATCACACCCGGTATGATTTATATGTAAAGCAGTATCTACCGCTGTTGCCGTCGGCCGTTTCGGAAACGGCGTTACAAGCTTATTTTGGTTTGTTCAGCCAGCGCTGCGCCGCCTTGATAGCCCCCAGTCGCGGTGTAGCCGAGGTGATGAAAGGCTGGGGCGTGCAGGGGCGCATCGAGGTCATTCCGAATGGCATCGAACTGGAACACTTTAGCAAACCTACCGGCCAAATCACCCGCTGGCAACTGAGCATTCCTGAAAATGCCGTCGTCGCCGTGTTTGTTGGCCGCATGAGCGGCGAGAAGAGCATTGATCGACTCATTACCCTCTACAGTTTTCTGGCGCAGGAAGAACAGGAAAGTCACCTACTGCTGATCGGCGACGGCCCGGAAGCAGAGGAGTATCGCCGGATGGTGGCCGACTTTGGTCTACAAAAACGGGTAACGTTTACCGGCAAGGTGCCCTATCGCCTCTTGCCCGATTATTTAGCCATTAGCGATTTTTTTGTTTCAGCCAGTGTTAGTGAGGTGCATCCTTTTACCTTGATCGAAGCCGCGGCGGCGGGCCTACCGGCATTGGGGATTCATTCACCGGGCGTGAGCGATATTATCCAAAATGATCAGACAGGTTTGATCGCGGAAGACAACGATTTGAGTTTCGGCCTGCGCTTTTTAAAACTCGTGCGCGACCCAGGGTGCCGGCGCACATTAGGCAAGGCAGCGCAAGCGTTCAGCAAGCAGCTTTCCGCCCATGTCAATGCGCGCAAAGTCCTCCAATTGTACTACGAATTAAAAGGAGATTAGCTTCGGTTGACCTTGGCTGAAATCCACGAGAACGAGCGGGCAACGCACTGGGCATTGACGTTTTGGGTTCAGGCGATGGTTCTGCCCAGTGCAGCGCACGCGGCCAAAAGGTCAACCGAACCTGGCTTCTGGGAAAGTAATTACCTGAACTTTTAGAAAAGGTACATTGCTCTACTGACTTTTTTATATTATCATGTATAAGATAGTGTATCGATTGCGCTTATAGGAGAAAATAATTTATGCGTCTCGCTCCACTCTTCCGAGTGTTGGGCACGTTGGTTTACGGCTTCATTGGCTGGGAATTGGGTGTCGCGCTGGCCAGAACTGAAGATTTAAATACAGAATCGGCCCGTTATATTGTAACGGCGACTTTGCTGTGTGCGGCGTTCGGCTATTTTTTATCGCCTTGGCTTGTTATCGCGCCGGCGCGCGCCGCCATTAGCGCGTTGCGCCAAGTGCCGATTGCCGATCTGTTGGCCGGTACAGCAGGGTTGGCAATTGGCGTATTGATTGGCGCACTGGTCACTGTTCCGCTTGCGCACTTGCCGCCGCCTTTTGGCAACATCTTGCCTTTAGTGGCGGTCATTATCTTTGGTTACCTGGGCGCAAGCGTTATGGTGCTGCGTCAGGCCGATATTCTGACGCTAATCCAGCCGAGTCGTATCGTCAAACCAGTTACAAATCCCGAGCCAGTGGCTGCCGTCCCGTTTGTACCGACGTTGCTTTTGGATACCAGCGTCATTATCGATGGGCGGATTGCGGATGTCGCACAAACCGGTTTTGTCATGGGCACGCTGACAGTTCCCCGTTTTGTGCTGAATGAGTTACAATATATTGCCGATTCGCCTGATGTTTTGCGCCGCAATCGGGGTCGCCGCGGGTTGGAAATGCTCGACCGGTTGCAAAACAACAGTGACATCAAGATCGACTTTATCGATATCGACCCGCAAGACGCCCAGCAGGTGGATGACAAGTTGATCAGCTTGGCGATGCAGCTCCACGCGGCGGTGATTACCAACGATTACAATTTGAATCGAGTGGCGCGCTTGCAGGGCGTCAAAATCCTGAATGTCAACGAACTGGCGAATGCGGTTAAATCGGTGCTGCTGCCAGGCGAAGAGATGCCGCTGAAGATCATCCAAGAAGGCAAAGAAGTGGGCCAGGGCGTTGGTTACCTGGAAGACGGCACCATGGTGGTTGTGGAAAATGGACGACGCTATTTGAACCAGGAGATCTTGGTGCAGGTCACCAAGGTGTTACAAACGAATGCCGGCCGCCTCATCTTTGCGGTGCCGGAAGGTCTCTAATCCACAGAATTGAGCATGTTAACGAAAGTATAGGAACGGACTTATGGCTCTACGCATTCACAACTCACTGACGCGGCAAAAAGAAGAATTCAAGCCCTTGGAAGAAGGCAAGGTGCGAATGTATGTGTGCGGTCCCACGGTCTATGCCAACGCGCACATTGGTCACGCCATGGCGGCGCTGGTCTTTGATATGGTGCGCCGCTATCTGATTTATAAAGGCTATGAAGTGCGCTATGCCACAAACTTCACCGATGTGGATGATAAGATCATTCGGCGCGCCAACGAAACCGGCCAGGACCCCATCGAGATGGCGAACCATTATTCCGCAGAGTATTTGCGCCATTTACGCGATCTAAATGTGCTGCCAGCCGATATCTATCCCAAAGTCAGCGAAGAAATGGGCGAAATCATCAGCGTGATCCAGGGCTTAGGCGAAGAGGGTTACGCCTACTCGATTGACGGCGATGTCTATTTCCGTGTGACCAAAGATGCGGACTACGGCAAGTTAAGCCAGCGCAAACTGGAAGAAGCATTGAGCGGCACACGCGTGGAAGAAGATACCCGCAAAGAACATCCCGGTGACTTTGCCCTTTGGAAAGCGGCCAAACCGGGTGAACCAGCCTGGGATAGTCCGTGGGGAAAAGGTCGCCCTGGCTGGCACATCGAATGCTCGGCGATGTGTCTACATCATTTGGGCGAGCAAATTGACATTCATGGTGGCGGCAATGATCTGATCTTTCCCCACCACGAAAATGAGATCGCCCAGAGTGAAAGCCTGACCGGCAAACGGTTCGCCACCTATTGGATGCATAATGGCATGTTGCAATTGGCCGGCGAAAAGATGAGCAAGTCGTTGGGCAACTTGATCACGATTGACGATTTCCTAAAAGATCACAGCAGCGACGCGTTCCGTATGTTGATCTTCTCCGGACACTATCGCAAACCCGTGGTCTTCAATCAGGAAACGGTGGAAAGCGCGGAGCGCGCATTGGCGCGGTTGCGCAGCGGTCTCCGTCCCAGCAAGGGCGGGGCGAGTGCGGCGCAAAAAAGCACGGGTGAAGAGGCTGATGCGCTGCGCGAAGCGGCAGAAAATGCGCGCGCCAGCTTTATCGAAGCGATGGACGATGACTTCAACACCAGCAGCGCGCAAGCCACCCTGTTTGAAATCGTCCGCGCCATCAATACGGCGCGCGATGCCGGCGTCACCGGTCCCTTTTACGAAGCCGCCCAGCGCACGTTGCGCGAACTGGGTGGCGTCCTCGGCCTAACGCTTGAAGAACCGGCCAGCGAAGTCGGCAACGATCTGGCCGCCAAACCCTTTATCGATCTCCTGATCGAAGTGCGTGGCGACATGCGCACGGCCAAGCAGTGGGCCGCTGCTGATAAAATTCGCAACAAGCTCAAAGAGTTGGGCGTGGTGATGGATGATACGCCGGAGGGTACGGTCTGGCGCTTTGAGGAGTAAGTGAGGCAAAAGATGACCCTAGCCATAACTGCATCACCCAGCTTAGCCACACAAGTAGCACCGGTTGTTCCACCGGAAGCAGAAGACGCGTCGGTGCAAATTTTATACCATAAATTTACGGTGGATGACTACCACCGTATGCTCGACATTGGGATTCTCTCCGAGGATGACCGGGCTGAGCTCATCGACGGGGAAGTGCGCGCGATGTGTGCCATCGATCCAATTCATGCGGCCATTGTGAACCGATTCAACAATTATCTGAGTGCTCAGATCGCCGATCGAGCGATTCTTAGTGTACAAAATCCAGTTCGCTTGCATGACTACACCGAGCCGCTGCCTGATCTTGCGTTGCTGCGCTGGCAAGATGACTTTTATGCGCAACGTCATCCACTGCCGGAAGATGTTTTGATCATCATCGAAGTGGCGAACACTTCGCTTGTTTATGACCGCAAGGAAAAGCTGCCACGTTATGCCGCTGCCGGCATTCCTGAAGTATGGCTGGTCAACATTGCCCGTCAAACCGTTGAGCAATATGCCACACCCGCGAATGGGCAGTATACCTATCAACAGGTTATAGGGCGCGGGCAAGCCTTAACAACCCGCGTCATCAATGACATAGAACTTTCTATCGACCGCATCTTTGGACGACAATCTTCATGAGTGAACTTATCTATGGCCGCCGCGCCGTGCTGGAAACGTTGCGCGCCAAACGCCGGCGACTTTTTCGGCTTTGGGTGGAAGGGGAAGCAGATCAAAGAACGGGCGGCATTGTCCAGGAAATTTTAACCGCCGCCGCAGAAACCAATACGCCCATGCGCGCCATTAAAGGCGGCCTCTTTGACAAGTTGGCACGCGAGAACGTGAATGCCCAAGGGGTGGCGCTGGAAGTGGGCGACTATGTCTACGCCGAGATCGATGATTGCCTGCAACGCGCGCGCGCCGTTGGTGAACCGCCGCTGCTTTTGATCCTGGATCACCTCCAAGACCCGCAAAACCTGGGCACACTCATCCGCACAGCCGAAGCGATGGGCGTCCACGGCGTGATCTTTCCCGACCGCCGCGCCGCCCGCGTCACCCCGGCGGTGAGCAATGCCAGCGCCGGCGCCGTAGAACATTTGTTGGTGGTCCAGGTGAATAACATCAACCGCACCATCGACGAACTCAAAGCGGACAACATCTGGGTAGCCGGGCTGGACAGCGCGCCCGAAGTGCCGGCGCTCCACCAAGCCAATTTGACGGGCGCCCTAGCCGTCGTGGTCGGCAGTGAAGGCGAAGGGCTGAGCCGCCTGACCCGTGAAAAGTGTGATTTTTTGGTGCGCCTACCAATGGTCGGCTGGATCGAGAGTTTAAATGCCGCAGTGGCCGGTAGCATTGTGTTATACGCCGTCCGCGAGGCGCGTTCAAAGCTAACAACCATGTAAAAACCCTTGAAGCACCGCCCTCTAGACCATCCTTCGTTTAGAGGGCAAAGTCTGATGATTTATGGACATTACGCTGCTGGATCCGCAGTCGTCTGCTTGGGCGACCGAACTGGATCACTTCTATTCGCAACTCGGCGGCGCCGACAACGCCACCCTCTTTCCCTACCACTTTCTCGAAACAACGTTTCCCCGGATTGGCGGCCAAATCGCCGTTGCCAGCGAACAAGGCGTCCCGGTTGCGGTGGGCTTTCTGTTTCCCCGTCGATTGGATCCGCAACCACCAGACCAACGCGCCTACACGTTACGCTATCACGCGCTGCCTTGCCAGACCCCCGCTGATCAGATGACGACCTCGGCTGCCTTCGCCGAGCGTTTACCTGGCCTTCTGAGCTGTCATGCGGTGCACCTATACCATCCGGAGCACGCGCAAACCTTTGCACCGACGCATCACTGGATCGGGAACGTCGATATTGGCCGACCGGATGCCGCAGAAGCGGCGCAAATCCGCAACTTGCAGCAACAGATCTGGCGCAGCGCCCCTGGGTCGCTTTATCCGGCGGACATGCACAGCCTGGATTTCTGCTTGGGCACGTCGCTGGTGGTGCGCGCGGAAGGCCAATTGGCGGGGTTTCTTTTTGGCTTTTATAAGTTTAGCGACGCCCGCTTGCCGGCGGATTGGACGGAACGGTTTCATAGCGCAGGGCGCTTAGAATCACAAACGCTAGGCGTCCTGCCCGAATACCGCGGGCTTCGTCTGGGTTTCTTGCTCAAGCAAGTGCAAGCCGAAAACGCTCGGGCGCAGGGCATTCATCTCATTAACTGGACGGTAGACCCGTTGCAGTATCCCAATGCGCTGCTTAATTTCGGCCTTTTGCGCGCCGTTGCCTTCGATTTTACCCCCGATTACTACCCATCCTTTCGCAACGAATTGAACCGCATGCCGGCCTCGCGCTTTAGCATCACCTGGTTGGTGAGCACAGATCTGGTGCGCCAACGGTTGGCGGAAGGGGCGCAGGCGAAGGTGCTCACGCTGCACCATTATCCAGCCATTGCCCGGGTCAACGACGGCTGTGTCCGCATTGATTACAGTGTCAAGGCACCTCAAATTGCCATCGAGATCCCACTCAACTGGACCACGTTGCAGCGCGATGACTTGGCTCAGGCCGACCAGTGGCGCGCAGCCACCGATACGCTTTTGCAACATTATATCGGTCGCGAAGAAGGTCAGTATGTGGTGACAAACATTGCAGTAGAAGGTGAGCGTCGCTTTTTGCTTGCCGAACGGGTGCAAGATGCCTTGTGGGAACAGCTCGGTTCACTGAAGCGGTCCACTCCGCGAGTTTAGCATAAAAATTTTCTCAATAATCATATTAAACACAAATAAATTATCAGCAAATTGTAAGCTTTGCAAAAAAACAGCTATTCAGGCCGATCCCCTTTAGGAAAGGGTTTTCGTTGGCCTACTTGCTTTTTATTCTGTCTTGCCTTCGTATAGGAGCGACGGCAATAAGGTGAATACACAAGCAAGTTTATCTTCATTTCACCTTCTCGTAAGGAATTTCCGGCGCGGCTGCATCGTTACTACAAAAAATCCGATTTATCTAAAGGACTTGACAAGTCTGTAGGAATATATTATATTATATTTAGTAGAAATTAATGATTAGCTATGTCGTAAAGGCATAGTTAAATGGTTCTACCTTCCTCTTTCAAAGTCTAGGCGCATAGTCATTTAATTTTTAGAAAATGAGCAAGAGGCAATGTTGAGCGTTATACTTCATGTAACGACTCACGCTATCGTTCAAATTCTAAAAACTAAACAACTATCGCTAGGTTAGAAGTTTACGAAAAATACCAATTTGACGCGCGTATGATGTGAGATAGTCATGTGTGTTATGACTATCTTCGCAAACTTTTAACGAACGGCATTTCCTTTTCTCATTCTAGAGCTTTCTGTTTCGTCCTTGCGTTGACCTATTTGTTGCTATCTGACGGATTGATTAGCTTACCTCAAAGTGTTATCGTGCGCCTCAAGCAGTAGTTTGTAGCCAAATATTTTTTTGTTTGCCGAAAAATAATAACTACGTAAGTACTCACCCATGTACCAGTCATTTTGGATGAATAGCTTGACCCTACGAATCTAGACTCTACGGACTAAGGCAAATCTAACAAAGATCGTGTGCCATGCACTCAGCGCTTTTGACAAGATGGCCAACTTGCCAGGCGAAAGCGCCAGGCGCATATTGACCAACCAAGCTGGGAAACAGGCACTAGATCCTACAGAAAAATGACCAGACTGTTCACCGGGATGGTGTCATGACAAGCTGTGTTCTCTATAGCGATCAGAATGAGGTGAGCCAAGCTTTCAGGAGAAGTTGATCCGCCCATGATCCCGACCAGCACGAGGTGGATTGCCATCACGCGGACATGAAAGGAGTAAACGCCGATGACATGAGACAGCAATTGCCATCTATGCTTAAAAATTAGGGAGGGATAGTCATTCAATCCGACTATTCCTCCCTAACCCACCTAGTCAGTCTACTGCTACCGCGACCAACGTTTGACAGCAGACTGCCAGAAGAAGAACCATCCCGCCCTGCCAGAGTATCTCTGTCGGGGTGGGCTAGCCTTCTTTGCTTATTATACTTGGTTTATTTGAATCAAATAAATCAAGCGCTGCGTGGAATCTCTAGCATCCGGTTGCTTTTGGTACAGGCACGATCTGATAGAAAAATCAAATAAATCCGCACAAATGACAAGTAGGCACGCGCCGCGCCAAAGAGGCTAGCGAGGCAACCGAGCTTGCTCCCTTCTCGCTTGTGCGACTTTTAAATGCTTTATCTATAAGATCTAGAAGCAGTATAGCAAACCAGTATGAAGCCAACATGAACCGAAAATGAAAAAACTTCACTGGCGAAGAGTGGGAAATTGCACCGTCATAACCTGAGACACCATCTGAAAAGTCACGGGTTCTAGACCTGGCGGGACACGAGCTAGGGCAGTTTTAACAAAGTAGTTGGATGAGACCGGGTTTTTCTCGTGGTGACCGTGGCCTCATTGTCCAAAAACTCGGTTTCTTTTGCATTAGGGCGGCTCTACAGGGAAGAAGGCCGCCCTCTCGGACAGTTTCTGGGGAACACCAAAAGGAGTTGCCAACCATGATACGCTGGATCGTTGAATCGAGTTTGAAGTTTCGCCTCTTAGTGATTGCTGTCGCCGTGGCGCTGATAGCCGTGGGCATCATCCAACTGCGGGCCATGCCAGTGGATGTCTTACCCGAATTTAACGCGCCGATGGTGGAAATTCAGACGGAAGCCCTTGGCCTTTCGGCCGAGGAAGTGGAACAGATGATCACTGTCCCAATGGAGCAAGATTTGCTCAATGGGGTGCCGTGGCTGCGGGAAATTCGCTCTGCATCGGTGCCGGGGCTGTCGTCGATTGGGATCACGTTTGATGATGGCACCGACCTCATTCGGGCGCGGCAAATGGTGACCGAGCGCCTGGCCCAAGCGTTTGCCTTGCCGCATGTCTCAAAACCGCCGACCATGCTCCAACCGCTGTCGGCGGCCAATCGGGTCATGATGATTGGGCTTTCCTCCAAGAACCTGTCGTTGATCGAGATGTCGGTGCTCGCCCGCTGGACGATCAGCCCCCGCCTGATGGGCATCCCTGGCGTGGCGAATGTGTCGATCTGGGGACAACGCGACCGGCAGTTGCAAGTGCAAGTTGACCCACAACAATTGAAAGCGAAGAATGTTTCTTTGTTGCAAATCCTCGAAACGACGGGCAACTCGATGTGGGTCTCTTCATTAAGCTTTTTGGAAGCATCCACGCCGGGCACCGGTGGATTTATTGACACCCCGCAACAACGGCTTGGGGTCCGCCATATTCTGCCCATCTCTTCGGCGGAAGGCCTGGCCAAAGTGCCGGTCGAGGGTGCGAAACTGACCTTGGGTGATGTAGCCAAGGTCGTGGAGGATCATCAACCATTGATTGGCGACGCGGTCGGCAACGATGGCCCTAGTCTGCTGCTCGTCATTGAGAAACTGCCAGGGGTCAACACCCTAGATGTGACGCGGGATCTGGAAGCTGCCCTCACCGCGCTGCGCCCTGGTCTGCCCGGTATGGAGCTTGACTCTTCGGTCTTTAAGCCAGCAGGTTTTATTGAGCTGACGATGGCCAATCTCCGGTGGGCGTTGCTCGTCGGCGCCCTGCTCCTACTGGTGGTGCTCTTCGCCTTTTTCTTTGCGTGGCGCACTACGTTGATCAGCTTTGTGGTCGTCCCGGTGTCATTGATAGTCGCTGGCGGCGTGCTTGCCTTGCGCGGCGCCACCCTCAACATGATGCTGTTGGCGGGGTTAGCCATTGCGCTTGGGGTTATCGTCGATGATGCGATCATCGACGTAGAAAACATTGCGCGTCGGCTCCGGCAGGAACGGCAAACCGGGAGCGACAACCCGAACGGCGTTCGGTCGGCCACAGCGACGATTATTTTGGAAGCTGCGCTTGAGATGCGTAATTCGATCATTTTCGCCACGTTGGTCATTCTGCTCCCTTTGCTGCCCGTCTTCTTCATTCGAGATCAGTCCGGGGCCTTTCTCCAGCCGCTGCTTGTCTCTTATGTGTTGGCCGTGCTGGCGTCCCTGGCCGTGGCCGTGACCCTCACGCCGGCGTTGTGCGTCACTTTGTTGGCGAATCCACGGTTTGCCACGGGCCGCGTCTCCCCGCTGGTCAGTGGCCTCCAACGGGCCTATGAAAGCGTACTCGCCGGTGTCATCCGCATCCCACGCCTTGTGTCCATCGTGTTCGCCCTGATCGGGCTGGTCAGCATTGCTATTTTACCCTTCTACAAACTAGCGCTGCTGCCTTCCTTCAAGGAGCCGAATTTGCTGATTCGCGTGGAAAGCGCACCTGGCACCTCGCAACCGGAGATGGACCGCATCGTGGCGCGCGTTAGCCATGATTTGCGAGCCATTCCGGGCGTCCTCAATGTTGGCGCTGATATAGGACGTGCGGTGATGTCGGATCGGGTGGTCAATGTCAATGCTGGCGAACTGTTGGTCACGGTTGACCCCGCCTTAGATTATGCCAAAACAGTGGATGCGATTCAACAGGTTGTAGATAGCTATCCCGGCCTGAAAAGCACGGTGGAGACCTATCTCGGTGATCGCAGCAAAGGTTTGCTGGCGCAGTCGGGCGAGCACATCGGTGTGCGCGTCTATGGTGCGGAGTTGCCGCTGCTGCGCAGCACCGCGGAGGAAGTGAAGAAAGCTTTGACGGGGACGCCAGGCATCGTTGACCTGCGTGTTGCGCCCCAGGCCGAGGAGCCGACCCTGGAAGTCGAGGTTGACCTGGCGGCGGCTCAAAAATATGGCATCAAACCAGGCGATGTCCGGCGGACGGCCACGACCTTGCTGTCGGGCCTGCAAGTGGGCAGCCTGTTTGAGGAGTCGAAAGTCTTCGACGTTGTGGTGTTGGGCACACAGGAAACCCGCCAGAACGTGAGCACTATCAACGAACTATTAATTGACACGCCGGACGGCGGGCATGTCCGGCTTGGTGATGTGGCGAAGGTGCGCATGGTGCCCGTGCCAAACGCAATTCATCATCAGGCGATCTCACGGTACGTGGATATTAATCTCAAGGTGGCGGGGCGTGATCTGAGCGCCATCGCGAGCGACATCAAACAGCGCCTGCAACAAGTCAAGTTCCCCTTGGAGTTCCGTGCCGAAGTGTTCGGCGACTACGCCGAGCAGCAGGCTGACCTGAATCGCACCATCGGTTTTGTGGTGATTGCGGCGCTTGGGATTTTTCTGCTTTTGCAAGCAAGCTTCGGCGGTTGGCGGTTGACCTTGCTCTACTTCTTGGCATTACCCTTGGCCTTGCTAGGCGGTGTGTTAGCGGTCTCCTTCACGGGTGGCGTCCTTTCGCTCGGTTCGCTCTTTGGCTTGCTCACCGTATTTGGGATCGCAGCGCGCAACGGCATCGTGCTTGTGGATCATTATCACCATCTTCAAACGGTGGAAGGTGAATTCTTTGGGCCGGCATTGGTGCTGCGCGGCGCCAAAGAACGGCTGGCGCCAGTCTTACTGACTGCGTTGGCCACGGCCCTGGCGCTCGTCCCCTTTGTCGTTGGCGGCGACATCCCCGGCTATGAAGTTGTGCGTCCGCTCGCCATCGTCGTGATCGGTGGTCTTGTCACGGCGACCTTGCTCAATTTGTTTATTGCGCCCATTTTCTACCTGCATTTTGGGTTCGTCCCTGAGCAAGAGAAACCGCTTTTGTCATTGAATCAGGAGCCGGGTCTGAGTATGGCCGCCGATTGAGTAGGACAGTGGTTCAGTAAGACAGTGGTCAGTGATACAGTGATACAGTTTTCTGACTACTGACACAAGAACATTTAAAACTCAGACAAATTAATCGTAGGCCCCCAATGGGCGCCCGTGCTTGCTGCGCCTGTGTGTAGACCAGCGGGCGCAGCAAGCAGCGCCCCTACGATTGTCCGAAGTTTAAATGTTTTCTCTCTTAGATTTGTTCACAGACCCACAGGAGGAGACCCATGAAATTCTGTAAGCGCTGGCTAATTATGGTGTTGATCATGGCTAGTTTACAACTTTCCACCCTTGTCCTGGCCGGCTGCGGAAAGACGGCCGAAGAGGTGGTGGCAGACGAAGGTGGCCCGGCCAAGGTGGAACATCTGACCGATGGACCCAATCCGACGAAAATCCTCTTGACCGAAGACGCGGCTAAACGGATTGACATTCAAACCGTCAAAATTGGGGCGGCAAGCGGTGGGTCAAAGCAAACCACCATCCCATACGCGGCGGTGCTCTACGATACGGAAGGGAAGACTTGGACCTACACCAACCCCGAAGGTCTGACCTTTGTCCGTTCGCCCATCACCATTGACCACATGGACGGCGACGTCGCGGTGCTCAAAGAAGGTCCAGCCGCCGGCACTTCGGTTGTGACCATTGGTGCGACTGAGTTGTATGGCTCTGAGTCTGAGTTCGAGGAAGAATAACCGGAGGCTCTATATGATGCGATGGATCGTTGGATCGAGCCTGAAATTGCGTTTTCTGGTGGTGGCTGGCGCCGCCGCGCTGATGTTCTTTGGGATTGGGCAACTGCGGGCCATGCCAGTCGATGTCTTTCCCGAATTTGCCCCGCCCCGCGTGGAAATTCAGACCCCCTGTCTGGGGCTTTCCGCGCAAGAAGTGGAATCCCTGATCAGCGTGCCGATGGAACAGGCGCTCAACGGCGTGCCGGGACTGCAACTGATGCGTTCCAAGTCGTTGCCCGACTTGTCATCGATTGAACTGCTCTTTGATCCCAATACCGATATTATCCGGGATCGCCAGTTGGTGCAAGAGCGGATTGCCACTGTCCTCCCGACGTTGCCCACGTGGGCAGCCCCGCCGGTCATCATGCCACCCGTCTCTTCGACTGGTCGCTTTATGAAGATCGGGCTTTCCTCGAAAGACATCAACTTGATGGATATGTCGATGATCTCTTATTGGACCATTCGGGCTCGCCTGTTACAGGTGCCGGGTGTGGCCAATGTGGCCATGTGGGGCGAGCGCATCAAAATCCCCCAAGTGCGCGTCGATCCCGAACGGATGCAAAAGCAGAATGTGTCGCTCGACGAGGTCATGGAGACTACGGCGGACGCTTTGGATGTAGGCATCTTATACTTTTCAACCGGCGCCGTGATCGGCACGGGTGGGGCGATTGAGACGCCCAATCAACGGATCGGGATCCGTCACGTCCAGCCGATCACATCGGCCGCTGAACTGGGCCAGGTGCCGATCTCCGATAAGAAGAAAGCGGATGGTACGCCGCTGCGGCTGAATGATGTGGCCGAGGTCGTGGAGGACACCTGGCCGCTGATCGGGGATGCGGTCATCAATGATGGACCGGGTCTCCTGCTCATTGTCGAAAAATATCCTTGGGCCAATACGCTGGAGGTCACGCGTGGGGTGGAAGATGCCATCGACGCGCTCCGCCCCGGTTTGCCTGGTTTGGCGATTGACCCTTCGATCTTCCGGCCAGCAGACTTTATCCAGATGGCAATCGACAATTTGAGCAAAGCGTTACTGATCGGTTGTATTTTGGTTGTCGTGGTGCTCGGCGCCTTTCTCTTCGAGTGGCGCACCGCCTTGATCAGCATGATCGCCATCCCATTGTCGTTGATGGTCGGCGCCATGGTGCTCTATGCGCGCGGCGCGACGATCAATACGATGGTGTTGGCCGGGTTTGTGATTGCCGTCGGGGTGGTGGTGGACGATGCCATCATCGACGTTGAAAACATCGTCCGCCGGCTGCGGCAGTATCGCGAGCAGGGGAGCAGCCTATCGACAGCCAGCATCATTCTGGATGCTTCGCTTGAGGTGCGCGAAGCGATTGTCCACGCCACGCTGATCGATGTGGTGACTTTGTTGCCGGTGTTCTTCATTGGGGGTGTATCAGGCGCCTTCTTTCAGCCGTTGGCGCTTTCCTACGGGTTGGCGGTGTTGGCCTCGATGGTGGTGGCGCTGACTGTCACACCGGCGCTCTGCCTGATGCTGTTGTCCAGGGCGCGGATCGAGCATCGCACGTCCCCGCTAGTGCGTTGGATGCTGCCAGCCTACGAACGAGTGCTGGAGCGGATTATCACCCACCCACGCCCGGTGTTCATCACCACGGCAATTGTTATCGTGATTGGCCTTGCTGTGGTGCCCCTGCTTGGCGAGTCGCTCTTTCCTGAGTTCAAAGAGCGCGACTTTTTGATGCACTGGATCACCAAGCCCGGCACCTCGGTGCTCGAAGAGCGGCGGATTGTAACGAAGGCCAGCCGTGAGCTCCGGGCGATTCCGGGGGTGCGCAACTTCGGCTCGCACATTGGGCAGGCGCTGTTGGCCGATGAAACGGTGGGCGTCAACTTCGGCGAAAACTGGATCAGCATCGATCCAGCCGCTGATTATGAGGAGACGCTGGCGGCGATCGAGGGGGTGGTTTACAGCTATCCCGGCCTCTTCCATAACATCGAAACCTATCTCAATGAAAGAATCGATGAGGTGCTGTCGGGGTCGAGCTATGCCTTTGTTGTGCGCATCTTTGGCCCTGAATTGGACGGCATCCACCAAAAGGCGGATGAAGTCGAAAAGGTGCTTTCCGGGATCGACGGGATCACCGATTTGCAGGTGGAGCTACAAAGCGAGGTGCCACAGCTGCAAGTCAAGGTTGACCTGGCAGCGGCTCAAAAGGTTGGCCTCAAACCGGGGGATGTCCGGCGCGCTTCGGGCACCTTGTTGGCCGGCGAAGAAGTGGGTGACCTTTTCCGCAATGGCAAGGCCTATGATGTAAACGTCTGGAGCACGGCCGCCACCCGCCACAACGTGAGCAGTGTGATGGATCTGCCCATCGATACGCCCGCAGGCGGGCATGTGCGGATGGGCGATGTCGCCGAGGTGAAAATCGCACCGGCCTCCAGCGTCATCTACCGTGAAAACGCCTCCCGACGGATTGACGTTGGTGCCAACGTCAGTGGCCGTGATATCGGCTCCGTGGCGCGCGATGTCGAAGCAAAGCTCAAGCAAATCGATTTCCCGCTTGGCTATCACGCCGAGGTGCTTGGCGAATATGCTGAACGCCAGAGCGCGCAGAACCGTCTGCTCGCCTTTACGATTGCGGCGGCCATCGGCGTGCTGCTGATCTTGTTGGCCTCCTTTGGGAGTTGGCGGTTGGCCGTGCTTGGCTTCTTAACCCTGCCATCGGCGTTGGTGGGCGGGCTGATCGCGGCCTACTTCACGGGCGGCATCATCTCGCTTGGTTCGCTGGTCGGCTTTCTCACCGTCTTTGGCATTGCGGCGCGTAACAAAATTATGTTGATCAATCACTATCAGCATCTGGAACGCCATGAGGGCGAAGCCTTTGGCCCCAAGCTAGCCCTGCGTGGGGCGGGCGAACGGCTATCGCCGATTATGATGACGGCCTTGGCGACTGGATTGGCCCTGGTGCCCTTGGCCTGGGCGGGAGATTTACCCGGTCACGAGATCGAACACCCGATGGCGATTGTGATTCTGGGCGGACTGGTTACATCAACGTTGCTGAACCTGTTCGTTGTTCCTTCGCTGTATTTAAGTTTTGGCAAGGGGAAGGAGGTGGCGCCTGTAAACGAACTTAGTCCGGTGGGGTAGTAAGTCGCCAATGCGCTAGTAGGCCCGTGAGCCAGTTTGACTGGCCTACTAGCGCACGGCTCTTCTGCCTCACTGTCCTAGGCTCTGTTGACATTGGGTGAAATAGACAAGAACGAGCGTGCAACGTTCGGCTGCACCTCGACAAGCTCGGTGAGCCTGCCGAACCGCACGTCGAAGCCGCACTGGGCATGCCATTTCGGCTTCAGGCGGCGGTTCTGCCCAGTGCATCGCACGCGGCGCAAAGGTCAACCGAACTTAGTGATTGATGCTTCATGGTTAGCTTTTTTGACACAGGAGGTCTTCCATAATGATGCGTTGGATAATCGAATCAAGTTTGAAACTTCGCTTTCTCATCATTGTTGTCGCTGCTGTGCTGATCGCCTTTGGCGTCAACGAACTGCGCAAGATGCCGGTAGATGTTTTCCCTGAGTTTAACCCGCCGCTGGTAGAGATTCAAACCGAAGCCCTCGGTCTTTCCGCCGCCGAAGTGGAAAGTTTAATCACCGTTCCGATGGAAGCGGATTTGCTCAACGGGGTAGCCTGGCTGGACCAGCTCTACTCCGAGTCGGTTTCTGGGCTTTCCTCGATCCTGCTGACTTTTGAGCCGGGCACAGATTTAATCAAGGCACGGCAGATGGTGCAGGAACGCCTCACCCAAGCCTTTGCGCTGCCCAACGTTTCCAAACCGCCGACCATGCTCCAACCGCTATCCGCCTCCAATCGCGTGATGATGGTGGGCCTGTCCTCGAAGGAGCTCTCCTTGACCGACATGTCGGTGTTGGCCCGCTGGAACATTAAACCACGCTTGATGGGCGTCCCTGGCGTGGCGAACGTGGCGATTTGGGGCCAGCGCGAGCAGCAATTGCAAGTGCAGGTTGATCCGAAAGTGTTGGCTGAAGAAGGGGTGGAGCTTGATCAGGTGATCGAGACCGCCGGCGAGGCTTTGTGGGTCTCCCCCTTAAGCTATCTGGAGGCATCCACCCCAGGCACGGCGGGCTGGATCGATACGCCCAATCAAAGGCTCACCATCCGCCATCTCCTGCCGATTCGCTCCCCACCCGATTTGGCGAAGGTCGCCATCGCCGGCACGGCGGGAAAGGTGCTGGGTGATGTAGCGAAGGTCGTGCAAGACCACCAACCCCTGATCGGCGATGCCATCCTCAACAAGGGTCCGGGTCTGTTGTTAGTGATTGAGAAGTTCCCCAACGCCCATACACTCCAAGTGACCAAGGGCGTAGAAGCAGCACTCGACGCCATGCGGCCTGGCTTGACCGGCATCGAGATTGACTCCACAGTCTTCCGCCCAGCGAATTATATTGAGCTAGCGCTCGGCAACCTCACCCGCACCCTCCTCATCAGCGCCCTTCTCGCCATTGTGATCCTGCTCGCCTTCTTTTTCAATTGGCGTCTCGCCCTGATTAGCAGCGTGACGATTGGCGTCTCGCTGATCATGGCCACGTTAGTGCTCTATCTGCGCGGCGCGACGACGATCAATGTGATGGTTTTGGCCGGATTTGTGCTTGCCCTCGGCGTGATCATTGATGACGCCATTATCGATGTCGATCACATGGCGCGACGACTACGCCAGCAACGGCAGGCGGGCAGCAACAAGTCAACCTTGGTCATCCTGCTGGAGTCCATCCTTGAGATGCGCAGCGCCATCATCTTCGCCACCCTGGTCATTCTGCTGACGGTGACGCCGATCTTTTTCATGGAAGGCTTGACCGGCTCCTTTTTCCAGCCGCTCACCCTCTCCTACACGTTGGCGTTGCTTGTCTCTCTGGTGGTTGCGCTGATCATCACGCCAGCGTTGGGCCTGTTGCTCTTGGGTAAAACAACGCTCAGCGCGCGCGAATCGCCTCTTATGCGGGGCTTCCAGTGGCTATACAACGGGGTGCTCAGGCGCACCGTTCATGCCCCGTACGTAGCGATTGGCCTCGCGGTTGGCTTTGGATTGGTTGGCCTCGCCACGTTGCCCTTCCTCCGGCAGTCACTCTTGCCTGCGCTCAGGCAGACGGAACTGTTGATCCAATGGGAAGGAGCGCCTGGCACCTCTCGCCCAGAAATGAACCGGATCACAACGCAAGTCACGGCCGAATTGCGCGCGATTCCAGGGGTCCGCAATGTCGGGTCGCATGTGGGTCGAGCCATCACCGGTGATCAGGTGGTGGGGATCAACGCGGGCGAGTTGTGGGTCAGCCTTGACCCTGCGGCTGATTATGATGCAACGGTTGCCGCGATTCAAGAAGTCGTGAATGGCTACCCCGGTCTATTGCGTGAGGTGCAGAATTATCAGCCAGAGCGAATGGGTGAAGCGCTGACGGGCGCCGATAAGGACATCGTCGTGCGCGTCTATGGTCATGATCTGGCCGTGCTGAACGAGAAGGCGCAGGAGGTGAGCAAGCTCCTTGCGCAGACGAGTGGGGTAGCGGATGTGCAGGCCGAAACCCAGGTTGAGGAACCACAAGTGGAAATCGAGGTGGACCTGGCTAAAGCTGAACAACATCAGGTGAAACCGGGGGATGTGCGCCGAGCGGCCTCCTCTTTGATCTCAGGGATTCAAGTGGGCAGCCTCTACGAGGATCAGAAGGTCTTCGATGTGGTGGTGTGGGGCGTGCCCGAAATCCGCAGCAGCCTGACCAACATTCGCAATCTGTTGATCGACACGCCTACCGGCCAGACGCCGCTGGGCGAACTGGCGGACGTGCGCATCGCGCCGGTTCCAACTATTATCAAACGCGATTCGGTCTCCCGCTTCATTGATGTTAGCGCCAACGTGAGTGGACGCTCTGTCGCGGCTGTCGTGGCGGATATCAAAAGCCGCCTGAAGGAGATCAAGTTCCCGCTTGAGCATCACGCCGAGGTCCTAGGCGCCTCTACGGCGCAACAAGCGGCCCAACAACGGATGTGGGCCTTTGTGGCGGCGGCCGTGATTGGGATTTTCCTGTTCTTCCATGCCGCCTCCGGAAGCTGGCGCATGGCCTTCTTTACCTTCCTAACCTTGCCCATGGCCCTGGCGGGTGGCGCATTGGCCGCGGTGATCGGCGGCGGCGGTCTGCTCACAATTGGCTCTATCTTCGGATTTTTGGCCGTGTTGGGGATTGCCGTACGCCATGCACTGGTGATGATCTATCATTACCACAATCTCGAGCGGGTGGAAGGTGAAAGCTTTGGGCCAGCGCTCGTCCTCCGTGGCGCAAATGAACGGCTTGGACCGATTTTACTGACTACGTTCACCACCGCAGTGACGCTTGCCCCGTTTATCTTCTTGGGCAACCTTCCCGGACACGAGATCGTCCGCCCGATGGCCATCGTCATTTTGGGCGGTCTTGTCACGGGCGCTTTACTCAATTTGTTCATCGTGCCTGCGCTCTATTTGCGTTTTGGATACAGCCCAGAGCTAGAAAAGGAAAGCCTGCCAGTTGGAGCGCCGGTCGAACTTAAGCTGACCTAATACATCGTTCAGTAAGTTATGCTAGATTTGTAGTGGCGACTTTAGTCGTTGCGCAGGCTGGCACGACTGAAGTCGTCACTACGAGTAACCCATCAGAACTTTCGTAACGCTGTACGCCAAGTTTTGCCAAGAATAGATAGGTCATCGCCGCCGGCGTGACCAGCAAAGGGCGCCCCTCATCTACAGAGGATTGCCCACTCGTCAGGCTGGAAGCGACGACCTACGGTTAAACGAGTAGACGCCTTAATCAAGCATAGACATAGCTAAGCTCCCTAGGAGAGAGATATGCAACACAAAAATCAATGGATGGTGGTTGTCTTGTTGATCATCGCTGCCCTACAACTTACCGCCTGCGCACAGGTAGACGCGGTCTCGGCGCTGAAAACTGGGCCGGCCGTGGTCGAGAAGCAAGAAGGAACAGAATTTAACCGCGTGCGCTTGACCGAGAAAGCGGCGCAGCGGATCAACATCCAGACCGCCAAAATTCGTGAGGAGCAAGTCAACGGGAAAGCGCGCAAAGTCGTTCCCTACGCTGCGGTCATTTATGGTCTGAAGGGTGAAACCTGGATCTACACCAGTGCTGAACCTCTCCTCTTTGTTCGCCAACCGGTCAAGGTTGATTATATCGAAGGGGAAAAGGCGTTCTTGGCAGATGGACCAGCCACCGGTGTTGAAGTAGCGACGGTCGGTGTGCCCGAGTTGTATGGCGCCGATACAGGAGTCGGCAAATGAACGAGATGCGTTGGATCGTTGCGACGAGTCTACGGTTTCGCTACCTGGTCGTCTTTGCCGCGGTGGCGCTGATGGTCTTTGGCATCGGCCAGATTCGCTCCATGCCGGTGGATGTCTTTCCCGAATTCGCGCCGCCCAAGGTGGAGATCCAGACGCCGTCCCTTGGTCTTTCCTCTGCCGAAGTGGAATCGCTGGTTACAATCCCCTTGGAGGAAGCATTCAACGGGCTGCCGGGGCTTGATATTATGCGCTCGAAATCGGTGGAACAATTGTCTTCGATTGTCCTGATCTTCGAGCCGGGCGCCGACCTGGTGAATGCGCGCCAGTTGGTGCAGGAGCGGCTTGCCATCGCCACGCCGGGGTTGCCCACCTGGGCCGCACCGCCGATGATGATGCCGCCTTTGTCATCGACGGCCCGCACCATGAAGATCGGCATCTCTTCGAAGAAACTGTCGGTCAGCGAAATGTCGATGATCACCTATTGGAAAATTCGGGAACGCCTGTTGCGGGTGCCCGGTGTGGCCAATGTGGCGATCTGGGGTGAGCGCATCCAAATGCCACAGGTGCAAATCGAGCCGGCAAAGTTGGCGCAACATGGGGTTCGGGTGGACGAGGTTTTGCAGGTCACTTCGGATTCGCTGGACTCAGGGATGATCCAGTATTCGGACGGCTCGACGATTGGCACCGGCGGGTTCCTCGAAACCCCCAACCAACGTCTTGCCATCCGGCACATCATGCCCGTCATCCAGCCCGATGACCTGGGCTACATCCCGATCAACGACAAAAAGAAGAGCGATGGCACACCGCTGCGCGTGAGCGACGTGGCGCAAACGGTGGAGGGCACCTGGCCGATGATTGGCGACGCTGTGGTGAACGGCGGGCCGGGTCTCCTCCTCATCGTGGAAAAGTTTCCCTGGGGCAACAGCCTGGAAGTGACAAAGGGTGTAGAAGCCGCGATCAACGAGATGCGCCCGGGTCTGCCCGATATCGACATCGACACGACGATCTTCCGGCCAGCGACCTTTATCGAGGTGGCGCTTGACAATCTCTTCTCTTCGTTGCTCCAAGGCGCCATTCTGGTCGTGCTGATCCTCCTGCTCTTCCTGTGGGACTGGCGCATCGCCTTGATCAGCGCCACGATCATTCCGTTGACGGTGGTGATCACCTTGATCGTGCTTTCCTTTTTTGGCACGACCATCAACGTGATGGTGTTGGCCGGCTTGGTGATCGCCATCGGCGCGGTGGTGGACGACGCGATTGTGGACGTTGAAAACATCGTGCGTCGTCTCCGTCAACACCGCCGGGAGGGAAGTGACAAAGCGGCGGCGACGATTGTGCTTGAATCATCGGTTGAGGTGCGCAACGCCATCATCAACGCTTCGGTGATCGAAATGACGGCGTTGCTGCCGGTCTTCTTCATGGAAGGCTTGTCGGGCGCTTTCTTCCGCCCGCTGGCCCAAGCCTATGTCGTCGCGACATTGGTATCCCCCATTGTCGCCTTGACCGTCACGCCAGCGTTGATCTTGATTCTCTTGTCGAATGCACCAATTCGCGACCGTGTTTCTCCCATCCTCCCGTGGCTATACGGCATCTATGACAGGCTGCTGAGCGCAACCATCCGCAGACCGCGTCTGACCTATAGCGCGGTTGTGGTGCTTCTGGCGACTGGCGTCATCGTGTGGCCATTTCTCGGTCAGGAGTTGCTGCCTTCTTTCAAGGAGCGGGATTTCCTGATGCATTGGTTGACAAAACCCGGCACCTCCCATCCGGAGATGGTGCGGATCTCGCAGCGCGCCTGTCAGGAGTTGCGCACGATTGAAGGGGTGCGCAACTGCGGATCGCACATCGGGCAAGCGCTGTTGATGGATGAAGTCTATGGCATCTATTTTGGCGAGAATTGGATCAGCGTCGATCCTTCGGTTGACTATGACAAAACGCTCGCCAAAATTCACGAGTTGGTGGAAGGGTATCCTGGACTCTACCGCGATGTACAGACTTATCTGAAAGAGCGCATCCGCGAAGTGTTGACCGGCTCCAGCCATCCGATCGTCATCCGCATCTACGGGCAGGACTTGAACGTGTTGCGCAGCAAGGCAACGGAGGTCGAGGAAAAGCTCGCGCAAATTAAAGGTCTCACCGATTTGCATGTAGAGTTTTTGCTCGACATTCCCCAAATCCAGGTGGAACTAGACCTGGCCAGGGCCAAGCAATACGGCCTGAAACCAGGCGATGTGCGCAGGACAGCGGCTTATCTGATGGCCGGTGAAGAAGCGGGCGACATTCACACCGCCAATCGGACCTATGATGTAAACGTGTGGAGCACGCCCGCCACACGCAACAGCCTGACCAGTGTTTACAATCTGCCCATCGATACGCCCAGTGGCAAGCCGGTGCTTTTAAAGGATGTCGCCAATATCAGCATCGTGCCGGTTCCCAATGCCATCAATCGCGAAAACCTTGCCCGGCGCATCAATGTAGAAGGCGACGTGAAGGGACGTGATCTCGGTTCGGTCGTGGCCGATGTGGAAGCGGCGCTGAAGCAGGTCGAGTTTCCGCTTGGCTATCATCCCGAATTACTGGGTGAGTACGCCGAGCGCCAAATTGCCCAGCAGCGCATCCTCTGGGCTGGGCTGGCCGCCATGCTGGTGATCTTCTGCCTACTGCGCGTCTCGCTAGGCAGTTGGCGGCTGGCGGCGATGTCCTTCTTAAGCTTACCCATGGCGATGGTGGGCGGTGTGCTCGCCGCGCTAATTGTCAGCCAAGGTGTCATCACGCTCGGTTCGCTGGTTGGCTTTCTCACCATCTTGGGGGTTGCCGCCCGCAACGGGATCATGCTGATCAGCCACTATCAGCATCTCGAGACCTTTGAAGGGGAGCCTTTTGGGCTGGGGCTGGTCATGCGGGGGGCGCGCGAACGCATTGCGCCGATCATGATGACGGCGTTAACCGCGGGTCTGGCTCTAGTGCCGCTGGTGTGGGCCGGGAATATTCCCGGTCACGAAATCGAGCATCCGATGGCCATCGTCATCCTGGGTGGGTTGGTCACATCAACCTTGGTGAACCTATTCATTGTGCCCGCCTTGTACCTGGTGTTTGGCAGGAGGAACTCGTCTGCTTTATCTGAGACGAATGACTCCCTTCAGCCGGTCTAAGCTCGGTTGCGCCTATACTTTACCTGCGCAGCTCGCCTTTTCGCCCAAGGACAAATCGGTCAGGTCGGGGGTCTCGGCGAGCACCTTGAGAAACGGTCTGAAAAGGACGTTTTAGCGTAGGGACGACTTTAGTCGTTGGGTCCGCTGAACGACTAAAGTCGTCCCTACAGACCCTTTTTAGACCGTTTCTGAAAACTAAACGAATGAGACAATTAGGGGAGTTCAAGATGCCTAAGGAGATAAAAATGGTGCGTAGTCGCGTTTTCTTTGGAGTAATGGCGTTGCTGCTACTGATTTTGGCTTCGGCATGTGGCGGCAAATCCGCTGCGGAAGCGGTTGCCGATAGCAAGCCTGCGGCGCCGGTTGCCACCACCGGTAGTGAATCTGATGAAAAAGAGTTTGAGGACTTCGATCCCAAAAAATTCGACCATTCAACCAAAATCGACAATATATGGATGCCCCTGAAGCCAGGGACGCGGTTCGTCTATGCAGGAAACAATGTTGAGGATGATGGTAAGGTCGTTCCGCATCGGCTCGAGATCACCGTCACCGATTTGACCAAGCTGATCGGCGGTGTGCGTTCCGTCATTACTTGGGATCTGGACTATAACGATAGCGAATTGGTGGAGAAGGAGCTTGCGTTCTTTGCCCAGGACAATGACGGCAACGTCTGGCGCATGGGTGAACACCCAGAGGAATACGAGGACGGGAAGTTTCTTAAGGCCCCAACTTGGCTCCACGGGTTACAAGAGGCGCGCGCCGGGATTGATATGCTCGCAAAGCCGCAACTGGGGACGCCCAGTTACGCCCAAGGCTGGGGCCCTGCGGTCGGCTGGACGGACCGTGGACAGGTGGACCAAATGGGCCAGAAGGTTTGCGTCCGCTTGGGCTGCTACGAGGACGTTCTGGTGATCGCCGAGACCAGCAAAGCGGAGCCTGGCGCCCAACAGCTCAAGTATTGGGCGCGCAACGTGGGGAATGTTAAAGTGGGGTGGAGAGGCAGTGGAGAAAAAACAAAAGAGACCCTGGAATTGATCGAACTCGTACAACTCGACCCAGCGGCCCTGGCGGAGGTGCGCGCAAAGGCGCTGGAGTTAGAGAAGCACGCCTACGAGGTCAGCAAGGATGTCTATGGTCAGACGTCACCGGCGGAATAGCGGGCTGGTGCGGAACGCCCATCCAGGATAACGTTCCTTTGTGAGGATCGAAACAACAGGCGGCGCTCTGTGGGCGCCGCCTGTTGTTTCGATAAAAGTTATTGACTAACGTCGAATTGCACCCGCGATCGCCAGCAAAATGATGGCCCCCACCGCGCCGGCAATGATCGGATCGGCTATGTCGCCGACATGGAGGACATCAAGCCAGTCAAAGACGAGACCGCCGATGACCCCACCAACAGCGCCAACGACAATGTCGCCAATCAACCCAAAGCCCCTGCCCTTCATCAGTTGCGCAGCCAACCCACCCAGGATGGCGCCAGTGATCAGGCAAATGACAGAATCGATGCTCAAGAGGAAGTCCATGTAACGTTTCTCCTATTGCGAAAAAGTGGAATATGGATTTAGTTTGTGGATAATTGCACAGTAAAAGTCGTACCTTTGCCAACCTCGCTTTCTACCGCAATTTCGCCGCCGTGGGCGCGGGCGATATTGAGGGCAATCGCCAATCCCAAACCGATGCCATCCGTACTCCGCGATTCATCCACGCGATAAAAGCGGTCAAAGATGTGCGGCAAATGCTCAGCCGATAGGCCGATGCCTGTATCGCGGACAGTGACGACCAACCATTGGTCGCCTTCCCGTTTGGCGGAAAGAGTGATAGAACCTTGTTCAGTGAACTTGATGGCATTATTTAGCAGGTTCATAAATAATCGAATCAGCCCATCGCTATCGCCCGGCAAGGTTAAATCATCATCTGCCGGCACATTGTCAATTAGCTTTAGGCCCTTCTCCTCGGCCATGGGAACGAGCGAGTCAACCACGTCTTTGAGCAGGATCGATAAAGCGACAGGTTCAAATTTGGCTGGCTGCCCAGCGACATCATTGCGGGCTAGCTGGAGCAGGCCTTCGATCAATGTTCGCATCTGTTGGGCTTCTTGGCTTAAGTCAAGCAAGGCTTGTTTATACTCTGCCCCTGTGCGCGTCCGCGCTAATGTGCTGCCGATAATTGTCTGGATGGTAGAGACAGGGGTGCGTAATTCGTGGGACGCATCGGCGGTGAATTGACGTTCGCGCTGGAATGCAGCATCGAGCCGCGCCAACATTGAGTCAAAAGTAGCGATCAGCCGCCCCACCTCATCCTCGCTTTCCGGCAGGTTCAACCGGGCTGACAGATCATTGGCCGAGATGTGGCGGGCAGTACGGGTGATTTTGTCAATCGGCGCTAAGGCGCGCGCAGCTAAAAGATACCCGCTGCCGCCCACTGCGATCACAATGAGCGGCCCCCCAATGAGCAGCGTGAGCAGTAACAAATGGAGGATGCTGCTGACATCACCTAGATTGATAGCAACTTGGAGGACGCCTAGCACCTGATTATTGTCAACAATGGGCAAGGCATAGACATGAACCGGATACTCGCTATGCGAATCGGTAATGACGGTAAGCCTATCGGATGGGTTAGGGGAGGTTACATTTACTTGTAACGCTGGCCAAGCTCGAAAGGGACCGTATGCTTGCATCGCCTGTCCGGTCAGGTTCAAGAGCCGCACACTGAAGCCCTGCTCTCGGAGCGGGGCATATTGCGGATCCTCGATTGGGTTTTCACCAAAGGCCAGCTCACCATCGGTGATATCCACTTCCCCGGTCAGTTCAGTCGCGGTTGCCGCCAACGTCTCATCAACGATTGAGGCTAAACTGCGCGACATATTTTCGTACACAAAGAGACCGAACAGCACAAAAGCGACAAATAGTAACCCTGCCGTCCACAAGGCAAAGCGCACGCGCAGCGTTTTAAAGCGTTTCATTCATCGTCACCCTGGTCTGATAGGCGATAGCCCGCCCCGCGCACGGTATGAATCAGCTTCAAGGCAAAAGGATCATCAATTTTGCGCCGTAAGTTGCGAATGTAGACATCAACCACGTTAGATTGGTTATAGACATCGTAATTCCAAATCGACTCGGCAATTTCGACGCGGGTTAACACTCGGTTGGGTTCACGGATTAGGCATTCCAAAACGGCGTACTCTTTCGCCGTCAGCTTGATCAGGGTGTTGCCGCGCCTCACCATGCGGGTATGGGCGTCCAGGCTTAGGTCTGCCACTTTCAAGACTGAAGTTTTAATGATGCGCCGACGCGCCAGCGCGCGCAGGCGCGCCAGCAGTTCTTTTAACTCAAAAGGTTTGACCAGATAATCATCGGCGCCGGCATCCAGCCCGATCACGCGGTCATTCACAGTGTCACGGGCCGTCAACATCAGGATCGCCGCCTGCTTTCCTTGATCGCGCAAATGCCGACAAACGGTAATGCCATCTAGCTCCGGCAACATGATGTCCAGCACAATCAGGTCAAACTCAACGACTTTCGCCCACTCCACCGCTTCCGGCCCGGTGCGCGCTACGTCTACCGCGTAGCCTTGTTCTGCTAAGGCCCGTTTGAGATAGCTTACCATGTTGGGTTGGTCTTCGACAATTAAAACGCGCATTCAAAACTCCTGCCCTGGATCAGCCAGAATCTACTATTCGTAAAAAGTTTGATCCTTGTGATGAATTTCGTATTTTTTAGCATATCATCATCGGCAACTTTTTGTCGATCACGCAGTGGGTGCAAAGCACCAGGTCGGTGCGATTGGCGCCCCATCAGTTTCGAAATGCTTCAGCCGGTTCCAGACGCGACGCACGCACGGCCGGATATGCACCCGACACCAGGCCAATCACGCCACCAATCAAGGGAGCGAGCAAGGGCGCCACGGGGTCTAGCACCGGCGACCAAACCTGGTAGGCGGAGACAGCAACCACGATCAGTATACCCAGACTGGCGCCAATGATGCTCCCGATCACGCCCAAGGAGGTGCTTTCGAGTAAAAATTGCGCGGCGATGTGCCCGCGCGTTGCGCCGATGGCTCGGCGCAGGCCAATCTCGCCGGTCCGCTCAATCACCGACACGAGGGTAATGTTGCCGATGCCAATCGCGCCGACAATCAACGATAAGCCGCCGAGCAAGAGCAACATGACATTGAGGTCACTCTGCACGGCATCGCGCACACGCTGAGGCTCTTGGGGCAGCGCAATCTGTAGCGCCGACGGGGCATCGGGGCGCAGTGCCCAGGGTGTTTGCTGGGCGATGAGCGAGGCTGCGCCAATGCGGGTTTCAACGATCACCGAGCCAGGCCCGGCCAGGCCGAAATCATGGCGGGCGGCGCCTTCCGGGATGATGACAGCGCTAAGTAGATCGGGCTGGCGGGCGACCGTGCGCAGGATGCCAATGACCAAGTAGAGTCGATCACCGATGGCGATGGCTGGGAGTTGCTGAATGCCCACAATGCCGAGTTGAGCAGCGGCGCTTGGGCCGAGCACGGCGACCCGGTCCAGTCGATTTGAATGGCCCAAATCTGGCAAGCGTCCGCGCGCCAGGTCCGCTCTGACGGCTGTAAATAGGCCAGGGGAGGCAGCCTGCACGGCCAGTTTAAACGCGGTCTGGCTGCGCGGATCTTTCACGGGCGACGAGCTAACCAGATCATCGCCGATAGCAACCTCGCTCAGCGTTCCGGCGGCCACAACGCCATTCAAGCGGCCAAGACGCGCCGGCGCGTCCCAGGGAATGGCGTGGGGATCAACCCCGCCCAGCCCAGACTTCGCCGTGATCACAATCTCGGTCGCGGCAAGCTCATCAAATTGACTGATGATGCGATTGCTGGCGGTGCGTGACAGACCTAGCGTAGCCACGAGGGCGGTAAGCCCAATGACAATGCCCAAGACAGTCAAGACCATCCGCCCCGGTCGAGCGAACATCCCGGCAATGGCTTCGTCAAGGAGATCACGCGCCGTGATCCCTGACTGGGCAATGGTGCGTGGAGGCGCGCTCGTGCTTGACGCGGGCGCTGGCGCGCGCGCATTTTCTCCATTTGTAACGTCCGTCAATGAACCGTCAATGATGTGGACGCGGCGTCTGGCCCGTCTGGCGACATGCTCATCATGGGTGACAATGACCAGGGTAAGCCCTTGTTGATTTAATGCCGCCAAGAGATCGAGGAGGTCAGCCGTTGCTTTTGAATCCAGGTTTCCGGTCGGTTCGTCACACAATAACAGGCTAGGCGACCCAACGAGGGCGCGGGCGATGGCGACCCGTTGTCGCTCCCCCCCAGATAGCTTCGTCGGCAAAAAATCCACCCGGTGAGTAAGCCCAACCCGCGCAAGGGCCGTCAGGCGCGTGCTCGACGACCGCGGTTGGATTGTTTTCGGTACACCTCCGCCAGCATCACGTTTTCCAACACAGACCGGTGGGGCAGCAGGTGAAAGGATTGAAACACGAAGCCAATACGGCGGCTCCGTAGTCCGGCGCGTTCTTTGTCGCTCAACGTGGCGGTGTCTATGCCGGTAAAATAATAGCTGCCATTGGTTGGGCGGTCCAGACAGCCAATGATGTTAAGCAAGGTTGACTTTCCAGAGCCGGATGGGCCTGTAATCGCCAGCCACTCGCCAGGCGCAAGCCGGAGATCCACATCCATCAGCGCGTGGACGACTGGTTCGCTGCCAAATTGGCGGCCGACCTTGTTGAGTTCAAGGACATAGTTCATTGGCTCAGGGTTCATTGGCTCAGGGTTCATTGGGCCAGGCTTCGTCGTGGTCATGATTCTTTCTCGTACCCCACCACCACGAACTGGCCCGGCGCCAGTGTTCCATCAACCGCGGTTACGGCGACAAAACCGTTGGCAGAGAGACCCGGCTCGACCACGACGAACTCAAGCACACCATGGTTGTCTACCTGCACTCTTGAAGTCCCGTCCGCGGCAAGGGACAACGCGCTGACCGGGACAACAGTGACCGCCCCGCCGGTTGATTCGATTGAAATGGTAAGACGTAACGAGAAACCTTCGAGCGAACTGACGGTTTTGCTAACCAGCGTCTCGAAGTAGATGTGGAAGCCATCGGCCCCATCTGTGCCGGGGATGCCAGCCACTCTTTCCACGACGCCTGCTGCTTTGATCCCAAGGTTCGGCTCATCAATCGCAACCGTCATGCCTGGCTTCACAAGTGCCGCTTCATCAAGCGGAAGCGATGAGTCTATCGCTAATTGATTGTTGGTCACCGTGAGCACGGTTCCACTTGCCGGGTCTCCCACCCCAACCTTGATCTGCTCAATGCGAACAGGGAGCGTAGGCATAAAAACAATCTCGTCCGCCGGCGCCGGCACACCAGCTTTCTGTTTGGCGAGGTCGAGGTCAGCCGCAGCACGAACGGCTACCTCGTCGGCCAGCTTGGCCTCACGTTCAGCGGCCTTTTGGGCATCAGCCGCGGCCCGAATGGCCACTTCTCCTTCCAGTTGAACGGCTTTCGCCGCGGCTTGCGCCAGCGCGAGCGCCGCCTTGGCGTCTGCGCGGTCTACCTCTGTGGCCGCCGAGTCCGTCACAATTTTATCCTTGACCGCGGCCTTTGCTGCGACATCGGCCGCGGCCACTTGGTTCGCGAGTTCCGCGTGGGCGTGGGCAGCCGCGACGGCCAAAGGCGCGGCCGTGGCGGCATCGGCCGCCGCGGCTTTTTTGTTGGTGGCGGCGGCCAACGCCTGTTCAAGGGCGTGGAGATTGGCCAGTTGCTCGGTCGTTTCCGCCAATGGCTGCCATCCCGCCGCGGTGTACCAAGCGGACACCGCGGTGCTCGTCTGCTCATCATACATGCCATCCAGGGGGCCGGGGTCAAACCCCAATCGCTTGAGATTATCCTCTAACTGACGAACGTCCTCCCCGGAAAGACCAGGGACGAGGTCTCGATAGATCGGCGTCTTACCCTGGAGTACAAATACGGGGCGTCCTGAAGCAGTCAGCAGCACATCGCCCGCTTTCAATTGGGTGTTCCGCACAGGCACCGTTGTGATCACCCCGATGTGAGGTTTCAAGGCGGAGGGGGCAAGCGAAATGGAGTGTGGCAAGCCAAACCGGGCTGTACCGCGTGTCACAATGGCAGAGGTGAGCACACGCGCCTCGACCGGGACTAGAATCGGTGAGGGCGTCGGCGCCGCCGTGCGCGCGGCCGCCTCTGCCGGCGATTGAATCCATGATCCGGCAACCCAGCCGCTTCCCGCAGCCAGCACCACCAGTGCAAGGACAAGCAAAAGTGTTACGTTCCGTTTTCTGCCCATCAACCCCTCAATTCTATGTTTGTGGGCGGCAATGACCCGCGGCGGCTGTTCTGCTCGGTCCTATTGGCCAGCAAATAATTCTCGCTCAACCTGGCTCTCCACTGGCTCGAGAATGCTCATCTCGCAGTCATAGGTGGCCGCGCCAATGGCTCGCTCTTCACCCTGGAGTTCGGTGAGGGCAGCCCGGGCGTCAGCCGACAGCGCTTCGAGCGGAGCACCGCTTGTGATGGCATAGAGGCGTTTCTTTAGATCAGGCTCAATCTCACGTTCACGACTGTAATCGAAACCGGCCGCGCGCATACACTTGCCAAATTCGGTAAGGGCGGCGGCCATGCGCGGGTCTTGCTCGATGAGGGCGTCTTTGGGATTGAGGAAGGTCACCTTCAACTGTTCAGGCGGAAAGACCTGTTCAATGGCCGTGCGGGTGCAGCCGCCGGTGCGCGAGAAGTCCTCGGTTTCAATCGCAACCGCGAAGGTCGCGTCGGTGTTATCGCCGAAGAGCGTATGATTGTAGGCAATTTGATCGGCCGGGGCGAGATTTTTGAAAATTTGAATGTTCTGCTCGCCCAAGCCGATTTTAGCTGGGGTGGTAGCCTCAGCAAGCTGCGGCGCACGACCGGTGTACAACGTCGAAATGCCGAACCCATACTGGTCAATGTATTGTTTCTCGGTAAGCCCAGGCAACGATTTATCGGAAACCATGCCGCGCCGGACTGTTTTGTAATCGACCGCAATGTACTCGAACCCGGCATCGCTCATGCATTTGGCAATCCGCGACTCGACAGCCTCGATGCTTTTGACAAGGCCCGCTTTTGACAGGCCGAACTCCTCGGTGCCGGGCAGATTGGCCTGGCTCGCAGCGCTGTCTTGGTTGGCGGCTAACGGGTTGAGCGATGCCGTAAGCGATTTTAGACGACTGCCACAGGCAGTCATAAGGATACTCATGATGAGACCAAAGACCAGGAGGCGCACGGGACGGCGATAGCGGTTGGCGGCTATGCCGCTGGTCTTTCGCACCCCATTTTGCACAGTTTTCATCACCCTGTTTCTCCTTAAGCTACAGCTTTCCTACATGATTTGCGGAGACCTGACAGGTTTGCGAAACCTGTCAGGTCTCCATAACGCAAATAGCTCACGACATCAATGCTCACGCAATGGGCAACTTCTTAACGGCGTCCGGTGATAAGTGATAAGTGATGAGTGATTTTCACTTATCACTTATCACGAGATAAAGACGAAAAAGTTGCACATCACGTGATCGTATTTACCTTCAGGCCAAGCGAGTAGCGGCGCCGCGACGATGCTCAGCGCCCCACCAACGGCAGGAAGCTGGCAAAGGGTTGGCTGGTCACAAGGATGGTGATGGTGGCGACATCCGAGGTCACCTGTCCGTCACTCACCTGGAAAGTTAATTGATCATTGCCAATAAAATTGTCCGCCGGCGTATAGCTGCGGTTGGCCCCTGCCCCACTCAAAGCGCCATGTTGTGGGTCCGCAATTATGGTATACGTGAGCGGATCAGCGTCGGCGTCGGCAGCGGCCAGGGTGAGCGTAATAGGGGTATTCGGCGGTGTCGTCACGGTCTGGTCGGCAGCCACAGGTGCATCGTTGATGGCTGTCACGTTGATCTGCACGGTGCCGGTCAGCAGATTGACCAATGCGCTGCGCACCTGTTGCCCGCCATCGGCGACGCTGAAGACAAAACTGTCGCTGCCGTTGAAATTGGCCGCCGGTGTGTAGGTTGCGTTTGGTAGGGCGCCACTCAGAGAGCCGTGAGCCGGCGGACTGAGCAACGCATAGGTCAAAGCATCACCGTCTACATCCTGTACGCTCAGGGTGAGCGAAAGCGGCGTGTCCTCGGCGACGGTGAGTGGCCCCTGGTTCCCCCAAACGGGCGGGTCATTCACGGGCGTCACGTTGATCGTGACCTTCGCCAGGTTGGACTTGAGTTGGCCATCAATGGCGCGGAAGGTGAAGCTGTCTGCGCCATTGAAATCGGCCGTGGGCGTATAGATGAGCGTGGGCGGCGCGCCACTCAACACGCCATGGGCAGGGCCACTGATCACGGCATAGGTCAGTGCATTTTTACCGGTCGCTTGCAGGGTGATGGCGAGCGGCGTATCTTCCGCCGTCGCCAAGGTCTGGTCGTCCGCTACGGGCAAATCGGCGCTTGCCGTCCAAGTATAGCTGGCCGGGGTGGCGTCCACATGGCCCGCAACATCGCGGGCCTGCACCTGGAAGGTGTGCTGCCCCGCGGTTAAACCGGTGTAGGCTTGGGGGCTGGTGCAGGCGGTGAGCGGCGCGCCATCCAAACTACACGTAAAGGCGGCCACCCCAGAGACCGTATCCGCGCCACTAAATTCAAAGGTGGCAACGAGCGGGCTGGGATCGTCCGGCTGCCGCGTGATCGTCGTATCGGGATCACTTTTATCGATGTTAATGGGGGTGACCGTCGCCGCATCCGCTGCGTTGCCCGCGTTGTCCACACAGGCGCCGGTATTGGTGACGGCCTGGTCGGCGCCCTCGCTGCTGACGGTTGCGCCCGCCACAGTATTGGTGGCGAGGCCGGAGCCATTCTGGTTGTCGGCGCAGGTGAAGCTTACGGTCACATCACTGTTGTTCCAGCCATTGGCATCGGCGGCTGGCGTCCGGTTGCCGGTGATCGCCGGCCTGGTCCTATCGATCTGGATGGGGCCGAAGCTGGCGTTGGCGCTGTTGCCGGCCTTGTCCGTGACTGCACCATTGACGGCGGAGGTCACGCCATCAGCACTGAACACTTGATCCGCCGGACACGTCCCCGCCAACCCTGAACTGACATCGCTACACGAGAAGTGAATCGTCACGTTCTGGTTGGACCAGGTTCCTGCTGTGTACGCCGTATTGTCCGCCTTGGTCGCACTGACCGTGATGCTTGGCGGGGTCTTGTCAATCTGAACAGGTCCAAAGCTCGTGTCGGTGAAAAAACCAAACACGTCGGTGGCTCTGCCGTTCGCGGTAGCACTCCCATCGGCGGTGAAAGTTTGATCGGTTGGACAGCTAACAGGCGTATGGCCGGCGACCGCCGTGCAAGTGAAATGGACGGTGACATTCTGGTTTGTCCACACCCCAGCGGTGTAGGCCGAGCCGTTTGCTTGCGTCGCCGTGGTCGTGATGGTGGGTAAAAACAGATGGCCAAGGCAGGTATTGCCGTTGTTATTGCTGTTTGTGAGGTCGGGGCAGACGGTGTTGTTCCAGGTGATGCCGGTCAGGTTGGCGCCACTCAGGTTGGTATTGTCCAGGTTGGTGTTGGTCAGGTTGGCGTTGTTCAGGTTGGCGTTATTCAGGGTGGCATCATTCAGGTCGGCGCCGGTCAGGTTGGCGCCAGTCAGGGTAGCGTCGTTCAGGATGGCGTCGCTTATGTCGGCGCCGCTCAAATTAGCGCCGCTCAGGTTGGCGAAGCTCAGGTCGATGCCGCCGCTCAGGTCGGCGCCAATCAAATTAGCGCCGGGACAATCCGTGAAGTGAGTAGAGGTGGGGTTGCTAACGATGGTGCAAGCGCCCATGATCAGCACATCGGCACGCACCACGCTGGACAAGCCTAGACCGAGCGCCAAGGCGACAAGTAGAGCCAGGCCGAGCAGCAGCCTGTGCATGCGGACCCAAAACACGGGATATTGGGTTGGTTGCATAGGTGTCTCCTCATGAAATGTATTCATCTGTTGTAACTGTTTAGCCTTTGGGTAAATCGGTAGACAGGGAAACAGGTAGACAAGGCTCTATTACCTGTTTCCCTGTCTACCGATTTACCTGGGCATCGCTATGTCTGAACAGTTACAAGCTGTTACGCTCGTTTATTCATCTCCTGCTTCGGGTTGTTCACCGCCATTATCCGCGCCTTTGGCTTGTCCACCGGGGTCAGCCACAGCTTTCGTTTGTCCGCTGGCATCGATCAGCATGGCGTTGTCGGCAACCAACGTGTAGGTGATCGAAACCGGCGCACGGCTGTAGACGATCGCGGTGTAGGTCTGGCGACCGCTGGCCAGGAAGGACGCTTCCTTGTGGTAGATGTCCTCGGGGTCCGCGTCTGCATCGAGCACCGTGGGATTGCCGGCAGCGATCGCGACGTTCTCTGGTTTCTCGCCAGCTTCTACGGCGTGCAGTCCTTCGGGGGAAAGCACCCATAGGTTGACTCGATTGGCCACGCGCGGATTATCCTGCGGATTCACAGTCAACGACAAGGTGACGACGCCGTCACGTTCCGTCGGTTCGATGGCCAGATAATGTGCGCTATACCCACTGGCTAGCGCGCCTTCCACTGCTGGCGCGCGCACTGTTGCACTGGCGGACAGCTCGGTTGCCAAAGCAGTCAGCGGCATGACGAACAGCGCTACGATCAAGAGCACGCCCCCCACAGCTTTTACAAGAGCATGCTTACGGGTTTGTTTGGATTCAATGGTCATTGATGGATCGTCCTTTATGTATCTTCTGGGCCAAGCGCCTATATCGCGGGTAGTCTATACTATTCAACGGACTCAGAATCGTCAGTCGGGCTTCCGCTACGTCGGCGCCAGCGGAGCAATAACGTACCCGACGTCAAGACAACAGGGATGCCTAGCGCAATCGGCAGCACGCCTCCGGGGTTGGTATGGTTAGACGCTTTCACGATGACGTGGATCCCCATACTGGAGACTGTTTGAGTAGTGGTATCTGGGCCGTCGGGCGTGGGGATGACGGTCATGTACACCATATAGTTGCCCTCCAAAATCCCATGAACGACCCAAGCCTGTTCGGCGGACTGGCCGGCCTCTAGAGGCTCTATCTCTTGAGAGCGCTCCGGCGCCCAATCCTCTGGGTCAACCGGATCGCCAGAGCCAATTTTTATGATGTTCATTGACACGTGAAAGGCGGGGGACGCTTGCGCACCGTTATTGGTCACCACCGTTTTGAACTCAATCTGGTCCCCGGCCGCTATCGTCTTGTGATCCAGGTCAACAGAAATCTGTAAGGGTTGTTCTGCACCGGTGGCCGCTGCGGCGTGGAGCGGCAGCGCTGAACTGAGGGCAGCCGTCAGGCAGATCATGAGCAACGCGCCTGCTACGGTGGCGCGCCGTGGACGGAGGCTCAGGCGCGGTGCTCCTCCGTCAAGCCGAAGATTTGGCGCGGCATACAAGAAGAGCAGGCCAACGACAACGACGGCGGATAGAAGCGCGGCAAAAGTGTAGGTCGCCTTTTCGGCCACCGTCCGATTATTTACAAGGATCTTCTCCAGGAACTCGCTAGTGCCTTGCATCGGGTTTAATTGTTGGAGCAAGTAGCCCAAATCCCCCTTCTGGGCTGCCCCGGGCCATAGGGTCGGAATGAGCAGGAGGATGTAGACAAGCAGACTCACAAACAAACTAATTCTGTTTGAGTTCGACCAGATGCTCACCAGCAGTCCAAAGCCAGTGAAGGCCACAGCGAGCACCGTCCCCATAATGGCGCCCCAGAGCAAAGCCGGCCCCAAGACCGCGTCGCCTTGAGACAGCGCGGCCATATAGGGGATGGAAAGGGCCATCGCCACTGGCCAGGGTGACAGCGCGGCGAGAAATTTGCCGAGCACAATCTGGCGCCGACTTGTCGGCGTGAGCAGCAACGTTTCAAAGGTGGCGCGTTCTCGTTCGCCGCTGATGCTATCCGCGCCAATGATCAGGCCGATGAACAGGCCGAACGTGATCGTAGACTGGAGGATAATGAACACGATTTCCGCCGGGGGAATCATACTCAGTTGACTTTCCATTTCGCGCAGCACCGATGTGATTGACATCAAAACGCTGAACAGGATGAGGAGCATCAGCACGCGCCCGCCGATCCAGAGATCAGCGAGTTCCCACTTGCACACGATCCACCACACAGGCGACTCGGCGCCCGACCGTTCCACTGGTTTGTTTTGCCCATTTTGTCGATTATTCATTTGATTGCCTCTGTTTCGATTGCCTCTGCACGGTTCCATAGCGGCCGGATCATCCCTGCTCTTCCGCCCTCAAGCCCAAGGCGGGGCGCAGCATATAAAAAGAGCAGTCCAACGATCAGAGCCGTAACCAGAACTGCCCCGACCAGAAAGACCCATGCTTCGCTCAGAGGCCGGCTATCCACGAGGATCATTTGCAGGAATTGACGAGAGGCCTCTAACGGGTCCATTGCTTGGATGATGGTTCCGATCAGGGTGGCTTGGACTTCGCCGGGAAGTTGTGACGGCAGGAGGGAAAGGAGATAGATAAACAGGCTCACGAACAAGCTGATCTTATTTGAGTTCGACCAGATGCTCACGAGCATCCCAAAGCTAGTGAAGGCCACAGCCAATAGGCTCCCCCAGAGGGCGCCCCAGAACAAAGCTGGCCCCAAGACCGGATCGCCCTGAGAGAGGGTTACCATGTAGGGGATCGAAAGGACCATCGCCGCCGGCCAGGGCGACAGCGCGGCCAGGAACTTGCCGAACACAATCTGGCGCCGACTTGTCGGCGTGATCAGCAAGGTTTCAAAGGTGGCGCGTTCCCGTTCGCCGCTGATGCTTTCTGCCGCGACGATCAAGCCAATGAACAGGCCGAACGTGATCGCGGCTTGCAGCGTGATAAACTCCATTTGCTTGGGGGGCGTCAGACTCAGTTCACTGTTCGTTGCCAGTAGGAAGGCCGTGATTGACATCAAAACGCTGAACAGGATGAGGAGATTAAGCACGCGCCCGCCGATCCAGAGATCAGTGAGTTCCCACTTGCATACGAGCCGCCACACGGACGACTCTGTGTTCGACGGTGCAACCTGCCGGTCATTCACATTTTGTTGGGCGCTCATTCGATTGCCTCCGCCGTAAGCATCAGGAAGACATCCTGCAACCGGTCGCCCGTCACCTCAAAGCCGCGGATGGGGATTTCGGCGCGGATCAGCGCCTCCAGGATTCTGTTCTTGGCGAGCGGTTCCTCCGCCGAGTCTCCGTTCGTCCGCTCGACAAGTTCCACGACCAACCAGCCCGTCGTTACGTCTGCTGGCGTCACTTCCTTAATGTTCGGCATCGCGGTCAAGATTTGCTGGGCTTGGGCAACCGATGGCGACGGGACGCGAATGCGGACAGCGTTGCGTTGCGTTGCGGTTAGCTGGGTCTGCCCAATGACTTCGGCCACCGTCCCATACGCAACGACCTGACCGGAGTTCATGATGACCACATCGTCGCAAATGCCTTCAATTTCCGCCAGAAGATGGCTGCTCAAAACGACGCCAGTATTCCGCTCACGCGCAATGCGCTGAATCAACGAGAGTAGCTCCTGTTGCCCCCGCGGGTCCAGACCCAGCGTAGGTTCGTCGAGGAAAACGACCTTTGGCGCGTTGATGAGGGAGCGCGCGATCCCCAGCCTTTGGCGCATACCGTGGCTGTACGTGCCAATCATAGAGGCGCCTCTATGCTGCATGCCCACGTCTTTCAGCAGCGCCAGACTGACGGCTCTGGCTTCGGCAGCGGTTCGCCCATAGAGTTGACCGAAGTAAGTCAGGTAATCAATGCCCGTAACATGCTTGGGAAACCCCTGGCCCTCTGGCAGAACGCCGATCATATGGCGGATTTTCTCAGGATAGTAGGAGCTGACGCCGTTCACAACGAACTGGCCTGAAGTCGGCTCCAGCATAGTCGTTAGGATGCGGATCGATGTCGTTTTCCCCGCCCCATTAGGACCCAGGAAGCCCATGACACGTCCGGCCTGCAAAGAGAACGACAATCCCCGCAGCGCTTCTCTGGATCCATAGAATTTGCGCAGATCTTGCGCCACCAATATGGGTGGCTGCATGTTTGCGGCATCAGAATAGTGCCCCCATACCTTTGGTTGATTATTTTGAATCATCAGGTGCAAAGCTCCTTCTATAGAATTTACCGTATGTAAACCTGCTCCAACGCGTCCACGATCTCCAATCCGTTCGTTGCTTCAGTGGTGAGTTTTTTTACGTTCTTGGCTTTCAATCCATCCGTCTGGGCCGACAAACTGGCGTCATAGTCCGCAACGGCTTCATCACCTTTCTGTTCGAGCGCCGACGGCTTAACCCGCAGCCAAATTTTGATGGTCTCCGTCAAGGTCTGTTCTGCCTTGGCCCAGTCACCCGCCGCTACATCCAAAATAACCTGTCGCTCCAACACATCCAGGCGTCCAATATCGGCAGGAATTTGTGGATTGTAGAGCGCAAAGAGTTCAACGACGACAGCGCTTACATCATTTGCGGCTTGCAGCGTTGCGCGCGCCTCTTTTGCTTTCACGGCGGCCGCCAAACGCTCAAGCGCCTCCGTCATCGCCGTTTGGTTTTGCTTGGATACGCCTGCCTGTTCTGCTTGGGGCAGATACATCTGCCAGGCCGCGCGCATATGGGTTGTATCTTTTTGGATACGTTCCCAACTATCCTGCGCGGCAAAATCCATAATGTCTTCGGCGTCCGCTTCAAGCGTATTGAGCGAAGCGGGCGCCACGCCTGGGGAAGCTTTTGGTACAGCCTGAGCCGACTTGCCGGGCGAAGACGCAGCCGGCTGTACAATACATGCGCCTAAGGTAAGCGCCAGCGCCAAGCATGCTGGCGCGAGCAAAGATGTTTGTTTTCGCATAAATTTGTATCTTTTTGTGCTGGAGCCAAACGACCAGAGGACTGGCGCCGGAATGAGTGGATTCAGATTGGACAAGTCTTGAGGCTCTCAAGACTTGTCCAATCTGTTGCATGGGCATACTGCGCCCATGCAACAGAACCAATCCTTTCGCGTGTAATCCCTGAAGCCGTAATACGTTGTTGACCCTAGTATAGCAAGCGCCTGTGAACCTATTATGAAATCTGGATGAAGTTTTCTTCATCTTGGCGCAGCAAGGCCAACGACGCACGTATGGTTGGCAAAGTCTTTCAGCGAACGTAAGCTGCGCAACGCCGCCAAAGAACGTGTGTCCATAGTGCGCGCAAAAACATCGGATAAGTAAGTTTTGTGTATAATAAATACCACGCTAGACTAAACCCTACTCCCCAAATAGAAAAGAAAGATTGGAGTCAAAAAAATGAGTTCTCGTCAACGTCTGTCTCTAGATGGGACATGGCTCTTTCAAATGGATCCAGCCGACCGCACTACACCGGAGCACGTGACCGACGGTCAGGCCTGGCGCGCGGCGCAGGTGCCACTGCCCTGGCAAGCGCAGTTTGACGATTTGCGGCACGCCAGCGGCACGGCCTGGTACAAACGCACCTTCACCCTGGATGCGCCGCCAGCGGGCGCTGGCATTTTGCATTTTGGCGCCGTCGATTACTACGCCACCGTCTGGCTGAACGGCCAAAAAATCGGCGATCATGAAGGCGGTTATCTACCTTTTGAGTTTGCCGTGGAAAAAGCGCTGCGCCAGGGTGAAAATGAAATCGTTGTGCGCGCCGTCGATGCGACCGACGATGAACGCCGTTTCGCCGATTTCCCCTTTGGCGAAGTGCCGCATGGCAAACAGAGTTGGTATGGCCCGATTAGCGGCATTTGGCAAAGCGTCTGGCTGGAAATGCGCGCCGCATTGCATCTGCAAAACTTGCACTTGACGCCCGCCGTAGCGACCGGACGCATTGACATCACCGCCACGTTGAGTGGCCCATTGCCAGGCAACGGTGTGCTTCAGGTTGAGGTTGCTTCACCCAGTGGCGCAGAGGCGGCACGGGCGACGCTCGACGCCCAGGGTCATGGCTATGCGCAAATTGATCCCAGCGTGCTTGCGCTGTGGAGTCCCGGTTCGCCGGCGCTGTACAATGTCACCGTCACCCTCTTGGCGGACGATCAACCACTCGATGAACTGAGCGCCACTTGTGGTTTTCGCACCATCGAAGCGCGCGACGGGCGCATTTACCTCAACGGTGACCCGATCTATCTGCGCGGCGTCCTCGATCAAGCCTATTATCCAAAGACCATCTACACGCCGCCCAGCCTCGAATTCCTGGAGGATCAAGTTCACAAGGCCAAGGAACTGGGGCTGAATTGTCTGCGCTGCCACATCAAAATCGAAGACCCGCGCTATTACGAAGTGGCCGACCGCCTGGGCATTTTGATCTGGACGGAAATTCCCAACTGGGCGCGCCTGACGCCAGCAGCCTCGACACGCGCCAAAGCGACTTTTCAGAGCATGGTGGCGCGCGACTGGAATCATCCATCGATTTTTGCCTGGTCCTTGGTCAACGAAGATTGGGGCACCGATCTCATCCGCAACCCCGAACATCGCCAATGGTTGGCCGATTTTTACCAGGAAGCGAAAGCCATCGACCCAACCCGGTTGATCGTGGACAACTCGGCCTGCCGCGTCAATTTTCATGTGGCCGGCGACCTGGAAGATTATCATGAATATCGCGCGATTCCCGACCATGCCGACGATTGGGATGCGTGGGTGGCCGACTTTGCTCAGGGTGCAGATTGGGCGTGGGCAGCGGATTACGCCCCAAATCGCCGCGCGGATCTGCCACGCATTGTCAGCGAGTTCGGCAACTGGGGGTTGCCCGACCCGGATCGGCTCAAAGAAGACGGCAAAGACCCTTGGTGGTTTGAAAACGGTCATGAATGGGGCGATGGCATTGTCTATCCCCATGCCATGCGCGAACGCTTTGACTTCTTCCGCCTGGGGGATGTCTTCGGCAGTTTTGAGAACTTCACCGAACTCAGCCAGGAACACATGGCGCGCAGTCTGGCCTATGAAATTGCTTCCATGCGCTTGCACCCGCGCATCGGCGGCTACGTGATCACCGAATTCACGGATGTCCACTGGGAATGCAATGGCCTGTTGACGATGCAGCGGGAGGTCAAAGCAGGGTTAGCCACGATCTTTGCGCCGCTCAATCAAGACCGCGTCGTCGTTGCTCGCCCTCAACGTTGGAGTGCGCGGCCAGGCGTCAGCGTGCCCGTGGCATTGCAGGCATTTGATGTCGATGGAGAAGGCAAGCAGGGCAAAATTCAATGGCAAGCGGGTGATGCCACCGGTGAAGTGGCCGCCCCCGGCGCGGTGGTGAACGTGCCCCTCCAAGACGAAGGCATCGTGCCTTTGCAAGTGCGCTGGTTGGACGATAAGGGAACAGTGCTTGCCAGCAGCCAGATTGAATTGGCCACGATCCAACCGACCGTGCCGCAACAGAAGTTGGCCGTCCTGAACGATACTGCGTTAGCCGGCGTGCTCACGCAATTGGGCTACCATGTGGCGACCGAGGCCACAGACGAAGCGGCCATTATCGTGACGCGCTATTACACGAAGGATCTGCAAGACGCCATTCAGGGCGGCGCGCGCTTGTTGATTCTCGCAGGGACTGATTTCAACAGCGTCGAGACCAGGGTGCGCTTACCCGGTGGTTCCGTGGTGGCGCGCGCCGGCACGATCTGGCAAGGGGACTGGGCGACCTCGTTCAGTTGGCTCAAGAAACAAGGCCCGTTTGCTCAGTTGCCCGGCGGGCCGCTGTTGGAGATGGAATATGCGGCCATCATGCCCGATTCTGTGATTACCGGCGTGCCAGCCTGGGTTAGCCGCGAGCACAGTTGGGCCGGTCTGGCGCTCGGCTGGATTCACAAGCCGGTGTCGTTGCTGACCAAGGTAGGGTATGGTCGCGGTTCGCTGGTGCTGACTACGTTCAATTTGACGGCGGAGACGCTGGTGGATAATGTCGTGGCTCAAGCCTTATTTGCAGGATTGGTGGCGCTGGCGTAATCGGTTAGCAAAATACTGACTCAGGTTACGCACGTACACTTGATGCACCAGAGACGACGGACGACGGCTGTGGTCTGTCGTCTGTCGTCCGTCATCTGCGTAACCTGAGATACTAATTTTCTGCCCGATCTGCGAAGCGCTGGCACGTCTAGCCAGGGTAAAGTATAATAGAGCGAAACCCGATCAATCTTCGCTTTCATTTTTTATCCATTGTTGGAACATGCAGACGTAAGGAGTTATTTCCATGTCCACCTCCATCTCGCCCTGGAACGATCGCCAGGGCGCCATTTCGTTGACCTTTGATGATGGCGTGCAGTCGCAATTGGATCTTGCCATCCCGATGCTAAACCAATACGGGTTACGGGCCACCTTCTATGTGAACCCGCGCGATAACTACCAAGAGCAGTTGATCCCCTGGCGCGCCGCCGCCCAAATGGGCCATGAGATCGGCAATCACACGATTAGCCATCCTTGTTCCAAGAATTTTGCCTTCATCTCGGAAAATAACCGGCGCGGGCTGGAAGAAATGTCCCTGGATGACATCGAAGCTGAGATCGTCGAGGCCGGTCGTCGGATTCGTGATGCCATTCCCGAACAAGGACCGATGTCGTATGGCTACACCTGTTACCAACCGTTTGTCGGTCGCGGCCCCACGCGCCAGAGCTATGTGCCGGTGGTGGCAAAGCACTGTGTCGCTGGGCGCGGCAAAGGAGAGCGCCCGAACGACGCTCGCTATTGTGACCTCTGGTATCTCTGGTCAACGCCGTGTGAACGGATGACCGGCGCCGAGTTGGTCGGTTTGGCCGAGCAAGCGCTCGCCCAAGGGCGTTGGGCGGTCTTGACGTTTCATGGCGTGAACGATGGCCATTTGCATGTCGCCAGCAGCGATCTGGATGAATTATGCGCCTACTTGGCGCGCAACCGTGACCGCCTCTGGACTGCGCCTGTCGCCACTGTCGCCGAACGGGTGGCGGCGTATCAGAAACAGTTTTGATAATGACCGTTGTCAGCGAATTCTGGGAACCGTTTGAACAAATTGCGTAGACAAAATCCGTTCTCCTGGCGAAATATCGGAACGAATTGCGCTAGATTATCCGCTCAATCCGTTCCCGAAATCTGCTGACAGCGGCGCTTGACCATACCGCATGCGTAGACCGTGCGGTGCTTGCGTAAATCCTTACTTTTTCAGTACACTTAACAGTAGCTCCCTCCCGCCGATGTTTTTTTAATTCGCTTCCGGTAAATCGTGCTCTTATAAAATATAAGCGCATAAAAATTAATAAGGAGAAGAATTATGCAAACCAAACCTGTAACCGTTGGTCTGATTGTTGGCAACCGCGGTTTTTTTCCCAGCCATTTGTGCCAGACTGGCCGCGAAGAGATGATCCAAGTGCTTGAGAGCGCCGGCTTTAAAGTGATTGCGCTTTCACCCCAAGAGACCGAATATGGCAGCATCGAAAGTGTGAATGAGGCCCGCACCTGTGCGGAACTGTTTAACCAGCACCGTAAAGAGATCGATGGTGTGGTCATCACGTTGCCCAACTTTGGCGATGAGCGCGCGATTGCCAATGCCATGCGGTGGTCCGGCCTCAACGTGCCGATCTTGATCCAGGCGTATCCCGATGACCCCGACAACATGTTGATCACCGACCGCCGTGACTCGTTCTGCGGCAAGATGTCGGCCTGCAACAACCTGCGCCAGTACAACATTCCCTTCAGCTTGACCCGGTTGCACACCGTGTCGCCGCAGCATCCTAGCTTCAAGCAAGACCTGGTCGACTTCGCGGCCATGTGCCGGGTCGTCCGCAGCACACGCGGTTTGCGCATCGGCGCTTTGGGCGCGCGCCCACAGGCATTCAACACCGTGCGCTACAGCGAGAAATTGCTAGAACATTCCGGCATCAGCATCGAGACGCTTGACCTCTATGAACTCTTTGGCTGGGTCAATGCCATGAGCGACGATAACGCCGCCGTGCAAGGCAAACTGGCCGCGATCAAGGAATATGTCGAGACCAAGGGCGTGCCGGTCAATGCTTTGGCAAAAATGGCCAAGTTCGGCGTGGCGGTCGATGGGTGGATTGAGCGCAATCAACTCGGGGCAACGGCCATTCAATGTTGGACGGCGATGGAAGAATTCTTTGGCATCGTCCCCTGTACGTTGATGAGTATGATGAGCAACAACCTCATGCCGAGCGCCTGCGAAGTGGACGTGATGGGCGCGCTGGCCATGAACATGTTGGTGCAAGCCAGCACGTTGCCCAGCGCCCTCGTTGATTGGAACAACAACTATGGCGACGACCCCGACAAGGGCGTGATCTTCCACTGTTCGAATTTGCCCAAGGATATTTTTAACAAAGAAGTGAGTATGCAATACCAGGAGATCATCGCCGGCACGGTGGGCGCCGAGAACACGTATGGCACCATCTATGGCCGCGTCGCCAAGAACCCGTTCACCTATCTGCGCGTCTCCACTGACGATACCGCCGGCGTGATGCGCGCCTATGTCGGTGAGGGTGAATTGACCGATGATCCGTTGTTGACCTTTGGCGGCTACGGCGTGGTCAAAGTGCCGAACTTGCAGGGTTTGTTACAACACATCTGCGAAAACGGCTACGAACATCATGTCTCGGTCAACCCGGCTCACGTCGCAGCGCCGCTCAAAGAGGCGATGACGAAGTACATGGGTTGGAGCGTTTATCGGCATAGTTGACCGGAAGCGATGCCGGGTTCTGTGATAGACTCCGTAGGGCAAGCGTCGACCACGGTTGGAGACAGCTTGCCCTACCTTTTATTCAGAATAAATCCAGCGAATCAAGATACGTATCGACATTGTGGACATTTGCGATATAATTTGGAAGGAAACCTATTTTGGACAGCAAAAAAAACGAGTCAATTCCAGAGGCATTTGCGAACTATGAAGAGGCAACAGAGTTTTGGGATACTCACGATACTACAGATTACCTGGACGATTTTGAAACAGTAGAAGTAAACACAAAATTTCGCCATCGCCACTTTGAAATTGAACTCGCAGAAGATGTGATCATTGCACTTCGGCGAAAAGCAAAGCGCCAAGGTATAAGCCTCGAACGGCTGGCAAATGATATCCTGCGAGAGCAAGTATTGATGGCGTAAAAGAAACGAGACAACCCTATGAGCCCAAAATATGCAATTGGCATTGACTATGGCACGGAATCAGGGCGCGCCCTGTTGGTGGATGTGGCTGATGGCCGCGAAGTGGCCACCGCGGTTTACCCCTACAGTAACGGCGTGATCGACGAACGCTTGCCGGAGAGCGGCGTCCGCCTGGAACCGGACTGGGCCTTGCAAGACCCGAATGACTATATCGAAACCCTCAAACGCACGGTGCCTGCCGTGCTGAAAGAAAGCGGCGTCGATCCCGCGGATGTGCTCGGCATCGGCATCGACTTTACGGCGTGCACGATGTTGCCGGTGAAAAAGGATGGCACGCCGCTCTGCCAACTGGCCGAATTTCGCAACAACCCGCACAGTTGGGTCAAGCTCTGGAAACATCATGCCGCCCAACCGGAAGCGGACCGCATCAACGCGGTCGCGCGCGAGCGGGGCGAAAGTTGGCTTGACCTCTACGGCGGCAAGATTTCGTCCGAGTGGTTTTTCAGCAAAGCGCTGCAAATCCTCAACGAAGCGCCCGAAATCTATCACGCAGCCGACCGCCTGATCGAAGCCACCGACTGGACGATCTGGCAAATGACCGGCCACGAGACGCGCAATTCCTGCACCGCCGGCTACAAAGCGATCTGGCAAAAAGAGAGCGGTTATCCCAGCCGCGAATATCTGGCCGCGCTCCATCCTGACTTGGTGGATGTGGTGGAAACCAAAATGAACTGCCCGATCTCGCCGCTCGGCGCCAAGGCTGGTGGCCTGACCGCAGAGGCGGCGGCCTGGATGGGCTTGAAACCGGGCACTGCGGTCGCGGTGGCGAATGTCGATGCCCATGCCACTGCACCTGCCGCCCAAGCCACGCTACCTGGCATCATGACCATTATCATGGGCACCAGCAATTGTCACATTCTCAACGGCGCCAAATTGGCCCGCGTACCGGGCATGTGCGGCGTCGTGGAAGATGGCATCGCCGCCGGGTATTACGGGTACGAGGCGGGCCAGAGTGGCGTGGGCGACATCTTCGCCTGGTTCGTGGAAAATGCTGTGCCGCCGCTCTATCACGAAGCAGCCAAGCAGCAAGGCGTCTCGCTGCACAAATATTTGGAACAAGAAGCGGCCAAACAGCAGCCGGGCGAGCATGGCCTGTTGGCGCTGGATTGGTGGAATGGCAACCGCTCGACGCTGGTTGATGTGGAATTGAGCGGCCTCTTGGTCGGCGCTACATTGGCGACCACCGCGCCCGACATCTACCGGGCGCTGATTGAAGCGACCGCCTTTGGCACCCGCGAGATCATCGAAGCCTTCACCCGCAGCGGCGTGCCGGTCAATACGGTTGTGGCCGCCGGTGGTCTGCCGGATCGCAATCCATTGATGATGCAGATTTACGCCGATGTGAACAACCGTGAGTTCCGCGTCATTCGCAGCGCGCTAGGTGGCGCGCTGGGTGCGGCGATGCACGGCGCCGTAGCAGCGGGTGAGGCGGCAGGTGGTTACCAAGATATTTTCGCAGCAGAGAAAAAGATGGGCGGGCTAAAAGATGTGGTTTACCGACCCATTGCTGAACACACGAAAATTTACGACCAACTTTACGCCGACTACAGCACGCTCTACACCTACTTTGGCCGCGGCCAAAACGATGTAATGAAACGGCTGCGCGCCCTGCGCCGGTCCGCGTTAGCGCGGTAAAAGCGTTACACAGAGAACGCAGAGGAGACACAGAGTTTCACAGAGGCTTCATAAAGCTTTTTCTCTGTGTGCTCTGCGCCTCCTCTGTGCTCTCTGTGTAGCTTAGTTTTGATGGAGTTGCAACATGTTAGAAGCTATCAAAGAAGAACTATGGAAATTACACTTGAGGCTGCCCAAAGAAGGGCTTGTCACCTGGACCTCCGGCAACGTCAGCCAGCGTGACCCGGAAAGCGGCCTGGTCGTGATCAAGCCAAGCGGGATTATGTATGAGGATCTCCGTCCAGAGGATCACGTCGTGCTCGACCTGGAAGGCGACATTGTGGAGGGGAAGCTCAAGCCGTCATCGGACACGGCCAGCCATTTGTACATCTACCGCAACCGGCCCGATGTGAATGGCATTGTCCACACACACTCGCCCTATGCCACCGCCTTTGCCGCGCTGGGCAAGCCGATCCCCGTCTATCTGACCGCCCATGCCGACGAATTTGGCGGCCCAATCCCGTGCGCCGGATTTGCCCTGATCGGCGGTGAAGAGATCGGCCAGCAGGTGGTCGATCATATCGGCTCATCCGCGGCGGTGCTGCTCAAGAATCATGGCGTCTTTACGATTGGCAAAAACGCCAAAGCCGCGGTCAAGGCGGCGGTGATGGTCGAAGATGTGGCGCGCACGGTCCACTTTGCCGTGCTCATGGGCCAGCCAGACGAAATCGCGCCCGCCGATGTCGTGAGACTGCATGACCGGTATATGAATGTGTATGGTCAGCGCTAATAGACTACAGCGGATTCGGACGGGTGCGTCTCCCATTAGGGGCCACCACGCGTTCCGAACCGCGAGCGTCAGCGGCCGATGGTTGCCGGTTGCTGACACTCGCGGTTCGGAACGGAACGGATTTGTACTTTCGCCAACACTAATGCGTGTTTGCTGCTTGATTCATGAACGCGAGGAGAAAATTCGTTCCTTTCCGAATTCGTTGTAGTTTTTTGTCGTTTTTAGGAAACAAACCAATGAAACTCAGCCAAATGTTCGCCCATTGGGAACAAGTGCGCGCCGACTTGTTGACGACGATTGACAAGTTCAGCGAAGAAGAACTCGCCTATTCGCCCTATCCGGACTGTTGGCCGGTCGGGAAGACGATGCTGCATATTGCGGATTGTGAGGATTATTGGCTCCATGCCGTCGTGCAACCCATCCTCGATCCAGATTTCAACTATGAGCTAGCCGATTATCCAACCAAGGCAGCCATCAAGGAGATGTTAAACCAAGCCCATCAGCGCACGCTTGGCTTGTTAGATCGATTAGACGAACGCAACCTGGCGGATGAACGCCAAACGCGGCGCGGGGAAACCTTCACTGTCGGCTGGATGATCTGGCATGTGCTCGAACATGAGATTCACCATCGCGGCGAATTGTCGATGACGCTTGGCCTAGTGGGTCGCGAAGGGTTGGATGTGTAAAAGCTAAATCTAGCCTATCCGTAATGCGGTGTACACAGGCGCAGCGGAGCGTCTGATTGCAAAGAAGCTGGATGATTTGGACATGGACAACGAATTCAAATATTTGTTCTGGACGGAGCTTCACAAACTGCTGACCAAGGTAAGCCAATGGGTGGCAAACAAACAAACACAGGCCGCCCGCGTCTATTTGCCCCAGGTGCAACAAGTCTGGTACGAACAAGCCCTGACCAGTGGTATTCTCCATGACATTACCATTGTGGCGCGGGAATTGGGCGAAGAAGCAAAGGCGCCTTCTTGGCAAGCGCTTCAATACACCTGGCGCATCAATGAGGTGACAGTCTATGTAGACGATGAGGCCGACTATCTGACGGTGCATGTCAGTGAACAATTGGTTTGCTCCACGCAGCCGACGCTTCGTTTATTCATCCCAGGCCATTGGTTGCATGTACTGGCGCCCTACATGGAGCGCGCGCAGGCGCATCAACAGGCATGGGAACGCCTGCAAAGTCAATGGGAATACGGTGCAAATTGAAACCAATAAAACATGATCCAACTCATTATTAAGTTTTGCGCTTTATGCGATAGAATGAGAGCCGTTTGTTAACCGGCGCGAGCACCTACCGCAAACTAACGCTTGCCGTGCAGAAAGGAAGCATTTTATGGCACAAGCTGTGCGCAGTGCGCACCGAACTAGACGAGGGTTCCGCCAATGGTTGCTTGATGAGCAGAGTAAACCACAGCCTCATCGCCCCAAGGCCAGCCACCAGACGCATCCGTGGTGGCAAGTGATGTGTCTAACGGGCGTCGATTATTTTTCCACCCTCGGCTATCAGCCTGGCATTGCGGCTTTGGCGGCGGGCACGCTTTCGCCTTTCGCGACGTTAGTGCTCGTCTTGTTAACCTTGTTCGGCGCATTGCCCATTTATCGTCGCGTGGCCGCCGAAAGCCCCAATGGGGAAGGGTCGATTGCGATGCTTGAGCATCTGCTGTCGTGGTGGCAGGGTAAAATCTTTGTCCTTTGTCTACTTGGGTTTTTGGCAACCGATTTTATCATCACCATCACCCTATCGGCGGCTGACGCCACAGCCCACATTCGCGAAAACCCCTTTGCTATGGGCTTTTTACAGAATCATACCATTCTGGTCACGCTGATCTTGGTGGCTGCGCTGGGGGCCATCTTCCTCAAAGGCTTTCGGGAAGCCATTGGCATCGCGGTGGTGCTCGTCACGCTCTATTTGCTGCTGAATGGGGTTGTGATCGGCGTGGGTTTATACGAGGTCGCCACCCACCCCACTGTGCTCACTGACTGGAAAACGGCCCTGTTTGCTGCCCACGGCAACCCGTTGCTCATGGTGGGGGTGTCGCTGTTGCTCTTCCCTAAACTGGCCTTGGGGCTTTCTGGTTTTGAGACGGGCGTGGCCGTGATGCCCTTGGTGCGTGGCAATTCGACCGACACGAAAGAGAAGCCGAACGGCCGCATTCATAACACCCACCAATTATTGACGGGTGCAGCACTTATTATGAGCATTTTTCTGTTGACGAGTAGCCTGGTCACGACCGTGCTCATTCCGGTGGAAGCCTTTCAACCGGGCGGCGCCGCCAATGGCCGCGCGCTGGCTTACCTCGCGCATCACTATCTGGGCGAATGGTTTGGTACACTGTACGACCTCAGCACCATTGCCATTCTCTGGTTCGCTGGTGCTTCGGCGATGGCGGGTCTGCTGAATATTGTTCCCCGTTATCTGCCGCGGTATGGCATGGCGCCCAATTGGGCCAATGCAACACGTCCTTTGGTGTTGGTTTTTATGGCCATTGCCTTTGTGGTGACGATCATTTTTCGTGCCGATGTAGATGCCCAGGGCGGCGCTTATGCGACCGGGGTGCTGGTGTTGATGAGTTCAGCCGCGATTGCGGTGACGCTGGTCAATTGGCACCGCAAGGCGCGCTCAGGCACGATATTGTTTGCGGTGATCACGGTGCTCTTTATTTACACCACCCTGGTTAACATCTATGAACGCCCCGAAGGCATTAAAATTGCCAGTTTCTTTATTGGCACGATGATCCTTACCTCATTATTTTCTCGGGTCTGGCGCTCCACCGAAGTTCGGGCGGAACACTACGAACTGGACGAGACGGCGCGGCGCTTTATTGAAGAAACCAAGCGGAATGGCCCGATCCGCATTATTGCTCACCGCAAGTTAAAAGGGGACGAACGGGAATATCGGCTGAAAGAGCGCGAAGTGCGCGCCGATACGCACATCCCTGCAGGTGATCACATCTATTTTCTCGAAGTACGGGTAAGCGATTCATCAGAATTTACCAATGTGCTCCACATCCACGGGAGCGTCGTGGGGGCCTACAAGATCTTCCGTGCCGATGCGCCGGCGGTGCCCAATGCGATTGCCGCGATTGCCCTGTATATTCGGGATCGCACTACCAAAATTCCCCACATCTACTTTGGTTGGGCGGAAGGCAATCCGCTCCATTATTTGATCCGCTTCATTCTCTTTGGCGAGGGCGATATCGCGCCGGTCACGCGCGAGGTGCTACGCAAGGCTGAGCCAAACCCAGAATGGCGCCCGGCTGTGCATGTCGGGGGCTAAACTTCGCTGATTCACCGCCCCTCTACACCTACGCCTGACGCCTTATTGGCATGGTGTAACCTCAGTCTATAAAACTTGATTTATCCTGTTAGCTTGTTGAGATATCCTCAACAAGCTTTTTTTGCGTTCTCTCCTCGTTTTGCTAAATCTTGATACTTTCTTGATGGGTTTTGGCCTAATCTTGATCGAATCTTGATTCAAACCAGATGGATAATTCTCTTTTGCAACCTATAAACGCCACGCTTAGCGCCAAGCCGAAGACCGGGCGAAAACCAGTGGCGTCTGCTATTGCACAGGAGGATCAGATCATGAGTAAAATGGCAAGGATGGCTACCTTTGCCACCGCTTCACTGGCTGCCATTGACGATACCGGCGGCGTCATTTTGCTCACGTTGACGGCGGTGGGCCTTCTCTACGTTTGGCTGGCCATTCCCTTGAGTGTGGCGATTACCGGCCTCTTACTGCTGCTCGCTTTTGGCCATCAGCAGATGAGGCTTGCTTATCCGGGTGGTGGCGCTTCTATCGTGGTGCGCGATAATTGGGGTGAAAGCGCAGGACGAGTGGCCGGCGCAACCATGTGGATCGATGCGTTGCTTACCATTGCCATCGGGATTGCCGTCGCAGTTGACCAGATCAACAGCGTATTTCCAACGCTTTTTGTCTATAAAGCACCAATTTTATGCGGTTTACTCTTGTTGATCACGTATGCAAATTTGCGTGGGGTTCAAGTGCCAGGCGCGCTTTGTGCGACGCCAACCTATGTTTTTGTCACCACCATGTTGCTGTTGATCGGGATTGGCTTTTGGCAAGCATTCACCGGGAATTTGCGCACAGTCGACGCGGCGCCTGGTTCACTTTACCAAGGGATTCTATCGGCTGGTTTGATCTTCAGCTTCTTATTGCTGCGGACTTTTAGCACCGGCGCTACGGTGCTGCCTGGTTTCGGCGCAAATAGCACCCGCCATCCAGATGATAAGGGGTCACGCTGCTCTACCAGGGCAACAACATCAGGGTGGGATGTGGCCCTCTTGCTCTTGCTGTGCCTGGGGATCAGTGTCCTAGGTGAATGGGTCGAGGCCAATGCCACTGCGACCGAAACCATGTTTGCGCAAGTCGTGCGGGTGGTATATCACGACAATCTGCTCCAGTTTTTGACGCTCGTCGCGTTAGCCCTGATCCTGATCCGGGTTGCCTATACCAGCCTGGTCAATTTCCCGCACTTGGCAACCTTGCAAGCAGGGGATGGCTGTCTGCCTAAACGGTTTCATGAGCAGGATAGGCGTCCTGGTTTTCGGTGGGGAATGCTGATCCTGGCGGTCACGGCTGGTTTACTACTGCTGCTCTTTCGCGGCAATGTTGAGCGCTTGCTGCCACTCTACATCTTCAATGTCTTTTTCCATTTTACCTTGGCGCAGACCGCACTAGTCATCCGGTGGCGGCGCATCGGCCTGCTCATGCAAACCGGCAGCTTGACGCCTACCCACTCCATCGCTACGCTGGGCAGCTTTTTGGCCTATGATCGGCAATGGCGTTTCAAAATGTTGCTCCCTGGTTTAGTTGCTTGCCTTACCGCAAGTGTAGCTGTCGGCTTTCTCCTTACCAAATTTAACGCAGGCGTCTGGCTTATCCTGCTTTTGTTGGCAATTGTGACGTGGGGGTTGCGGCGCCTCCAACAGCATTATCAAGAAATAACGGGTAGTTTAGCCAAGGCTGCGGAACGCATAGGCGCAAAGGGGTAGTCAGGCTCAGTTGCTGAATTGGGCCTCAGACCACTATAATGGGGCTATGTTGAACGCTGATGAAGCTAAAAGCAAACCACCGGGACGTTCGCCAGCGAACCTGGCCCACCATGCCACCTGGCAACAGTATGGCTGGGCGCTTTTACTCGTAGCGGCTGTTGCGGGATTCAATGGCTTATTTTTGCCCTGGATCGGCTACCACATCGTTGGCCTGACCGGACTCGTCGCCGTTTTGTTGATTGGCGTCTACATTGGCCGTGGCCCAGCCCTGCTGGCGGCGACGGTGAGCACGCTCTCTTGGGTCTTCCTCTTTATTCCGCCTCGCCTCACTTTTTTGATTGCGAATCCAGAAGACATCATTTTGGTGAGTTTATACTTCTTGATTGCCATCTTCACAGGCAACCTAACCGCCCGGATTCGCACCCAAGAAATGCAGGCGCACCACAACGCCGAACAGACGCTGGCGCTATACACCCTCGCGCGCGAAATGGCCGCGGCGGTGACGATGGACGATATCCTACGCACGGTCGTGACCCAAGTGGGACGGATTTTTGATGCAGAAGTTGCGATTTTGTTGCCAAAGGCGGGTAAACCCTTGGCTGAACCGCATCCATCCAGCACCTTAAAACTTGATGAGCAGGCGTTGCGTGTGGCGGGGTGGGTGCTTGAGCACCGTACGCCGGCAGGACGGTTCACCGCGGTTTCACCGACCGCAGCGGCCCTTTATCTACCTTTGCTAGCAACGGGCAAGACGGTCGGCGTTATGGGCATTCGCACCCGGCAGACGGAACCCCTATCCGTAGAGCAAGCGGCGCTGCTCGAAACCTTTGCCAATCAAAGTGCGTTGGTGATCGAGCGAGAGTTGCTGGACGAATCCGCCGAACAAGCGGCCATGTTGCGCGAATCCGAACGCTTATACACGACCCTCTTGAACTCGATCTCACACGAGTTGCGCACGCCGCTGGCGACGATCACCGGGGCGGCCAGCAGCTTGCTGAATTCACAGACGGGGATGCAGGAAACCGCGCGCAGCGCGCTGACCCAAGATATCCAGGCCGCCGCGGAACGGCTCAATCGGCTGGTAGAGAATTTGCTGGATATGTCCCGTCTGGACGCTGGACGCCTCCAGTTAAAATTGGAATGGTGTGATGTCAGTGATATGATCAGCGTGGCCGTTCAGCGGCTCGCCAAAGATTTTGTACACCATCCGCTCAGCATTGAGTATCAACCCAATTTGCCCCTTGTGCCGATGGATTTTCGCCTGATGGAGCAAGTGCTGGTGAATTTACTGGACAACGCCTGCACCTATACACCGTCTGGTGCGCCGATCAAAATTGCCGCCGCGCTGGATGGACAATTTTTGAGGATTACGGTCGCCGATGCCGGCCCTGGCATTCCGCCGGAAGAGCGGGAGCGCATCTTCGACAAATTTTATCGGTTGCCGGGCGCGGCGACTGGAGGTACGGGTTTAGGGCTGTCGATTTGCCGCGGATTGGTCGAAGCGCATAATGGCCACTTGACAGCCGAGCAGGAGACAAGTGGTGGCGCGCGCTTTGTGCTTCGTTTGCCGGCTGTTTCCACCCCCCCTTCTGCGCAGGAGGCCGTATTTTGAGTGAAAATCTGCGGGTGCTGGTTGTGGACGACGAGGTGCAAATTCGCCGTTTCTTAAAAATCAGCCTAGAGGCCAATGGCTACCAGGTGTACGAAACGGCAAGTGGTCAGGATGCACTCGAAAAGGCTGCCCTGCTCCGTCCAGAGTTGATCATTCTTGATCTGGGGCTACCGGACATGGATGGGCTGGCGGTGCTGCAAAGTTTGCGCGAGTGGACGCAGACCCCCGTGCTCATCCTTTCCGTGCGCGATGCCGACCGCGACAAGATTGCCGCCCTAGATGCTGGGGCCGATGATTATCTGACCAAGCCGTTTAGTGTCGATGAACTTATGGCGCGGATGCGCGTCGCCCAACGCCATGTAGCCCCTGTCCCTGAGACCACCATCTTTACCATTGGTGACTTGCAAGTTGACCTAGGACGGCGCTTGGTGACCGTGGCCGGACAACCGGTGAAGTTGACCCCAACCGAATACGCCTTGCTGCGTCTCCTCGTCCAGCACGCCGGCCGGGTGCTGACCCATCGCCAAATTCTCCGTGAAATTTGGGGCGCAAAGTACGTAGATGAGATCCATTACCTACGGGTCTATTTTGCTCAGTTACGCCAAAAGCTGGAAGCTGATCCTGCGCTGCCAAAGATTATCTTGACCGAACCAGGGGTGGGCTACCGCCTGGCCGCGCCGACTCCATAGCCAACCGGTGATCAGTATGGTAGGTGCGGTTTGTAACCGCACGAGCCACGGGGCACCCTAGACTCGTGCGGTTTGTAACCACACCTGCTGTAAACTAACGACTGACCACGATACAGTTCGTTGACACTTTCTTGATGCATAGGCCCACTTTTTTGACGCCTTTTTGACCCAATTTGGGTTTATAGTCAGGGCTATAGACTCTAGTTGGATTCAAATGCATTGAAAAAGTGAGAAAGTTTATGAGTGTTTATTCAAAGAAAACGTGGGTGTTCATCGGTTTTGTCATCATCGCCATGTTAGGTATGATTGGCGCCATTGAGGTTCGATTTCCTGAAGGCAATCTGAGCACCATGCTCATGCTGGGGACTACGGCGCTCGGTTATGGCGCTATCTTTGTCTGGTTGTACTTTCATCGTGTGCAGCCCACGCCACCAAAACCAGCACGGAATTTCCGCCTGAACTGGCCTGTGCGTGAACTGACCACGCGTGAACCGTCCACCGTTGAGGAAAGCCTAACGCTACCTCAGTTCGTTCCCGACAACCTGAAGAGCCGCTATAATTAAAGCGAATTTGTTTCGTGTTGTAGCGCATGAGCGAGAACCAAGAACCGGTCTCGGGTGTTCAGCCATAAAAAAGACTCGTGAAAGCTGGTTGCTTTCACGAGTCTTTTTTATGGCTGATGGACGTGAAAGATTGGATGGGTGAGAGGGCGATGGCGAAAACCATTGCGAAGTAGGCAAAAGCATGGTAAGCTAATAGACAAAATAGATAAGCTTCGCACAAACGTAGCGCAAGCGCCGACCAGGGTCGAAATGAGAAAATACGGAGTATCAGGCGATGGCCTACAGCGATTTTTCCTTTGATATTCTAAAACGTGATTTTGGCTTAATCTTGATTGAAGATCAGCCGCTCTTTCCTGATCCACCGGTGGCGCCAATACCGAACACATTAGCGCAATTGTTAGCCCTGTATATTCCGCTGGCGCTCAATATTAGCACGGAAAAAGCACGCTCCGAATTTATCATCGCGCCAATTCTAGCGGACCTCAAGTTTCAACATAAGGATCAACTCAGTCTTTTCTCCGGTGTGGATTTTACGGTTGATGAACCGCGCGGCTTGAAAGGTCACTGTGATTACATCCTGTCGCGTGGCCGGGAGCAGCTCATGCTCAGTGCGCCGATTTGTGTGTTGGTAGAAGCCAAAAACGAGCAGATCATCGGTGGTATTCCACAATGTTTAGCCGAAATGATTGCTGCACAGCTATTTAATGGACGGAATGCCCTCACGATTTCTCCCATGTATGGGGTGGTCACGACTGGCAGCTTATGGCGATTTCTCAAACTGATTGACTGCACAGCCTATGTCGATGTGACCGAGTATCCAATTCAGCAATTAGAGTACATCTTGGGTATTTTGCAAACGATTACGGGGGTAGCATGATAGGAGATGAAACATGCGAACCTTTTCCCAAAAGCAGAATCAACCACAAAGACCGGTACCCGCCAGCCTTGCTCAATCGAACAGGGCAACCCTTGGGCTGGCTCAACGCGAGCCACCTACTCCTTATTGCTCGCAGACAAGCTCTCGGCGGTTTGGACATAATTTTAGCCAGATTCCCATTCATCCGCTTCCGACAGGGGCGCTACAGACGAAACTGGCGATCAACCAGCTGGGCGACCAATATGAACAGGAAGCGGAGCGCGTCTCTGCACAGGTGATGCGCACAGCCGAGCCGACGCCTCTGGCCCCTTCGTATGGTGCACCGGCTACGCTGCAAAGGAAATGCGCCGAATGCGCCCGTGGTGAAGGACTTTGCCCAAAATGCGCGGAACAAGCCCAAAAAGCACTCCGCGCGCCGGGTCAACCCCTTGACTCAGCGACGCGCGCCTTCATGGAGCCGCGCTTTGGTCACGACTTCAGCCACGTGCGCATCCACACAGATGAGCATGCCGCAATGTCGGCGCAAGCGCTCAACGCCCATGCCTATACGGTTGGCAGCGACATCGTTTTTGACCGCGGGCGCTTCGATGCCAGGGGTGCGGAGGGTCGCCAGTTGCTCGCCCACGAATTGACCCATGTCATCCAACAAACGGCTGGATACGCGCCACAAGCCGTAGCCCGCCAAACAGCGGACACCGAAAAGGAAAGTCAGAAAGTTGCACCGAAGACCGCGCCCAAGCCTGCGAAGTGTCATACAGGCTGCGCGCAACGCTGGGGACAGGACACGACCTGCTCGAAGTGGGGCTTTTTCCAAGGCGTAGCCGAACGGGGTGAAGGCAAAAAGTGGCGCTCCATCAGTTGTTGCAATAGTTGGCCGCTTTCGGTTGAACACTACGCCCGTACACAGCTTGGTCTGAGCGGGGCGGCCTCGTGTACTGCGCAACATGAGCGGGAAATCGCCACGGTCTCCTTTGGCGAAAAAGAGGTCGAGGTCCTTTGCTCGGACACGATCCCCAACAGCATGTTTGGGGAGACAACAAAGGCAAGCGACTGCGCTGGATCGATCTCGACGGAGGTGATCGAAATGAGTCCAAAGGCCATGCAGGATCTCTCCGGTCAACTCAAGAGCGCACTGCATGTGAAAGTCTGCTATTCCGGCTCAAAAGAGCAGCTCTGTCTGCACAATGGGCCGGGCGCAAAATCATTTCCGACGATCAACCAATGCCTCACGAAGGGCTGCACCCCTTGGGAGGGCACGCCAACCACCCATAAAGACTCGGGCTGGCCGCGTGTGTGATTCAAGTAGGGGCGAGGCAGGCGCATACGCTGTTGGTCTATCGAACCAGCGTATGCGCCTGCCTCGCCCCTACTCGTCAATTGGCGATTGACCAGAAAAAGCCTTTCGTATATACTCTATTCATCGTCATTTACCGTCAAAATAAAAGCCAGATCGTTCGGTGCTGGCGCACTCACCCTCCCAACTATCCATTGTTTTCAAAACGCAATTGTTTTCAAAATACACGGTAAGGAGAAAACCTCATGAAGCGTATGCGAACGTGGTATTTGCTGACCGCCTTGCTTGTCTTAGTGTTGCTGTCTGCCAATTGTGTTGCGCCGGCCGCACCGGCTGGCTCCGCCCAACAACCGGCAGCCACCGAAAAACCCGCAGCGGCCGCCCCGGCCAATGGCGAAGCGATAACCTTGCGGATTACCTGGTATGATGATGGCAAAGAGGGCGAGGTGCTGCGCGATTTGCTCAATCGGTTTGAAGCCAAAAACCCGGACATCAAAATTGTTGTTGACACGGTGCCGTACGCCAAAGGGATTCTAGAGGCGTTGCCCATTCAATTGGAAGCAGGCCAAGGCCCCGACCTGGCACGCGTGACGCAATTAGGGCAGCTTCAGAAGTATTACCTCGATTTGGCACCCTTGTTGAAGGATACAAAATATTGGGAAGATAACTTTGGCCCTTTCCTGGATTGGATGCGCCCAGCCGGGAGCAAAGCGATCCCCGGCTTTATGACCCAGCTCACCGTGACCGGCCCGTTTATCAACCGCACACTCTTTGAACAGGCCAAAGTTCCGGTCCCCAGCGACACATCGGACAAAGTCACCTGGGAAGAATGGGCGGACGCGGCGAACAAAGTGGCCAAGGCAACCCAAACCTTTGCGATGGCGATGGATCGTTCTGGGCATCGGTTGGCTGGGCCGGCGATTAGCCAAGGGGCGAAATACCTGGACGACCAAGGCAACCCCAAACTCGTGGGCGATGAAGGGTTCAAGAAAATGGCGCAGTTGATGGTGGACTGGCACGCCAACGGCACGATGATGCCCGAAATCTGGGTCGGTTCGGGCGGCAGCTATGTGGCGGCGAATGAACCATTTATCAACGGCAAGCTCGTGCTCTACATGTCGGGCAGTTGGCAAATCGGCCAGTTCGACAGCAAGATCGGCGATGCCTTTGACTGGGAGGCTGTGCCGAATCCCTGTGGCCCTGTGGCGTGTACGGGTATGCCGGGCGGCGCCGCGCTGGTTGGCATCAAGACTACCCAGCATCCCAAAGAAGTGGCGCGGGTGATGGAATATCTGACGCAAGAAGATGTGCTTGCCGAATTTTATGCGCGCACGCTCTTCATCCCCGGTCATCTCGGCCTGGCGAAAAAAGGGGTTGACTTCCAAACCAAGTTGCCGCAAACCCAAAAAGCCTTAAAAATGTTCTCCAGTCAGGTGGAGAAATTGACGCCGTTGGCCTACACGATGCAAGGGTACACCTACAACACGATTCTTTTCAATGCTACCCGCGATCGGCTGGCCCAAGTTTTTGCTGGTGAATTAAAACTCGATGACGCCATTGCAAAAATGCAAACGGATGTGGATGCCGGCATTGCGGCGGCGCAGAAAAAGTAACGGTACAGGATAAGCCGTAAAAGTTGTCTGCGGATGACATGGATTGGCTGCTTGGATCAATGTCATCCGCAGCTTTTTGAGAGGATAGATGGCTCGTGATCAAGAATTTGCTCTATCGCCTCTATAGCTTGATCATGAATGGCGTCGGTCTGATCTTTGAACCGTTGCAACGCTGGATTGGCGTAGGACGGATGCCCTACCTTTTTGTCCTGCCCAATCTGCTGATCTTTGGGATTTTTGTACTTTTCCCCATGTTGCTCAATTTGTACTACGCCTTCACCGGCGGTACAGCGCTTTACCCACAAGCGCGACCTTTCGTTGGCCTGCAAAACTTTGAGCAAATCTTTCATTGCGGCAATTTCCTCGACCCCAACACTTGTCAAGAAGACCGGTTTTGGCGTGGCGCGTATAACACGGTTGGCTTTGTCTTTTTTCAGGTGATCGGCATGGTATTGATTGCGCTGCTCACGGCTTTGGTTTTGAATCGGGCGTTGCGCGGCCGCGGCTTTTTTCGCGGCGTTTTCTTTTACCCGGTTTTGCTTTCGCCTGTGGTCGTGGCGCTGATCTGGAAGTGGATTCTGCAACGCGAAGGCTTGTTGAATGCCATACTCGTCGGGCTGGGGTATCAACCGATAGTCTTTTTTCTCAACGCCACTTGGGCGCTCATTTGGGTGATTTTGATCAGCACGTGGGCGCAGATGGGCTTTTATACGCTGATCTTGTTGGCCGGCTTGCAGTCCATCCCCAGAGAATTGTATGAAGCTGCGTCCATGGATGGCGCCGGCCCCTGGCAAGGATTTCGCGGCATTACGCTGCCCTTGCTCATGCCGACGATGCTGGTCGTGGTGGTGCTTTCGTTGATTCGTGCCGTCCAAGTCTTTGACCAGGTTTATGTGTTGACCGGCGGCGGTCCCGGCACCGCCACGCTTTACATGGTGCAATACATCTACGAAACCGCCTTTGCCAGCCAGATTCAGCGCTATGGTCTGGCGTCGGCGGCCTCGGTGGTTCTGGGCTTGGCGCTGTTGTTGTTTACCTTGATCCAGTTGCGAATCGGGCAAAGGTCAGATATTGCGTGATGAGTGATAAGTGATGAGTGATAACGCCGTTTGATCTCACTCATCACTTATCACTCATCACGTTTCATCTATCACGCCAGAAAGGAGCCATGAGCACTTGTTCACCGTAGCCGAATTTCTCACCCGCACGCGTGGTCGCAGCCGCTGGGACTGGACGGATGTGTTGACCTATATTTATTTGTCGTTCGGCACGTTGATCATGTTTGGGCCGGTCCTCTGGCTGGTCTTGTCTTCGTTCAAGACGCCGACGGCCTTGATCAAGTTTCCGCCGGATCTCCTGCCGTATGACCAGCAGACGGTCAGTTTGCCCGGTTATGAGCAGCCGCTGCCGCTGTATGATGTGAAGCTCGCCGACGGCAGTATGAAACGGCTGGCCCAGGTGCGGCGCATTGGGTTAGAAGCGCAGATGGTGGATCCGCAAGCGCCGGACAAGCGCATCCGCGTCAAAATTGACCAACGCCAACCTGTCGAGCAGGTGCGGCTGGCGTGGGAGAATTATACCGAACCGCTGCAGCACTTTAATTTCCTGGTCTATTTGCGCAACAGCGTGATTGTGACCGTGGTGGCGACCCTCATTACCCTGGTGATCAACAGCATGGCCGCCTTTGCGCTGGCGAAGTATCAGTTCAAGGGTAGCAATCTGATCTTTGTCATCATTATCAGCACATTGATGATTCCGATTTCGGTGATCCTGGTGCCGGTCTTTTTGGTGATTACAACGATTGGGTGGAACAACAATTTGTGGGGGGTGATCATTCCTGGCGCAGCGACCCCGACCGGCGTTTTCTTGCTGCGTCAATATATGCTCACTATCCCCGACGAATTGTTGGATTCTGCGCGCATCGACGGCGCGTCGGAATGGCGGATTTATTGGCAACTGATGGTGCCGCTCGCCGCGCCGGCGATGGCTGTGCTGGCGATTTTTTCCGTCATGTGGCGCTGGAATGATTTTTTGTGGCCGCTCATCGTGCTCAGCCGCAGCGAACTGTTCACCTTGCAAGTCGGCTTGAATTCATTTCAAGGCGAACTGAACGTACAATGGCACTACGTGTTGGCGATGACGGTGCTCACCTTGCTGCCCATCACGCTGGTCTTTGCCTTTTTACAACGTTTTATCACCGCGGGCATCGCCACGACGGGGATGAAGTAGTTCAAGGTAGACTCAAAACAGCATATACTTCATCCTAGGCAAGCCAAGCGAGATCGAAGTCGCCAAGCAAAACTCGCACGGGAGCGTTGGGAAATGCCGGGTCATTGAGGTAGACATGATCAGCATCCATACCCACGACAACAACGGCATGTTGAACATTGACCTTCTTCCAATAAGGCAATTCGTTCGTTTTTAGACCAACAATGGATGGCCAGCCACCACAAAGAAGATTATACAGCTCGTTTAGTGCACCATATTCTTGATAATTCACCTCGATCCCAAGGGTCTGAATATTCTGAACCTGCGTGAAAGGTGTACCTAACTCTTTCTGAATACGCAGCAACTTCACAAGCCGATTGTAGTCAATCGGTTTCTTCAGATAGCTGCAAACCATATTTACACAGGCAGCGAGGCACTCACCGTTGTGGCGTTGTTGGATATGAGGGATTGATAGGTGGCAGGGTGATGGTGGTCGGAATATCATTTGGATGAAGCAGAGCGGGTGGCAGCGATAATATCATGGGGTTTTCCTTGGAGTTGCACAACCACAGGTTGAATAGGCGTGGCCATGTATTCGTCTGGAATCGCTTCATGCGGTTGATAGGGTGGCAGCTTATCGGCCAACGCGCTTGCCCCTTGCAAGATTCTTTCTTTACATAGTGGTGAGCTATCCATTTCGCCGGTCTGTACATCAACATCAACGGTGCCAGCCGCACCAACCTCGCCCAGATGGGTGGCGGTTAGAATAGCTGGTACGCGCCAGACAATTCTGGGACCAACCGCGAGGGTCGGTGTAGCAGCCCCCATCATGCAACTGACCTGCGTGAAGAGCCAATGATTCACTTTCTTTTGCGCCTCATCTGCTGTAATATTGATCTGAAAAACGCGGTTGATCTTTAATTCAGCGGCTCCCTTTTCAGGAAGACTGTATTGATCTAGCATAATTGCAATCGCCATTTTACGACCCTTCCTATAAACCCATGTTGGCTCTAGCTCAGGCGAAGTCTAACATAGGGATTTTATTAAAACAAGAAGCAACGATTGACAAGCGATACCGTAGAACACACGGATATAGTATAATGAAAGTGTACCCTATCCGTTGCTTTGCTTTTGGCTTACGCCACATCATTCAAGTTGTCACCAGGAGAGAAGGTTAGAAGTATATGCTCATTATTGACGCCCATCTTGATCTTTCCATGAACGCGCTCCAGTGGAATCGTGACTTATTGCTCTCGGTCTACACCATCCGCACGCAGGAGCAATTTGTCGCAGGCAAAGGCCGTGCCTTGGGCACGGTCGCCTTTCCCGACATGCGCCGGGGGCGAATTTTCCTCAGCGTCGCAACCTTGATTGCGCGCTCCACCGGTCGCGCTGTCCCCTATTTTGACTTTTCCTCGCCCACGCAAGCCTATGGCATGGCGCATGGCCAACTCGCCTATTACCGTGCATTGGAGCAAATGGGCCATATCCGCATCATCAGCGATACGGCTGCGCTGGATCAACATGTGACCGAGTGGCAAACCTGGGACGCCGCCCATCCTGATGCGACCGAAGACACGCCACCGCTTGGCTTTGTGATCAGCATGGAGGGCGCTGACCCGATCTTGCACCCGGAACAGTTGGAAGAATGGTACAAAGCCGGTCTGCGTCTGCTTGGCCCCACCCACTATGGGCCTGGGCGCTATGCCGGCGGGACGGCGACCGAACTGGGTTTGACCAAGTTGGGTGCACCCTTGCTGCACGAAATGGAGCGCCTTGGCATCGCGCTGGATTTGACCCACCTCTCGGATCAAGCGTTTTGGGAAGCCCTTGAACATTACAACGGCATTGTGCTGGCCAGCCACAATAACTGTCGCGCGCTCGTGCCGCATCAACGCCAGTTTAGCGATGAGCAACTCAAAGCAATTTTTGAGCGAGACGGCGTGATCGGCGCGGCGTTCGATACCTGGATGCTGCAACCGGGTTGGGTTGTCGGCCAGAGCACGAACGCCAACGTGACCATTGCCAATGTCGTCGATCACATTGACCATGTCTGCCAGTTGGCCGGCAACAGCCGCCACGCCGCGATTGGCACCGATCTGGACGGCGGCTACGGACGCGAGCAGTCCCCGTGTGACCTCGATACGATTGCCGATTTACAAAAGCTAAATGAACTGTTGGCCGGACGTGGCTACGCCAAGGATGACATTGCCGCCATTTTACACGGCAATTGGCTGCGCTTCTTCCGTCAGACATGGCAAAAGCATAATTAACGATGAATAATTAATAATTAATTGTGAATGATCGACCCCAGTCACGGCGGCGCATCGAATAATTAACGATTAATTGTTAATTATTCACAATTAATTATTAGAAAGGTTTCTCATGCACAAACTTCCCTTCAATCAACCTGGCCGGTTTTGGAAAGGCAACCTGCACACGCACTGCACCGCGTCGGACGGCAAGTTGACTGCCGAAGCAGTCTGCCGGCGCTATCAAGAAGCGGGGTATGCGTTTATCGCCCTTACCGACCATTTCCTGGAACGCTATCACTTTCCCTTGACCGACACCCGCGCCTTTCGGACAACGGATTTTACGACGATCTTGGGCGCCGAACTGCATACGGACAAAACAGAACTGGGCGAAATGTGGCACATTCTGGCCGTTGGGTTGCCGTTGGAATTTGCGCCAACGCCCAAGGATGAAACCGCGGCCCAATTGGCAGCGCGTGCGCTGGCCGCCGGCGCTTATGTCGCCGTGGCGCATCCGAACTGGTACGTGCTGACCGAACGCGACATTGCCAATCTGGGCATGGTCGACGCGATTGAGGTGCTCAACGGCACAGCCATCGATCACAATGACCGGGCCGACAGTTGGGCTATCGCTGATGTGATGTTGGGGCGTGGCCAGCGTTACCTGATCTGTGCGACGGATGATTTCCACGGCAAAGCGGAGCGGCATGATTTTGCCCGCGGTTGGGTGCAAGTGAAGAGTGAAACGCTGGAGCCGGAAGCCTTGTTGGCGGCCCTGAAAGCAGGCCACTACTATTCCAGCACCGGCCCGGAGATTTATGATCTACAAGTGACGCCTGGCGAGAAAATCGTCGTCCGCTGCTCACCCGCCGACCGGGTCTTTGTCACGGGCAAAGGCAGCAAAGCCGCGGCGGTGGGCGGTTACATCAGCACAGAATTTGAAATCAGCCTGAAGAATTTTAACAGCCCCTACTGTCGCGTGACCGTGCGCGACATGGTCGGCGGGCGGGCATGGTCAAACCCAATCTGGTTTGAATAATCGTAGCGGGTGGCGATAAGCGCGTGGCGGATGGCCTATCATTCCGCATTCCGCATTCCGCACTCCGCATTTCTCAACAGGAGTCAATTGTGAGTGAAATTGGTTTGCCAAAAAATGAACTTGACACCCCTGCCCTCTGGGTGGATTTGGATCGCTTAGACCGGAATATTGCCAACCTGGCCGCACATTTTAAGGCGGCGGGCGTCAATTGGCGCCCGCACACCAAAGGCGTCAAAGTGCCGGCCATTGCCCATAAACTGCTGGCGGCCGGCGCCATCGGCGTGACGTGCGCCAAGTTAGGCGAAGCGGAGGTGATGGCGGACGCAGGCATTCGCGATATCTTAATTGCCAATCAGATTGTCGGTCGGCAAAAGGTGGCGCGCCTGGTGAACTTGCGCCCCCATGCTGATGTCAAGGTCGCGGTGGACAGTGTTGCGAATGTCGTCGAAATCGGCTCAGCGGCCAGCGCCAAAGATGTGGAAATTGGCGTCGTGATCGAAGTCAACACTGGTATGGACCGCGCGGGTGTGCTCCCCGGCCAGCCGACGCTGGATCTGGCGCGCCAAATTCACGATACGCCGGGCGTCCGCTTGATGGGGTTGATGACCTGGGAGGGTCATGCCTTGGAAGAGAGTGAGTCGGAGGCCAAACGCCAACGTATCGAGCAAAGCATTGGGTTGGTCACCGAAACGGCGCAACTCCTGCGCAATGACGGCTTGCCGGTGGAAATTATCAGCGCCGGCGGCAGCGGGACGTTTAAGGTGACGCCCTTTTTAGCGGGCGTGACGGAAATAGAAGCAGGTGGCGCCATTTTCTGCGATCAAACCTACCAGAGTTGGGGCGTGGACCTGGAACCGGCGCTCTTTATCCAATGCACGGTGACCAGCCGGCCCGCGCCGACCCGCATCATCTACGACGGTGGTTTCAAAACGTTCCCCAGAGGCTTCGTTGCACCGAAACCAATGGGCGTGGATCATGTCAAGAGCGTCGCTTTATCCGCCGAGCATGGCATCATCACGCTGGATGCACCCAATACGACCGTGAAGGTGGGTGACACGCTAGATTTGATGGTCGGCTATGGCGATGCGACCGTCTTTTTGCACGACGTGATGTATGGTGTCCGCGCGGGCATTGTCGAAACGGCGTGGGCCGTGCAGGGACGGGGTAAATTACGGTGAGTAGCGCATGAGTGGGCAAGAAGCCGTCTTGAATTATATTCGGGCCAATGGCAAAGCGTTTGATATTGAGAAATTTTGGGGCAAGTGGTACATCGTGCGCACGAGCCGTCCGCTTTGGCGCGGGCGGGTCAATCCCAGCGTCAACTACACCATGTTGGAACCAGGCAACCGGACAAAGTTGCTGGAGATTGTGCATTACGGTGCGTTCGCCAAGCCGCAAAAACAAGAGGTTGGCATTGACACCCAGGATAAAAAGACGCCCAATCTGTTCTACCGGCGTGGCCGCAGCGGGTTGTCTCAATTTCTGACCAGTCAATGGTTTGTGTTGGATCACGATTTGGCCCATAAAGCCTGGGCGGTTACGTATTTTGCCAGCGCACCGTTCGTGCCGGAAGGCATCGATCTTTATGCGAGCCACCCTGACTTAGCGGCCAAGCAAATCGATGACATCGTGCGTCGTCTCCAGGCGAATGCGTTTTTGAAAAGCTACGCAGATACGTTATTTGCGCCGACACACGAGAAAGCAAGTGGATAGACGGGCTGTCAGCGGATTCGGGGAACAGATTGAACGGATTCTTCATCTAAATCATCCGTTCTATACAAGGATAAAAGAACGGATTGTCAAGAGGTGGTATCCGCTCTTTCCAGCACAGTGGGATCCGAAGCTTGGAATTCACGTGACTTGAAGTCGCGGC